>PPYE01275174.1_pt1 | contig 175119 bp, 146 predicted proteins | sample 1559881 | NCBI WGS metagenome assembly PPYE01 (sample SAMN08240022, study PRJNA423297) | Human gut metagenome, whole genome shotgun sequencing project. | reverse complement strand
CTGCCACTAATCATCTGTTTATGCAAAAATAATTTCCTTTTCCACAATCTCCCTCGCACAAGCCCTTATGTTATTGAGGTATCCTGTCCATTCTAAGGCGTTTTCTGCCTTTAGCTGTTCCGTTATGCCCTGTGCCTGTTTCATGCCCTCTATGAGCCGTTCAAAGCGTTCCTGCGCCTGTCTGTCGATGTCGGCAAGATAGGCGTTGAGCCTGCCGCTTGTGAGAAAATTGGTGTATGTAACTTTGCGGTATTGCTTCAGATAATCTAAATGCCGCTGTCCCCATATGCCTATCGGCTGTTCTTCTTCGGCGGGTAAAGTCATACATGGAATTAGATAATCCTCTTGTCTTTCGTATCTTCCGCCCAGTTCCTCAAATAATGATTTTGCCATTGTATGTTACCTCCACATTCTTTTTTATTTTGAATGTCCGCAAAATCCGTCCTACATCGGACGGCTTCCACGGGCAGTCCAGATGGTGCAAGGCAATCAATCGGTCCTGCACATTAGTACCGGCACCAAGTTTCGGTGTGGAACCCATCAGGATTCTCACCTGCCCGGCTCTTACCTTTGCAAAAAGGTCAGCTTTTTTTGCTTCCGTGTTATATTCATGGATAAAAGCAACTTCCTCTTTCGGTACACCTCTGGCAACCAGCTTCTCCCGCACATCATCGTACACATTGAAACTGCCATCCTCTTTCGGTGTGGACAGGTCACAGAAGATTAGCTGTGTTGTACGTTCTGCTTTTCCTTCCTCCCATACCTGATACGCATTTTTTACGCAGGTATTGACCTTGCTTGTTTCATCGTCCGGAAGAAGTTCATTTAATAATCTCTGGTCAAGGGCACATTTTCTTCCATCGTTCGTGATCTTCAGCATGTTATCCTCGGTTGGATTCACTAAGCCTGCCCTTACGCTTTCCGCACGTTCCGAAAATGCCCCGACCATTTCCTGCTGTTCCTCGCTTGGTTTTAAGACTTCGTTGATAAACTCTGCTTCCGGTACAGGAAGGTTCAGCATATCCGATGTCTGGATGTCCGCAGCTTCCTTAAATATGGAGATCAGCTCCGGAAGATTAAAAAAACGGGCAAACCGTGTTTTCGCACGATAGCCCGTTCCTTCCGGTGATAATTCGATTGCGGTCACTGTCTCCCCGAACGTTGCCGCCCAGGAATCAAAATGTCCCATGCCCATACGCATGAGTGTGTCATACTGGAGATAACGCATGATAGTGTAAAGTTCTGTCATACTATTTGACACGGGAGTACCTGTCGCAAAAGTGATCCCCCTGCCGCCGGTCAGTTCATCCATGTATCTGCACTTCATAAACATATCCGAACTTTTCTGTGCATCGGTCTGGGAAATTCCTGCCACGTTCCGCATTTTTGTATATAAAAAAAGGTTCTTGAATGAATGGCTCTCATCCACAAACAGCCTGTCTACTCCCAGCTGTTCAAATGTCACAACATCATCCTTTCTGGTCTGGTCATTGAGTTTTTTCATCTTTGCCTGTAAGCTCTTTTTTGTTTTTTCCAGCTGTTTGACCGTATAATTCTGCCCTGCCTGCCGTCCTGCTTCCTCGATAGAGAACGTAATATCTGCGATCTGCTGTTCCAGCATGGCAATCTGCCGTTCTCTGGAAAGAGGGATTTTCTCAAATTGTGTATGCCCGATAATCACGGCATCGTAATCCCCGGTCGCAATACGGGAACAAAACCGTTTTCGGTTTGCCGGTTCAAAGTCCTTCTTTGTAGCAACCAGGATATTTGCTCCCGGATAAAGGCGTAAGAAGTCACTTCCCCACTGTTCCGTCAGATGGTTCGGCACGACATAAAGGTTTTTTTGTGACAGTCCCAGACGCTTCGCTTCCATACCGGCTGCGATCATCTGGAACGTCTTTCCAGCTCCTACACAGTGGGCCAGCAGAGTATTGTTCCCATACAACACATGAGCCACCGCATTTTTCTGGTGCGGCATCAGGGTGATTTCCGGATTCATACCTACAAACTGGATATGGCTTCCATCGTATTCTCTTGGACGGATACTGTTAAACCGTTCATTATAGATCTGGCATAAATCTTCCCTGCGGTGCATGTCTTTGAATATCCAGGACTTAAATTCCTCCCGAATCAATTCCTGTTTCTGCTGTGCAAGCATCGTTTCTTTCCGGTTCAATTCCCGGTGTTCCCCGTCCGCATCCTGCACCGTATCATAAATCTTGGTATCCCTAAGATTTAAGGCATCTTCCAGCAAACGGTACGCATTTGCCCTCTGTGTTCCATAAGTAGAAGTAACAAGAGCATTTCCATAGCTGTCTATACTTTTTCCTGTGACATTCCACTGCCCAGTCACTTCGGCATACTGGACTTTGATCCGGTCCCCGACATAATATCTTGGTGTATGGAATGTCTCTGCCATGAACTGTGTGATATAGTCCTCCGAAATCCAGGTTGCACCAAGCCTTGCCTCAATCTCTGACGCATCCAGGTCTTTGGGCTGTACCTGCTCTAAATACTGCACGTTTACAATGTATTCCGGATGATTTTCGGCAAACTGTTTCGCAATCCGCAGCTTTTCCCTTACATTCCCGGAAAGGTACTCATCCGATGGCTCCCATTTTTCACCGATTGGATTCTTAAAGATGACTCCTGCAAGTTCCTCCGTCAGTTCCTCTTCCGTTTTCCCGGAAAGCTGTGACATATACGCAAGGTCAACCCCGGCTCTTTCTCCGATAGATACGGCAAGTGCTTCACTGGCTGTATCAACAGAAGTCACGGTTTCTGCCCGGCGGATGGTTCTCTTGGTAAAAATATCTGCCTTCCGTTTCAGTTCTCCCTTATCATCCAGAAATTCCAGAGATGTTAAAAGACAATAGCTGCTGTCCTGGCTAAATGCCCTTTTATTGGCATTACTGCTGAGCAGACCATACTTTGCTGTGAACGTATCGTATTCTTCATTGAGTTTCCTCTGAAGCTGTGTGATCTGCTCATCGCTTCCCTCGGTCATCTGACACTGAATCAGGGCATTCGTCGCATCACGGATCTTTACCATGCCTTTTACACGCTCGGTCGTTGCCGCCGGGAGTTCCATCCGGTTCATCACAGAGTTTTCCCGGTAATACACTTCCTCATTGACCACCGTAAAACTGAAATTCTTTACCTCCAGGTCTGCCGGAATGGACACCACATCTTCTTCCAGTTCCGTATCGGAAAGTTCCAGCTCCGTAATGGTTCCGTGGATATGCTTTACTGCTTCCTTTAACTGTTCCTCTAAGGTGACTCCCTCTTTTGCTCTTACAGTTACTTCCTGTTTTCCATACTGGGTACTCTCCGTTGTAAACTCCCCAAGCACCATTTCCGGATGCTCTGCAAAATACGCATTGACCGAATATCCTTCGGCAGTTTCCTTCAGATGTATCCAGTCCGGTTCCTCGATGGAAGCCCTGTCTCTTTTCTGGAAAAATAAAATATCGGAGACAACACCTGTATTGGCATTTCTCTGGAACGCATTATTTGGAAGGCGGATCGCCCCTAATAACTCTGCCCGGTTTGCAAGGTACTGTCGGACTGCCGGATTTTGTTTATCCATCGTCCCACTGGAAGTCACCACAGCCACCACTCCGCCGGGACGAATCAGGTCAAGGGATTTTGCGATAAAGTAATCATGGATCAGAAAATGGTGGCGGTCATATCTGCGGTCACTGACCTGATATGCCCCAAATGGTACATTCCCGATCACGCAGTCAAAAAAGCTGTCCGGGTAATCTGTTTCCTCAAATCCCTGTATGGCAATCTTATTTTTCTGGTAAAGCTGCCTTGCAATCCTGCCGGAAACCGGGTCAAGCTCCACACCATACATTTTTGCCTTGTTCATGCTCTCCGGGATCAAACCCATAAAGTTACCGACACCACATGATGGCTCCAGAATATTTCCCTGCTTCAGTCCCATGTTCTCCAGTGCTTCATACATACTACTAATCACAGTTGGCGAAGTATAAAACGCATTTAAGGTCGATGCCCTTGCCGCACTGTATTCTTCTGCTGACAGAGTGTTCTTTAACTCCAGATATTCCTCTGCCCAGCTGCTGTTGTTTTCCTCAAATGCCTGTGGGATACCGCCCCATCCGACATAGCGGGATAAGATTTCCTGTTCCTGTGGCGTTGCCAGTCGTTCTTCCTTCTCCAAAGTCTGCAATAAATGGATGGCTTCCATATTTGCCTGATACTTTGCTTTCGGTCCGCCAGCACCAAGGTCATGATCCTGGATGCGGAAGTTATGCGGTTCCGTTACAATCTTCTCCTGTTCCTGTTTTACATACGGCAGAAACTCTCCCTCGTATCCAAACAGTTCATTTTCTCCCGGAATATAGTTGCGTCCGGTTTCCAGACACCGGAATATATCTGCGGTCGGTGCGTTGCAGACTGCATAAAACTCCTCATAAGAATATTTCGGAAAATCTTCGGTATGATAGGTGGATAAATGCAGTTCTGTATTGGAACGGGTCTGAGCTACCAGTTCTTTTCCTTCCAGTCCTTCCGGTAATACTCCAACGGCTTCAAAATGATAACCCTGATACTCGAAAACACCTTCGTCCCAGGAATCCGCAAGCTGTTCTGCAGTCTTTCTATCTGCACTACTTTCTGGTTTCTCTACTTCAATTTGCTCTGATACTTCTACAATGTCTTCGTCTGTCAGAAGTTCCTCCTGTTCCTCAGTCTCAGAAACAGATTCTCCCTCAGTGGTTATCTCCACTTCCTCGGTTTCGTCCACATCCGACATATCTATCTCGGTCGGTTCAGACAATGCCCTTGTATCCAGATAATCAAACATAGACATCTGATGCCCAGATAGCCCTGCTTCTGAAAAAGATGTTTCCACTTCCGGAATTGGAAAGATCGTATAAATTCCTTCTGCATACTGATGAAGTTCTGAAAGAATCCCTGCTTTCTGCTGATAGTCTGTCCCATAGGCTTCAAAGTCTAATGGCAGAGCTGCCAATGCCGCATCCATCTTTTCAAGTAGTTCTTCTGTGCTTTCCGGATTATTCAGCACCTCCATGATCTCCTTTCTGGGTGCTTCCCAGAAAAAATCCTCTTCAAAAGGACGGTCAATATCTTCTGGCAGACGGTTATAAAAGTTCAACACCTTTGTTGCCATCTGCTCCCGTTCATATTCTGGCATATGGACATAATCCTCTGCCTGCAAGAACTTGTCATTCTTTATCAGATACTCTACCCGTCTTGCCACTTTATTCCACGGTAAGGTAATGGAAGTATGCGGATTTCCAAAATTTCCTCTGGCAAGAACCAAACCTTTCCCGTCATAGTCTGCATGGGAATTATCCGCACCGGAAAGTGCGTGGCTGCATCCGCCGATGCCATACTGCTCTTTTATAAAGTCAGCCCTTGCTTTTTCCTCCGTATGTAACAGATAAAAGGAATATGTCCTGAGCCTGCCTTCGGAATACGCCCCACCTCTGGCAAGAAATGCGTCGATCTCGTCCTGTGTAATGAACATCTGCTGTTCTTTCCATGCAAATCCCTCTCTCGCCTGGTATGGAATCACCTCATCTGCAAACTTCTGGAACTGTCTGGAGATATTGACCGGATTATAATGATGGAAACGCATAAGAGAATTGTCCGTCTCGTAGGCTTCTGCCAGTGCTTCCAGTCTTTCATTCAAATCCGAAAGCCACTCTGAATCTTGCAGTTTTTCAGTAAGATAATCCGTGATTTCCGGATAAATACTGCGAAGATGCGGCAGGTCTGCTTCATCAAAGACAATCTCTGCCACACCTTCTGCCATATCCCCTTTCATATAGGCAAGTGCCTGTGCGTGTTCCTTCAGGGCATTGTCCCTTGCCGCATCCAATACCGACTGCGGGGCATATTCTCCCTGATCTAAAAGCTGATGGATACGTCTGCTGACATCTTTCCAAGATAAAAAGGCTTTATCCAGAATCTGGTCTGCCACCGTGTGCCCGACTGCGATCTGCATCCCGGTTTCATCAAACCAGACGGAATATTCCCTTCCATCCATCTGAAAACCTTTGCCGCCTTTTCCATACTCACGCTTTACAAACTCCGTGTATTCTCCCGGTGACTGTTCACTCATAAAGTTATAGATGATACGCAGCTGGCTTCCTGTCCGGTTTCCTCCCGTCCGTAAAATATCATCCACAACACTTTCCGGAATAGGAATCTCCCCGGCATATAAAGCAGCTACCCTTTCACCAATCTGCCTTTTCTGTTCATTTGCTGTGGGATATTCGGGCAAAGATAAAGCAGAGGCGATTTCTTCCTCTGCTTTGCTCAGTCCATCTTCTCTTGTATCTTCAACTAGCTGTATACCAATTCCGTCAAGATGCTCTCTTCCGCTGTTGCCATCAGTGCGTTCATATGTGCTGTCCAGGCCATCGGGTCTGCTTCCTTGTCCGGTGCCGGATGGTTCTTCAGCAGTTTCTCCATCTGGTTGTCCATCCTCTCCTGTGCTGCCTTCTCGATCTCTGCCAGATGGCTGTTCAGCTTTCCTGTCAGGAACAGGCTCTGATACAGGCTGTTCTTGTGTTCCTTCAGGAATGTTCTCCGAAGCATCCCGTATTTCCCGATTGTCACTTCTTCCTCCTCTACGGTCAGGTTCGGAAACAGGTAATCCCCCTTGCGATGATATGTCAGTTCCATAGTCGGTTCCTCCTTCATTCTCGATATTTTCTTCTTTGTTGTTTTCTACATCCTGATTTTTATTTTCACGCATTAACGTGTTAAAGTTATTATAATTCCTTTCATTGGAAATTTCAACCTCTTTTCTGGCTTCTTCCAGAGAAATTTTATGTACCGTCCTTCCAATGTCGATCAGAACACTCTCACTGATCTGGCTTGCTGCATTTCCAAGAAAGGTCAGTACAGACAGCCGGTTATAATCGGTGATGTGCATAAAATCCTCTTCTTCCAGAAGCTCCATCGGTTCCAGACCACACCGTCTGCAAAGCATGTAATATACGCTGTCCGTTGCAAGCTGGCGGAAATCACTGCGGATCGTAACTTCATCCAGATCTTCCAGATACGTTCCTTCCGCTGCATACTCCAAGCCGTCCAGATATTCTTCCAGACTGTCTGCGACCATTTCCCTTGCAACCGCCATCAACGCATCCGATAAACTCCCGGTATCTTTTTCTTCCAGACCATACGCTTCTACCAGATGGGTAAGGATCTCTTCCTGCTGATGTTCCTGCATCTGCCACAGGTAAGGGCTTCTTCCGCCTGCCACCATGTGCGTATCTGAAATATCAAACACATACCGGAGTCTGGCATTGTGACCATTCTCGTCAAGCAGGGCGATTCCTCTTGCTCCCCGGTTTACCCAGCGGAACATCTTCTCATTCCACAGTTCCAGGGACGCACAGGCGGTTGCCTGTGGATGCTGTGCGTGGATCAGTAACTGGTCTGTAAAAGGATACCGGTACAGTCTCGCTGCGGTATCCATGTAACCCATCCAGTCCCTTGGTGAACTGCTCACCGATGTCGCATGTTCCTGTGCCAATTCCCGGATGTCCTGTAATTTCGACATACTGCCTACCTCCTTGCCTTATTTCTTTTTCTTCTTTGGAAATTCCAGATGGAACCTTGGCTTTCCATCCTCCAGTGTCAGCAAAAGGTCTGCGTCAAACTTTATATCTTTTTTTCTGGAATACAGCCCTTTTACATGGGTGCAGGCTTTATCAAGAAGCTCCACTGCCATCTTTTTATCCAAAGTTTTCTCCATGCTCCCTAAGAAACGGTTTTCTTTCCAGAGGGCAAAATCACACTGCCTGTTGGAACAGTAAAAATTCTGTTTCCCTTCAAAAACATCCGAACCGCAGACCGGACACTTACCGATCACTTCCCTTGCCTTCTGGAATCTTCTCCTTTCTTCTTCCGGTATCTCCCTGCATACAGAAAGGATCTTACCAACTAAAGAAGTGATCTCACCCATAAACTGTGTATCTGTGATCTGCCCTTTTTCCATCATTAAAAGCTGATTCTCCCATTCGGCAGTCATTGCGGCAGATTTCAGATAAGCCGGCATAACATTTACCAGTTCCCTGCCCTCTGTGCTTGGCACGATCTGCTTTCCTTTTCTTACCGCATAGCCGGAAGAAACCAGTTTTTCAATGATACCTGCCCTGGTTGCCGGAGTCCCCAGTCCTTTCTTCTCTGTCTCCGAATCGAAGTCTTTATTCCCTGCGGTTTCCATGGCGGCAAGGAGGGTGTCTTCATTGAATGGTTTGGGCGGGGAAGTAAAATGCACTGTCTTTTCTGCCTTTACCGGAGAAAGCGTCATTCTTTCTTCATACCCATATGGAATGGAAGTCTCTTTTTCCGTTTCTTCTTCCGGCTTGGCTTTCACATACTGGTTCTTAAAGGCATTCCCCGCCTCTTTAAATCCCATCTGCACCGGCACTTTTCCTCTGGCGGTAAAATCATGTTCCTGACATTTGACCGTAATATCCGTCTGCTCATACTGATACTCTTCCCCGGTTGCCTGCACCAGCTGCTGGCAGACCAGCATCATCAGGTTCTTTTTGTCCGCTGGCAGATCAGAGATTCCTTTTTCTACGGCTTCTTTGGTTGGAAGAATCGCATGATGGTCGGATACTTTTGCATTGTTAATTACCCTGGTGATGTTATGCCCCAGCTGTCCATAATCCAGGAACGGAAGTAAGACTGGCATTTTCCCTACCAGTTCCTCTACGGTATCCCTCATATCCTCCGTCACGAACTGGCTGTCCGTTCTTGGATAAGTGACCAGCTTTTCTTCATATAATTCCTGCAGCATATCCAGTGTTTTCTTTGCCGTATAGCCAAAGTAACGGTTTGCTTCCCTTTGCAGGCTGGTCAGATCATAAAGTTTGGGAGGAAATGCTTTCTTTCGTTCCCTCTTTACCTGTGTAATCACTGCTTCCGAACCCATACATAAGGAAGCAAGGAGATCGGCAGCTTCCTCATTTGCAATATTTTCAGAAACTACCGTAAGCCTTCCGTCTGTCAGTGCCACTTTATAAAAGGCTTCTTTCTGAAAATGCTCAATCTTATCCTGACGTTCCGCAAGCATGGCAAGCGTCGGCGTCTGCACCCTGCCCACAACCAGACGTTTAAAATAACAAGTCGTATATGCCCTGGTTCCATTCATGCCGATCAGCCAGTCTGCCTGTGCCCTGCATACCGCAGCCATGCAGAGATTCCGGTATTCCTCTGCTCCTTTCATTGTCTGAAACCCTGTCCGGATTGCCGTATCTTCCATGGAACTGATCCATAAACGCTTCACCGGTTTCCTGCATCCGGCAAGGTCATACACTCTCTGGAAGATCAGTTCCCCTTCCCTTCCTGCATCACATCCATTTACCAGATAGTCCACATCTGTCCGGTTCATCAGGCTTTTTAACACATCAAACTGTTTCTTCTTATCTCTGGAAACTTTCAACTTCCAGACCTGCGGGAGAATCGGAAGATCTTCAAACTGCCACTTCTCATATTTGGAATCGTATTCCTCCGGCTGTGCATACTCTGCCAGATGCCCAAGGCACCAGCTGACAATACAGCTCTCCCCTTCTAAATATCCGTCCTCTTTCTTATAAGCTGACAGGTTTTTGGCATAACTCTGTGCCACACTTGGTTTCTCTGCGATCACTAAAAATTTTGACATACGCTTTTTTGTCCTTTCTGAAAAAAGGGCAGCCAAACTGCTCTGGCTGCCCCTGTCCTTATTTTGGTTGCTTCTTTGGAGATGGAAGTTTATTCTTCTTCCTCATCCTCTTCTTCATTTACATACGGTCCGTCAGAGAACTCCAGCTGTTCGCTTACATAGTCCTCCTCTTTGCCACGTCCATGCTTTTTATAAACGGCAATCCCTGCCACTCCAAGAATCACTGCAAGTACGATTGCTCCAAGTCCTTTTACATTCATTCCTGTCTTTTCTTCTTTCTTCACTTCGGTTTCCTCCTCTGCTGCCGGGGTAGTTTCCGGTGTGGTTTCCGGAATCACTACGGTTGATTCTTCGGTTTCTTTGCTCTTTTCTGTCTCATCCAGAAATTCTGCCAGGTCATTCTCATCGACCAGGGACATCATGTACACGTTTTCTGTATTGCTGGAACGGTCAATGACCATATAAAATGTATTTCCCTTCTTGGTCTGGATGGTAAGGAACTGTTTCGTATCATCATTTTCCTTATCATCCACCAGCTGGGCATTTCCCGGAGTAGAAAAAGCCGAATTATCCCCTTCCCCGGTGACCCTTCCGGTATCCTCTTTCTTCTCCGTATCTTCTGTTGATTCTGTTGCCGTTTCTTCTACTACCTGTGTCGTTGTCTCCTCCGCCGGTGGGTTTGCATTTGCGTAAACCGTAGCAATGGATGTCCCGGAGATCATGGTGACTGCCATGGCAATCATAAGCAGTTTCTTTACCACTTTATTCCTCATCGTCTAAAACCTCTCTTTCTGTCATCTGACCAACAGATGGTCTATGAACTTCTGCGTTGTTTTCCTTTTTCTGCGGAGCTTTTGCATCCTCCACCGTAATACCGCCATCCTCATCCATCTGGATCGTAACGGTTCCTTTCTGAATCCCGTCAAGCAGGACAAGCAGGCTGCGGCTGTCCAGCTTCATGGAACGGAACGACTTAACGATCTCTATATCTTCCATCTGCTGTCTCAATGTATTCTGCCGCTTCAGGTGTTCCTGTAATTCAGCAATCTTATCCTCCGTTTTCTGAATATCATCCAGAAGTTTTTTTAATTTCATGTTCATCTGCCCTGTCACCTCCTCTAATGCAGACGACCAAACGCCATAAAATGTTCCTGCCAGTAGGCACTTGCGATGCTCGTATACTGGACAGGCTTGCCACAGTGGATCATCATGTTATTGCCGACATAGATTCCCACATGGCTTGCTCCCGCTGTGTCATAGGTTCCCTGGAAGAAGATCAGATCTCCCGGTTTTGCCTCCGATGGCGATACCTGCGAACAGTGTGACCGCAGCTCATCGGCAGTACATCTTCCGACATTCCATCCATTTCCACAGTTATTGATAACCCAGCTTACAAAGCCGGAACAGTCAAAACCACTTGGGGAATAACCGCCCCATACATATGGAACACCCAGATATTTTTCTGCTTCCTGTATCATTTTTGCAAACTGTGGATCAGATAAAGCATCTGCCGGTATGTCGTAACCAAATCCACTGCTTCCGGTGGGTATGCTGTTTAGATCAAACAGATAATCACGGTTGCCATAATATTTGTTATACGCATCGTAGCGTTCCTGTTCTTCCTCTGTCATACGGCTCCTTAACACGGCATCCAGGCTGTGGTTTGTCATCGTTACATCCAGGCGGTTCACTTCTTTTGTGGTCGTGACCTGCACTTCCTGGCTTCCATTACTGTCTGCTATGTAGGCTTCCCATGTCTGGTGTCCATGTGCGGATGCCGCCGCATGATTGTCATAGTAAACATCGAACTGTACCCCATATCTTGCAAACGCTCCAGTATCTTCTACTACATATTCCACACCGTTCATGACTACATGTGTTCCGATCGGCACAAATGGGTTCGCTGCATCCACGGCAATCGTATGGTTTGCTGTCGGCATCGCCCCACTGGCTGTCGGTCCGCCACTCCACTGCCCACAGCAGATCGGGCAGTTACAGTATCCACTCGTCACAACCTGTCCCAAGGATTCCCCTACCCGGACCGTCTTGGTTTCCGTAACCGTCTCTCTGGTAGAGTCTGTGGTGATCCCATACTGCTGTCGGAAGATTTCCTTAATCTCCTCTGCCACTTCCTCGTAAGTGAAGCCGCCATATTTTACCGTAAGATAAGAGATCAGCTGATATGGGTTATGACCGATCTCATCAATCTGATACCGGTATTCATCGTAATCCGGATGGGTGGATTCCATCTGGTTGATCTGTGTATTCAGTGCTTCTTCCAAGGCACGGTACGCATTTTCAGCGGCATAAATATCTTCATCCGTACTGGAATAGCTAGTAGAGATGATCGCTGAGGAAGCTCCCTGCAAGGATGCCGTACAGCTGGTAAAACTGGCTGCGATCAGCACAAAGATCAGGGCAAAGACTGCTACCGTGGCAAAAATTCCCCGGTTCTGTGCCATCACCATCTTGACCGCATCTTTCGCTTTTTCCGTAAACTTCTGTGCGGAAGTGATCGCTGCATCCTTTACTTTTTTACTCTGTCTGGCTGCCTGATACTGCTTCTGGTAACGCTTCTTCTGAAAGAGTTTCTGCAGGGCAGATTTCTTTTTCTTCTCTGCTTCTCTTTTCACTGCGTCCTTCGCTTCATTTCCATAGGCAGTCTCAAATACCAGCCTGCTCCTTTCTGCTTCATCCAGGACGCTTTCTTTTAATCTCCGGGATTCTTCCCTCCGCCCTTTCAGCTGTTCCCGCATGTAGATGGATTTCCTTGCAAGGCTTTCCCCGGCAAGTTCTGCCCGGTGTGCCCCTTCCACTGCCGCATTTTCATCCTCTTCTTCATGCGTTTTCCAGTGTGCTACCGTGACTGCCGCATCTTTGACTGCCGATGCCGGATTCCGGATACCGATCCCGGCACCATGTACCATGCCGTTACCTTCATCACCAAAAGACAAACGGGAAACTTTTTTCCGCTGTTCCTTCAGCACCCATTCCCTTTTGGACTTGCCTTTGATCTCCTCCTGGAACTCATCCAGGGAATCTTCCATCACTTCGGAAGTTTCCCGGTAACGGGCAGATTCTCTTTTGGCTGCTTTTTCTTCTCTGGAAGCCTCCTTTTCCTTCCTTCTTTCCTTTGCAGCATAATCCCTGACCATCTTTTTCTTCCGAAGATCCCGGCTGTCCGCAACTGTCTCCAGATATGCCCGTTCCCCTCTTGGCTGTCCACGGATACTCTCTGTGCGAAAGGCAGATTTGGGATTTTCTCCATTTTCAACGGAAACATCTCCCTCTGTTTTCACCTCTTCATCCATATCTGGTTTTATATCCTGGTCGGATACATGTTCCCTGCTATATCTGGGTTTTCTGGAACTCTGCTCCGGCTGTTCCATCCCCCGTTCTTCTTTCCGCCGTTCCTGTCTGCGTTTACTGAAATCCAGTTCCTCTTTCTTCTCACTGCGGGGAATCTCGGTATCCGTATCCCGTCCGGTGATCCTTTTTTCTTCCTTGTTCCGGAGGTTTTCTTCCCGCAGACCATCCCGGCTCATCTTCTGGACGGTTTTATCTCTCGCCTTATACTCATGCTCCTGCAACTTTGACCATCCCCTTTACTGCTTTGTCCCGGTTATTCTGTCTTATCCTGATAGTCCTCCCATTTCTCCAACACTTCATCTGCCATCCCTGCAATGGAATCCGTCAGCTTGTCTGTCATTCGCTCACTTAAAGTTCCCCTTACAGCCAGACAAGCTGTAATTCCCATGAAGTCAATCAGTTCCGCCAGATAGATAAGATCATCCATCATTTCATCAGCCGTTACTTTTTCCTTTGTGTCCTTTTCCATTTTCAAAATCTCCTTTTCATTGTCTGCACAGATTCTTTCTGCAAATATGCAGCAAGGTTCACCGCTGCATCTCTCCATGTTTCTGTAATCTTCCATCTTGTAATCCTCCATTTTCCGGGCAGAAAAATTACCGGAAGTATTCCCCCCGGCTCATCCTCTACTCTGTTTTATTTTGTTTCGTTTATTTCTTTAATCGTCCCGTTCTCCGATACCAAGTTTCTTCCGTTTCTCCACCTCGTCCGGCTTGGAAGTCATCAGGGCATACAACATCAGGGAATTATCAAACTTATCCTTGAACGGGATAATGGTGCTGCCATAAAAGACCAGTCCCTCACCTTCCCCGCTGTTCGTTACATAAGAAAGCTGGTGTGGGGAAATGTTGAGCTGTTTTGCAAGGATCTGTCTGTCACCGGATGCCTGGTTGAGCATCAGGATAAAGTCAGAGTTTTCAAAGATGTTCTCAATCTCCCGGCTGGCTAACAGGTCTTTTACGTTCTGCGTGATACCCGTAGGGATACCACCCCATTTACGGAATCGCTTCCAGATCTCCACGCTGTATGCTGCTGTCTGCTCCTCTTTTAAGAGCAGATGGAACTCATCAATATAATATCTGGTACTCTTATTCGCAGAACGGTTGATCGTTACCCTGTTCCACACCTGGTCCTGCACGATCAGCATACCCAGTTTTTTCAGCTGTTTTCCCAGATCCTTAATGTCAAAACATACGATACGGTTACTCAGTTCCACGTTGGTTCTATGGTTAAACACTTTTAAGGAACCATTGACGTAGATCTCAAGTGCCGTTGCCAGACGCTGTGCTTCCTGCTCTTTCTGATTACGGAGAAGATTATATAAATCCTCTAAGATCGGCATTTTTTCCGGTACCGGGTCAGAAAGGAAATCCTGATAGACCAGCCTTACGCATCGGTCAATGACGGTCTTTTCAACCGGCTCCAGTCCGTTCTTTCCGCCAACTACCAGCTCACAAAGGGACAGGATGAAGTCCGATTTTAAGGAAAGCGGGTCATCATCGTCAGCGTAATCCAGGTTAATATCCATCGGATTGATATAATCGTGGCTGGTCGGGGAAATACGGATCACCTGTCCATGAAATGCCCGGACTAACGGATAATACTCCCCTTCCGGGTCACATACGATAATGTCATCTTTCGTCACGATAAATGCGTTTGCAATCTCTCGTTTTGCCGCAAACGATTTACCGGAACCCGGTGTACCAAGAATCAGTCCGTTCGGGTTCTTCAGCTTCTTCCTGTCTGCCATGATAAGGTTATTGGACAGGGCATTTAATCCATAATAAATGGACTCCCCACTCATAAATAATTCCTGTGTGGTAAACGGGACAAAAATCGCCGTGGATGTCGTTGTCAGTGCCCGCTTGATCGGTACGAAATTCATCGCAAGCGGCAGACAGCTCATCAGTCCCGGCTCCTGCTGGTAATCCAGCCGTTTCAATGCACAGTTATATTTCTGTGCAATACCTGCAGTCTGGAACACCACATTTTCCAGTTCCTGTTTGGTCGGTGCGGTATTTAAGAACAATGCTGTCACAAGGAACATTCGCTCATTTCTGGACTGCAGATCTTCCAGAAGCCTTTTTGCCTCCCCACCGTATGTATTTAAATCCGAAGGGATAATGTCCATGTCATAGCCTGCCCGGACTGCTTTTTTCTGTTCCTCGATCTTCATACGGTTAATATCCGTCACCTTGCTTTTTACCAGTTTGATCGCCTTCATCTGGTCGATGGACTGGATATGGAAATTCACCATCAGGTTGCTGTCCATCTCCAGAAACTCTGCCAGCATCTTGTCGGTAAGTTCCGGTGCAAGGATCTGTAAATAGGAAACAGCTCCCATCGTGCCGCCCATCTCAAAATCTTTTCCATTCTTAAATACAAAACTGGTCGGTGCGACATAATCCTTGGTACTAAGCCCTGTCCGAAGTACATCGTCATAAGAGAAATGGAACGGAACTTTGCTGTCCTGGTTAAAGGTTTCATACATGATCTGTAACCGTTCCTCTCCGTTCAGCGGATAGGCAGATACCCCAAGGATCTTAAAGTTATTCAGAATATCCGACTCGATACGTTCCAGTTTTGGCCGTGCTTCCCGGATATTCTCCGCTTCAATCCCAAATGTGATATATTTGGTACGCATCAGCCCGTTATTTCCTTTTGCCAGCTGGTTATTGAGCATCTGGGCAAACTCCATACGTAGGTCATCAAATTCATCCTCCTGCGGATTGATATGGATGACCTTCTCATACTCTGCCATGTTGCTGTGCTGGTTGATAAAAGACAGCTGAAAATGAATTGTGCTGTCAAAGTAATTCAGGAAATCACACCAGTTTTCAAAGATGGCGTTCTTATCTTCATTCTGTGCCAGCTGATAGTTGATGTCATAAAAACGGATCGTCTTGGAATAAAACTTGTCCTGCACCCGGCAGATACCGTCCCTTCCCATCTCATGGTATGGAATCGACTGCTGTGCAGTGATCCTCTTATCTCTGGCACTATCCGGTGTTTTCTTTCCTGTCCCACTGCCTTTCGTTCCGGAAACCACTTTTCCTGCCGGACGCTGCCCCGACGGTGCTGCGACAGATCTGCTCTTTTTCTTTTTTGCGTTTTTCTTTGCGTCACGCACTGCCTGCTTTTCTGCTCTGGCTGCCAGCTTTGCTTCCCTTTTTGCATTTTTCTTATCCGCTTTTTCATGTTCCTTATGCAGTTTTTCTTCATATTTCTGTGCCCTTTTGAGGGCTTTCTTTTCCCTGCGTGTCAGTTTCCGGTTCGGTCTGCGGACACCTCTTCGCCGTTCCAGTGCTTCATACCCTGTCACCATAGGCTCATCATGCAATCTGCCGCTTACTGGTTTTCTTTTCATTGCGGGGTCTGGAAGTTCTTCTTCTCCATCCTCCTCATCCAGCCAGTAATCATCCGGATATAATTCGTCTAAGCTCTGTGGCGGCTGTCTATCGTTTTTTCTTTTTAACACCCTTCGTTCCCCCTTTCTTCTTTTTGACCACGGTATACTTTTTCTCGTACATATTTTCCATCTGGTACTTGCGTACCGGAGGACGGATAAATTTTACGGTGATCATATTTTTTAAGACCTTTTCTAACGGGAGTCCATCCTTCTCATACATGGCAAACAAAAATGCCGGAAGCATCAGAAGGCACATCCCGGTCGCTGCGTTACTGGAACCAATGATTCCCCTGCTTAAGAAATAAAACGGAAGCCCTACCGCCGCCGCAATCCCAAAGCAGATCAGCTGCCGTTTCGTCAGGTTGAAAATGATCTTATTCTTGACCTTGGTTAAGTCTTTAGGCACAGATACAAATGCCATTGCCAGTTCCTCCTTTCTTAATGGGCGTTAAAGATACTGCGGGCGAAGTTTCCTGTTTTCATCAGACTGAAACACAGGATCACCGTGTATGCCATCACGCCGAACAATGCAGAATGTATGTTATCTGACATCTGGATGTTTGCGACCAGGACCGCATAGATTCCCACGCAGACCATCATAAAAAATCCCTGGAATGCCAGTGCAAACAATCCACGAAGATAGTTGTTCCCGATCTGCCCCCATTCCCGGTTGGACATGGTTGCGAACGGGATCGCTCCAACGGACGAATAGAGATAAATCTCAATCATACGTCCATACAAAATCACTGTAATAAAGACTGAGATAATCTTCATACACAGGCTTACAAGCATCGTTTCCAGTGCCAGTATGACAAGTTCACCGATCTCCATAGATTCCATCGCCGTCTCCATCGTGGAGATCATCGTATCTATATTGATCGTTGTATCAGAACTGATAACCCCAGCTGCCCGGCTGACTACGGACTGCCCGACATCAAATACCGCCATCGTGATCGTAAAGGTATGGCTGACGATCCAGACTGCCACCCACATCTTGAAAAAGTATTTAAAGAACATCCAGGTGTCGATGTCGTGCATGTTGTTCTTTTCCGTCAACATGGAGATCAGCTCATAACAAAGTACAAATGTGATAATCATACCGGCAATCGGTACAATGACCGACTCGGAAAGATTCTGTATCATGCTGTAAATGCTGCCATTCCAGCCCTGCGGTGTCTGCCCAACCTGAGCAGCAATCTGACCGGTCTTTTCATTGACATCGGTATACATTGTTGTCAGGTTGGAACTTACCATGCCTGTCAGAAGATTCCTCATCCATTCTTCAATCGCTTCAAATATCCGATCCATGAGTCATCTCCCTCCTGCTTCTCTCAGCTGAACAATCCGGACAGTAACGGTACCAGCTGGGTGCCGATCAGAACGACACCGCCTCCTGCCATCAGCTGCTTGATTCCCTGGGACTTTGCACCTGGGTTGTCGTTTCCATATCCTTCTAACAGGTTAATAACACCCCATACTGCAAGTCCGGCTCCAATCGCCACCACAAGTGTCTGCAAAATATTGATTGCCTGATTAAAAAACGCCATATTCGTTGTCTCCTTTCAAATCTCTGTATTTCTCTGGTTTCTATCTTTAAGAAGTCTTTTCCGGCTCTGCCCTTACGGGTGGCCTTTCATGATCTCTCAAATCCATCACCTCCCAAAAGAGCAAAGAAAAAAGAGCTATGTGTCCGAATCTTTCACATGCTCTGCTTCCTTGTTTTCTGTATTTAATTCTCCTGCCAGACTCTCTTCCGAAAACTCATACAGGTCAAATTCCTGTGTCCTCGTCAGTTTCACTTCCATCCGATGCCGCATATACGCTTCCACATCAAACTCATTTTTCTTATCGTAGTCTGACAGCTCCTTATACCGTTTGTGTTTGGTAATATCGAACTTGTCACTGAAAAATGGTCTTACACCTCGAAGCTGCAAGATACATTTGCTGCCATCCATGACCGCAAGTTCGTCCCGGCTCATCAATTCCTTTCCTGTTTTTTGATAATTCATCCCGTAAGAACGGCTCTGTCCACGGGTGTCCGAAGTGTTATATAAATCAATCGTTTCTTTTCCCAGCGTCTCGGAAATCTCCTTTAAGGTCGAACTTTCCTTACCGCCAAGGAATAACATCGTGTCGCAGTTGCCTAAGATTGTTTCAGCTGCATCTTTGTAGATTGTCTTTAACTGGGACTGCGACTGGAGGATAATGGATGCAGAGATTTCCCTGCTACGAATGGTGGCGATCAGCTTGTCAAACTTTGGAATCTGACCGATATTTGCGAACTCGTCACAGAGGATTCTGACATGATATGGCAATCTTCCATGATGTACATCGTCCGCTCTGTCACATAACAGGTTGAATAACTGGCTGTACATCATCGCCACAACAAAGTTAAAGGTATCATCCGTATCAGAAATGATAATAAACAGTGCTGTCCTCTGGTCACCTACCATATCCAGTTCCATCTCATCATAGCTCATGATCTCACGAAGCTCTGCAATGTCAAACGGTGCAAGCCTTGCACCACAGGAAATCAAAATACTCTTTGCTGTTTTTCCTGCCGCCAGTTTATATTTCTTATACTGACGCACTGCAAAATGCTCCGGTTCTTCCTTTTCCAGTTCCTCAAACAGCATATCTACTGCATTTTTAAATGTCTCATCATCTTCCCTTGTTTCCGAAGCGTTGATAAACTCAAGCAGGGTCGCAAAGTTCTGTTCTTCTTCCGGTGCTTCATACCAGATATAGCCGATCAGGGCACAGTACAGAAGCCTCTCTGCTTTCGTCCAGAAATCCTCACTGGACTTCTCGCCTTCCCCTTTCGTGTTCACCATGATCGTATTTACCAGTTTCAAAATATCCTTTTCTGAATGGATATAGTGGAAGGGGTTATAGTGCATACTCTTGGAAAAATTGATCGTATTCAATACTTTCACTTTATATCCATGCCGTACCAGCATCTTTCCGCACTCAATGATGATCGTCCCTTTCGGGTCCGTGACCACATAACTGATGTATTTTCCCATCTGCATCAAGTTGGGTTTTACATAAAAACGTGTCTTTCCTGAGCCAGATCCGCCAATCACGATCACGTTCTTGTTCCTCGCAAATTTCGGATTCTTTGGTCTGCCATTCATGGTCAGCCGTTCCGTCATGGTCAGCAGGATATTGTTCTCAAATACCGGGTCGATAAAGGGTGCAATGTCTTTTGCCGTCCCCCATCTTGCCGAACCATACTCCACTCCCTGCCGGAACTTTTTGGCATTTTTCCCTTTCATATAGACCAAGAGCTTCACCGCCACGGCTCCTGTAATCCCAACCAGCAATTCATTTTTATGCATACTTGGAAGAATCCTGCTGAATGCCATCTGGAAATTTAAGACCAGTACCATCAGTCTTTCTATCATGGAATCACCCACACAGTATTGATATAACCATGCCAGCTTATTTCCCACATAAAAGATCACGATATACGGAAGATTCATCAGAACAATCCGAAGCAGCTTATGTACATCCACCGGCGGTAACCTCTCCAGGTATCCTTTTCCTACACCAAGCAATTTCTGTAATCTGCTCATAATGACGGCTCCTTCTCCTTTCCTTTTGTTTTCTCCAGTTCTCTGTGCTTTGCAAGCGATTTGGTGATTGCCTGCTGTAACTTCTTCCTCACAGATGGTTTTTTGTCCTTATTCAACGTCTGTCCTGTATATTCCTTAAAAGCGGCAGTCATCACATCGGCATCTCTTGCCTTAAAGAACACATAATATCTTGGCAGGTCAGCAGTCACATCTTTTTTCAGACTGAAATCAATGCTGTACTTTTTTGCTACCCGTTCAAAAGACTTGATGTTTCCATCTGTGATCTCAATGTTGGACAGCTGTACATTCTGCTTCATCAGCTTATCAAGACTCTGTTTTCCCTTATAGGTCTTATCCTCCTTTTCCTTCTGGGGCTGTTTCTGTCCCTGCTGTTTTTTCTCCTGCTCCATCTTTGCAAGAGCCTTTACCATGGCAGCTTTCAGCAGGTTGGCAGTGACCTTGCCGCAGCGGATACAAAGTGAGACTGTTTTCTCATTCACTTCATCCTGCAATCACACCACGCCCTTTCTTCTTTCACTGCTGTCTTATCCTCATTTATCACATTGCTGCTCCTTTCCTCCCTTTTCTGCCAGTTTCATATATTCTTTTTCTGATTCTGCCCCCACTTTGATACAGCACCAAAGGACAAATCCATATACCAGAAATACTGCAACTGCAGCAACGATCAATACTGTTTTTGTCATCTTCTTTTCTCCCTAATTCTTTTGAAATTTTATAAAAGGGCATCTATGAATCCTGTGTCCATAAATGCCCTCATCCATTACTAAGAAATCTTATGATCTCTTATTTCTTCTTTTTGCGAAGAATCACTGTTCCACCAAGACCAGCCATTCCAGCCCCTGCAAGCAGAATCCAGAACAGAATCGGTGTATTATCTCCTGTCTTTGGTGAAGTCGATTTCTTTGTTTCTTCTGTGGTTTTTGTCTCCGGTGTTGGTGTGGTTTCTGGTGTTTCCGTCGGTGTCTCTGTTGGAGTTTCCTCTGGTTTCGCCTCATCCTTCATCACAACCTTCTGGATTTCTCCAGTATCTTTGACCGTAAACTTCACATCTTCTGCAACCAGATAACCATCCGGTGCAGTTTCTTCACGGAGGATATATTCCCCGATTGGAAGCATCTCAATGTAGTGTGGTTTTTTCTCAGATGTCCAGCTTTCTACGGTCTTTCCATCTTTATCAAGGATCGTCAGTTTCGCTCCTGGCAGCTCCTTACCGGAAATATCGGTCTTGGAAATCTGCACTTTTGTCACATCATCCTTCATTTCCACCTTCTGTACTTCACCGGTATCTTCCACCGTAAAAGTGATGCTCTCTGCTGTCACATAACCGTCCGCAGGAAGTGTTTCTGTCATGGTGTACTTCTTGCCAGCGGTCAGTTCTTTGATGATATGTGGTTCTTTACCAGAAGTCCATTCATCCACAGTGTTTCCACTCTCATCTGTAACTTTCAGTTTTGCTCCCTCAATCTCCTTTCCGTCTGTCAGGGATGTTTTGGTAAACTCTACGGTTGTCGGCTCATCTTCAAAAGTAAACACATAAGACAGTGTTTCCTTATCTGCCCCACCATATTCAAAAGTAAATTCCTGTACCTGGTCTGTTGTCGCAAATCCCGGTGCCGGAGAAGTTTCTTTCACATAGTAGGTATAGCCAAGTGGCAGATCTGCCGTAAAGGTCAGTTTTCCTTCCTTATCCGTAGCCTGCTCCTCAATAACCGTATCCGCTTTCAAGATCACATCGCCCTTTGCATTGACAATATTTTCTTTATTGCACAGGGCAAATACAGCCCCTTCCAGTACACGGTCGGAATCTTTTTCTTTCTTTAACACGTTTACTTCTGCTCTCTGGCGTTTGTTCTGCCAGTCAGCAGAATAAGTAACAACTGCGGTATTCTGGTCACGGTAAGTCAGATCCACTTCACGAGCTTCTCCATCCAGGACATATCCATTTGCTGTCTCTTTCTCTTTGACACAGTATTTGCCAAGAGGAAGGTCTGTCAGTTTCGCCACTCCTGTTTCATCCGTCGTGATCGTTGCTACCAGTGCATCCTTTTTGTAGTAATCTTCACTCTCACCATCCGCCGCTTTTATATCTTCTAAGGCATAAACCTCAAAAGTAACGTCTTTCAGGGAACCGGAAAGATATTCAAACAGATGCTTCATCCATCCGCCAATGGAATCCAGTGCAGATATTTTCTCCAGGAACTCACCTTTTTTATTGATGATAAGTGTTCCGGTTGGCACTGCATCTTTCATCTCTACCTTCTGGATTTCAGCAGTATCGTCCACAGTAAAGGAAACTTCTTCCGCCATCAGATAGCCATAAGGAGCCATTTCTTCACGAAGAGTATATATCTCCCCGGCTGTGAGTCTTTCAATCAAGTGTTCCTCACCCTTTACAGACTTCCATGTATCTACCACATTTCCATCCTTATCAAGCACCGTAAGCGTTGCCCCGGAAAGTTCCACGCCTGTCGTAATATCGGACTTCGTAAAGGTTACTTTTGTCGGCTGGTTCTTAAATACAGATTCCAGCTCTACCACTTTCACATCCTGTCCCTGATATTTGGCAGTCACTTCCAAAGTCTCAAAAGAAGAGACATACCCTGCCGGAGCTGCAAGTTCTTTGATATAGTAAGTACTAAATGGAAGGTCAACGTCAAATACTGCCTTTCCATCTTCCCCACTGACTGCTTTTCCAAGTAAGGTATCTGCCTTCACAATCACTTCTTCATGTGCCAGAATATCTTCTTTTGCATAGATACCAAACTCTGCACCCGCCACAACCGTTTTTGTCTCTGCATCCTGTTTGACTACGGACACTTCCACTTTCTGGCGGTCATTCTCAAAGGTTGCTGTCTGCTCAATAACTGGTGTTTTCTGGTCTTTGTATTCAAATGTTACTGTCTGTGCTTCTTCATTTAACACAAAGCCCTCTGGTGCTGTCTTTTCAACAATCTTATAGGTTCCAAGTGGAAGGTCAGCGATCTGTGCCTTTCCATCCTTATCCGTGGTAACAGTTCCTACCAGTTTCCCAGAAGCATACTCCAGGATACGGTTTCCATTATCATCTTTCTGGAAATCTGCTGTATAAATATCTTCGGCAGCATATACCTCAAAGACTGCTCCCTCCAGAGTTTCTTTCTGATAAGTAAAGTCATCTTTATAACCATTTAAGACCTCACCCTGTTTTACGATGTTCAGTTCTCCCTTAACCGGATGATTCTCGTATGCGATCTCAATGATCACATCGCCGGAAGTTCCGTCCATCTGATATGCTGTATTGGAATCTACATCTACCTCATAGTAATTCTCATTGAGCGTATATCCATAAGGTGCGTTCACTTCCTCAATACGGTAATGTCCAATCTTCAGATTCTGTGGAAGGATTAAGTATCCCTGCTCATCTGTAAAATAAGATTTGTGTTTTACCGTCGTCGGATACGTTGTTACCTGCTCCACATACTTTTCTGTATCCAGGTTAAAAATCTTAAACTCCGTATTTTTCTGAAGGACTGCTTTCTTTGTCTCATCGTCCTGTTTGATGATCTTCAGCTTCGCTTCAAACTCTTTGTCAAGCAGCACCCTCCATACCTGCGGTGTAGTCGGATGATTCTCTGTAATCTGTACGATGAAATCATTGACCGGAGTGTAATTATGTGGTGTGGTTGTTTCACGGACGATGTAAGTTCCATACGGAATCGCAATACTGCGGGCATACCCTTTCTCATCTGTAAAGATCTCTGTTGCACCATTTTCCCCGATCACTACCGGCTTGGCAGAACCAAAGTCATAGCTGCCATCTTCTTTTACTGTCAGGGAAGATACCAGATAAGCGGTAAATCCTGCACCTTTCAGTAAATCGGCATCTGTCTTTCCGTTGTTCGCTGCCTTGATGATTTCAAATGGCTGCTTCATCACCTGTTCCAGAGACAGACAGTCACGCTTCACTTCCGCTACAAGATCACCCTCATAGTTGCAGACCAGATCATGTTCTTCTTCATCTGCCAGATACCCAGTTGGAGGAGTAATCTCTTTTACATAGTAATTGCCAAGGTATAATCCATCTACGGAAGCCTTTCCATTCTTATCTGTTGTAAGAGTGGCAACCTGCTCTCCCGCTTTGTAGATCACGCCAGTGGCTCCATCCGGATGAACAATATCTTCACAGGCATACAGTCCATAGACTGCCTTTTCTAAAGTAGCATCTCCCTGTGGAACTGCCTTCTTTGTTTCTTTGTCCTGTTTCTGTAAGGAAATCTTTGCTGTCACACGCTCATTTTTGAAGGTATGCTTAAATGTCAATTTTGCTTCCTTATCGTTTGTATAAGAAAAAGCAAACGTATACACATCATCCGCATTTCTCAGATAGCCTTCCGGAGCCTGTACTTCCTTTACATCATAGGAAAATCCCAGCGGCAGGTCTGCGGTGAACTTCGCCGTTCCATCATTGCCAGTTGTCACTTTCTCAATCAGAGTGCCTTTCTTTACGACAACCATTCCATCTGCATTTTTAATGTCACTGGCTGCATAGAGTCCAAAAATTCCTCCATCCAGAGGATTTTCTGTATCCTTATCCTGTTTTGTCACAATCACTTCTGCTTTTTGTCTGTCATTCGTAAAGGTTGTCTCAGAAAAAACAACATCTACATTCTGTCCTGCATAAGAAAGCGTAACCGAATTTTCTTCCCCGGCATTATAAAATCCTGTCGGAGCCTGTTTTTCTTTGACAATGTATGTACCAAGATGCAGGTTTTTCAGAATGACTGCCCCATTCGAGTCTGTTGTCAGATTCTCTTTGACCAGATCACCCTTGCTGTAAACCTTGGCACCATAAGCAGTTTTAATATCTGCCCCGGCATACACATCATAAATCGCACCTTTCTGTCTGCGTTTCTCATACTTAAATGTTGTTCCATTCTCGGTGACATCTGCACCTGTCAGAACCTGACCTTCTTTATAAACAGTCAGCTGCCCCATCTGTTCCTCATCCGGAACAGTTACAGTTGTTGTTTTGCTGACTTCCAGTTTTACATTGTAAGCAGTTGCATTGATACGATATCCTGTCGGAGCTGTAATCTCTTTCAGATATACAGTGTCCTGTGTCTTAATGATCTGCACGGACGCTTCCCCATTTGCATCGGTTGCCGGTAACTTTGTGATCAGTTTTGTACAGTTTGCATCACTGTATAAACCAAACACGGCACCTGCCAGCTTTGCGTCTGCTTTTGCATCTTTTTTAATCACCTTAACACTTGCGTACTGTACCCATGTTACTTTGAAGTCCACATATTTTTCATCATCGACACCTTCACCAAATACCAGTGCCAGATCCTGTGAACCGGAGCCGGTACTGATCTTATATGCAGAATAATCTTTCGTTACACTGCCCTTCATGGTTGCAGACCAGCTTCCTGCGACATCCTGTACCTGTGTAAGAGGTGCAGATAAGTAAAACTTGGTTCCACCATTGATTTCCACTGCTTCACCAGCTTTGCTTGTTTTTCCGGTTGTCACGTTATGGAGTTTCACACCACTTGGAAGTTTCATCGTGATACTCTGAAGTTCATCTGCTTTAAAAGTGATTTCCTTTGTTCTCTGGCTGTTGCCATCTACATAGGCTGTCACATCTGCATCTGAAAAACTCATATCTACATCTGGAATCTCCGGCTGTGAAATACAGTAATTATACAGTTTCATTGCAAGTGTCTTCGCCTTGCTGCTTGCACCGGAGAAAGCAGAATCTCCACCATTGGCATAAGATGCTGCCAGATGTACTAAGATAAATCTGGCACCTGCACTCAGGTTTCCATAGCCATTTTCCTCTGTGAAAAATCCTTCATCACCGGAAGCCTTTGTGCCATAGTAACAAACCTTTGCCAGCTTCTTACCGTCACTGAGCTTTGTAATGTCATAAGTACCACTTCCCGGACTGGATTTAGAAGGCTCTACACAATATGCTGTGGCAGAAACATTACCAAACTGAACCGTATATTTATAAGTCAGATAACTTCCATACCCGTAATCCGAATACTGATAGCAGGTTCCTCTTGTCACTGTAACTTTCTTGGTACTCTGTGTTGCAATATCTGTTGCCATAAAAGTAACCGCTTCTCCTTCTTCCATAGAATAAAGGTCAATACCGTTCTCCGCTACCTGATCCATTACTTCTGAAACAGTCAGACCGGATTCTTCATCTGTCGTCACTTCCTGCTCTTCTGTAAGATCTGTTACAATCTCTTTTGACCCATCCGAATCAGCATCCTCCGCATTTCCGGAATCTTCTGTTTCACCGGCATTTCCTTCACCAGCTGTATTTTCAGAAGAACTCTTTGTCTGTGCTTCTGTTTCCGGCTCTTTTATCGTAATGTTTCTGCTTACTCTGTAAGCTGGGTGACCGCTGACTGGCTCTACTGCATAGACAGCTTTGTAGGTATCCGGTGTATGTACGTCAAAATCTGTACCAGCTTCACTTTTTGCTTCATGGAATAAAACTTTCACCTTTTTTTCATTCACGCCCTCTATACCGGACAGATCGACTTCCACCTCAAATTCTTCTCCATAGGGAATCTCAATATCCTTTGCTTCCACAATTTCATCTTTATCAAGAGTATCCTGCACATCCTGCAGTTCCGGATATTGCTGTTCAAAGGAAGTTGGTTCTGGTTCTAATTCAGAAGCAGAAACCGTGACTGGTTGAACGATAACAGACGCCAAAGTTGCAACTGCCATAAATCCCGACAAGAATCTTTTAAATCGCATTTTCATTTTGACTGAATCCTCTCTTTCTTCAATAATTTACTCCACTTTCATTCAGGCTTACACCTGCATGAATCAATCATAGGAACCACCTCCCTTGTGTCTTGGATTGACTTTTAAATAAAAGCAGGATTGAGCTATTAAGCCACAAGAGGTAATTCGTAATCATTCCTGCCAAGGGTGCCTCTCATCCATTGCCCTTCACGTTATCACCGAATGCCCGCCGCCAGATGCGTAGCTGGGAAATTCAGGTATCCTCTTGCTGCTGATATGAAATTGTCAAGGTTCACTTTTAGAGGGAATTAATTATTTTGAATAAAATAGACATTTGCCCCTCCACTAACTGCATGTGTGAAAGGGCAAAAATTAACCTGTTTGAAATTTTTTTAGAAAATTTTTTGAAACAGCAAAAACTTACAAAGTTTCCAGCCTGTCTTTTAGTTTCTGCAATACTTTGTTTTTCCTGTTCCTGATTGTCTTTGTACAACACCCGAAATACTGTGCTGTTTTTTTAACTGTGTACTCTTCAAAAAATAGTAATCTTATCAATTCCATTTCTTCTTCAGACAAATATTTCAGTGCTTCCTGCAGCTCTTGTATTTCTGACACCCTGATGACTATTTCTTCTGGTGATAATATATGCAAATAACTGTTGTAACTCGTTTCCCCTACTTTTTCTATTCCGCACACACCATTTTTCTGCATTTTTTCAAGCTGGTATCTTTCTTTTCTTCTTGACTGGTACCATGCCAGATATACGTCTCTGGTAACTTCTATGAGAGTTTCATTTACACGCAGCACATACCGTTGTCTTTCCTTTGGTTTTTTACCACGCATCTTTTATTCTCCCTTCTGAAGCACTCCGATCAGTCTGCCTGTATTTCTTCTCATTTTCTGCTTTGCCTGTGAAATACATTTTGATACTGCCGGTTCTGTAATTCCAAACACCCGTGACACTTCTCTTTGTGTACGCTGCTGAAAATAAATTTGATGGATCACCTGTCTCTGCCGGTCAGTCAGCACATCCATGAATTCTCCAATAGCTTCTTCTATGATCAGTTTTTCAAGTACATTCTGCCTTTTATCCACCAATTCACACCAGCCTTCTGAAATATGGCTATATGAAATGCAATTATTATGTTCTCGTACCTCCCTGTTCCTGCACAGCCGATCTTCCCCTTCTAATATCAACCGCACATACCAGGGCTGATTATCAAAAAAATCTTCCTTAACAACTGTTATTTTTCTTCCTGCTTCATATACATAATCTCGACAGGTAAATAAAGGAAAAACCGTTCCATAATCACCCACGCAATAGAAAACATATCCTGTCCGATACGCAATAATTTCCGCACCATCTATCAGTCTCTGCTTTACAACTGCCACATCGTTTTCTCTTAAATACCTGGCGGACGGAACCTTTCTTCTTTCTTCCCTGTTACCTACAACCTGTTTCAATTCCTGCAATGTAAGCATAATTACCACCTTTCTGCCTGCTGGCAACAGGTGCCCATCGGCAGAAAGGATAGGATTCTTACTGTTCAACTGACAAAAAGGGCAGTAAAAAACAGCTTCCGGTACACCCGTTTTTTTTAAACGAGAGCCTGAAACTTCTTTACTGCCCTTTCTAATAGTTACAATATTCTCTACTTTATTTTCCGTCTGATACCAGGATCAGACTTCTTGGCATTTCTTTCTGCTTTTATGTTCTTTTCATTTTCCATCAAAACAGAATAATCTCCCATTGCATCATAGGGGCACTGTCTCCGATAAAGCAAATTTTCTTCTCTGGTCATCAATCCTATCTCCCTTCTTTATCTCTCTGTTTTCCATTTTAACAACACAAGATTCTATTATCCTTAGCATATATAGGGAGTTTTTTTATTTTGCACACCATATATGGTGAAATTTCACCTGTATTCATTAAAACTGTCTATCAGAGAATCTATGGTCTGCATGATAATTTTCTGCTCTTTCCATTCCATCTTCTGAATACGGTAAAGAACTTCCTGAACTGATTCCTGCTTCTCTATACCGCCTCCCTCTTTCCCCAACAGGACATTAGCATCCGTTTCCAATATCTCAATCATCTTCCTGAAAATCTCAACAGACATTGCCGTTTGCCCACCTTCAATCCTGCTGACCGTATTGACACTGATACCGGCTTTTTCCGCAAAAGATTCCTGTGACAACTTCATTTCCTGTCTCCGTTTTCTGATCCGTTCTCCCAATTCAATAAGTTCTGTGGAAATTGCACGATTGCTCAATACGGTGTCTCCTTTCCTGCAATTTGTCCCAACTTTACGCCATTGTGTCGCAAAGTTCCCCGAAAAAAAGCAGCTAATTTTTGTCTTAGCTGCTTTTCAAAAAATCTATTTCATTTTATTCTCGGTATTTTATGTATCCCTGTAAGAACTGTAATCAGAAAAACGCAGAGATAAATGATCGCCTGTCCAATCATTGCCAGAAGAACGATGCTTCCGATCAATCCTCCGATCAGAAGATTCATTGTCCAGACTGCCAGCGTTCCTCCGAGGTCAAAACCTTTTGGAACCATCCAGACACACATTTTTCCGATTCCAAACGGTATCCCCATCAGAAGTAACAGCAAGAAATAATTGCACTTCCCATCCTGGATACAAAACGGTCTTAATACTGCAAACAATACTGTAATCACCAGCACTGGTGCTATCACTTTTTTAATCATCTTCTTCATGTTCCTTTATCCTCCATACATATCGTGATTAACTTCTGCCTGATAATAACTGTTTATCGTTGCCGGAGCATTATACAGGGCGGTCAGAAGATACGCTTTAATATTCCCAATCTTGGTCGTATTCCGATTCAGACAGAACAGCACATATTCGATATGCGAATAGTTCAATTTCATAAACCTGGTTTTTACCAAAGCAACTGGTTTTTCTACTCCCGCAATGCGAATCATACTGTCCTCCGGCATCATCATAACTTCGATCATCAACTCCACCAGTTCATCTACATCTTCCTTGGCATGATATTGATAATCTATGTTTTCATGAATCACCTCACGATATGCTCTCATCTTCTCCATCACATCTTTTTTCTTTTGGGGATTACCTGATATGATTGGATAAGATTGATTTATCTCAGTTTCACTAATATCAGTCTTGTTAATATCAGTATTATTAGATTGTGATTTCGGGTATTCTGGATTTGTGATTTCCACTATTCTAGAATGATGATTTTCACTATTTTGGAATTGTGATTCTGGAAATTCTGGATTTGTGGTTTCCACCATTCTTGAATTGTGATTTTCACTATTCTGGAATTGTGATTCCCCATAATCCTGAATTGTGGTTTTCACTACTCCTGAATGATGATTTTCACAATTCAGAGAAATGCCTGTTTTCCCCTTGTTTTCTGCTTCTTGTTGCAAATCTGCACATTCCTCATATCTTTCCTGTTTCGATTGCAAATCTGCACAATTACCTGTCGGCTTTTGATCTGGAACCTCTCTGATCATAAAATTTTTCACATAAATAACATTCGGTTTTCCCAGTCCCAGGCGTTTCTTCTCGATCAGCCCGATTCCATTACTGCTGTCCAGCTCTTTTACCAGTTTCACTGCTTTTTGGGTTCCGCAGTTCATCAGCTCTGCAATTTCTTCCACAGTGAAGATAATGTATACTCTGTCCTCTGAATCCAGCCATCTATTTTTAATGCTCAGGCTCATACGGTCCAGCATCAGACCGTATAATATCTTTGCTTCGCAAGAAAGAGTTTTAAAGCATGGTTCTGTAAACAGCACTTTAGGGACACGATAGAAGCTGTATTGTTCCGCTTCCATCCCTGTAAAATAATCAAACTGTATCTTCTGCATCTGCTACTCCTTCTTTGTTTTCTTTCCATTTATCCAAAAGCATAAAAATGACTTCTTCTATCTGTTCTTTAGAATATGTCTCCGGAAAATAATTGCCGATTTTCTTTGCCGGAAGCGTCACATTGATCTTACTGCTTTCCTTTTTTAATAAAACAGCATAGATATAACTCTGGTTTAATTTTCCATTTGCACTGCATTCTTTTAGCTGTTCTGCCTGTTGCTTTGTCGGAAAGATACTGCTGTTGGCAATCACTTCCAGAAGCCACTCCTGCTCCTCTGGTTTCAGATAAGACAGCTTTTCTCCCACAATCATAGGAATTTTATTATTGTCCACATATTCCAACAGAGCATCGGATAATGCCGCCAGACGGATATACCTCTGCACAGTTCTTCCACTGTCCCCTGCAGCTTCACCAACCATATCTGCTGTATATTTCTCACCCTTGCTTCCCTGATGCTTCATTGCATCGTATTTCATCTTATAGGCATGAGCTTTCTCACTTGGCAGTAGATTTTCACGCTGAATGTTGGAATCTACCATAATAATGACCGCTTCATCATCCGTATAATTTCGGACAAGAGCTGGCAATGTAGTTTTTCCACACAGTTCACAGCCTCTTTTTCTTCTATGCCCGGAAATCATCTCATATCCACCCTCTGGTCGAGGTCTTACCAGTGCAGGAGTCAAAACACCGTATGTTTTAATACTCTCTACGGTTTCATCCATTTTTTCATCATCATTTACATGGAACGGATGATTTTTAAAGGGATAGAGCTTTGCCAGATCTATTTCCACAACCTGGTTCATACTCTTTTCCGGTGTTTCCTCTAATCCCAGTAATTCATCATAAGAGGTAAGCTGAATATCTTTTTTCGGTCTACGCATGTTTCAACACCTCCTGAACCAGTTCCAGATAGCTGTCTGCCCCCTTGCTTTTTCCATCATAGGCAAAGATACTTACACCCTCCGATGCTGTTTCTGCAAGGCTTTCTGTTCTCGGAATCGTCTGCTCAAAAATCCTAATGTCACTTCCGTATGTAGTTTTGATTACCTGTTTGTTTCTCTTTGCATTATTGTAACGGCAATTATCCATTGTGAATAAAATGCCTTCTATCTGTAAATCCGGATTGAACCTCTGATGGATTCCCTTAACTACTTTCAGTAATTCCATGAGTCCATCTGCCGCATAATATTGTGGCTGCACTGGAATCAGAACACTGTCCGCTGCACTCAAAGCATTGAGCGTCAGCATTCCCAGGGATGGCATACAGTCAATCAGAATATAATCATACTCATCCTTCAGCAGTTCCAGATACTCTTTCAGCACCTTTTCTCTGTCCTCTACTGTAAATAAAGACATATCCATTCCGGCAAGCAATTTATTGGACGGAATTAGGTCAACACCTTCCTCATGGTGCAGAATTGCTTCTTTCGGATCAAATTCCAGTCCCATGATAATGTTCTCCATCATGCTTTTTAATGTTACCTTGAGATTTTTAGGGAATCCCAATCCCATTGTCAAGTGCCCCTGTGGATCAGCATCTACCAGGACTACTTTTTTCCCTGACTTCACCAGTCCGGCTCCCAGATTGATTGTTGTCGTTGTTTTGGCTACTCCGCCTTTCTGATTTGCAATAGCAATTACTTTACACATATACTTTCCTCCGATTTACTCTTTTTCTTCTACTTCAACATAAACACGAAAATATTTGCTTGTTCCTTTGTTCGTATACGCATCCGATACTTCCAGAACATCCAATTCTTTATGCTTTTCCAAAATACGACGGAACCATTGAATATCCTTTAAAGTACCCTGTAATCTAATTTTCAGCATACATATCCTCCCAGTCTTTGTAAAAACAATACTCTGGATAACGGATTTTAATGGCTTCCCAAAAATACCGGGCATATCCGCAGCAAAACAGATCTTCTACTGTATAATACTGACACTCTTTTAACTGATCTTCCTCTGCTTCATAATCTCCGACACTTGGTGTCCCATTGCAGTAAAGATTAAATGCCATGCGGACGATCCGTAAACTTCCACTGGTCTGCCAACCTTCCTGCAGGGATTCCGTTTTTACACATCCAGTTTTAAAATTATAGATTTTATTCACATTTTCTCTTGTGTCTCTGTCGATACCCAGGCAATAAACCAGAGCCTGATGATAAACATCCTGATATCTGCATTTTTTCAGATATTCCATATAAAATTTTTCGTGTTCCTTGCTCTTGAAAGTAATTGTACGAGAATTGCTATTCTCTGCTCTTAACGCTGTGTTTGTCATTTCTGTTTTCCTCCTAAATTTTAATAAAAAAGACACCCCATTTCTGGAATGCCCTATAAAAAATAGGGACACCCGCTTTTAACAAGTATCCCTATAATCTATCAATTATTTGATAGCTCTCTATTCATTTTCATATTCAGAATTCTTTGTGTTCCCCGTACCGAGGTCTAATGCAACAACAACGGTTACTTTCTTCACAAGGCTCTTTTCTTTGTGATTTTCGCCTATTCTTTTGAAACTGAAAAACTCCACAAAGTGCGTAAATTCAAGGATTTCTACATATTCTTCCTTTGTAGCAACACCACAGTCTCCACATGAACAGTCTGACAAAATTGATCAACGCAGCAGGCTTTTTCCAGCTTATATCCTGCCGCCAGAAATGCCGGAAGATCTCTTGCCAGGCTGGTCGCTTTGCAAGAAATATATACAATATGGTCTACCCCATAAGAAAGAATCTTCGGCAATGCTTTGGGATGGATTCCATCCCTTGGCGGATCCAGAATGATCACATCCGGTTTCTCCGTCAGATCATCCAGGACTTTAAGGACATCTCCTGCAATAAATTTGCAATTACTCAGGTTATTCAGTGCTGCATTCTGCTTTGCAGCTTCTACTGCCTCTTCCACAATTTCCACACCTATCACTTCATCCGCTACGGAGGCTGCAAGTTGGGCAATCGTTCCGGTTCCGCTGTAAAGGTCGAACACTACTTTATCCTTCGTATCTCCGATATACTCACGTACGATAGAATAAAGCACTTCCGCAGCCAGTGAATTAGGCTGAAAAAATGAAAATGTACTGATCTTAAATCGCAGTCCCAGAAGCGTTTCATAAAAGAAATCCTGACCGTAAAGGATACGTGTCTCATCACTCTGCACCACATCAGAAAGAGAATCATTGATAATATGCATGATTCCCACAATTTTACCCTCCAACGGAAGTGCAAGAAGTTCTTCTTTCAGAGATTCCAGATCATGTTCTTCCTGACTGGTGGTAATCACATGGACCAGAATCTCTCCTGTAGTCACACCGCGGCGGAGAAGCAGATGGCGCAGATATCCTGTATGCTGCATCTTTTTATAATAGGAAACGTTTCGTTTCAGGAAGTATTCATGCACACAAGTCAGGATTTTCGTCATATCTTCATGAACCAGTTGACAGTCATCTGCTGTAAGAACATCATAGGTACTGCCTTTTTTGTGCAGACCCAGCGTCAACGGACCATCCTTATATGCATCACCAAAGGAGAATTCCATTTTATTTCGATATCTGAATTCAATGGGACTTCCATGAATTCCCTCCCACTGGTAATCAGTGCCGTTCAATGCACCATCCAACAGTTCACGAACCTGACATTCTTTCATTTTGAGCTGGTTTTCATAGGACATGGTCTGATACATGCATCCTCCACATTCCGGAAAAATGCTACAGACCGGTTCTCTTGTTTCAAGCGGAGACTTCTCCAACACTTCCAGAAGTCTTCCCTCTGCACGTCCGGAACGCTTCTTATTGATCATAAAACGAACTTTCTGTCCGGGCATTCCGTTCTTTACGGTAACTTTTTGTCCGTCTGTTATCACAATTCCCTTATTGGGAAAATCTACTTTCTCAATCACGCCTTCATAAATTTCGCCTTTTTTCATATAACCTCCATAAAAATAGCCCCGGTATAAGCCGGAGCTATTCTTTCATTTTCATATTACAGGTAATTATTCTTCTTCATCTTCGAAATAATCGTCGAAGTCATCATCAAAATCCTCTTCAAAATCTTCCAGATAATCCGGAGCAAAGAAATGATATACAGCAAATGCGATACCTGCTACTGCTGCAACTGCGCCAATGATTGCCAGTACCCAGAGGACTGTATTTTTTTCTTTCTCTTCTTCTTTTCTGTTTAATGCTGATAATAATTCTTCAATTTTGATATTCATAATCGCACCATCCTCTCAATAATTCATCAGCTGACACTTAACACTTCTGCCGTCTGCTGTTTAATGAAATTAATTATAACACTTTTTCTGTAATTTTACCATAAGATATCTGCATTTATTCTATACTTTTGTTAATTTCTTTATTATAATGATATCAGGGGATTACTGTTCACACAATCCCGAGACATACAAGCCAAAATTCCATTGCCGCAGGCAATCTGGAATGAATTTTGCCCCTGACTTAAAAATATGCCGACAGCAACGATCTAATAAGAGAGGATAAATACTTATGGTAGAAACACTTTTTTTTGATCTTGATAATACATTACTTGATTTTAACCGGGCAGAAAGAGCAGCTATCGCAAAAACTCTGAAAAGTTTTCACATTGCTCCCGAGCCTTCAGTTCTGAAGCGTTACAGTGAGCTCAACCTCGCCCAGTGGAAGCTTCTTGAACAGGGCAAGATCACCAGAGACCAGGTAAAGCTTCGGAGATTCCGGCTTCTTTTTGCAGAGCTGAATGTGGATGTACCTGCAAAAGAAGCTGCACATACCTATGAAACTCTTCTGGCCCAGGGACACTATTTCATAGATGGTGCAGAAGAATTGCTCGAAACTCTTTACGGTCAATACCGGATGTATCTGGTTACAAACGGTACCTTAAGTGTCCAGAAGGGACGGCTTAAAAGTTCCGGAATTTCCCGTTACTTTGAGGATATTTTTATCTCCGAAGAACTGGGATACAATAAACCGGGCAGGGAATACTTTGACTGCTGTTTCTCCAGAATCCCTGATTTCCATAAGGAAACAGCAGTAATCATCGGGGACAGCCTGACCTCTGATATCCAGGGCGGCATCAATGCCGGAATCCGCACGATCTGGTTTAATCCCAGCCATGAGAAGACTTCAGAAATCATCCCTGATCATGAATTTGACAGTCTTATGAAACTTCCTGAACTTCTGTCTCATATATAAAGCGGATAAAATCGTTCGCCTTACTGCTTATTGCTTTTCGCAGCCTCCGCAGGTGACTTAAGTCACCTGCCCCAATCGCCCGGCTAACAGACGGCAGGCGTGACTTGCCTGCATCATCCTGATTCTGAAATTATTATATTTTTTTCAGCTTTGCAAATCCTGCGAACATTTTCTTTATTCCCACTTTGTCAAAATCAACAGTGACTTCATAATCTCTTCCGCCGTCTACAATATCTTTGACAATTCCTACACCAAATTTAATGTGGCGGACAGTGTCTCCCACTTCGTAATCCAGTGCAGCAGCCTTCGTCACTTTAAATTCTCTGGGCTTGAATGTTTTCGTCTCAAAAGCCATTTTCATTTTTGCAAGGTTTCTGTCTGCCTGAATCATCTCTTCAATCTTTTTCTTCTTTTCCTGAGCTTCCTGTCCCAGATCCACAAGCTCCCGCGGAATTTCACGTACAAATCTGGATACTTTATTATACTGTACTTCTCCCCGGAGCATCCGCTGTCTGGCACTTGTCAGCGTCAGATTCTCCATAGCTCTTGTGATACCCACATAACAGAGCCTTCTCTCTTCTTCCAAATCAGATCTGTCATCTGATATAATGGACATATAAGACGGAAACATCCCATCTTCCATTCCTGCGAGAAATACTCTCGGAAACTCCAGACCTTTGGCACTATGTAGTGTCATAAGAAGCACATAATCCTGATCCGGATCCACGCTGTCAATGTCTGCAATCAGTGCAATCTCCTCGAGAAAACCTGAAAGTGTGGCAGTCTGTCCCTGTTCTTCCATTGCTTCCTGATAGGATTCTGTCTTGGAAATAAGTTCATCAATATTCTCGATTCTTGCCTTCGATTCATCTGTGTCTTCAGCCTGCAGCTCTGCCACATATCCGGTAAGTTCAATCACTTCTTCCAGAAGTTCACGTACTGTATAAGACTCTGCCTTACTCTTTAAACTCTGAATAAAGGTTACAAATCCATCAATCTTTGAAAGGCTTCTTCCAATAGACGGGACCTCCTCTGCCACACGCAAGGCATCATAGAAACTCACACTCATTTTATCCGCATAATCCTGTATTCTGCCAAGAGTTGTGGCTCCGATTCCACGCTTCGGTACATTGATGATACGGCGGACTGCCAGATCATCTCTGGAATTGTCAATTGTCTTCAGATAACATAACAGGTCTTTGATTTCTTTACGCGCATAGAAATTCACACCGCCTACAATCTTGTAAGGGATATTCGCAAGAAGACACTTCTCTTCAAAGAGTCGTGACTGTGCATTGGTCCTGTACAGAACTGCACAGTCTTTATACTTCGCACCATTCTCTCTGTGAGCTCTGGAAATCTCGCCTACCACATACTCTGCTTCCTCATATCCGTTCATGAACTGGCGGAAATGGATTCGTTCCCCTTCTGAATTCTCAGTCCAGAGTGTTTTTGATTTACGTGAGGTATTATTTGCGATCACCGCATTGGCTGCATTCAGAATATTCTTTGTGGAACGGTAATTCTGTTCCAGACGGATAACTTTTGCATCTGGAAAAACATGCTCAAATCCAAGAATATTTCCTATATTTGCACCGCGGAATTTATAGATAGACTGGTCATCATCACCGACTACACAGAGGTTTTCATATTTAGAGGCCAACAGGCTTATAAACTTAAACTGTGCAGTATTGGTATCCTGATACTCATCCACCATGATATATCTGAAACGTTCCTGATAGTTTTCCAGAACATCTCCGCAGTTCTGAAAAAGCTCTACGGTCTTTACAATCAGATCATCAAAATCCAGCGCATTATTTCTGCGCAAAGCAGCCTGATATTCCCGATATACCTCAGCAGCCTTCTTTTTAACAAAGTCCCCACCTGCATTCAGTTCCATCTCATCCGGTGTGATCAGTTCATCTTTTGCATGGGAAATCTGTGCCAGAAGAGAACGTTCCTTTGTTTTCTTGGTGTCAATATTCAGTTTTCTGCACACTTCTTTCATCAGAGTTTTCTGATCTTCTGCGTCATAAATAGCAAATCTGGTATCATATCCAAGACGGTCAATATAACGACGCAGAATACGCACACAGGTAGAATGGAATGTGGAAACCCATACGCTCTCGGAACCAAATCCCACTATTTTATCTACACGTTCTCTCATCTCACTGGCTGCTTTATTTGTAAATGTGATAGCCAGAATGTTCCAGGGATTGATTCCCTTTTTATCTATCAGGTAAGCAATGCGGTGGGTAAGTACTCTTGTCTTTCCCGAACCCGCTCCCGCAAGGATCAGCAGTGGACCTTCTGTATGGTAAACCGCTTCCTGCTGCTGAGGATTTAATGTACTATAAATATCGCTCATATTTTCTCCTGTCTTCTTCCTGTACGGTACATTATTTTACAAACAACCATGCTGATCAACAAGTTGATTCCTGCAACAATCTTTCAGATTCAAAATATGTACCGGTTACCGTTTACATCTCTCGAAATATTTTTTTGCCTGAACAGGCATATATCTTTATGATTATACACAAAAATCTGTTCGCCTACAACTGATTCCTGTAAATTCAAGCGGATATAAATTTTGTAATTAGTGAAAAAAACATTTACAAGTAGTATTTAAAACTATATAATAAGGAACAGAGGTGATGAAAGATGACAATCGATGATAAAGATATGATAAACAGCATTCTGGAAAGTGTATCCAGGATTGACTATATTAAACCGGAAGACATCCCAAATATTGATTTATATATGGATCAGGTGACAACCTTTATGGAAGAGCAGCTCGTTTCTTCCAAACGTTACGCAGATGATAAGATTCTCACCAAGACTATGATCAACAATTATGCAAAGAATAAACTTCTTCCCCCGCCTGAGAAGAAACGTTATTCCAAAGAACATGTGCTGATGCTGATTTTTATTTACTATTTCAAGAATATTCTTTCCATCAATGATATCCAGACTCTGCTCACACCGATTGCGCAGAAATATTTTAAATCCATGACTGAGAAAGATATGACTTATATTTATAATGAAGTTTTCAGCATGGAAAAGGAACAGATTGAATCCCTGAAAAAAGACCTTCTGCGCAAATACAAAACAGCACAGGATACTTTCGGGGACGCAGATGGAGAAGATCAGGCGAACCTGAAAAGATTTTCCTTTATCTGTCTGTTAAGCTTTGATGTTTATGTAAAAAAGATGATGATCGAGCATATAATCGACGGGATGAATCCGGAACCGGAGCATAATTCCAAAAAGAAAAAATAATATTTCAAAAAGCAGCAGATTTTTCCTGGTTTTGGAAATCTGCTGCTTTTATATGTCATAGAAATAATGATTATGCTATTTTTCCCTCTGCCGTCAGAGCCGCTTCCTTATCGACTGTGTTGATACCGATAATAACTGTATTATTTTTCCACTGCCTTAAATGTAAATCTGATTGGCTGGTAATCTCCTGTTGTCAGTGGCAGAGGCAGACCTGCCTTCATAAGAGCTGCACCTGTATATACTTTTCCTGTTGCTGTGTCTTCGTATTTCATATCAGCATCCAGCCCCTGTGGGTAGAAAAGATAAATATAAGGATTTGCTTCACTGTGGAGTCTTACTCCGCATACAACCGTTTCTTTCTTATCTTTTGATACGAACTGCCAGAGTACATGGTTGTTGTTTTCGAATGGATTTACCAGACGATAGTAATCTCCTGACTGTACCAGATGTTCCATTTCTTTATACTTCAGAATCTGTTCTCTGGCTGTCTTTTTCTCTTCTTCGGACATCTTAATCAGATCCAGTTCATAGCCAAAGGTACCTGCGGATGCAACAATTCCTCTTGTCTCAAAAGGAGTCGTTCTTCCGGACTGATGGTTCGGACATACGCTGACATGTGCGCCCATTGCACTTATGGGATATCCGAAGGAGGTACCATACTGGATTTTCAGTCTGTCAATAGCATCTGTATTGTCACTGCACCAGATCTGCGGAGAATAGTAAAGCATTCCCGCCTCAAATCTTCCGCCTCCGCCTGAGCAGGACTCAAACAGAAGATCCGGATATCTCTGTACCAGGCTTTCCATCATTTCATAGACAGCCAGCACATATCTGTGGTAAACCTCTCCCTGACGTTCCTTTGGAAGAGCTGCTGAGAATACGTTATCTACGCTTCGGTTCATATCCCATTTCACATAATCAGCCTTGCATGCATCCAGAACCTTAAAAATCTGGTTCATAATATGTTCGCGTACTTCTTTTCTGGTAATATCCAGATTTAACTGATGTCTGCTTCGGTTCATGGCACGTCCCGGGATCTTCAGTGCCCAGTCCGGATGCTCTCTGTAGAGATCACTGTCCTCAGAGATCATCTCCGGCTCTACCCACAGACCAAATTTCAGTCCAAGTCCATGAATCTTCTCTGCAAGTGCGGGAAGCCCACCTTTAATCTTCTCTTCATTTACTTCCCAGTCACCAAGTGCACACCAGTCATTGTCTCTCTTTCCAAACCATCCGTCATCCAGGACAAACATATCCAGTCCGATATTTTTTGCTTCTTCTGCAATGTGGTAAATCTTATCTGCGTCAAAATCAAAATAAGTTGCTTCCCAGTTATTTACCAGAATCGGTCTTGGCTGCTCTGTATACTTGCTGCGGATCAGATTACTTCTGTATGCATCATGATAAATTCTGGAAAGTTTTCCGAATCCTTCTGCTGAGTATGCCATGATCACTTCCGGTGTCTCAAAGCTCTCTCCCTGTTCCAGTGTCCAGGAGAAATGATAAGGATGGATTCCCATTGCCACACGGGTATGTCCTACCTGGTCCACCTCTGTTTCAAATAAGAAGTTTCCACTGTATGCAAGTGCATATCCATAGCAGTTTCCATAAGTTTCCTCTGTATTTCTGTCACAGAGGATCACAAATGGATTGTGATGATGGCTGGAGGTACCGCGGATACTTCCCACAGACCAGTTGCCATGACCAAGATGAGTTCTCTCCATCTGACGTTCCATATTGTGTCTGCCATAGAAGTGAACTGCATCCAGTTCTCTGTATTCATAGTCCATTTCCATAGACATTGCTTTTTTCACTGTAACCGGTGCTGTACCTGTATTCTCCAGGCGTACCGCTCTGGTGATCACATCAAGATGTGGAAATACACCATAGAGAAGATGTGCTTTCAATCCGCTGGCACGGTCTGTCAGAACGATTTCCAGTGTCTCTGCCTCATCTTCCTTTGCAAACATTGCAGGAAGCCCCTTCAGGCTGTACTTTCCTTTTGTGATCTCATAGGACTCAAATTTCAGATTTGCAGTATCACTGCCGTCTGCCTGCTCTGTTTCCAGGCCATTGATACGATAATCACCATTTCCATATGTAGTATATTCCTGTGGCAGGGTATCTAATGAAAATGTTTTGTCCTTTTCTGCTTCATAAGGATTTCCGGAAAATCCTCTGTCCACACATACGATCCTGTCTGTAATCAGCGCATCGCCTACCGGACTTCCATAATACAGATGAACCAGAGTATCATACTCTCTTACCTGCATCTGATAAGTGCTGTGCTCTGTTCTCAGGTCGAATACTTTCTCTGCCTCGTGATATTTGATCCATTCCATACTCTGTACCTCTCATTTCTTTGTTCTTTCTATTTTATAGATGTTCTATCTATTTTTTACGTAACCAGATATCGCTGCCTGTTTCGGGTCAAACGAATAAAATCATCCGCTTCGCTGCCTGTTTCGGTTAAAATGCATACTGATCCGGTTCTGTGTCCGCATAGTGATGTTCCTTATCCTCCTCTTTGAAGTAGGGCTTGAACAGTTTCCACATAAACCAGGAATCTGCATAGGCAGTCAGGGAGAACCCAAGCATCAGCCAGATCAGCAGATATACCGGGAAAAGTTTTGCATCTACAAGTGTCATTGTCATTGGCAGGATTGTGATCACTGCCACAGCTAATGCATAGCCTATATGTTTAACCGCAAAATAAAATGCGTTTGTGATCAAAGTCATTGTTTTATTTTCAAATGCTGCAACTGTTGGAAATACATACAGCGCAACTGCCACCAGAGGAATATATACCGCAAAAATCACATAATTAAAAATCTGTGACATGGATCCCGGCATTGTTGCCAGAGCTTCTTTTTCCATATAAATAAATATTCCTGCTGCAGCCATCAGAATCCAGATCAGTGTGGACTGTTTGATATTCTGCTTAAAGCTCTTAAAAAAATCATGAAGTACTCTGATATCTCCGTCTTTATGAAGCTTCAATGTACAGTAAAATAATGCAGTGGTGGATGCCCCTGCTGTGATAACCGGAAGAGAGCACACGATCCACAGCAAATTTAATGCGATCAACTGACCTAAAAATCCAAATATTCTGTCAAAAAGACTTCCTGGTTTCATTTCTATCTACCTCTTCCTTTCTGTCATTTATCTTTTTTTGTTTTATATTTCAGTTTCAGGCAAGCCCTGTTATACTCGTTCTAATTTTATAACAAAGCCTGCCTGTGCAACTCAGGTCAAAGAAGAAATCTGTCTGAACACCTGAACTTTTACTTAATACTTATTGTTTATTACAGCTTACCACCGGATGTTGCAATACCTTCGATGAACTGTTTCTGGAAGATCAGATACAATACGATCATCGGGATACATGCAAGCAGAGATGCTGCCATCAGCTGCGGATAGTTATTAGTGTACTGTCCCTGCATTTTTGCAAGTGCTGCTGACAGAGGCATTACATCTTTGTTACAGATCAGAGGCCACATCAGGTCTTTGTATGCAAATACTGCTGTGAAGATTCCCAGTGCCACCATGGAAGAACGTGTCAGAGGAGCCATGATGAACAGGAAGGTCTGGCCGATGTTACATCCGTCAAGACGTGCAGCCTCTTCCAGATCTTTCGGAAGTCCCATATAAGCCTGTTTGAGGAGGAATGTACCAAATGCAGTAACAATACCGGGAAATACCAGGGCAAAAATGGTATTGAGCATTCCCATTTTACTTACCATTAAGTACTGCGGGATAATGAAGATCTGTCCAGGTACCATCATCTGGAAAAGTACCAGAGAGAACATCAGGTTTTTACCCCTGAAGTTCAGACGTCCAAATGCATAGCCTGCCAGTGTTGCTGTCAGAACCGCGCATACAACACGACCCAGAATCAGAAGCAAGGTATTGATATACAGATGTAAGAAATCCATATTTTCAATAACTTCTTTAAAGCTGTCCCATCTCCATGTAGACGGGAGGATTACGAATGGATTGACAGAAGTTGCCTCTGTCATAGTTTTGAAAGCTGTCAGGATCATCCATATAAAAGGAACCAGCATGGTAATAGATACCAGTATCAGGATAACATGGATCAGAACTCTGTTTGCTTTATCTCTTGCTGACATAATTATCCCTCCTTAATTATAGTGAACCCACTTCTTCTGCGCAATATTCTGGAATACTGTCATGATCATAATTACAACCAGAAGAAGTACGACGATTGTTGAACCATAACCTTTGTTATTCTGTACAAAGGAATTCTGGTAGAACAGGTAAACAAGTGACTGTGTTTTGTAAAGTGCAGGATTGTTTCTGTCCATAACCATGAAGATCAGGTCGAATACCTGCATGGCACCGATGACACGGGTAACCATTACAAAGAAGATGGTCGGTGAAAGCAGCGGGATTGTAATATGGAAGAACTGTTTCACACCAGTTGCTCCGTCAATGCTTGCTGCTTCATAATAATCTCTCGGGATTTCCTGCAGACCTGACAGGAAAAGAACCATATTGTAACCAATGATGGACCATACACCGATCACTGCAATCGCAAAAACTGCAATTCTTGGATCGGAGATCCAGTTGATCTTTGTATTAAAAATGTGGTTGAGCAGACCGAACTCTGAGTTGAACAGCCATCTCCATACCATGGCGATCGCAGCCGGAGCAGCAACCATAGGCAGGAAGAAAATAGTTCTGTAAACAGCACGGCCTTTCATTTTACGGTTTAATAAAACTGCCAGTACAAGTGCAATGGCAATGGAAAACGGAACTTCCACAATGGCATATTTAAATGTATTTAATAATGCCTGCCATACTTCCGCATCGTGGAACAGCTTTACATAGTTATCAAAACCAATGAAGATATTTCCCTTACCGAAATCTCCTGTCTTGAAAAAGCTCTCATAAATGGTCTTAAAAATCGGATAGATATTTAAGATGATCAGACCAAGCATTGTAGGAAGAATGAACGCCCATCCCCAGATGAATTCATTCCGCGCCTGACTGGTACCTTTTTTTGGATTTGCCACGGCTCTCACTCCTTCTTATCGTAAAATTTTGTTGCTGATTTGAATGGAAAACTGCCGCACATCTGCATACCTGTTGTGACTTCTGCGGTTATCACATGATCGGAATCCTTTCTGCGGCAGCTTTCCTGTTTCTTATTTTTTATGAATGGCTTTGTTGAATATTAATTAGTAGGACTCTTCTGCGATGGCATCGTTCATAATAGTAACGATATTCTTGCATGCATCATCCATGCTTTCTTCATCATTCCATGGTTTCTTCAGTTCTTCACACATTGGGTTCCACCATGCAAGTGTTGCATTTGTGTGTGGTCTGAATACGATGTTGTCCATTGCATCCATGTATGGCTGTAAGTTAAAGCAATCAACACTGTTAACCCATCCATCAGACATTCCTTCATAAGCTGCCATTGTTACACCAAGGTCTGCCTGTTTCTTCTGCATATCTTTGGAACCGAACCACTCGATAAGCTGGAAAGCTTCATCTGGCATATCTGTATTTGCAGATGCTGCCCATCCAAGTCCGTTGTACAGAGATACACTCTCGCCTGTTTCAGCGTCTTTTGGAAGTCTAGCTACATCGCAGTGTTCTTTAATATAATCGTTATCTTTGAAAGCAGATACCATCCAGGATCCCTGAGAGATCATTGCTACTTTACCAGATCCGAAGAGTACGTCTGTACCTGTTTCAGACATTGTAGATGCAGGTGGCATTACATTCTTTACACATTTATCAACAAATTCCATTGCTTTGATGGTGTTTGGATCATCAAAACCGGATTTGTTGTCATCTGTCAGTATAGTTCCGCCCATGGAGTAAACAATATTCATCCATGTATCCTGCTCGTTAGACGGGTTTGCTGCAAAACCGTACTGGCTTCCGTCTTCTTTTGTAAGTTTTTCTGCAATGTCATAGAATTCATCCCATGTCCAGCTTCCGTCCGGATAATCAATTCCTGCTTCATCAAACATATCTTTGTTGTACCACATAGCAATTGTATCGATGTCCTTCGGTACTGCGTATGTTTTTCCGTCCCACTGATACATTTCTTTGATATCTTCCGGGAATTTGTCCATTTCCAGTTTGTCGCTGTCTGCAATCTTGTCTGTCAGATCAAGTAAGATATCATTGGACATGTATCTTACAGCTTCATTGGAATGCATCCAGAATACGTCCGGCATGTCTCCGCCTGATGCACCTGCTTCAAGAAGTGTCCAGTAGCTGCTCCACTCTACTACCTGAAGTTCAGTTTTGATTCCGGTCTCTTTTGTAAACTCATCCATGATTTCCTGAAGTCCGGCTTTCTGTCCGTTATCCCAGATTGCAACTGTCAGAGTTTTGTCTTTCGCCTGTGCGCTTACTGGTGCAAGTGCAGTAACTGTCATAGCACCGATCACTGTTGCGACTGTGAGTTTTTTCATGTTTTTTCTCATATACATCCTCCTTTATTCGTCGTTTCGACGTGTTCCTTGTGATTCTTATTATATGTTTTTGTCTATTTTTTTTTCAATAGACTAATGAAATAAATTTATGTCATAATCGTTATGGAAAAATCGCTGAATTTATGGTAAAATGTCAACAGCGACTTGAATTTATGCGTATTTGCAGGATATCAGTCCTTATGTCTTTATATCAACAATATCTGCAGTCATAGAAAATAGAAAAAGGAATTACCCAAATGCCAAATGTAAAATATACGGACAGTGCTACTTTCCGCTGTCTTGAAAACCTGAAAGAAGGCTCCCTTGATATCAGTCTGATCCATACGGGCAAAGAACACTGCCCGCCTGGACATATCTGTTCCATGCCAAGAGATGAGTTCATCATCCATTTTGTGCTGGACGGTACCGGATTCTATTCTGCCGGAGGTCAGACCTGGAGCCTTACTCCCGGACAGATGTTTGTAATTTATCCAAATGAACCAGTCACATACGGTGCTGATGAAACCAATCCCTGGACTTATGCCTGGATTGGTTTTCGCGGAATCCGAGCTCACTCAATGGTAAAAGAATGTGGATTTTCCAAAAATCAATTGGTTCTTCCTGCACCGGATCAGAAAATAATCCTGAAACACATCGATTATATGCTGAATCATAAGCAGCTTTCCAAAGCCAATGATCTAAGGCGCCAGGCTTATCTGATCCTGTTGTTAGCCGAGCTTGCCGGCTTCCATGAAAAGCAGTCTGCACAGAACAAAAAAAATGCCAAATATGCCTACAGCACCAATGTCTACGTGGAGCTTGCCATTGAATATATTAAAGATATGTATCAAAAGGGAATCGGGATTTCTGATATTGCAGATAATATCGGAATCAGCCGTGCCTATCTAAACAGTTCCTTTCAGAAAGAGCTTGGAATGTCCGCACAGACCTTCCTCATTGATTATAAGATGCATAAAGCAGCCAATCTTCTGGTCAGCACCAGTCTGTCTGTTAAAGAGATTGCTAATAATGTGGGCTATGAAGACCAACTTGTTTTTTCAAAAGCTTTTAAGAAGAAGTTTGGAATGAGTCCGAAGAATTATAAGACTCATAAAGAAATGATGGATAAATTTAACGAAAAGCAGGTAGACGATACCGTGTGATCGTTCTGCCTGCTTTTTGTTGATTTTTTATTTCTGTCTATTGCTTTTCGCAACCTCCATAAGGAGCTTACCTGATTCGGTTATTATTTTGCAGTTAAAACATAAATTCTGGACTCATAGTCTGTGCATGGTTCGTCTTCACTTGCAGGTTCACCTGCTGTACAGTCTGTGGTGAGCAGTCCCAGATTCATCAGCTCATCCCCGTAGTTTTCTGTTTCATTATACTCATTTCTGTAGATAAGATCCGGATCCAGTCCCTGAAGCCGCACTCTGGTAAAATCTGCGTTTACTACATTTCTTTCCCTGTACCAGAATACCAGCGCTGTTTTTTTGTCCTCGCTGACTGTCATCCACACAGTTTCATTGCCCTCAAAAGGACTCTTCAGTCTATAAAAAGTTCCAAACTGGATCAGTTCTCTGTATTCTTTCATAAAGGTAATCTGCTGTTTTACTTCACTGATTTCCTCATCAGACAGTTTATTCAGATCCAGCTCATATCCGAAAGTTCCAAAATAAGCTACATTTGCTCTTGTATGTAACGGAGTTTTGCGGTTTAACTGATGGTTTGGCACTACAGAAACATGACTTCCCATGGAGCTTACCGGATAACACATGCTTGTGCCGTACTGGATTTTTACACGCTCTGCCGCATCTGTATCATCACTGGTCCATCCCTGTGGCGCATAATAAAGGATTCCCGGATCAAAACGTCCGCCACCGCTTGCGCAGGACTCAAAGAGAATCTGCGGAAATGCAGTATTTAACCGCTCATACAAATCATAAACTCCGAGAATATATCTGTGGAACACTTCTCCCTGACGGTCTGCAGGAAGTGCAGTTGAATAACATTCCGTAATACTTCTGTTCATATCCCATTTGATGTAGGAAACCTTTGCTTCTGAGAGGATTTTGTACATCATCTCATAAATACAGTCCACCACTTCTTTTCTGGAGAAGTCCAGCACATACTGATTTCTGCCATGACAGGAATGCCTCTGGGGTGTCTGCAGGATCCAGTCCGGATGTGCACGGTAAAGGTCGGAATCCTTATTCACCATCTCCGGCTCAAACCACAGACCAAATTTCATACCCATCTCTTCAATCCTGTCTGCGATTCCCTTGATTCCCTGCGGAAGACGCTCTCTGTTTGCCACCCAGTCACCAAGTCCTGCATAATCGTTGCTTCGTGCACCGAACCATCCGTCATCCAGCACAAATAATTCAACACCACATTCCTTTGCCTTTGCAGCAATTTCCACCAGACGGTCCTCTGTAAAATCAAAATAAGTAGCTTCCCAGTTATTGTTAAGGATTGGCCTGGGACGGTCTCTCCAGTAACCTCTTGCCAGCCTCTTCTGATATAATTTATGGAAGGTCTGGCTCATTCCATTCAGACCCTTATCAGAAAATACTACTACTGCTTCCGGAGTCTGAAAGCTCTCACCACAGTCCAGCTTCCAGTCAAAATTCTGCGGATTGATTCCCACAGTGATGCGGGTTGTATCATGAGTATCCACCTCTGCCTGCATTCTGTGATTTCCGCTGTAGATCAGGCTGAATCCCATCACTTCTCCTGCATTTTCTGTTGCTGACGGACGTCGGAGCACAATAAAGGGATTATGTTCATGGGAAGAATTTCCTCTGATGCTTCCCACAGACTGGATTCCCTGCTCTAATCTGCGTTCTTTCACATGACGTTCTCTGGACCATGCACCTGAAAACTGCATCCACACATAATCCTTGTCCGGCAGATCAAGACTGAGGCTCATTGCATTTAACAGATGTACTGATGATGTACCCTCGTTTGTAAATCTGGCACTTCTGGTGATGATTCCCCTCTGTGTAAAAATAGTATAAAGCAATTCCAATACAATTCCTGTTACTTCATCTTTCAATTTTACACATAAGGTCTGGGCTTCTTCGTCTTTCTCAGTATATGTAGCCGGAAGCCCCTGAAGTTTTGGTTTTCCAGCTGCAATTGTATAACTTACATAAGTAAAATCAGAAATCCTGCTGCCGTTTTCCTGAAGGATCTCCATTGCCGGATAACGGTAATCAGAACTACCATACACCGGATATTCCAGTTTCAGATGCTCCAGCGAAAATTTGCGGTTTCCCTCATAAACACAGGCTGTCATTGGTCGCTGCTTCATCTCAAGAAGATATGAAAAATCTTCTCTGTCATGGATTCTTTTCCCAAAATAGAGATTTCCAAGATGTCCATTTGGAAGCACACACATAATATAACTGATTTCATTGTTGTATAAATGGAATGTCTTTGAACTTTCATGAAAAATAATACTCATAACTCTTCCTTTCCGCATCTTTGATTATTCACTGATAATTCCAGAAAATAATGCAATTCAGATTATATTACTATTTCATATCATTTAAGTAAATACTCTGTCAAGCGGATATTTATTATAATGCCAGTGAACACTCATCAATCTTCTTTAATTCCTCTTCACTGAAGGATGCACTGTCCAGCACTTTCAGATTCTCAAGGATCTGCTGTGGACGGGATGCCCCGATGAGAACGCTGGTTACGATTCCGTCGCGGAGAATCCATTTCAGTGCCATCTGAGCAAGACTTTCGCCTCTCTCTGCTGCAATTGCATTCAAACTGCGGATACTGTTAAGACGTTCCTCGCTGAACTGATCTGCATGGAGAAAACGTCCGTCTGTGTTGACACGGCTGTCTTTTGGGATTCCATTCAGGTATCGGTCTGTGAGCATTCCCTGCGCCAGAGGACTGAAAGAAATAATTCCCTTTCTCCTCTCTGCTGCTGCCTGTTTCAGACCATTTTTCTCAATCGTTCTGTTAAAAATATTATACGAATTCTGATTAATGATAAACGGACAGTGCAGTTCTTCCAGAATATCTGCGGCGCGTTTCATTGTCTCACCATCGTAGTTGGAAATTCCAACATACAATGCCTTTCCGCTTCTGACAATCTGTGCCAGAGCCTCCATGGTCTCCTCAAGAGGAGTCTCCGGATCCATTCTGTGATGATAGAAAATATCTACATAATCCAGGCCAAGACGTTTCAGGCTCTGGTCAAGACTGGCGATCAGATACTTGCGGCTTCCCCAGTTTCCATAAGGTCCCGGCCACATATCATAGCCTGCCTTTGTGCTGACGATCAGCTCATCTCTGTATGCAGAAAATTCCTCTCTCAGGATTTTCCCAAAATTTTCCTCCGCACTTCCAGGCTGTGGGCCATAGTTGTTTGCAAGGTCAAAATGTGTAATTCCATTATCAAATGCTGTGAAGCACATCTGCTTCATATTCTCATAAACACCGGTGTCTCCGAAATTGTGCCATAATCCCAGAGATAACTCCGGCAGCATCAGCCCACTGGCACCACAGCGGTGGTATTTCATAGTTTCATAACGTTTTTCATCTGCCTGATACATAAGATAATTTCTCCCTCTTCGTACAGTATGTCGAATCCGAATATTATTGTTATCATTCTCTATCGAAATAACTGTGCCACTCGCTCGTCTACGCAATTAACATAGTTATTTACGCAACAATGTACTTGATTTACTCTTTCTCTGTAATCATACATCCCGTTCCAATTATTTTCAATAAATGTTATTAGCATTATTTAAAAAAGCCACCTTCTGACTGAAAATGGCTTTTTTAATAAACTATATTAAATTCCTTTAAAGCTAAAAGAGAATTCCATCTTTCCGTCTGCATTCAGCAGATATTCCTGATGGGTATATGCTCCCCAGCTGTCGTCGCCGCCGATTCCCATCTGGCCTTTGGCTACACGTACTACTGTGTAATGGATCTGCGGGAGTTCGTATGGATGCATGGCATTTTCCATCTCATGTGGAGTGTATGGGAGTGCAGAGAACATCATTGATTCTCCATCCATTTCAAAGTACATTCCTCTGCCCTTGCGATCTGTGACTTTCGCCCAGCGTACTTCCTCTTTTGCTCCACATTCCTGCGGTACCATGTATCTTGCTATGTTGTCCACAATTTTATTCTGGTAAATGCCCAGTTTTGCACCTTTTTTGCGATCTGCATAGGTCTCAGCTTCGCCCAGTCCATACCACTGAACATTGTCATAATCTGCATTGAATTTGAAAATCACCCCAAATTCCGGCATATCACCAAGTTCTTTTACAGGATCATAAGTTAAAGTTGTCTTCACTTTTCCATCGCCGAATACTTCGTAGGTGAGCTGACACTCACTGGCTGGTGTGGTTGGCATCAGATAGGTAAATGTTACTTTTACAGAGTGGTCTGTTTCTTCTGCCTGTGGTAAATTAGATGGGCCGTATGCACCTTTTCTGTATTCTTTGTGGCTTAAATACATGCTGGCGACTTTCCACTGTGCGTAGCGCATCTGCATAAGATTTCCACAGTCATTGTCTGTTGGTGCACGCCAGAAGTTTGGTTTCGGGATTGCCTCGATCATCTCTTTGCCCGCATATTTGTAAGAAACCAGACCACTATTGAGGACGGAGAACATTACTTCAAAGTGCTCGCCGCGGACACCAATATTGTGTGTGCTTCGGATAATCTGTGGTTTCGCAGCTGCTGTTTCTGCTGAAGCATTTTCCTGTACCTGATACACATACTGTCCAAACGCAATCTCATAACCTGCAGATGCCCACACTTTTTCCTCTTTCAGATGGAAGGAAACAGTAACTGTATATTCTCCGGCTGCTTCTGCTTTTTCAAAAGGCAGTTTATATTCTTTCTCACTCAATGGCTCAACTGCTGTTTCCAGTGCTTCTGTACGGATCACTTTTCCATTCTTTGCAAGTGTTACCTTACAGTCAAAAGTATTTGTGTTTACAAACAGATTCTTGTTAATCACTTTTACTGTATCCGCAGTTACTTCTGCAGTAATATTCTGATAATTGAATTTCACTTCCTGCATCTTCGGAGATGGCTCTCTGTCACCGCCATATGCGATTCCGTTACCACTGAAATTATAGTCTGTAGGGCGTTCTCCGAAATCGCCGCCATATGCCTGGAACTCTTTTCCATAGCGATCTTTCTTATAAATAGACTGGTCAATGTAATCCCAGATAAATCCCCCCTGATATTTGGGCTCTGTATCTGTCAGGTCAGTATATTTGTGCATGGCACCGCAGGAATTTCCCATGGCATGTGTGTACTCACAGCAGATAAACGGTTTACTGTCATCCTTTGCCAGAAACTCTTTGATTGCTTCTACAGACGGATACATCTGGCTTTCCATATCACTGGTATCATTATAACTGCGGTCATGGAAAAGTCCCTCATAATGTACCAGACGGGTAGAGTCATTCTTACGGAAAAGCTGAGACATTTCATAGATATCTTTTCCGCCAAAAGATTCATTTCCACAGGACCAGATCAGGATTGCCGGATGATTTTTGTCTCTCTGATACATGGAGTTGGCACGGTCAAGCATCATATCCAGCCATTCCGGTTTGTTGTGAGGAACAACATGAGTATAATCCTTTGTAAATTCCGCCACATCCCAGGAACCATGGGATTCCAGGTTTGTCTCATCGATCATATAAATACCATATTCATCACAAAGCTGATAGATCAGTGATGTATCCGGATAATGACAGGTACGGATGGCATTGATATTATTCTGCTTCATAATGCGAAGATCCTTGCGGAGTTCTTCCTCTGATACATGTCTGCCGCTGACAGAACTGAATTCATGACGGTTTACGCCCTTAAACACGATACGCTTTCCGTTCAGAGTCATAATGCCGTCCTTCATCTCGAAACGGCGGAATCCAACCTTCTGAGGAATCACTTCCTGAATATTTCCTGCTTCGTCATAAAGTTCAACTGTAAGATCATAGAGCTGCGGATCTTCTGCACTCCATAATTTTGGATTATTGATTTTCCATGCAAAACTGTTCTGTACAGTCTTGCTGCCATTTGTTTTCTGAATATAAAATGGCTCTGCATTTGCTTCTTCATTTCCAGCTTCTGTAAGAGATTTTTTCTCTTCCAGCACACATTCTCCATCTTTCTCAAGTCTGAAAACAATGCTTCCCTTTCCCCATGTCTTTACCTTAATTTCAAGATCTGCTACATCCAGATTCTCTTCCGGGATTGCACGGATCTGGAGATCATATGCATGGGTATCCGGAACTGTATAAAGATACACATCTCTGTAAATTCCGGAGAAACGGAAGAAGTCCTGATCTTCGCACCAACTGCTGGAGGTCCATTTGAATACCTGTGCTGCCAGCTTATTCTGTCCATCTTTAAGATAATCTGTCAGTTCAAATTCAGATGGGGTGAAAGAATCCTCACTATAGCCAACAAAGGCTCCGTTCAGCCACAGTGCAAGTCCGCTCTCTGCTCCCTGGAAAGAAATAAACAACCTCTTTCCCTTCATATGTTCCGGCACTGTAAAATATTTCGCATAGCTTGCAACCGGATTAAATCTCTCAGGAATCTGACCCGGATAAATTTCCTCATGTCCTTCCCATGGATACTGGACATTAGCATACTGGGGTGCATCATATCCTTCCATCTGGATGTGTGCAGGTACATGAATGTCATCCCAGTCATAACAGCAGTAGTCCTCTTTCTCAAATCCCTGAACTGTACTTTTGTAATTATGCGCATAATGAAACTTCCATAAACCGTTCAGACTGTAACGGAAAGAAGTTTCTGTCCCATCCTGCACAGCAGCCTGCATTTCATTCCCATTTCTATAATATACATGATCTGAATGAGCTTCCATTCGGTTATCGCAGAAATACTGTGGATCTTTTACCAGTAAATAATCAAATGCCTTCATACTCTTATGTTCTCCTCATGATTTGTTGTTTTATAACTTTTCTCTCTGCCTGCAATATTACATTTCGCCATGCATTTGTAAAATACTTCCAGCAAAATACTTTATATATGACTTTTTTCATAAAAATATCTTATACGATATTGCCAACAGCCAGTTATCTTTCATAAGCACAATTATAACATTATACCAATCCGCATAGTTTGCATATTTGACTATATAATATTCATTTTCGACTTTTATAGATTGATCCTTCGCAGCATTTTCTCAGCCTGCACAACACTCTCCCAGAAGAGGAATAATCGGACTTCTCTTTTATCCGAAAACTCCCTATACAAAAAGGCAGGTGATCTTCACCTGCCCCACAATAGCACTGCATTTATTCAGCCTTCCGCTATCTTATTCCCCTTTAGTTTCCTTCTCTGCCATTCTTGAAAAAACCATCTCATATCCGTCATTTCCATAATTCAATGAACGATTCACACGACTGATCGTTGCTGTGGAAGCTCCGGTTTTCTCCGAAATATCAAGATAGGTTCTCTTGTCCATCAGCATCTTGGCAACCTCAAAACGCTGTGATAAGGAAAGAAGTTCATTGATCGTGCATACATCTTCAAAGAAAGTATAACACTCTTCTTTATCCTTCAGACATAAAATCGCTTCAAAAAGCTGATCTACAGCCTCTGTTCTGATTTTTTTACTCATTTTCATGCTCCTTTTAGAACTCTGTACTTCACTGGACGGACATTTGTCTTTAAAATGTCCGTGTTATATTTCTAACAGTGATATTTTACCACGTTAAATTATAGGAAGCAAGCCTTTAACCTAAAAGAAATTACAGATTTTTTTATTTTCTCACAAAAACCTCTTTCGAAAAGTAAGGCAGATAAAATCATTCTCTTTGCGACACGGCTTTACACCAAATAACTGCTTCTCAGTTTATCAGAATTTACGATTCACATACTTCCTTATTGCATCCACAGACCGATTAAGAACCAGCTCTTCCGGAAAATCCAGTTTCTCCAGCAGATCTCTCGCCCGATCAAACTCCCCGATCAGAAGATCAAAATGAGCATCACTGTCCATCACCACCGGAACCTGATATTTCTTACACAGATTCAGCATCACAGTATCATTCTCCACAGCATTCTGCCGGTTACAGTCCGGATCCATAGAATGATTATTCAGTTCCAAAACCTTCCCATATTCCTTCGCACCCTGAACCAGTGCCTCATAATCGATTTCATATCTCCCATCATCCGGATGCCCGATAATATTTACATACGGATTCTTCATCACATTCAGATAGCTTTCTGTATTCTCCAGCTTAGATCCCGGCTTCATGCATGGCATATGCAGACTGGCGATCACCACATCCATCCTCTCCAACGTCCGCTGCACCAGATCCACAGTCCCCTGTGCATCCAGAATATTCACCTCAGACCCCAGAAGAAGCTGAATCCCATACATCTCCCTGGGCACAATTTTCAGATTCTCAAAATAATACTTATGACAGGTCCCCGGCATAGCAGGCGCATGCTCCGTAATCCCCAGAACCTCCAGTCCCTTATCTGCAGCCGCTTTCGCCATCTCCCTCAGAGAACAATATGCATGACCACTCACCAAAGTATGTGTATGCAGATCCAACACTGAATTATATCTCATAACAACCCACTCCTCACTTCGTACAATATTCCCCCTCATTATACGACCATCCTTCTACCTCCACAAGCAAATTTTCCGTCCACCCATTTTTATCGTCCATTTTTACTCAATCCAATACCCCAAAAATCGCCAGCAGCCAGCGCAGAAAAATAGTGTGTTTGATGTGCATTTGCAGGTATCTTAGATATTCTTAGGTCAAAAAAATCTGCGTTATGAGCCGGCTGCATCACTGTCTGAGCGGAGTCTGCGACGGAGCGAGTTTGAGAAGCCGGCTCATGCCTTTAGCAGATTTTCTTGGCCTTAGAATATCTTAGATGCCGAAACCGCACATCAAACACACTATTTTTCTGCGCGTCCCCTGTCAAGTCAAACAGATATTCGCAATTAAAGCAGGAGACTTACTTGATTCGGTAAAAAAACAGGACCTGCACCCTGCAAGCCCTGCAAAAAATTTCCATTTAAGAATGAATATACAATTTTTATTTTACGATAAAAGATTTTCTCTTACTAACAACATCAAAGATAACCGCTGCCAGCAGAACCAGACCTTTAACAACCTTCTGCAGGTTCTGGTCAATACCCATGATACTCATACCTAAGTTCAGAACACCCATCAGCAATGCACCAATGATAACCCCCGGAACTGTACCGGTTCCGCCATAAGCAGAAGCACCACCAATAAAACAAGCACCGATAGCATCCATCTCAAAGTTTGTACCTGCCTGAGGATTGGCAGAATTCAGACGGGCCATAGTAACCATACCTGCAATAGCAGCCAGAAGACCCATATTCAGATAAGCAAGGAAATAAACCTTATTTGTATTAATACCGGAAAGCTTTGTAGCCTTCTCATTACCGCCAACTGCATAGAAATAACGTCCTGTAGTTGTCTTGGAAGCAATATATGTATAAATTGCAATAATCACAGCTACCCAGATCAGAGAATTCGGAATACCTTTATACTGAGCCAGACGGAACATAAAAGCAATAACAACTGCACAGATCAGAATCATCTTAACTGCAACGCCACCAAAAGCATCTACACTGTACCCTTTCTTCACACGATCTGCACGATTCTTCAGAACAAGCAACACATATACAATACAGACAATAATACCAACTACAAAACAGATAAGATTAAATCCCTCTTTCCCAAATGGATCCGGAATATAATTGTTAAACAGTGCCAGGTAAGAATCAGGCATTGGTGCCAGTGTCTGTCCCTGTAAAACTACGTTTGAAAGACCACGGAACGCAAGCATACCAGCCAGAGTTACAATAAACGGTGGGATTCTTACATATGCAATCCAGAATCCCTGCCATGCACCGATGGCAATACCTGTAAGCAACATAACCAGCATTGTAAGATATGGGTTCATACTGTTGAGAACCATCATCTTACCGCCAACTGCTGCTACAAAACATACAACAGAACCAACAGAAAGGTCAATATTACCACCAGTCAGAATACAGAACAACATACCTGTTGCAAGGATAAATACATACGCATTCTGGGCTACAAGGTTATTCACATTCTGAGGAAGAAGCATAACCCCCTTTGTATTTACAGCAAACATGATGACTACCAGAACAAGAACAAGCACCATGGTATATTTCTTTAATATCTCTGAAAAACTAATCTTTTTTTCCATCTTTTTTACGCTCCTTTTCCTGATTTTACGATCTTGGACATAATCAGTTCTGATGTGGCCTCTTCTTTGCCGACCTCACCTACGAACTTGCCCTCATTCATGATATAGATTCTGTCTGACATTCCAAGTACTTCCGGAAGTTCAGAAGAAATCATGATGACAGATTTTCCTGCTGCTACCAGATCGTTAATAATACAGTAAATTTCGTATTTCGCACCTACGTCAATACCACGGGTAGGCTCATCAAGAATCAGAATATCCGGTTCTGTAAACATCCATTTTGCAAGAAGGACTTTCTGCTGGTTACCACCACTTAAGTTGCCTACATTCTGCTCGACAGACGGACATTTTGTTTTCAACTTCTTTCTGTAATCCTCTGCCACCGCATATTCTTTATCTGCGTCAATAACCTTTCCATTACTGACTCCCTTCATATTTGCAAGAGAAGTATTCATCTTAATGGATTTGGAAAGTATCAGACCATTTCCTTTTCTGTCCTCTGTAACATAAGCAAGCTTGTTATCGATTGCTTCCTGTACAGTATTCAGCTTCACTTCTTTTCCGTTTATAAATACCTGACCGGAAATCTTAGTTCCATAACTTTTTCCAAAAATACTCATTGCAAGCTCTGTACGTCCTGCACCCATAAGTCCGGAGATACCTACTACTTCTCCCTTATGCACCTTAAATGATACATTATCTACTACTTTTCGCTCTGAGTACAGCGGATGATAGACATTCCAGTTCTTAACCTCCATGGAAACATCCCCGATCTTTACATCCGGACGTTTCGGGAATCGATCTGTCATCTCACGACCTACCATACCCTGAATAATACGCTGCTCGGAAAAGTCATCTTTCTTCTTATCCAAAGTCTCGATAGTAGATCCATCACGGATAACTGTAATCTTATCCGCAACATAGGAAATTTCATTTAGTTTATGGGAAATGATAATAGATGTCATTCCCTGTTTTTTGAACTTCAGAAGCAATTCCAGCAGAGCCTGAGAATCATCCTCATTTAAAGATGCTGTCGGCTCGTCCAGGATCAGAAGCTTGGCATTTTTTGCCAGTGCCTTGGCGATTTCTACCAGCTGCTGTTTACCTACACCAATATCCTTAATCAAAGTTCTGGAGGATTCTTCAAGTCCTACTATTTTCAGATATTTATCTGCTTCTCCGTAAGTTTCATTCCAGTTAATAGATAATGAACTTCCTCTTTCATTGCCCAGATACATATTTTCACCGATCGTCATATATGGGATCAGCGCCAGTTCCTGGTGAATGATTACAATTCCTTTTTCTTCACTGTCTTTAATTGTATTGAATTTACAGATTTCACCGTTATAAATAATATTACCATCGTATGTTCCATACGGATAAATACCACTTAATACATTCATCAGGGTAGATTTACCGGCTCCATTTTCACCGACCAGAGCGTGGATCTCGCCCTCTTCCACCTGAAGATTAACGTTATCCAGTGCTTTTACACCTGGGAAAGTTTTGGTAATATTTTTCATTTCCAGAAGTATCTTAGCCAATTTTGTTTCCCTCCCTTTTATAAATCATGCCTGCGGCGGGCAGCCCTATAGCAATCCCAGGAAATACTGAATTACATTATTTTCTGGGATTGCTATAGATTAACACAGGCGGGTGGTATTCCCGCCTGTATGATCAATTTTTATTACTTAATCTGATCTTCTGTATAGTATCCGGAATCGATCAGCATTTCTTTGTAATTGTCAACAGTGACAACAACCGGATCGCAAAGGTATGTCGGGATAACACCTGTGCCATTATCATAGGATTCTGTATCATTAATTTCCGGTTCTTCACCTTTCATGATGGAATCAACCATTCCAACAACTGCTGTTGCAAGAGCACGTGTATCCTTGAATACGGACATAGCCTGTTTTCCTGCTACAAGGTTCTTAACATTTGGTGTATCACAGTCCTGACCTGTGATGATCGGATATTCTCCTGTGTAGGAAGCTGCAAGAGCATTTTCTACGCCAAGTGCTGTAGAGTCATTGGAGCAGAGAACTGCGTCAAGGTTGGAGCCGTCTGAGTAGTTACCTGCGATAATTGTATCCATTCTGTCCTGAGCCTTTGCACTGTCCCAGTTAGCAGTTGCAACCTGCTCAAATTCTGTCTGTCCGGATTTAACTACCAGCTTACCTTCGTCAATATATTTCTGAAGTACATCCATTGCTCCGCCGAAGAAGAAGTTACAGTTATTGTCACCAGGATCACCTGTGAACAGCTCAATATTAAACGGTCCGTCCTGATTGTCGAGATCAAGTGCATCTACTAAATATTCGCCCTGTTTCTGACCTACCTTGTAATTATCAAATGTTGCATAATAAGTAACTGCATCTGAGTTCATAAGCAGACGGTCATAGGAAATAACCGGGATTCCTGCTTCTTTAGCCTGTTTCAGTGGCTCACCAAGACTGCTTCCGTCGATAGATGCCACAACCAGAAGATCACATCCGTTTGCAACCTGATTCTCAAGCTGTGAAACCTGTGTGCTTACATCGTTGGATGCATACTGAAGGTCTACTTCATAGCCGGCTGCTTCCAGCTCTTTCTTCATGTTCTCGCCATCCTGATTCCATCTCTGAAGATCTTTTGTAGGCATTGTAACACCAATCAGTTTCTTGTCATCCGCTTTAACAGCTACTCCCGGGATAACTACCATTCCAGCTACCATTGATGCACAAAGAATTGCAGATACGACTTTCTTTCTCATTGTAAAAATCCTCCATTTCTTTTTACGTTTCTCACGTTTTCTTGATAACGTTACTATAGCACAGGGCAATCTGGACATGGTTGGCAAGAAACAAGACATTTTAAGAAAAACAAAAAATGCCCTGCACAGGACAGGACATTTTTGTTGCAAGATAATGCTATATACTGATTTACTCTTACATCTGCAAAAGCAACCGGATAATCTCTGAATATTTTATTTAACTGTAATCCGCATTCAGATAAACTTCATCTCTGCGGTGGAAACCTCCTTCAATGATCACCTTATCTATATTCTCTTTTGTCACTGCAGTTGGTTCAAGGATGCAGGAAGGAATCTCATAAGTTCCGTCATTTACTGTTTCTGTCACATCTTCCAGTTCTGCAACTCCCTTTCCACTACCCATTTCCACTGCATATTTCGCTGCTTTTCTTGCCAGATCTTCAATTGGTTTAAAAGCAGTCATATACTGTGTTCCTTCTACTATTCTCTGACAGGCTGCAAGATCTCCATCCTGACCTACAACAACCACATTTCCGGCAAGCTGATTCTCTGCCAGTACCTGTACGACCTGACTGGCAATGTCATCATTTCCGCACATAATTCCCTTAACATGAGGATATTTTTCCAGGGCTTCCTCCACATATCCGGCAGCCAGTTCTGCTGTCCAGCCATCACAGTTAGCTTCATAAACCACATGCAGATCTGTGTCTGCAAGCATATCATCAAACCCCTGTTTCACCATCTGGACATTATTATCTGAAGAGGATCCCTGTATCATAAAGACATCTCCTCCCTGAGGAAGTGCATTGACAAGTGCCTGTGCCATGATCTCACCCACCTTACGGTTATCAAAGGAAATGTACAAATCTGTATTGGCATTATTGACCATTCTGTCATAGGAAATAACCGGAATTCCCGCACTCTGTGCCTTCTGTATGGCATCTGAAAGTGCTCCACAGTCTCTTGCGATCACAACGATCACATCCACCTGCTTATTTATAAAGTATTCAATCTGACTGATCTGCTCTTTGACATCTGCACCTGCATCCTGCACATTTACCTCTGCTCCCAGTTCTCTGGCAGTCGCCACAAATACATCTCTGTCGCGGATCCATCTTTCTATAACAAAAGAATCCACTGTAAGTCCGATCTGAACCTTATCCTCTTCCTTATTCTCTTCTGCTGTTTCTTCATTCTTATTCTGTTTTTGTTCTGAAGAGGAACCACATCCTGTCAGCAGTATCATCCCTGTACAAAATGCCAGTATTCCAAGCAGCAGCTTTCCGCAATTCTTTTTTGTCTTATATAATTTCATCAGCCTAACCTCTCTCTGAACTCACTAGGCGTAACTCCTTCATACTTCTTGAAAATCCTGCTGAAGTAATTGGGATCACTGTATCCTGACTGTGCACATATTTCCTTAATGGAAAGTCTGGAATCCTGCAGAAGTTCTCTGGCATTTTTCAGACGTATTTCTGTAAGATATTCAATAAAGTTCTTACCTGTTTCCTGTTTAAAAAGTTTACTGAAATAATACGGACTGATATCTACCTCTCTTGAAACATCATCCAGAGAAATATCCCTGCGGAAATTTTCATTGATATATTCCTTTGCTCTGTCAATAATACTGCCAGCTTCTTTTTCCTTGGAATTCTCCAGTTTCGTACAGATTTCTCTCGTCTTATCCAGAAACCACTTCTTCAGATTTTCTATATCCGTACAGGACTGAAGCTCCCGGATATAGCTTCTCCTGCTGTTAACATTATATTTCAAAGTTCCTGCAAAGAATGCCCTGCGTTCCGCATTCATCACCATCTCCAGGATTTTAATCTCAATGTCTTCTCTTGTGACGGCCTGCTGACTGTGCATCCATTCAAAAAATCCCTCTGCGCAGTTCATCGCTCCCGCAGCATCCTTCTCAAGGATCCTCTTCTGATATCTGATTTCCAGGTCTCTTGGATATTCCCCGTCATATTTCTGTACCGCCGGTACATCCTCGATATGCACTACATGACTGATGCTCTCTCTCAGTGCGACCACCGCTTCCTTAAAAGATTCCTTCACGCTTCCAAGTTCTTTGACTCTTCCGATTCCACAGCGGAACATACTGTCGATCCGGTTTTCAAATTTATGTACCATATTTCTGGCTCTTGTGACAATTGCAACTCTGTCTTCGTAATCTTCTTTCGCATTTTCATAAGGAACAAGCAGTACGATCCTGTTTCCCATAATAGGACCTACAAGGCATTCAAAGAATCCCTGTGCGATTTCACGAAAAGTAGAATAAAATTTGTTTGCCTTTACACTTGCACCTACTGCATTACTGAGCACCCCATTTTCCATAGAATCTCCAAATTCTATGACCATCATATAACCGTATTTCTGACGGATATCAAGAAGCTGTGTATAATTATCCTGATAAGTAACAAAATCATCCTGCAGAAGAATATTATTGATATATCCACTCTCAATCATAGGTACCACTGTCTCCAGTTTCTCTCTGATCAGGAGATCATCGCTTCTCTTCTGCCGTATCTGATCTACCTTTGTCATCATCTTCGCGCAGGTTTCCAGAATTACTTTCTTATTTACAGGTTTTGTGAGAAATTCCTGAACTCCCAGGTTCACTGCTTCTTTTGCATAATTAAACTTATCATATGCAGTTATGATCACAAAAACTGCTGAACTGTTAAATTTCTGAATTTCCCTGATTGCCTGGATTCCGCTTATTCCCGGCATCTGGATATCCATAAAACAGATATCCGGCGAATATGCCTGCGCCATCTCCACCACAACTCTGCCTGACTTTGCACAGTGGATCTCACATTCATTTCCATATTCAGTTTCAATAATTTTCTTTAATGATTCCAGCATGATACCTTCATCATCTGCCAGCAAAATTCTATACATCTTCTCTCACTCCCATAATACTTCTCTTAGTTTTCATGCACAGGTATATAGATTACTGCTTCTGTGCCTTTTCCTTCACCTTCACTGTTAATCTCCATAAGCCCTGATTCCTCATAATAAAGTTCCAGACGACTGATCACATTATTCATACCGATTCCTGTAGAATCACCTTCTTCATTTCTGTGCTCTCTGTTTCCTGACAGAACACCCTCTATCTGTTCCTGCGTCATTCCCTTTCCATTATCTTTCACGCTGATACGTATATAATCTGCATCTCCTGTAACTGTGAGATGTATTTTTCCTTCCCATTCAATGTCACGTATTCCATGATTGACTGCATTTTCCACAACCGGCTGCAAGATCATACTTGGCATACGCACATTCTCCAGTGATTCATCCACCTCCTTGCTGAAATGGATATCTCCGGCGAACCGGACATTCAGAATATAAATATAGTTATCAACAGCCTCCAGTTCTTCTCCCAATGTGGCGTCTTCCTGTCCTTTTTTTACATTATAGCGAAAAAAATCCGCCATTTTCTCTACAAAAATCCCGGTCTGCTCTGCATCCTCCATCATTGCAAGCTGTGCTCCTGCATTCAGGGAATTAAACAGAAAGTGCGGATTGATCTGTGACTGAAGATATTTCAGCTGTGCTTCTTTCAGATGATTTTCCATAAGAAGCTCCCTCTCCATCATCTGCTGCTCTTTCTCCATACTTGCTTTCGTCCTTGCCATATACAGATCAAGATTCTCTACCATTGTATTAAACGCTCTGGTTACTGTTCCCAGTTCATCCTGTGCATCTGTATCGTGCATCTTTACATGGAAATTTCCCTGACCTACCAGTTGTGCTGTCTCTGCCATATTGGAAAGGGGAACAAACATATTTCTGGTGGCCTGGATGAGCAGAAGCATTCCACCGGCTACAATTATGATCATAATAACTGAATTGCTTATCTCCAGATATCTCATCACTGCACGAAGTACTGCATAAGTACTGGAGTTCTCCTGAAACATCAGGTTATTCAGTTCGTCAATAGATGACTGGATATATCTGTAAAGCTTTGTTGCATCATCATATTTACGCTTATACTGCTCAACGTTCCTTCCTCGTTTGGCAGCTACCGTTTCCGCAGTACAGTCCAGATATGTTTCCGACATTTTCCGGATATTCCGTTCCAGAAGCTTTACGGGATCATTGATATTATCTTCATTAAGTTTCTCAAGTTCATTTCTGTATTTTGCCTCATTCTGATAATAATCAAGAAGTGTCTGAGAACTCTTAACCTTAAGATACTTATACATATTATCCTGTACTTTCTCAAATACCTGTGAAAGTTCGGTAAGCTCTGCATTACTGGCATAAACATTATCCATCTTTTGCATGGAATTATTGATCCGCACATAAAAAAGCATATTCATGGCAAAAAGAAGGACTGCGATCATACCCACCTCTATAACGATTTTACTGACCAGTGAAAAATCTTTCCAGCGCAGCTGCTTCATCCGGACACCCCCTTCCTTCTCATTTCCCGTACTACATCCTTGTCCAGAAAATTAATATCCACATTATAATAAGAATTGGTCCTTCCATCTTTCTGATATGCTGTCAGAGCCTCTATACTGTATCTGCCAAGCTGCTCTGTATTCACATCACAGGTAACAGAGATCACTCCCTTTTCCACTGCTGTAAGAATATCTTCAGAGCTGTAATATCCTATGATCGTAACCTTTCCTGCAAGATTAAAGTCCAGTACTGCCTGACGTGCGCATTCTGTAGTTTCCTCATCCATACACACAAGAATATCCGGTACTTTATCTCTCTGCTGAAAAATATCTGTTACCGCTTCTTCTGTCTCAAAAGTCCCTGTTAAGCGAAGATTTTTTCCTGTTATCTGGATATTTTGCGAAGGACCCGCCTTTGCCTGGACTGCGTTGCTAATCTGTGTATATATCTGGCTCTGGTTCATATCATCAATATTTTTCTTCAACAGAATAAGAATACTTTCCGTATCCTCAGTCACATATTCCGCTACCTTTTCGCCATAGACACTTCCAAGCTGATAATCACTGACACCCACGAAACTCTGACGCTTGCTGTGAACTGCATCTCCCATTACAGTAACAACCGGAATTCCTTTCTGAACAGCCTCATTTATCTTCTCTTCCAGTCCCTGCTCCCCACTGTACTGCAGGATAATCCCATCTGAATTTGAAGCAATACTCATATTCATATAATCAAGCTTACTGTAATCACTCTCCCTTCCACTGCCTCTCAGTTCAAGAATTGCATCATTCTTCTGCGCCCATTCCTGCGCACAGTCATAAACAGCCTGCCAGAAAGAAGAATTCGGACTGTCTACGATCATATCGTATTTATATCTACACATAATTTCATTCTTCTCTTTCAGACTACTCCCCCCGGACAGTCCCTCACAATAAGACTCTCCTATCATATAAAAAAGCACTAAAATTCCTGCCAGTGCAAAGAAAACCAGCAGTTTTGTCCGTTTCTTTTTCATCTCAATCTCCGTAAATTCTTTCTTCGATATTTTGCAGAATCTATTATACAATAAATCGGTATGAATTGCTTTATTTTTTTCATATACTGTAATGATTACATCTGCCACCTGCTGTTTCTTTCGTTCTGACACAGATATTCATACTCTGTGTTCCGGAATCAGAAAGATATTTTTATGAGGAGTATCTTTGCATGAAGCGGACTTTAATATTTTTTGAAATATTATGCATGATTTTTTTCCTGCTCTTTTCTTCTGCTGACAAACGCACACGGTTCCTTACTTCACTGGCAGGTCCCGGTATGCTTTCCCTTGTAAAACAGGCATCTGCAAAAGCTACAGCTTCTGAGAATTTTTCAACTGACACCACCGCCGGGATTCCCGTTGAAGAACCTCCCAGAATCGCATTGACCTTTGATGACGGTCCCAATGCCCGGTATACCCCCATACTTCTGGATGGATTAAAAAAAAGAAACATCCGGGCATCTTTCTTTCTGATAGGCGAGAACATTGAAGGAAACGAAGATATACTCCTGCAAATGCGAAAAGACGGACATCTTATCGGAAATCACACCTGGGATCATGTACAGCTTGACAAGATCCCGGCGGAGAAGGCCCGACTGGAAATTGAAAAAACAAATAACAGAATCTATGAAGCTTCCGGAATTTACCCTTCTTATGTGCGACCGCCTTTCGGCGCATGGATCAAGGATATGGAACTTTCTGTCACCATGCTTCCCGTATTCTGGGATGTAGACACTCTGGACTGGCAAAGCAAAAACATCGATTCTATCCTGTCTATCGCCCAGAAACAGGTTCATGACGGTTCTATCATCCTGATGCATGACGGCTATCAGACATCTGTGGATGCAGCCCTGAAAATCGCTGATCTTTTTACTGAAAAAGGCTATGTTTTTGTCACTGCAGACCAGCTCCTGCTCACATAAAAGATTTGCTTTTTCCTGCCTGATTCGTTATACTGTTATACAAAGCTTGTACAGATTTCTCTGCAGCAGGATTATCCGCAGAGTATGCTGTACATCATTATATACAAAAGGAGTAATTAAACGAATGGACAGACTATTTAACATGGACAACAAATTCTTCACCGTCATGGGACGCGTGGCTGATCTTATTATGCTTAATGTGGTCTTTCTGATCTGTTGTCTGCCAATCGTGACTATTGGTGCGTCACTGACTGCACTCCACTATGTCACACTGAAAATGGCACGTAACGAAGAATCTTATATTATCAGAAGCTTCTTCAAATCCTTTAAGCAGAACTTCAAACAGGCAACTGTCATCAATCTTATCATGCTTGCAGTTGCAGCTATCCTTTACATGGATCTGCGTATTGTAGGCAATATCGACGGAACAATGTCTCAGGTACTGTATATCGTTTTCTTTGCATTTGGTATCCTTTATATGATGGTATTTCTGTATATTTATCCGGTGCTTGCCAAATTCTACAACTCCATCAAAAACACCTTCCGCAATGCATTCCTGATGGCTATCCGTCATCTTCCGTATACAGTCCTGATGGCAGTCATCACTCTGTTACCTGCAGGCGTGTTTTTTATCAAAAGTTTCCGCATACAGTCCATGGCCATCATGCTTCTGTGCATGTTTGGATTTGCACTGGAGGCATTTATCAACGGACATTTTCTGGTAAAGATTTTTGATAATTATATTCCGACTGATGCAGATACCCAGGATACAGACCTTCAGAACGGAAACTCTGCTGAAACTTCATCAGCAGAAAATGATCACACAGTATGACCAAATGGGGAGAGAAACCATACCACTCTCTGGACTATATGCTGAGAGAGCGGTTTGGAGAAAAGGTTTATAAGGTCACGCTAAATGGCGGCATGTCCTGTCCCAACAGGGACGGTAAGATTGGAACCCGTGGCTGCATCTTCTGCAGCGCAGGAGGAAGCGGAGATTTCGCTGCAGATGCCGCACTTTCCATCACTAACCAGATAGAAAGCCAGATCAGTATCCTTTCACAGAAACGTCCGATTCATAAATATATTGCCTATTTCCAGGCGTACACAAATACCTACGCACCTGTGGAATATCTGGAGAAAATTTTTACAGAAGCAATCTCTCATCCAAAGATAGTTGCTCTTTCCATCGGCACCAGACCAGACTGCCTCAGTCCTGAAATCGTGACACTTTTGTCCCGGTTAAATAAACAGAAACCTGTCTGGATTGAACTTGGACTTCAGACGATCCATGAGTCCACTGCCAGATATATCCGAAGGGGATATCCTCTCTGCGTTTTTGATGATGCCGTAAAACGCCTGCGAAAAGAAAATATCGAAGTAATCGTGCATACAATCCTCGGATTGCCCGGTGAAAACACAGCAGATATTCTGGAAACTATGGAATACCTCAACCATATGGATATTCAGGGAATCAAACTGCAGTTACTTCATGTGCTTCGCGGCACTGATCTGGCAGCAGATTACGAGAAAGGACTGTTTCAGACTTACGAACGGGATGAATACATCTCTCTCCTTATAAACTGTCTGGAACATCTCAGACCGGATATGGTTATACACCGCATCACAGGCGACGGCCCCAAAGATCTGCTGATCGCACCACTGTGGGCAAGCCGTAAACGTGAGGTATTAAATATGCTGCATCACAGGATGAAAGAAGAACAAAGCTACCAGGGAAGACTGTTTTTACACTAAAAGATTCTCTGCTACTCTATGCAAAGGAGGGATAAAATGGCAACACCATTCACAGTTTACAAATTAATCGTGTTATACATGCTTCAGAATACCGAAAATACCCTGACAAATTCGCAGATTTCGGAATTTATCCTGGACCGGGAATATACAAACTATTTTCATCTCCAGCAGGCAATCTCAGAACTGGTAGAAGCAGAACTAATCACCATGGACACCCGTTCCAATGTCTCCCATTACCGGATTACCGAAGATGGCATAAAGACTCTCTCCTTTTTCCAGAAAGATCTCTCTCCTGAGATCAAACAGGAAGTCAGAGAATACCTGAAATCTACCGGCTTCAAAGCCCAGGAGCGAATCGTCACTCCTGCCGATTATTACATCACCAAACAGGGAACCTATTCTGTAAGATGCCAGCTCATCGAAAAGGGCAACTCCCTCATCGACCTGAACATCGCAGCTCCTAACCTTGAGGCAGCACAGTCGATCTGCAAAAAATGGTCCACACATTACCAGGAAATATACGGAAAAATAATGGAGGAGCTTTTATAAAGCTCTTCCTTTTTATTTCCTAATCTTTACAAAAAAACAGGGATACGTTATACTAAAACAAATATACGTTCTATAGCACTCCTCGTAAATAATGTATATTGATTAAGAGACTTGCTATAATTTGTCAGAAATGCTTTATGTTACTATAAACACGAAATGAAATGTGACTGTTTTATCATCATATTCTATGGAGAAAAAACTATGGATTTATTTGAATACGCCAAATCAAAAACCCTGGACCAGGAATCCCCTCTGGCATCCAGACTACGCCCCACAACTCTAGATGAAGTTGTAGGGCAGCAACACATCATCGGAAAAAACACCTTATTATACAGGGCTATCAAAGCTGACAAGCTGACCTCCGTCATCTTCTACGGTCCTCCCGGAACCGGCAAGACCACCCTGGCAAAAGTAATCGCCAACACTACCAGTGCAGAATTCACCCAGATCAACGCCACGGTAGCAGGCAAAAAAGATATGGAAGCAGTTGTAAAAGAAGCCCAACAAAACCTGGGTATGTACGGCAAAAAAACAATCCTCTTCATAGACGAGATCCACCGCTTCAACAAAGGCCAGCAGGACTATCTCCTCCCATTCGTAGAAGACGGAACCATCATCCTCATCGGTGCCACAACAGAGAATCCATACTTCGAAGTCAACGCTGCTTTAATCTCCCGTTCCATCATCTTCGAACTGAAATCCCTGGAGATCTCCGAAGTCAAAGAACTCATCCTTCGCGCAGTCAACGACAAAACAAAAGGAATGGGAAACTATAAAGCCCGGATAGATGAAGACGCCCTCGACTTCCTTGCAGACATGGCAGGCGGCGACGCCAGAAATGCCCTCAATGCCATCGAACTGGGCATCCTCACTACCCCCCGTAGCGAAGACGGTCTCATCCACATCACCCTGGATGTGGCATCTCAGTGCATCCAGAAACGCGTCGTCCGCTACGACAAAAACGGAGACAACCACTACGACATCATCTCCGCCTTCATCAAAAGCATGCGTGGCTCAGACCCTGACGCAGCAGTCTACTACCTTGCAAAAATGCTCTACGCCGGAGAAGACGTCAAATTCATAGCCCGAAGAATCATGATCCTCGCCTCCGAAGACATCGGAAACGCCGATCCACAGGCCCTCTGCGTAGCAGTCGCCGCAGCCCAGGCAGTAGAACGCGTAGGAATGCCCGAGTCCCAGATCATCCTTTCTCAGGCAGTCACCTACATGGCCTGCGCCCCCAAAAGCAACTCCGCAGTCAACGCCATCTTCGCTGCCATGGACTCCGTCAAACGCACAAAAACCACAGTCCCGCCACACCTCCAGGACGCCCACTACGGCGGCCACGAAAAACTGGGCCACGGCATCGGCTACAAATACGCCCACGACTACCCAAACCACTACGTACACCAACAATACCTCCCCACCGAAATCCAGGGAGAACACTTCTACGAACTCTCAGAAATGGGCTACGAAAAAACCCTAAAAGAATACCAGAACAAAATCAAATCCCAGTCTTAATCCCAAAAAGGGCAGTCTCCAAAGAGAGACTGCCCTTTTCATCATTTAATTCCCATAACGTTCATCTGCGCCAAAATCGCATCCACACACTTCTCAAATCCAAGCTTTCCTGCATTCAGACACAGATCATAATTCGTCGCATCACTCCAGTCCCCACCGGCAAATTTACGATAATAATCCTGCTTTCTCTTATCATCCCTGCGAAGAAACTTCTCAATCTCCTCATCACTGCCGCTGATCTTCTCTCTGGACTTCTCCACACGAAACTCCCAGGGTGCATGAACAAACACTCTCAAAGTATTCGGTCTGTCCTTAAACACATAATTCACACAACGCCCAACGATCACACAGGATTCCTTCTCTGCCAGATCCGTTGCAATCTTCGCCTGATAATTAAAAATATTCTCATCAGAAACAAACCCCTTCTGATCCGGTGCGATCAAATCTCCTTTATATAACCCTGTCTTATTAAACAGAGATGCCTTCACACTGGAGCCTTCTTCCACCTGTCCAAAAAGCTTCACATCAATCCCGCTCTCATCAGAAGCCATCTGAATGATCTGCTTGTCATAGAAAGAAACTCCCAGTTTCTCTGCCAGCATCTTACCGACGGTACGTCCGCCGCTTCCATACTGTCTCGCAATGGTAATTACAAAATTCTCCATAAAATCCCTCCTGTTTACTCTCCAAGATAAGCCTTCTGAACAGATTCATCATGAAGAAGATCACTTGCCTTACCTTCCAGTGTAATCCTTCCGGTCTCAAGGACATAAGCTCTGTCAGCAATAGAAAGAGCCTTCTTCGCATTCTGCTCAACCAGAAGAACCGTTGTTCCACTCTCACTTACCTCTTTAATGATATCAAAGATCTCATTTACAAAGATCGGTGAAAGGCCCATGGACGGCTCGTCCATCAGAATGATCTTCGGCTGGCTCATCAGCGCACGTCCCATGGCGAGCATCTGCTGCTCACCACCACTTAAGGTACCTGCAGTCTGATTCTGACGTTCCTTCAGACGCGGAAAACGTTTATATACTTTCTCAATGGTCGCATCAATCTCATTTTTATCAGATCTTGTAAAAGCACCCATCTTCAGATTCTGAAGAACAGTCATATTTGCAAACACACGTCTTCCTTCCGGAACATGTGCCATACCCATTGTTACGATCTTGTGAGGCGGAACCTTTGTGATATCCTGTCCGTCATAAATAATATGTCCTGATTTTGCCCGGAGAAGCCCTGTCACTGTATGCAGGGTAGTTGTTTTACCTGCACCGTTTGCACCGATCAGAGCAATAACTTCACCTTCATTTACAGAGAAAGAAACACCCTTCAATGCCTGAATCATTCCATAATAAACCTGTATGTCCTGTACTTCCAGTAATGCCATCTGTCTCTCCTCCTATTCTCCAAGATATGCCTTGATAACTTCCGGATCATGGAGCACATCTGAAGTCTTGCCCTGTCTCAGAACATGACCGAAGTTCAGTACAGTCAGCTCCTCACAGATACCTGAAACCAGCTTCATATCATGCTCGATCAGAAGAATGGTCATATCAAAGTTATCACGAACAAAACGGATGGTATCCATCAGTTCCTCAGTTTCATTGGGGTTCATACCTGCAGCCGGCTCATCCAGAAGAAGAAGCTTCGGCTTTGTTGCCAGTGCTCTGGCAATCTCCAGCTTTCTCTGTTTACCATAAGGAAGGTTGGATGCAAGGATATCTGCCTCTTTGTCCAGATCAAACACTTTAAGAAGCTTCATTGCTTCCTCATTCATGGTTTTCTCAACCTTAAAGTATTTCGGAGTATGTACAATACCTGTAAAAAGGCTGTATTTATCATGATTGTGAAGTCCTGCCTTTACATTGTCCAGCACACTCATCTGATGGAACAGACGGATATTCTGGAATGTTCTGGCGATTCCTGCCTTGTTGATATCAATGGTACTCTTTCCGGTGATATCCTGTCCGTCCAGATTGATGATTCCCTCGTCCGGCTTATACACACCTGTAAGAAGGTTAAAGATTGTAGTCTTACCGGCACCATTCGGACCGATCAGACCATAAAGCTGTCCTTTCTCGATGGAGACATGGAAATCATCCACTGCATGAAGACCGCCGAATGAAATATTTAAATGATTTACTTCCAGCAATGCCATAGCTTATGCCTCCTTTTTCTTAAATTTACTGAAAAGACGCTCTCTCATCTCGATTGCCTTAGGTGCCCAGTTAATCAGCATCATTACGATCAGCACGATTGCATAGAACAGCATACGGTAATCACTGAGTCCACGCAGAAGCTCAGGAAGAAGGTTCAGAATCACTGCTGCAATAATAGAACCACGCATATTTCCAATTCCACCGAGAACTACGAATACCAGGAACATGATAGACATGTTATAACCGAAGTTCTTCGGAAGTGCTGTTAAAGTTGCAAGATTATGAGCATAAAGCACACCGCCGATACCGGCTAATGCTGCTGAGATTGCAAATGCTTTCAGTTTATACTTTGTGATATCAATACCAATTGATTCCGCTGCAATACGGTTATCACGGATTGCCATGATCGCACGTCCGTCTCTGGAATTGATCAGGTTCAGAACTACGAATAAAGTAACCAGAATCAGAATCACACCTATAGTAAAGGTTGACTGTCTCGGTGTACCTGTGATACCCATGGCACCACTGATGATCATTTTTCCACCAGGCTCCATTCCAAGAGACATCTGGTCTTTCATGGAAAAATGGATTCCGTTGCTGTCAATTCCTACATAAAGCACATTGATGATATTCTTAATGATCTCACCAAATGCCAGTGTTACGATAGCAAGGTAGTCACCTTTCAGACGAAGTACAGGAATACCAATCAGGAATCCAAAGATACCTGCACATACAGCTCCGATGATCAGAGCAACGAAGAAACGAAGTCCTGCATTTGTAAATGTATCCATAGTTGCCTTTGTAAATGCTGCACTGGTGAAAGCACCGATACACATAAATCCGGCATGTCCAAGACTTAACTCACCCAGAATACCAACCGTCAGGTTCAGGGAAAGAGCCAGGATAATATATACACAAAGAGGCACCAGAAGACCCTGCATCAGGTTGGATAGCAGATTCCCTGCGATCATTCCCTGCACGATCAGATATGCTGCAAGAACCATTCCGTATGTAATGAGATTGCTTTTTGTTGTTTTGTTTAATTTCTTCTTTTCCATGTCTGCCACCTCACACTTTCTCCTGAATGTTCTTACCAAGAATACCGGTAGGTTTCACAACCAGAACTACGATCAGAACACCGAATACAATGGCATCAGCCATCTGTGAAGAGATATAAGCTTTACCAAAAATCTCCAGGATACCCAGAACAACACCTCCGATAAAGGCTCCCGGGATAGATCCAATACCGCCAAATACAGCTGCAACGAATGCTTTGATACCAGGCATAGCACCTGTATATGGTGTCAAAGACGGGTATGCAGAGCAGAGAAGCACACCTGCGATTGCTGCAAGTCCGGAACCGATTGCAAAAGTAATGGAGATTGTTTTGTTTACGTTAATACCCATTAACTGGGCAGCGCCTTTATCCTCAGATACGGCAAGCATTGCCTGTCCTGTTTTTGTCTTGCTGATAAAGAGCATCAGACCTGCCATGATCAGGATACCACCGATAATGGTTACGATGGTTACACCAGTGATCACGATAGAACCACCTGCAAGTTTCAGGGATGGAAGACTGATCACGTTACTGAATGATTTGGTATCTGCTCCCCAGATCAGAAGGGCCACGTTCTGAAGCAGGTAGCTGACACCAATTGCTGTGATCAGAACAGCCAGAGGTGAAGCTGCATTACGCAGTGGTCGATACGCAACGCCTTCGATCACAACGCCCATGAGTGTACAGATGATAATGGACAGCAGGATGGCTAAAATCGGATTTAATCCCATGCCGCTGACTGCGACATAAACTACATAAGAGCCGACCATGATAACATCTCCATGAGCGAAGTTCAGCATTTTAGCGATTCCGTATACCATGGTATAACCAAGGGCGATGATCGCATATACACTTCCGAGGCTGATACCACTGATAAGATATGATATAAAACTACTCATAGAAGTCTTTCCTTTCTTATATTTAAATAATTTTATTGTGTGTAAAACTGGCAGATTTGCCTTTAGCGAAATCTGTCTTGTTTATTTTGCCAAAAGTAAATCTGTCATTAACGCATTAATGTAATAACGTATTAGGCAACAGGGCTGTCTGCATAATTCAGACAGCCCCGTTGGCATACAACCATTGTCCACTCCAGGAACAATCGCATTTTATTTCTTATGAAATCTTTTCAGTTATTTCAATTTCATTATTCCATTGCTGCGTAAGCACCATCTTTGATTTCTACAGCTTTCGGAGCTTTGTTCGGCTCACCGTCTTCTGTCCATGTGATCTCGTCACCTGTAACACCTTCAAGTGTGATCTCGGTCATGCCTTTTTCAAGTGCTGCACAGATATCTGCAACATCCATGTCTGCTTTTACATCTTCTTTTTCTGCTGCTGCTTTGACTGCGTATACTGCATCATAAGCATCTGCTGCGAACTGGTTTGGTGTGTCTTTGTAAGCATCTTTGTATGCTTTTACAAAGTTCTGGGTTTTCTCATCTGTAGAATCTGCTGCAAATGGTGTAAGAAGCATCAGCCCCTCTGCAAGAGATGTATCAAAGTTTTCTACACCAAGGATACCGTCCATACCGTCGCATCCGAAGAATTTAGTTTCAAATCCCATGCTGTCTGCCTGTGCAAGGATCAGGGAAGCTTCTGTATAATAAATCGGAAGGAATACTAATTCAGCACCACCGTCTTTTGCTTTCTGAAGCTGTACGGAGAAGTCTTTATTGTTATCAGCAGTGAATGCTTCGGAAGATACGATTTCAATACCCTGATTAGCTGCTTCTGCTGTGAAGTTCTGCGTGATACCTGATGAATATACATCAGAGCTATCGTAGATAATAGCTACTTTTGTAGCAAGTTTATGCTCTCCAATGTACTGAGCTGCTGCAGTACCCTGGTTCGGGTCAGAGAAGCATACACGGAATACGTTCGGATTAGCAACACACTCTGTTGCAGATCCGGATGGAGTAAGCTGGAACATATTGTCTGCTGCTGTTTCATTTGCTACAGCTACACAAGGTGTGGAAGTAACTGTACCAACCAGGACGTTCATTCCCCAGTCTTTTAATGCGTTGTAAGCGTTCAGGGTTTTCTCAGCATCGTTTTCATCATCTTCAAATTTGAACTCTACCTGATATCCGTTGATTCCGCCGTCTTCGTTTACTTCATTGATTGCAAGCTCTGTTGCATTCTTTACAGCCTGTCCATAGATTGCTGCTGCTCCGGTTACAGGTCCGATTCCACCGATCTTAAATGTAGCATCGTCTGCAAATACAGATACAGGTGCAACTGTTGACATTACCATTGCTGCTGCCGCAGTAACACTGATAATTTTTTTCAGGTTTTTCATAATAAAATCCTCCTTATATTTTGTCAGTCCTTTCGTCCCTCTTACGGCTCATAAGATTAGCTTCCGTTACCATTCATTCCACCTGGTACATCATTTTCACCAGATTCCGCAGGTTCATTTATTATGTAGAGGAACTGAAAAGTAACAAAAAGCCAACTGGGTTCCCAGCCGGCTTTGGCTTCCACTGACACTTTAATATGTTGCTATTTTAAATTATATCACCATATATTTGACCATGCAAGAAAAACTTTATGGAAATTTAAGATTTTTCCGTCTTTTATGGACACTTGACCGTACCGCGCACGCATTTTTATCCCATTCATCGAAAAATGCATTAAAAAAGGTACACACAGAAACCGTAACAATTTCTATGTGTACCCCAAAATTCTGATTTAATTTATCAAATCTTATGTCTCTCTAAAACCGACAATTATGCAATTGCTTTTTTAGCGATCTCAGCAAGTGCTGTAAATCCTTCTGCATCGTTTACTGCAAGTTCAGCAAGCATCTTTCTGTTGATGTCGATGTTTGCAACTTTCAGTCCGTGCATCAGTTTGCTGTAGGATAATCCGTTCATTCTTGCTGCTGCGTTGATACGAGCGATCCAGAGCTGTCTGAACTGACGTTTTTTCTGCTTTCTTCCTGCATAGGAGCTAGCAAGTGCTCTCATTACAGACTGTTTAGCAACTCTATACTGTTTGGAACGGGCTCCTCTGTAGCCTTTTGCCAGTTTTAATGTACGATTATGTTTTTTCTTTGCGTTTAATCCGCCTTTAATTCTTGCCATTTCTTAAATTTCCTCCTGTTTGTCTATCTTCAATGAATAAATGCTTCTTATAAATATGGTAATGCTTTCTTCATGCTCTTAACATTAGTAGCATCAACAACAGTAGATTTTCTCAGATTTCTTTTTCTTTTCTGAGATTTCTTTGTTAAGATATGGCTCTTATAAGCTTTATTTCTTACTAATTTTCCTGTACCTGTTTTTTTGAAACGCTTTGCTGCTGCTCTGCAAGTTTTAATTTTTGGCATTGTTAATTCCTCCTTAAACTGTATCTCTATTATATTTAACGTTTTTCCGTTAAAAACATGGTCATGCTTCTGCCTTCAACCTTCGGTGCCTTCTCCACTGTTGCCACATCTGCAAGCTGCTTTGCAAAATCATCAAGCACATGTCTGCTGCTTGCCATATGTGCCATTTCTCTTCCGCGGAAACGTAATGTTACCTTTACTCTGTCACCCTTGGAGAGGAACTTTCTGGCGGCGTTGACTTTCGTATTCAGGTCATTGGTATCAATGTTTGGAGAAAGTCGCACTTCTTTGACATCGATGGTCTTCTGCTTCTTCTTGGCTTCTTTTTCTTTTCTTGCAAGCTCATAACGGTATTTACCATAATCGATGATCTTACATACCGGCGGTTTCGCCTGCGGGGCAATTTTTACCAGGTCAAGCCCTGCCTCCTGAGCTTTGAACATTGCTTCTTTCGCGGACATGATTCCAAGCTGTTCTCCGTCCGAACCGATTAAGCGTACCTCTTTGTCTCTGATCTGTTCGTTAATCATTAAATTGCTAATTGTAGTGCACCTCCATACCTGTTAGATAGATTCTAATGACTTCTCGTCGCCCTCATTTACATAAAAAAAGCGTGGACAAAATCCACACTCCGCTATCACACTACTGATATCTTTTCTTCTTAATCTGGGGAACAATCTCCTTATTCCTGCCAAACTTAAATATCAGCCTTCTCTGTGCAATATAAACCCAAGCCGCTAAACTAAATGCGCTGAGGTGAGAGTGGAACTCTGCTTTGTTTTCTTACGTACTTGTATAAGATACCATGTTCAGTCTCAAGCCAAAATTCCATTGCCGCAGGCAATCTGGAATGAATTTTGGCTACGTTACTGTGAACGGAGTGAACAGTAACGATCTCATGTATATTTTCTCTCAAACTGCACATCCTATCTCCGAAACTTATTCAATGTAACTGTTCAGTACTCTTGCACTACAGCAGTATTGAATAGTTATCTCAGATTTTTTCAGGAGGGTAACTCTATGACAATTCTTAAATGTTCAGCAATGACCTGTGTTTACAACAAAGAACAGCTCTGTTCAAAGGGTGATATTGACGTGACAGGCGAAAATGCTACTTCTGCAAATGAGACAAGCTGCGGCAGTTTCCGAGAGAGAACCGGCAGTTCCATGAAAGACAGCTATACAGATGACTGTGGCTGCGACAAAATCCAGATCGACTGCAAAGCCCATAACTGTACCTATAATGATAACTGCAAATGTACAGCATCCTCCATTCAGGTAGACGGCTCTAATGCACATGCATCTTCCGATACAAGATGTGACACCTTCCAGTGCCATTGTGGCGCATAATATCAACACCATGGCAACAGGATTTTCACCCGTATATCAGGGATAATGAACTTCCCTGATCCGGTCAAAAAAAGAGACATGTCCATCTATATGGAATATGTCTCTTTTGTCTGTCTGTAAATTATTTCACTGCAAAACAGATAATCCTATCTGTTTCTTAAGAAATCCGGAATCTGGATATCCTTCTTCTGAACAGTGCTTGACGGAGTCTTAGATGCTCCAAATGGTGTGGCATTCATAGTTGGAAGGCTGAAGCTAGGCATGTTCATGCCGCTTCCTGCTGCAGTTCCGGCTGTTGCTGTACCTGTCGTTGCTGTGGAAGAAGGTCTTCTTGCACCAAAGGAAGAAGCTGTGCTTCTTTTTCCGAAAGGGGTCTGCTGAAGGTTATCATCATTCAGACCTGTTGCAATCACTGTGATTCTGCAGTAGTCAGCAACTGTATCATCATACATGGCACCAAAGATGATGTTTGCTTCCTCACCTGTAAGCTCCTGTACATAGCTTGCAGCATCATTGGCATCCATAAGAGAAATATCTCCGGAAATATTAATGATAACATGTGTAGCACCTTTGATGGTTGTCTCAAGAAGTGGAGAAGATACGGCCTGCTGTACAGCTTCCATAGCTTTGTCGTCTCCTCTTGCTTCACCGATACCGATATGGGCAATTCCCTTGTCTGTCATTACAGTCTGAACGTCTGCAAAGTCAAGGTTAATCAGAGCCGGCAGATTGATCAGGTCTGTAATGCCCTGTACTGCCTGCTGCAGAACTTCATCAGCCTTCTTCAGAGCTTCCGGCATGGTTGTTCTGCGATCTACAACTTCCAGTAATTTATCATTCGGGATAACGATTAATGTATCCACTGCTTTCTTCAGATTCTCAATGCCTGCAAGTGCATTATTCATACGAGTTCTTGCTTCAAAACGGAAAGGTTTTGTAACAACGCCAACTGTAAGGATACCCATTTCTTTCGCTGCTGCTGCGATAACAGGTGCAGCTCCGGTTCCGGTTCCGCCTCCCATACCACAGGTAACGAATACCATATCCGCACCTTCCATTAACTGTTTTACTTCTTCAATGCTCTCCTCTGCTGCTTTCTGTCCAACCTCAGGCTGGGCTCCTGCACCAAGACCTTTGGTAATCTTCTCGCCAATCTGAAGTACAGTTGGAGCTTTGCACAGAGTTAAAGCCTGCTTATCAGTATTAACACCTACAAACTCTACTCCGCCGATGGCCTCTTCCACCATTCTGTTTACTGCATTATTTCCGGCTCCACCTACACCGATCACTATGATCTTGGCAGATGATTCAGCCTCGTTTGACATAATCTCTAACAACGTACTTCCTCCTTTATTTATACCTGATATCCTTTTCAGTGATTTATATCAAAGTTACATATAGATATATCATATATTTTTTTTGAGAATTAATCAACCATTAATTTTGTTTTTTTATACTTTTTTCACTCTTTTTCGGCAATTCCGGTAAATATGTTGTATCAGTGTACGGAGCCTTCTCTGATCTCAAAGTTTCCATATACTATCAATATCCCTCAGAATCATCCCCCTGATAATCACTGTTATCTTCTGTATAATCACCATATCCATCTGAATCATCTGAGTTTCCGTCGTCATATGATGAATCACTTTCTCCATCTTCTGAAGTTTCAGAACTCTGGTCATCTGCGGAACTTTCATCTCCTGAACCATCTCCCGACTCATCAGATGCCGCATCCAGAGATTCCTGTGTAGGCTTCGGTCCCACATAATTACCGGATTCGTCATACTCACCTGCTCCGGTATAATCCCCTTCCTCATCATAACCGCCATTCCAGTTCTCAATTGCTTCCTCAAGAGCAGTCTTCGGTTTTGCACCTACATAATTACCATCCTCGTCATACTCGCCGTCTCCGGTATAATTGCCATCTTCATCATAACCGCCATTCCAGTTCTCAGCAGTAACTTCTTCCTGTTCCAGTTCTTCTTCAAAGGTATTGGACTCCGTAGCCACACTCTCCATATGAAGAATACCTTTTTTTCCCTGAATTTTGGGCAGAATCGCTATCACTCGGTTCATCTTCTCTTCCAGATCAGCATCTTTTCCAAGCCGAACAGTTATATCCCCATAGATGAGGCTGATAGAATAGCTGCTGTCAAACTGGATATGATCGGGGATCATATCATTTTTCTGAAAGATTGTAGACAATGCTACAGCTGTATTCAGTACAGTATCTCCTTTAATATCCAGTTTCTCATCCATCACGATGCTGTTCACCTGAATTCCGTCAAAATACGGAACCGTCTCATCTCTGTTCTGAGAACCCTCCACAAAAATGCCATTTCTGTCAAAATAAATGTAACTGTCAAGATATCGGATGCATCCGACTGTTTTTTTCTCTTTTACGCTGATACAGATGGTATTTCGGTTCAGCTGGGTAACTTTAAATGCATCTACATATGCAATGTCCTCTGTATTTGTAGTGCTGTAGAGCAGTGGTGCAAGGACCGAATTGGAAGCCATCGGTCCCCGAAGCACCATATTCTTTACTTCTTCGTCTGTATAATGGGAAGTTCCCCTCACCTCAACAGTATCTACTTTATAATAGGAAAAAAATACTATCACAGCGACCATAACTCCGGCGCCTATCATACCTGCCAGCATCTTCTTCGTCCTTTTACTCATAGGAGGTCTTTTCCCATAATTACTTTCTCTCATAAATCCTCAAATCCTCTGTCCCCGGCTGCCATATTCTGCAGCCCAAAGTCCGTAAATCTTCACAGATATGCTCATAGCCCCTGCTGATAAACCCGGCTCCTGTAACACAGGTTTCTCCCTCTGCCATAAGTGCGGCAATGAGCAGGGCTGCACCACCTCTGAGATCTCCTGCCTGTACCTGTGTTCCCTTAAGAGTTTTTCCCCCTCTTATGATTGCCTGGTTTCCGCTTACGGAAATATCTGCGCCCATTTTTTTCATCTGAAAAGCACTGCCAAATCTCCGGTCAAAAATATTTTCCCGTATGGTACTCTGTCCCTGCGCACCTGTCAGCACCGCCATCAACGGAGCCTGCAGATCTGTGGGAAAACCCGGATAAATTTCTGTTTCTACTAAAACAGCCGGTCTGACAGCATTCTTTCCATTGACCTCTAGTGTACCACCATTTACTTGATATTGTCCACCTATTTTCCGATATACTTCCATAAACGACTGCAACTCCTCCACAGGTACATCATGAAGAATAATCTTACTTCTTGCTGCCGCAGCCGCACACAGATAGGTACCTGCAACAATACGATCCGGAGGAATACGGTAGTCTCCGCCTTTCAGTTCATCCACTCCTCTGATCGTAATTTCACCGGTTTCTTCTCCTTCTATCAGTGCTCCCATTGTTTTCAGATATCTGCAGAGCCAGAAAACCTCCGGTTCTTTCGCACAATTATAAAGATGTGTTACACCCTTTGCAAGAACTGCTGCCAGTATTGCCTGTTGAGCAGCTCCCACACTCGATTTCGGAAACACAATATCCTGCCCTTCAAATCTGACACATTCTCCATCCAGGCCTGATGCATTTTCCCGGACATCCGCGCCAAGTGCTCTCAGTGCCATAAGATGGAGATCTATTGGTCTTTTCCCGATCGTACATCCGCCCGGATACCCTATCCTGCATTTTCTGTTTCTTGCAAGCACCGCACCTGCCAGAATGATCGAAGAACGCATTCTGCCTGTATAGACTGCAGGAATTTCTGTTCCGTCTGTGCAGGAACAATCCAGATAAAGATCATGATCGTCCCACCAGGTCACTGCACCAAGACTTTTCAAAATCTCTTCCATACAGAAAACATCTGAAATTCTGGGGCATCCCCTCAGAATGCTTAGTCCTCTGTGCATCAGAGATGCGGCTATCATTGGAAGTGCTGCATTTTTAGATCCCTGTATAAAAATCTCTCCGCTGAGAGAAGCTTTACCTGTTACATGGATTTCATCCAACCTTTTGCTCCCAAAGAGTCTCTTACTTTACAGTTTATGGCTTTTTCTATTATATGTTACGTCATTCTGAAACCTGTAATTCAATTTATCCTGTCACATTTCCCAACATTCATCGCAAGTCCCATTTCCCCAAGAAGAAACACTGCCGAAGTTCCTCCATAGCTGATAAAAGGCAGCGTAATGCCTGTATTGGGAATTGTATTGGTCACCACTGCAATATTCAAAATAACCTGAAGAGCCAGATGCCCCATAATCCCGCAACAGATAAGAGCTCCGGCCAGATCTTTTGCATGCATGGCAGCCACACCCAGCCGCCACAGAAGCATTGCAAACAGAAAAATCAGAAAGATAGCTCCGGCTGCTCCCATTTCCTCACATATAATCGAAAAAATCATATCATTCTGCGCTTCCGGAACAAATCCAAGTTTCTGCAGACTGTTTCCAAATCCTCTGCCGAATATTCCGCCGCTGCCGATGGCATACAGTCCCTGGATCGTCTGAAATCCTTTTTCATATTTCTCCGGATTTCTCCAGATTGCAAGACGTTCCAGACGATAACTCTCTGCAGCAAGAAAAACAGCTATGAAACCTGCACCTGCGCTGCCAAGCCCGATAAATTCCAGATATCCCGGATTGGATACAAAAATCAGAATTCCACCGATACCCAGAATAATGATCGCTGTACTCAGATTATTTGAACCTACAAGACCAATGATCGGCAGCAGGGTCAATATTGTCCTGCACATAAATCCAAAGCCCCTGGTTGCTTTTTTTGTACGCTCGATCTGCCATGCAAGAAAAAGGATTACAGCAACTTTCGCAAACTCTGAAGGCTGAAAAGATAAAGGTCCAAGATTCAGCCATCTTTTTGAACCGTTGATCTCCTGACCTACAAAAAGTACTGCGCCGGACAAAAACATTGAAATCAGATATGCCACTGGTCCCAGCCTCAGAAAAAAATGATAATCAATGGAAGAAACCATATACATCACTCCCATACCCAATGCTGTGGCAAATAACTGTTTCTTAAAATAACAGGCAGAGTCGCCGAAACGTACTCTGCCATTATATTCACTGGAGCTGAATAATACTGCCAGGCCAAAAATCACAAGCAGTACTATCAGTACCAGCATCGTCATATCTGTTTTTGATAAATCTGTCGCTCTTTTTCGCGCCATCTGTTTCTCCGCAAAATTATCTATAGCCGGTCACTGCAGCTTCGTCTTTCTCTGCCGGACAGCTATAATTCTTACTTATAGATATTCTACAGATTTCTTACATATTCCTTGAACATATCTCCACGCTGTTCATAGTTATCAAACTGTCCCCAGCTTGCACATGCGGGAGAAAGCAAAACAGCATCTCCAGGCTGTGCTTTCTCCTCACATACCTTTACTGCCTCTTTCAGATCTTCGCAGAGGATGATGTCATGAAAACCATGTTTCTCAGCAGCTTCTTTGATTTTCTCCTTTGTCTGACCGATCAGCACCAGATAACGTACCTTTCCGTCAAATGCCTCAATCCATTCATCATAACCGGACTGTTTATCATAACCGCCGCCGATCAGAAGTGTCGGACGGTTCATTGCCTGGATTCCTTTAATTGCCGCATCCGGGTTAGTTCCTTTGGAATCATTATAATATACAACGCCTTTTTTCTCTGTCACATATTCGATTCTGTGTGCAACAGCTGTAAATTCACAGATGCTCTTACGGATGCTGTCCAAGGATACTCCATCGTAGTAAGCCATTGCAACTGCGGCCATAACATTCTCAAAATTGTGTTTTCCAAGAAGCTTCAGATCTTCTGTCTTAACTACTTCGATTTCTTTTTCTCCGTCCTTCAGGATGATTTTGTTTCCATCCAGATAAATTCCCTCATCCAGTTTACGTCCGCTGGAGAAATATACCACTCGTGGAGTCAGATGTTTTCCAAACTCACGCAGAACCTCATCTTCATAATTCAGCACGCATACATCTTCTGTGCCCTGATTCTCAGTGATCAGTTCTTTCACACGTATATACTCTTCCATTGTATGATGACGGTTCAGATGGTCCTCTGTAATATTCAGGATTGCAGATACCTTTGGTGCAAACTCATCAATCGTTTCCAGCTGAAAACTGCTGATTTCTGCAACAGTTACAGAGTTTTGCTTCATCTCCAGTGCTTTGGAAGTATATGGGGTTCCGATATTGCCGACTACAAAAACAGACTCACGTGCATCCTGCATAATTTTTCCAAGAAGTGCTGTTGTAGTAGTTTTTCCGTTTGTTCCTGTGATGGCAAGCACTTCACCGTCACCTACTCTGTATGCCAGTTCCACCTCTCCCCATACCGGAAGCCCCTGCTCATAAAAACTCTTTACAAGTGGAAGATCTGTCGGCACTCCGGGGCTTAAAACTACCAGATCAAGACTGTCCTGTACTTCTTTCGGAAGTTCTCCTGCATATACAGTGACCGGATATGTCCCATCTGTTTTATGTACAACTGCGTCTTTATCTGTTTCGGCATTTCCGTCATAGATAACCGGAAATGCTCCTACCTTTGCCAGAAGGTCAGATGCTCCGATTCCGCTTTTTCCGGAACCGAATACAAGTACCTTTTTTCCCTGTAATTCCATAATAATTTTCCTCCCTTTTATCAGCATAACGCTGAAATCTGCTTAGCCAAAATCTTACAGTGCCAGCAGTGCGACCATACACATAACCGCTGTAATAACTGAGAATACCGCAACTACACGTGTTTCAGACCATCCGCATAACTCAAAATGATGATGGATCGGTGCCATCTTAAAAATACGCTTTCCATGTGTTGCCTTGAAATAAGTTACCTGAATGATAACGGAAAGTACTTCGATCAGATAGATCAGACCCACGATCAGGATAAATAACGGCATCTGCATCACATAAGCCGTACCTGCAACAAAACCACCCAGTGCCAGAGAACCTGTGTCTCCCATAAACACTTTTGCCGGATATACATTAAATAGCAGAAATCCCATCAGACCTCCCACAACTGCACCTGTGATCGGCTCGATCCCCGATTTCATTCCAATAGAAACTACTGTAAAAAATACTGCAACGATCAGAGTCACACTGGAAGCAAGACCATCCAGACCATCCGTAAAATTAACTCCATTCACAGTACCAATCACAGCAAAGAAAAGAACCGGAACTGCCAACCATCCAAGATTCAGGAAATGTCCGCTCCAGAATGGGATTCTCATAGTCAGTGAGATATCTGTATACTTAACAATATAAAATACAAAAATCGCAGTCAGAACTACCTGAAGTAAAAATTTCTGCCATGGCAGCAGTCCGTCTGAGCGTTTCAGCACAACCTTCAGATAATCATCCAGAAATCCGATAATTCCAAATCCAAGAGTCAGGAACAGTACCGGAATGATCTTCGGATAATCCCCTACATAAAATAATGCAGTTATCGCTGTGGCGATCAGAAAGATCACTCCACCCATTGTAGGTGTTCCTGCTTTCTTTAAATGGGACTGTACACCCTCTGTTCTTTCTGTCTGGCCCATCTTCAGTCTCCGAAGAAAAGGAATGATGACCGGTCCTAATACAACGCTGATTGCAAAAGAAATCAGCACAGGGATTACAACTTGAAATTCCATCTTACACCTCGTTCATTCTTTCGTTTTTTCCTGAAAGTTTTTTACTTTCAGATTTCTTTTAGTATAAGGCTTTTTTGCTTATTTATCAACCCTGCCTGCGGAATTTCCCTAATTGCCTTCTGCAGAAAAATCAGAAACATCACTTTTTTCAATTCCAAGATATGGCAGGATATTCTCAAAAATACCACGTATCACAGGTGCAGCTACTGTCCCTCCATAATAGATTCCTTTCGGATCATGAATAATACACAGTCCCAGTATCTGCGGATCTTCTGCAGGTGCAAATCCCAAAAAAGAGGAAATATAACGATTTGCACTTCTTGGCAGTGTCTGAGAAGTGGCAGTTTTCCCACCGATGGCATATCCTTCAATTTTTGCATTTTTTCCGGAGCCCTGAGATACTACTGTTTCCAGGATTTCTCTTATTTCCTTCGAAGTCTCTTCAGAGACAATTCCTTCCTTTACCGGAAAAATCAGTTTCTCACCCTCTGTTCTGTCAGGATTTAACACTGCGACTCCAAAATGCGGTGTCACCCGTCTGCCTCCGTTTATAAGTGAACTTACTGTTGCAGCCAGCTGAACAGGCGTAATCTGAAAAGACTGCCCAAAAGAAACCGTTGCCAGTTCCACTTCTCCCATATTTTTCTTCTGATGCATAATAGTTCCTGCCTCTCCCGGAAGATCTGTCCCGGTTTTATCCAGAAGTCCAAACTGTCTGAAATACTTATAATAACGTTCTATCCCAAGGCGAAGCCCCACCTCTATAAACACAGGGTTACAGGAATTCTGTGCACCTTCCACAAAATTCTGGGATCCATGTCCTGTTCTTTTTGCACAGTGGATTCTGCGATCCTCCACCACTTTATATCCGGGACAATAAAAACGGTCCCCAGGTGAAACAACACCAGCCTCCAGTCCGGCTGCCATGGTGATGATTTTAAATGTGGAGCCCGGTTCATAAGTATCATTCAGGCAGGGATTTCTCCACATCTGATTCAGTAATTCCTGCTTTCTTTCTGTATTTGTTTTTCCTGATGCTGTCTGCACTGCCAGTTCACTTTGTTCATTGTGATCTTCCGACGGTATTGTTATCCCGGATTCATTTAACTGCATATTCAGATCATCTGTCAGGGTAAAAGGATCATTCAGGTCAAATTCCGGCACATTGACACATGCATATATTTCGCCGTTCTGTGGATTCATCAGCAGGATAGATACACGTTCTGCCTGCTTTTCCTCCATTACTTTCAAAGCTGACTGCTGCGCAAATTCCTGAATATTTACATCAAGGCTGATCATCAGGCTTTTCCCCTCTATCGGTTTTTCCCTTGTCTCACCCAATTTATCAATTTCCACACCCCTGGCATCTGTTGTTGTCAGGATTTTACCCGGCTGTCCCCTCAGGATTTCTTCATATTTCACTTCCAGACCGATAATTCCCTGATTATCACCTCCCGTAAAGCCAATGACTTTTGAAGCCAGACTTCCACATGGATAGTAACGCTTATAATCCTCATCAACTTTCACCCCTGCCAGACTGCACTCTCTTATCTCATCACCTGTACTTTTTTCCACATTTGTCTTTACTATTTCGATGGAAGAGATTTTCTCCACTCTTTTTCTCACTTCTGCCTCATCTATTTTCAGTTTTTCAGACAGCAGGGCGATTACTTTTTCAGGTTCTTTAATCTGACTGTGGATCACAGAGATTGTACATACCGTCCTGTTTGATGCCAGAACTTTTCCCCTTGCATCCAGAATCTCCCCTCTGGCCGCTTTGATCTCTCTCTCTCTTTCGTGAAGTTCTTTTGCTTTCTTATAATAATAGTCTGATCTGAAACACATAAGATATACCAGTCTTCCGATAAGGCCTGTCATCATTAAAATACAGCAGAGTAATACCACCCATATTTTTCTCTTGTGAAACGTCATATTTTTTTTCATAAAAAAAGCTCCGCAGAGATTGTCATAACAATATATGACCATTCTCTGCGGAGCTATAACTATACGTTTTTATTCCAAGCCTGCTTCTTCATTGGTAATACCGTCTGTCTCTTCGTCATTATCCTCAGTCGTCTCAGCTTCATCATCCTCCAGAGGTGCAGGTGCATCAGGATTGGATACTGCATCTCCTGAAGAATCTGCATCCGTACTTCCCGAAGCACTGACAAGATTTGTAGACATCTTATAATTGCCTTCCTCATCCAATATGTGATCTCCATTGGCATCCAGCAGATATCCGTTTTCATCAATCCGGTTTCCATCCCAGTCTATCAGATTGCCATCTGCATCCACCAGATTACCGTCACTGTCAAGTTCGCTGTCCGATATGGAAGTACTCTTTAAATGTCCCTTAAAACCTTCCCACAATTCTGTCTCCGGCACTGTTCCATCTTCAGATTCATCCGGCACTACATTCAGATACGGAAGAAGCTCCGAAAGGATTCCCTGTGCAATATACTGCGGATAAGTACTGTTTGCCTGATCCTCTACATTCGGTTCATCTACAACTACATAAATTACCACAGCCGGGTCATCTACAGGAGCAAATCCAATAAAAGAAACCAGATATTTTCCGTTTCCTCGCGGGTATTTCTCCGCTGTACCTGTTTTACCGCCTGAACTGTAACCCTGCACTTTGGAATGACGGCTGGTACCCTGCTGTACACTCAATGCCATATAGCTTCTGATATCACTGGAAATCCTGGAGGAAATCGTCTGCTTCAGAAGTATCGGCGAGATTGTTTTTACAGTTCCGCCATTACTGTCAAGAACCTTTGTCACAAGATGCGGCTGATAATAATATCCGCCATTGATAACGGAACTCATCGCATTGATTTCCTGGATCATGGTACAGGTAAAACCCTGTCCAAAAGCAGAACATGCAAGTTCTGTTTCCCCCATACTGTCCTTAGTATGGATAATACCTGCGCCTTCATTCGGCAGGTCAATCCCTGTCCTTGTTCCGAAATTAAACAGACTCTGTGCTTTGATAAACTGAGTAACTCCCATCTTGGCACCAATCTGCATCATTGCATCATTACAGGAGTTTGCAATTACCTCTCCCAGTGTCTCTGTGCCATGTGCGCTCGGATAAACCGCACACTTGATCATAGTATCTCCAAAAGTCTGCGATCCATCGCATACAAATGTATCTGTTTCCTGTATCGCACCCTTTTCCAATGCAGAAGCCATGACGATCGGCTTTACAACAGATCCCGGCTCATAGGCATCTGTGACGCAGAAATTACTCCACATACCATTCAGAGCCTCCACTGTTTCCACATCATTCATCGCTTTGATTTCATCTTCTGTATATACAGTGGAAAGATCTCTCGGATTATTCAGATCATAACGGTCACCACCATCCATGGCAATAATCTCACCGGTGGACGGATTTTCAACAATGACACCTATATTCTTGGCCCCCATTGCCTCTTTAAATCCATTAACATATTTCTCAACAATCTGCTGTGCACCAATGTCAATGCTGGTCTGAATGCTTTTTCCATTCACCGCAGCAATAATGGTCTGCTCCACATCTGAATCATCATTGATATACCCATACTGTCTTCCGTCTACGCCTGTCAGTGTGCTGTTATAGTACCCTTCCAGTCCGATATCTGCCACATCTCTGTCCAGTGCAAAACCAATTGTATCGCATGCTGTTTCATTAAACGGGTAACTTCTCAGATAATCCTCTTCAAACCAGACGCCTTTGATATTTGCCCGTTCCTTTGCCTGCGCTTTAGTAAGACCGGAATCTTCATCCTCTGCCTTATATTTTTCAAATTCTTTCTTTTTGTCCATAGACAGCTGTTTTGTCAGTACCTGATACTGACTCTGGCTGGTTCTTGAATCGGCCAAAAGAGAACGCACTGTTTCTTCATCAATCCCCAGCACCTCATTTAAGGCACGTATTGTTGGCTCTACATAGTCCTCATCTGAATTTACAGTTTTACAGTCCAGGATCACATTATAAACTTTATTGCTGGTAGCCAGTATATTTCCATTCTTGTCATAAATATCGCCTCTCTTTGCCGGCAGTACCTGGCTCTCATATTTCTGCTGTGCCTGACTTAACACCTGTTTTTTGTATTTGCTTCCACTGGTAGCATTAATATAAGTAATTCTCAGCACTAATATTACCAGAAGCAGTAACACAATTCCAAACAATATCAGCAGCTTTTCTTTCATGTTTTGATTTATTTTTCTCTGTGGTCTTCTTCGACTCTTTCTTCCCGTATTGCTCAATTAATCACCTACTTTGAATCTGGTATATCCTGATACTGTCTTACATAGCTGTTACCCGATGTAGAATAGGTTACTGTCTGATCATCTGACGGATATTTCATCCCCAGTCTCCCCAATGCAGTCTGCTTAATCTTATTCAGATCCACATTTGATGTCACCTGGCTGTAATATGCATCATTGTCTTCTTTTAAATCTGCCAGTTCCTCCTCAAGAGATGCAACTGTACTCATCTTTGCGGTAATCTCTGATTTGTAACGAAGATATTTCACAGAGCAGAATAATATCGCCACACATACAACTGCCAGAAACGCTACAAACCCCCAGTTCATTGCAGTCGCCTTCTGCCTGTTCTTCTGTGCTTCTTTACTCAACTGATGTTTCTGCCTTGGTACCTGCGCAGGACTCGCCTGCACTCTTCGGTTTCGATTGGTCTGCTGCCTTCCCGGATTCTGTCTTCCCGGCTGCCTCTTTCTCTCCGGAACTTCTGCAAGACGTCTGACCGTATTTCCGTCAACATACATTCCTCTGTTTGTTCTGGCACTGGTTCTGCTTCTTCTTGCTGTTTCACTCCTGGTCGTTCTCGCCATTTCATGCCTCTCTAATTATAATACTCTCTCAAAAATCCGAAGCTTTGCACTTTTGGAACGCGGATTCTCTTCCATCTCTGTCTCCCCCGGAAGAATCGGCTTTCTTGTGATCACTTTTCCTTTGGATTTCTTCCCGCATACGCATACAGGAAAATCTGAAGGGCAGGTACACGGATTCTCATTTTTTCTGAAAATCGTCTTTACAATTCTGTCCTCCAGAGAATGAAAAGTGATAATGCAAAGTCTTCCGCCATCATCAAGGATATCGATCATTCCATCCAGAGAATCCCGCAGCACATCGAGCTCTCTGTTAAGCTCAATACGGATTGCCTGAAAAGTTCTCTTGGCCGGATGTCCTGACTTCACCTGCATCTTCATGGGAATGGATTCTCTGATGATCTCTGTCAGTTCTCCGGTGGTTGTGATCGGTTTCACCTGTCTGGCGGCAACAATATGTTTTGCAATATTTTTTGCAAATTTATCTTCACCGTAATCACGAATAATACGGTATAATTCTTTTTCTTCATAGCCATTGACAATATCGCCGGCTGTCTGCGTCTGGCGCTGGTCCATGCGCATATCGAGCGGTGCATCTACCCTGTAGGTAAAACCGCGTTCTTCATTGTCAAGCTGATAGGAAGATACTCCAAGATCAAGGAGAATCCCGTCGACTTTATAGATGCCTCTTGCTGCCAGTTCCTGTACCATGTAACAATAATTGCTGCGAATGATCGTCACCTGTTTATAGGGGGCTAACCTCTCACTCGCAGCAATTATCGCATCCTGGTCTTGATCTATGCCAATAAATCTCCCCTTGGCAGAAAGTTTCCTGCATACCTCACCGGCATGCCCTGCACCTCCTAAAGTACCATCCACGTAGATTCCGTCCGGTTTGATATTCAAACCTTCAATGGTCTCTTCCAGTAATACAGATTTGTGTTTAAATTCCATCTCCGTCTCCTGTCTGGATTTACTTTGCAAGATACTTCAAACGAGACCTGTCAGATTGTGATTCCCATGTCCTGCATGCTCTCTGCAATGCTGTCCATGTCATCATAATCACAGATCTCATTCCATTTTTCTTTGCTCCAAACTTCAATTCTGTTCAGATTACCTGTCAGAACCACATCTTTCTCCAGACCGGCAAATTCGCGCAGTGTCTGCGGTACAAGGATTCGTCCCTGCCTGTCCAGTTCACATGTAGTTGCTCCAGCTACAAAGAATCGTGAAAAAGTTCTGGCATTTTTATTTGTAAGTGGTAAAGATCTGAGCTTCATTTCAAAGGATTCCCATTCATCCATCGGATAAATGTAAAGACAGCCATCAAGCCCTCTTGTCAGAACAAACTCTTCCCCTAAGAGCTCCCTGAATTTAGAAGGAATGATCAGACGCCCCTTCGCGTCGATCGTGTGGTTATACTCTCCCATGAACATGTTACTCACCTACTCTCGCAAAATCTGAATCTCCCCTTCAGATTTCTCAGGTGGTAATGGACTCTGCCGTTATTCCCCACTCACCACCACTATTCACCACTTTCTACCACTTATGTGCTTATTCTAAACTATTTAGGCTGAAAAAACAAGGGGGAGAAAAAGATTTTTAAAATTTAGAACTCTGTTAACATTTATGAAACAACCTTATTTTTACGAGAAAAATGGGCTCTTATACACAAAAAGTGGGTTGAATTTCCACTTTCAACCCACTTATCTTTCAGATATATGTTTTTTTACTGTTCTTCTTTTGAATTTGTGGGAGAAGTTCCCACATCTGGCTTTACCTGTTCATCCATCTCCGGCCGGATTTCCGGTTCCGATTTCATTTCAGAAGTCTCAGGAAACATCTGTTTTTCTTTCACTGACTCATCCAGAAATCTTTTTTTCCTCTGCCGGCGTATAGTATCTCTTTTCTGTGCCATCACTCTGCGTACGATCACTACAGGCATAAAAACAGCAAATAACATAGCGGAAATCACCAGCGAAATCCCCACTTTTGTCCCCGGAATATAAAGCTTATCTGTTCTGAGCCATTCAAAGAAAAACCTTCCCAGACCATAACCTGCCAGATAGATCATAAACAATTCGCCTTCATATTTCTTTTTTCGGCGCATGGTCATCAACAGCAGAAATAACAGCAGACACCACAGACTTTCATAAAGAAAAACCGGCTGAACCTGAATATATGAAATCCCATTTATGGTCAGCAGATTATCTCTCATTGCTCCCGAAACTTCTCCTGACCGTACAGCTGAAACCGGTATCTGCATTGCCCATGGCAGATTTGTATATTCTCCGAAAGACTCTCTGTTAAAAAAGTTGCCCCAGCGTCCTATAGCCTGTCCCAGAAGTATTCCGGGACACGCAATATCGGCACTCTGCCAGAATGACGTTTGGGTAATCCTGCAAAATACCGCTGCCGCAAGAAATCCAAAGAGCAGACCACCATATAAAGCGTAACCGCCATTTCGAAAGTCCAGTATGGCATTCAGATTTTCTTTATAAAATCCCCATGAAAAAGCCACATAAAATAATCTGGAACCTGCCACTGAAACTAGCAGGGAGATAAGCATCATATCGAGATACCTGTTCTGATCTTCCCCATTTCGTTTCGCTTCAAGTGTCACAAGTCCCATTCCAAGAAGAGCACCCACAGCAATCAGTACTCCATATATGGTGAATTCCATTCCAAATATCTGAAATGAGCGCGGCACATAATCAAAGACCAGGCCAAGTCCCGGAAAACGTATCGACATTTCCATAAATCACCTGTTCATCATACATTGAATCGGAATAAGATCACATCTCCATCCTGTACAACGTATTCTTTACCTTCCATTCTTACAAGACCTTTCTCTCTGGCACCTGCATAGGAACCACAGTCCAGAAGATCCTGATAATTTACAACCTCAGCTTTAATAAATCCTCGCTCAAAATCTGTATGGATCTTACCTGCTGCCTGCGGAGCCTTTGTTCCGATTTTAATCGTCCATGCTCTTGTCTCATCCTCACCTGAAGTAAGGAAACTCATCAGTCCAAGGAGATGATAGCTTGCTTTTACAAGTTTCTCAAGTCCTGATTCTGTCAGTCCCAGATCCTCCAGGAACATTTTCTTCTCATCATCATCCAGTTCAGAGATCTCTTCTTCGATTTCTGCACAGATAACGAAAATCTCACTGTTCTGCTCTGCCGCATATTTGCGCACTGCCTGTACATGGCTGTTGCTTTCACCGTCATCAGCCAGATCTCCTTCTGCTACGTTTGCTGCATAGATCACAGGCTTCCAGGTAAGCAGATTATAAGTAGACATCCAGGCTTCTTCATCTTCATTTTCCATTTCCATAGTGATTGCCATCTTGCCATCTTCCAGATGTGTTTTTACCTTCTGAAGGAAATCAAGCTCCTTGGCAGCCTCTTTGTCCATGCGTGCTGTTTTTGTAACTTTTGCAATTCTTCTCTCAAGGATCTCAAGGTCTGAGAAGATCAGCTCCAGATTAATAGTTTCAATATCACGGATAGGATCAATACTTCCATCTACATGGATAACATTGGAATCTTCAAAGCAGCGGACTACATGAACGATTGCATCTACCTCACGGATATTTGCAAGGAACTGGTTTCCAAGGCCTTCTCCTTTGGATGCTCCCTTTACAAGTCCTGCAATATCTACGAATTCAATTACAGCAGGTGTCACTTTCTTAGAATGATAAAAGTCTCCGAGAAGCTTCAGTCTCTCATCCGGCACTGTAACAACACCTACATTAGGGTCAATGGTACAGAACGGATAATTTGCAGATTCTGCGCCTGCCTTTGTCAATGAATTAAATAATGTACTTTTTCCAACATTGGGTAATCCGACGATTCCTAATTTCATTTCTTTCTATATCTCCTTTAAATGTATTGATTTTACGGTATTTTCAGATGTTTTTACTGTACTTTCATTATTCTAGCATAACCACTTATTATGTGCAAGTGCGGTATTACCGCGACACGCTTAATCCCGCGACATGATCATAAGCAATGTTCCAGACTGATAGGTAACTTTTGCCTTTTCACTGACAATCTCATTACTCACTGTCAGTCCACTGTCTGCTGTTGTCAGGCGATAATGGTCAAGTGAATATTTAAATCCCTCCAGCGTCAGTCCTGTAACATCTCCTCCTAATGGAAAAAATGATATATACTTTCCAAACTGTTCTGACTTTTTTATGATTTCTCCATCTGAAACAAGTTTCATATAATTATACTGATCCACAAGTGTTACTTCTGCCCCCTGGTTTTGTGCCAGGACAGGGAGTCCGAAATTCGCCATCAGATGGTCTACTCTGTTTCCTGTCACACCAAAGATCACTATCTCTTTTGCACCGGTCCTGATCGCATAATTCATGGCAGACTGTGTATCTGAATCATCTTTTTCCGGTCTCAGGCGGATAACTTTTATTTCTTTTTTTTCATTTCCAAAGCCTTTTTGCAATTTCCACTCAGTCATTCCACCATAGGGAATTTCACTGTCCATACTTCTTTCTTCATAAATTTCCAGGAATTTTTTTCCATCTTCAGACAGACTGTCAAAATCTCCAATAACTGCATCCGGCAAAAGCTGATGCTCCAGAAAGAATTCCAGCCCTTTATCAGCTGCGATCAGACAGGCTTCATTCTTTTTTAAAAAATCGAGGGCAAAATCACTGTGGATATTGCCCCCGCTTACAATTATCGTATCTATCATGCTCTTCCTCAGTCAATCCTTCTTATGATCTCGTCCATTCGTTCTCTGGCATGTTTTACATTTTTTGCCAGATCATCGTTGAAAACATAAGAACCTGCTACCAGCAGATTTGCACCTGCTGTGAGCACTGTCTCCATTGTCTCATCATTGATGCCACCATCAACCTGAACATCTACATCCAGATCCTCGGCCTCGATCAGTTCACGTACTTCCCTGATCTTTTCCGTACATTCTTCCATATACTTCTGACCGCCAAATCCCGGCTGTACAGTCATGATCAGAACCATATCCACATCGCTGAGCATATGACTTATATCGTTTACAGGTGTAGCCGGTTTGATGGAAACTCCCACCTTCACACCTGCTTCCCTGATCTGTTCAATAGTTCTCTCAAGATCTTCACATGCCTCCGCATGTACTGTAATGGAATCTGCCCCACATTCCACAAAATCTCTGATATATCTCTCAGGCTCTGTAACCATGAGATGTACATCAAAAAACAACTTTGATTCCTTTCGGATAGACTTTATCACCGGCATTCCAAAAGAAATACTCGGTACAAAATCACCATCCATAACATCAATATGAAGCCATTCAATCCCCTCTTTTTCCAGGGTTTTGATCTGTTCGCCCAAACGGTTAAAATCTGCCGATAAAATAGAAGGGCACAACTGATACATAATTAGAATCTCCTTTTCTCTTTTAATTCATTATAAAGTCCCAGATAATCTTCATAGCGAAGCTGGCTGATCTCATGCTCAGCCAATGCTGCTTTCACGCCACAGTCCGGTTCATGGATATGTCTGCATCCCTGAAACCTGCACTGTTCTTCATATCTGCGAAACTCCGGAAAATACGCCTTAAGTTCCTGTTCTTCTATATCTGTCAGATATAAAGAAGAAAATCCCGGTGTATCCATCAGATAAGTATCATGTCCCACCGGTATCACCTGAGAATGACGCGTGGTATGCTTTCCACGTTTCAGCTTCTTACTAATCTCCCCGGTTTCCATCTGTACATTTTCCTGCAGTGCATTGGTAATTGAAGATTTTCCCACACCGGAAGGTCCTGCAACTACAGTTGTTTTTCCTTTCAGGATCTCACGTATTTCATCCAGCCCCTCTCCATTAAAAGTACTGGAAAAAATCACATCATATCCACAACTCTTATAGGTTTCATATAAAAGCTCCAGTTCTTCCTGTTTTGCAAGATCTTTCTTGTTAAAACATATGACTGCCGGAACATTCTCTTTCTCCATCATGATCAGAAAACGGTCAAGCAGCATAAAATTAGGTTTAGGATTCTCCATTGCAAAAATCACAAAAGCCTGATCCACATTGGCAACGGCCGGACGGATCAATGAATTTTTTCTGGGAAGGATGGCAGTCACACTGCCTTCCTTCTCCTGTTCATCCAAAACCTCTATCTCCACATTATCTCCTACAAGAGGTTTCTGTTTATCTTTTCTGAATATTCCCTTTGCTTTGCATTCATAAATCTCATCATTTTCTGCATAGATGTAATAAAATCCTGCAATTCCTTTTATTATCTTTCCCTGCATGGATCATTCAGCCTTAGCAAATGTAATAGAATAATTTCCGAGTTCCTGATAAGTTCCACTAATCTGTTCAGACAGATACAAAGTACCCTCGCTGATACCAGGTGCACCTGTGATGTCCAGATCATACGGGAACTGGATTACTTGATCTTCCAGAACAACTGAAGCTGTCGGTGTTCCGTTTACATTCTGGATCAGTTCCAGACGAACCGGACCTCCGGAATATCCTGACGGAGTATTCAGAGTCTGTGTACATTTCCATACTTCCCCGGCTGCTGCCGCCGCACTGTTATCTGCTGTCTGTGCCGGAGCATCAGATGATGCAGCAGTATCTGCGCTGTCACTCTGAGCCGAAGGTTCCTGATCTCCGGTACTTACTGTGATCACAACATTTACATTATCCGGATCTTCCCAGTTTCCGGCTTCCGGTTCCTGTGAAATTACTTCTCCTTCTGCCACCTCTGTACTCTTTTCCTCTTTTACTTCCACATTGAGGAACTTACCAAAAGTAGTAACTGCATCATTCTTTGTCATCCCGACAACACTTGGAACCTCCACACTGTCTCCATAGTCCACGCCTCGACTGACAAGCAGTGTTACGCTGTCCCCTGCTGAAACAGAGTTTCCGGCTGCCGGAGTTGTGGAGACTGCATATCCCGGATCTGTAACCGGAGTACCATCATCATTTAATTCACTGTATTCTTTCTGTATCTCAACAGTTAATCCCATATCTTCCAGAGTCTGCTGTGCGTCTACTCCGGTCTGTCCATCCACATCCGGAATTGTGATCTTCTGCGCACCCTTGCTGATATAATACTTAATGGTCGTATACTGCTCTACTTTACTTCCCTTTGGAATATCCTGTGAAGAAATGGTTCCTTTTGCCTGATTTGAAGCCTCCTCGCCCATAGGCTGAATACCCAGTTTCATATCCTTTGTGATATTCTTTGCTTCATCCTCTGTTTTTCCTACCAGATTCGGCACAGTTATCATTCCGTCATCATCTGATTCCGATGTATCCTGGGCCTCAGTTTTTTTGTCTGTATCATTGTTACTTCCAATAAGTCCGGACGCCTTTCCTGCGACCAGAATGATTGCTATCAGGATTACAACCCCCATCAGAAGCATTACAATAGTCAGCCCATGTCCGCCTCTTTTTTTCTTTTTCTCAGGCTTATCTGATTTCTTCCTGTGCTTTTTCACTTCCGGCTCATCATCATAATCTGTTTCATTGATTTCTTCTTCCAGAGCCTCAGGTTCTGACTTTGCGATCTGCTTCGGCATATGTTTGATCTCGCCAAGCTCCTTATCTGAGATCACAACTGTTTTTGCTTCGTTATCCACAGACGTCAGCGTTACGAAATCTCCCTGTGGATCGATCAGAGAATGCTTCAGATCTGCGATCACATCCTCCATATTCTGATAACGGCGATCCACGCTTTTCTGTGTACATTTCAGAATGATCTGCTCCAGACTGTGGGGAAGCTCCGGTGTATAAATACTTGGAGGAACAATCTCTTCCTGAAGATGTTTGATAGCAATAGCTACTGTGGTATCTCCGTCAAAAGGAACCTTCCCTGTAACCATTTCATACATTGTGATACCCAGTGAATAAATATCACTCTTCTCATCACTGTATCCGCCTCTGACCTGTTCCGGTGAACTGTAATGAACAGATCCCATTACATTTGAGCTTATGGTATTGGAAGAAGCGGCTCTTGCAATACCAAAATCTGTTACTTTTACCTTTCCATCCATGGAAATGATAATATTCTGCGGTTTTACATCACGATGTACAATCCCATGGCTGTGTGCAGCTTCCAGTCCCATGGAGACCTGGATTGCAATACTGGTTGCTTCTTTTACAGAAAGCTTTCCCTTTTTGGAAATGTACTCCTTGAGAGTAATTCCCTCAATAAGCTCCATAACAATGTAATAAACTCCGTTATCGTCACCAACATCAAATACATTCACTATATTCGGATGTGTCAGGACTGCTGCAGCCTGAGCCTCACTTTTAAACTTGCGGATAAACGTCGTATCCTCTCTGAATTCCGGCTTAAGAACTTTTACAGCAACAAACCGATTCAGCTTATGGTCTTTTGCCTTGTATACGTCCGCCATTCCGCCGGTACCAATTTTTCCTAATATCTCATAGCGTTCTGCTATGATCATTCCCGTTTTTAACATGCTTTCACCTCGTCTGTGAATGGTTCTACCAATACAATTGCAATATTATCCTTGCCGCCATTGCGGTTTGCTTCTCTTATAAGTATCCTGCCTTTTTCATCCAGATCTGTAGATGTGTCAGAAATGATTTCCCTCAGCTGGCTGTCCTCAACCATGTTGCTGAGCCCGTCCGAACACATCAAAACTACATCTCCGGGTTCCAGTTTCAGATCAAAGAAATCAATATCCACTGTTTTCTCTGCTCCAAGTGCTCTTGTAATGATATTTTTCTTCGGATGCTTCCTTGCCTGTTCAGGGTCAAGTTCTCCCATTCTTACCATCTCCTGCACCAGTGAGTGATCCCTTGTTATCTGCTGAATCTTCTCTCCGATCACATAAAGTCTGCTGTCACCTACATTTGCCACATAAGCGTAATGTCCTACGATAGTAGCTGCCACTATCGTTGTTCCCATTCCTCTGAGTTTCTCATCCTGCTGTGCCTGGGTAAGAATCTCGGTATTTACACATTCAATGGCATGACGGATTACCTTTACCGGATTAAAATCCGCATCCTGCCGGATTTCCTCCACCATGGATGTAACCGCATGAGAGGATGCATAATCACCTGCATTATGACCACCCATACCATCTGCAACAACAAACAGATTCGGAAGATTTCCAACCGGGTCAGCAGTTGCGAACACATAATCCTGGTTCATCTTCCGCTTTTGCCCGACATCAGTAGCTGAATATATCCTCATGTCACTTCTCGCTTTCTGTTTTTTCCATATAACTTTTTCTTAACTGTCCACAGGCACCATCAATATCACTGCCCATTTCTCTTCTAATAGTAACATTTATTCCACATTTTTCAAGTTTTATTTTGAAATTCTCCACAGCCTGTCTTGTTGAACGCACAAAGGAACGTTCCTTAATAGGGTTTACCGGGATCAGATTTACATGGCAGTTCATATCTCTGATTCTGCCGGAAAGTTCCCTTGCATCCTCATCGCTGTCATTAACTCCGGCTACCAGACTGTATTCAAATGTGATCCTGCGCCCGGTTTCTTTAAAATAATAACGGCAGGCTTCCAGAACCTCATCCATGCTGTATTTGTTTGCGATCGGCATCAGTTCCCGTCGCTTCACATCATTAGGTGCGTGAAGGGAAAGTGCAAGTGTCATCTGAAGCTTTTCTTTTGCAAGGTCATAAATCTTCGGAACCAGCCCACAGGTAGATACAGTCAGGTTTCTCTGACTGATATGAAGTCCTCCGTCTTCTGTCAGGATATGTATAAACCTGAGAAGATTTTCATAATTATCAAGAGGTTCCCCCGTTCCCATGACCACAACATTGGAAACTCTTTCTCCTGTCAGAGTCTGTATCCTGTATATCTGATCCAGCATTTCTGACGGGAGAAGACATCTGGTCAGTCCTCCTATGGTAGATGCACAGAATCTGCATCCCATGCGGCATCCCACCTGAGAAGAAATACAGACAGAATTTCCATGTTTATACCGCATGAGAACACTCTCTATCACATTTCCATCACTGAGACGGAACAGATACTTCTGTGTACCGTCAATCCGGGATGTCTGTACATCTACCATCTTCAGTGCTGTGACAGGATATTCTTTCAGTTTTTCCCTCAGGCTTTTGGAAAGATTGGTCATCTCATCATAAGAAGTAACAAGGTGTTCATGCAGCCAGCTGTAAATCTGCTTCGCACGAAAAGGCTTATCTCCCAGAGTGGTCATCAGTTTCTTTAATTCATCGATCGTCATTGACTTAATGTCTGTCATTACTTATTTTCTCCTGAATTTTGCAATAAAGAAGCCATCTGTTTTGTGTACTCCCGGCAGAAGCTGAAGATAACCCAGAGCTGTTGTCTCAGAATGCAGTTCTTCCGGAAGATACGGATCAATACTCTCCAGTTTGAACGGATGATTATTCATAAACCACAACATGTTCTCTTCATTCTCTTCCTTTGCGATAGTACAGGTACTAAATACCAGCACTCCGCCCGGTTTCACATATTCTGCCGCATTGTCAAGGATTGTTCTCTGAAGGATTACAATCTCTTCCTGCTTCTGTGCTGTCACCCTGTATTTGATCTCCGGCTTCTTTCCAATTACTCCATATCCGGAACATGGGACATCTGCCAGAACGACATCTGCCTTGAGTTCTGAATCTACATCAAATACCGTAGCATCCATCACATGAGCCTGCACATTAATGCAGTCTGTTCTGTGAATATTCTCTTCGATCATATCCACTTTGTACTGGCTGATATCGCGTGCATCTACTGTTCCGTAATCTCCCATTTTATCTGCAACATGGAGACTCTTTCCACCAGGTGCTGCGCACATATCTATCACATAATCCCCTTTTTGCGGATCTGCAATTTCTGCCACCAGCATGGAGCTTACATCCTGCACCTGGATTTTCCCCTGTATAAATGCATCCAGTGCAAGAATATGGTTATAATTTGAAATTTCATATGCATAGGGAAGATAAGGTGCAGGTTTCACTTCCACTCCCTGATCGACCAGGCTCTCATAAATCTCTTTCTGTGGATATTTATGAGTTCTGCAGCGTACTGTGATCGGTTTCTCAGTGAGAAAATCTGTAAGGATCTTTTCTGTTTTTTCTTCCCCGTAATCCTCAAGCCAACGGTTTACCAGTGTTTCCGGCATAGAATATCTGACAGACAGATATCTGACCGGATTTTCTTCCCTTGAAGGAAGTTTCAGATTTTTCCACTCTCTGGCAATCGTACGAAGAACACCGTTTACAAAAGGTTTCAGGCTGTAAAAGCCTTTTCTCTGTGCCAGCTTCACCGCTTCATTACACACTGCGCTGTCCGGCACACTGTCCATAAACCTGATCTGATAAACTGCACTTCTCAGGATTTCCCTGATCACAGGCTTCATTTTATCTACAGATACTTTTGAATATGAATCAATAATATAATCTATTAAAATACGATATTCCAGTGTTCCTTCGCAGACTCTGGTAATAAAAGCTCTCTCCTGTCTTGGAAGGAACTGATATTTGGAAAGAGCATTGCGGATAGCGATATGGCTGTGTTTTCCCTCTTCCTCGATTTCCAGTAATATCTGCAATATCAGTTCTCTTGTATTTATTCCATTAGTCACGGTCTCTTCCTCCGGCAAGTATGATCAGTCTTAAAAGCTGCAGAATTGATGAAGCAAGTGCTGCAACATAGGTGAGTGCCGCTGCTGTAAGGACTTTTCTTGCACCTTTTACCTCATCAGCTCCAAGCATTCCTGAACTTCCAAGCATTTTCAATGCTCTTGAAGATGCATTAAATTCTACCGGAAGAGTTACAAGCTGAAAAAGGACCGCAAATGTAAACAAAATGATTCCAACAGTCAGCAGTGGACGGATTGAGAAAATCAGTCCTGCCAGAAACAATGGCCAGGAAAGTGTGGAACCGATGTTTGCAACAGGCACAATCGCAGAGCGAAGATTCAATGGCACATAGTTAGTCGCATGCTGAATAGCATGTCCACATTCATGCGCAGCCACCCCGATCGCAGCCACAGATGTTTTATCATATACATCCTGGGAAAGTGCCAGTTTCTTACTTCCCGGATCATAGTGGTCTGTCAGGCTGCCGGATATGGGTACTACCGTAACATCCGTAATTCCCGACATACGAAGAATCCGTCTGGCAGCATCGGCACCTGTAAGCCCCGATGCACTGCGCACTCTGCTGTAAACAGAAAACGTACTCTTTACCTTTGCAGATGCCAGTAAAGACAGCACCATTCCGATAACGAGCAGTAAATACGTAGGATCAAAATAATAATATCCGTACATCTAATCACTCCTTATGATCTGTAAAAACAATTCCATTTTCAATGTGATATCCCCGGAGAAAGGCTTCTGTTTCCATACGCTTCTTACCTTCCAGCTGTACCTCTGTAAGAATCAGCACTCCTTCTCCACATGCTGTATGGATCCCCTCTTTATCTGCCAGGAAGATTGTTCCCGGAACAGCATCTGTTTTCTCAGTACTGACTTTACATTTCCACACTTTCAGAGTTTTTCCATTAAGAAATGTATAAGCACTTGGCCATGGATTCAGGCCGCGTACAAGGCGTTCCAGTTCTTCTGCAGATTTTCTGAAATCCATCAGTCCCATCTGTTTGGTGATCATAGCCGCATAAGGTGTAGGACTCTCCTCCGGCTGTTTTTCAAACTCCGCGGTTCCCTGCTCAATAGACGGAAGCGTCTTGATCAGCAGATCCGCACCGGCCTGCGCAAGTTTTCCAAACAGGCTTCCACCTGTTTCTGTCGGAGAGATCGGAATCACTATCTTAGAGATCATATCACCGGTATCAAGACCTTCTCCCATCTGCTGGATCGTTACACCTGATACTTTTTCCCCGTCGATCACAGCCTGCTGGATAGGCGCTGCTCCTCTGTATTTCGGAAGAAGAGACGCATGAATATTGATACATCCAAATTTCGGAAGCTCCAGGATTTCTTTTGGAATAATCTGTCCATATGCAGCAACAACTATGATCTCAGGATTGATTTCTTTCAGAATCTCCAGAAATTCAGGGTTATTTCTCACTTTCTCCGGCTGATATACCGGAATATCGTGCATAACGGCTTCTTCTTTTACAGGTGTTGGCAATAATGTCTTACCTCTCCCTTTTGGTTTGTCAGGCTGAGTCACCACTGCTGCCACCGCATATCCGGCTTCTGTCAGTGCATGTAATGACGGCACTGCGAAATCCGGTGTTCCCATAAATACTATCTTCATTTGATTATCACTCCTCATCCTCATCATAGGAAACCTGATGAAGTTCTCCTTCTACCAGTTCTGTATACATATGTCCGTCCAGATGATCGATCTCATGGCAGAAAGCACGCGCAAGAAGACCTTCCCCTTCATATTCTACTTCATTCATATCCTCATCCAGAGCTTTTACCTTTACATAGTTCGGACGTGTTACCTGACCAGCCATTCCAGGTACACTTAAGCATCCTTCATCACCAGTCTGTTCGCCTGATGTTTCAAGGATTTCAGGATTGATCAGCACGATAGGCCCCTCTCCTATATCGATCACAACAATACGCTTCAGCATACCTACCTGTGGTGCAGCGAGGCCAACTCCCATTGCATCATACATGGTTTCAAGCATATCTCCGATCAGATCATGAATACGTGGTGTCATCTTTTCTACCGGTCTGCTGACCTTTGCAAGTACTTCGTCGCCCTGTAATCTGATTTTTCTAAGTGCCATTTCTTTATTCTCCTCTTCTTTGATTATGATGTTAGGATCAAAAGATATTTTGCCCCTAACCTGATATCTTGATTATTGTTATATCACGATTTCAGAAATTACTGCCTTCCGGTTTTCCCTTCTGCAGCAGATTACTTCAGTAATGAGATTTTGAAAAAATCTGCCATAATTAACTGAAATCAAATTGTATGTATATTTTCCGGAAACCGGAATTTATCTCTATGTATTTCTCCAGCTGGTCTTTGATATGTACCAGCGTTTTATGATCTTTATGTTTTAAATAGATAACCTGTCTGTAAATATCCTTAACTTTTCCAACTGACGCATATGCCGGGCCAATGATATGCAGGTCATTTTCTCTGTATATCCTTTCTATATAAAGTTTCAGATAATACATTGCCTGAACCAGTTTCTCATCTTCCGGACCTGATCCCAGAACTGCCAGCATATGTGCCGCAGGCGGATAATCCAGAAGCATACGGTAACTCATCTCTTCCTCATAGAATGCCTGATAATCCTGCACTGCCGCCGCCTGAATACTGTAATGATCCGGATGATAGGTCTGGATCACTGCCTCTCCCGGTTTTTCCCCCCGTCCTCCCCGGCCGACTGCCTGACAGAGAAGCTGAAAGGTACGTTCCGCACATCGATAATCCTCTGCATTCAGCGAAAGATCCGCTGCTACTATTCCCATGAGTGTGACATCCGGAAAATCATGCCCCTTAACGATCATCTGTGTCCCGATCAGTATATCTGCCTCATGAGCAGCAAAAGCTGCAAGGATCTTTTCATAGCTGCCCTTGGTTCTTGTTGTATCAAAATCCATTCTGAGAGTCCTGACTCCAGGAAAAGCTTCCCGCACTACCTTCTCGATCTGCTGTGTTCCTGCCTTAAATCCGCCAATATAAGGCGATCCGCACACCGGGCATATCCGGGGTTTTCCTGTCTCATATCCACAGTAATGACATAAAAGCCTTTCATTATTATGCTCTGAGAGAGAAACATCACAATGTGGACACTTCATCACATGTCCACAGGACCGGCAGGATACAAAACCTGCGTATCCTCTTCTGTTCAGAAAAAGCATTACCTGTTCTTTTTTCTCAAACCGGCCTTTCATCTTTTGCCGGAGTTCTCTGCTCAGTACAGACCTGTTTCCTGCTTTTAATTCCTCACGCAGGTCTACGATGGAAACCCGGGGCAGAGGTCTGCTTCCATATCTTGTCATCAGCCTGACCAGACTATATTCCCCATTCATTGCCTTACTGTAGGCTTCCACTGATGGCGTAGCTGAACCCATTACCACATTTGCATGTTCTAAAGCAGCCCTCCGGATTGCAGTTTCTCTTGCATGATAACGGGGTGTGCTTTCACTTTTATAGCTTGGTTCATGTTCTTCATCAATAATGATCAGTCCCAGACTGGCAAATGGCGTAAACAGCGCAGATCTGGGACCGATCATCACCTGGACTTCTCCCTTTTTCGCACGTTTAAACTGATCATAGCGTTCTCCCTGAGACTGTCTGGAATTGATGACTGATACTTTATCCCCAAATCTGGCATAAAATCTGCGTACCGTCTGATATGTCAGAGCAATCTCCGGAATCAGCACGATTGCTTCTTTTCCCTGAGAAAGCGTCTGCTCGATCAGCTTTATATACACCTGGGTTTTCCCGCTCCCTGTCACTCCCTCGATCAGCACAGGCTTCGGCGATGGTTTTTCCCACTCTCTCTGTATCTGTTTTACTGCCGCTTCCTGTTCATCTGTAAGCGGCATTCGCCTTTCTCCGGAAATATCACCTGTATTCAGTGAAGTTCTCATTATCTCATCATATTCTATGCGGATAATCCCCTGCTCCTGAAATTTCTTTACAACAGCAGAAGTTGTCCCCAGTTCTTTCGCCGCATGTGTATAATCCAGTCTTTTTTTCTCCAGAAGTTCCCTCAGAAGTCTTGTTCTTGCTTTAAATCTTGTTTGTTCAAGTTCTTTCAGCAACTGAGTTCCCGCCTCTTCGGAAATGTCCAGGCATATATATTTTTTCTCTTTTGCCTTGATTTTCTCCTGGATCGGAAGTACTGTCCTGAGAGCCTGGATCATGGTGGAACCATAATTCTCTCTCATCCAGGCTGCCAAAGCGATCAGTCTGGATTCCGTAGTCTCTTCTCCACTGCAGATTTCACTGATTTCTTTAATCTTTTCGGGAGCAATTTTCGGTTCATCTGACAATCCGATCACATATCCTTTACGCACCCGGCCGGCATTTCCAAAAGGGATGGCTGCCACCATCCCTGCCTTTATTTTCTTCTCCAGCCTTTCCGGTACACGATATTGAAAACTCCGGTCCAGTTTATCACTGGAAATATCAATTATTATATCAGCATATATCATGAACTTATTCCTGTTTGACCCGCACCTATTTGCCTGCAAGAATATCTGCGATCAGGACACGTTCATCCATAGGATATTTCTTTCCTTTAATTTCCTGATAATCCTCATGTCCTTTACCTGCCAGAACTATAATATCCCCCGGCTCTCCATGATGGATTGCATAGGCGATGGCTTCTTTTCTGTCCGGAATCTCTACATATTTTCCATCGGTTTTTGCCATACCGATCTTGATATCATCGATGATCGCCTGTGGTTCTTCATCACGTGGATTATCAGAGGTAATGATGGTAAGGTCTGCAAGCTTTCCGGAAACCTCTCCCATCTCATAGCGGCGAAGCTTCGATCTGTTGCCTCCGCATCCAAACAGACATACCAGTCTGTGAGGATGATATTCTTTCAGAGTGGTCAGAAGACTCTCCAGAGCCATGGCATTATGCGCGTAATCGATCATCAGAGTAAAATCATCAGATACTTTTACCATTTCAATACGGCCTTTTACCTTAGCTACTTTTAAGGCTTTGAGAATGTTCTCTTCCGAAACCTTAAAATGACGGCAGATCGCGATTGCTGTCAATGAATTGTAGATGCTGAATTTACCGGGAATATCTATCTCCACATGAAAATCCAGAAGTCCTTTCAGATGGTAGGAAATACCCAGATATCCTTTACCTCCGACCAGCTTTGCATCTTCCGCACGAAGGTCTGCTTCCGGTGAAAATCCATAAGTTTCCAGGCTGCATGTATGACCTTCAATAATCTTCTCGAAATGTTCATCATCTCTGTTTACAATTCCTACCTTGCACTGTTTCAGAAGTAAGGACTTGCATCTGAGATAATCATCAAAATCCTTATGTTCATTTGGTCCGATATGATCCGGCTCAATATTTGTAAAAATACCAAAATCGAAAACAAATCCCTGAGTTCTGTGAAGCATCAGTCCCTGGGAGGAAACTTCCATAACCACACAGTCACAGCCGGCTTCTGCCATCTCATGGAAATATTCCTGAATCACATAAGACTCCGGTGTGGTGTTCTTTGCAGGAATCACTTTGTCACCGATGATCGCTTCAATGGTTCCGATCAGTCCCACTTTATATCCGGCATTTTCCAGAATAGATTTTACCATATACGTAGTGGTTGTTTTTCCTTTTGTTCCTGTGATACCAATTGTTTTCAGTTTCTCTGCGGGATATCCGAAATATGCGGCAGAAATAAACGCCATTGCATATCGTGTATCTTTCACAAGAATGACTGTCACATCTTCCGGTGCTTCCACAGCTTCTTCCACGATCAGAACCTTTGCTCCTTTTGCAACTACATCCGGCACAAATTTATGGCCATCCACCACTGCACCGCGGATACAGATAAAAAGAGAGCCCTCTTCTACTTTCCGGGAATCATAAATCACATTTTTTACTTCCTGGTCTGTACTGCCCTGAAGACATGTATATTCCAGCTTTTCCAGTAAGGATATTAATTTCATTTTAATCCTCCATATCATTTCCTGCCTGCCTGAATTTCATTGCCTGCGGCAATGGAATTTTGGCTTGTATGTCTCGGGATTTTGGCATATTCATGCCAAAACACCTCGCGGGATAGTGATGTGTGAACAGTAACGCAATTTCTTTAAAGTCAGGCAGAGGTGTTTTACTAAAGCGTATATTCTATATAAGAATAGCACACCTCCCCTGTCGTTTCAACGTTGTTTCTCTACTTCTGCTGTTTTTTTGTCTTCCTGTAACAAAATGCACTGACTCCGGACATGATTGCAAAAATCCCCAGTACAATATACAAAGCCGTTTCTGTCTCATCTCCTGTACGTGGTTTGGAAGCAGTAGTATAAGCACTTCCGGACTTTGAGTCATATCCATAACTCTGGGAAGCCAGAGATGCCGGTTGCGGCGTAACTGTAACAATATTATCAGTTTCCTTTAATTCTACGTTTGCCTTAGATGTCATTGCCTGTGTACCAGTCTCATCAGATGTAACGATTACCTCATTGATCAATTCCTGACTTGCCATATATTGTGGAACAGTCACTGTGGCGTAAAGTGCAAAAGCCTCTCCCGGTGCGATCTGCGGAATCAGAGCCTGTGTGCCTGTGCTGTTTAATGTTACGCCCTCTTTCCTGACAAAGTTTGCCTGAATACCGGCATTTTGGAATCTTTCTGTACTGAGAACCGAATGAAGTGTCCGCTCACCCGTATTCCTGATGCAGATCTGATATGTGATCGTATCTCCCGGATATGCCTGTGTTCTGTCCGCAGTTTTCTCCACCTCAAAAGCAGCCTTTAATGCAATGACTTCTGTTTCGACTGATTTCTGACATCCAATACTTTCTTCCTTTCCCGGATATTTCGCTTTTACAGTTACTGTATGAATAAGCTCTCCTGCCTGCTCTTCTGTAAGCTGTACTGTCATCTGAAGATTTCTGATTTCTCCTGCCTTAAGACCTGAAATAATTCCCTGCATACCATTTGCAGTAAATCCCTCTTCCTGTTTCCATTCGACTTTTATATTATCCTGAGAAAAAACACTGGATATCTCTATATTTTCCAGAGGTAATTCTCCTGTATTCTCTACAGACAATATATAAGTAAGGTTCTGCCCTGCACGTACCTCTTTCGTCTCCTGCTGTAACCGGGCTGTGATCCCTGTTTTTGCCTCCTGTACGGAAAGCAGAGCTGAAGGAGTTTCTGCAACAGTCCGGGTTTCATCCCCTGATTTCATCCAGAAATACGCACCTGTCCCCTCCCAATCTTTGCAAAGCGGTGCATCCTGGCACAGAGGATAATCTGTTTTTACAGAAGAAATACGATATTCTTCACGCAGAGACACCGGCACTTTCATGGTAAAGATATCTGTTTCCGCATCTGAAAGTGCAGTCTCACAGGTCAGCTTTGTAATCTGGGTTGTCTCACCTTTCTTATTTTGTATCTGTACGGATTCAGCCTGCAGATCATTCTTTAACGCTTCTGCATTTACCTGAAAATATTCTGAAATATATACAGTCAGAAAATATCTGGTTTTATCTTCCCTGATCTCATTTTGGTTCTCCTGCTCACTCTGTTGTGTCTGTCCGGTTTCTGTGTCAAATCCTTCTGCGTTTTCTTCTGCCTTCCGGTATTCTTCGCTTTTTATATCTTCTATATCTATTACTGCACTCTCTGATTCACACTCTGTATTTTCGGAATCCACTTCATCTGTCGTATTTTCTGCTGCTTCTGCTTCTCTCACTTCTCCATCCCATGTACTATTTTCCATCTGCAACTGTCCGTTCTCCGAAGCAGTATTCTCCTGTTGACTTTTGTACAGTTCTTTCAGACCGCTCACTTCCAGTGTCAGTTCTGCCTGAAATTTCTCTTCATCGATCCACTGTGCACTCTGCTTTAAACCCACAGCAGGAACATATAACTCTGCAGCTTCAAATTCTGCTGCTGATACTGCTCCTGCTCCCAAAATCCCGACAGCAGCCGTTATCATGACTGCTTTTTTTAACTGATTCCATATTCTTTTTTCCATTCTCTCATTCTCCTGAATTTTTATTCTATGTCATCTGAGGTACTTCCACTGTCAGAATGATATCGGTACAGTATCTTTCGAGATTATAAGTTCATATCCACAGACATACGCATCTCTCCTCTCTGTTTTGCACAATAAATAAGATTTTCAGAGTTTCTGCTCAGGATTCAAAACCATCTCCCGGACTATCAATAAATAATTGGAAATTTTTGCACCGGACCGGTGCGTGAAAATAAGAATACTGATAACGGCTGTTGCCGATGAATCTACTTTAGCATGTCTATGCTATAAAAACAAGATACCACTTTTTATTTTTCGTATTTGTTTATAATTCTTTTATAAATTTACCGATTGTTTCAGAAATTCGACATACTTTGAACATAATTTTCCCATATAATAGGTTTTGGATAGATGAAAAACCACTCTCTATCTCCCCCCTCAAAAAAACAAAACAGCTCTCACAGAAATGTGAGAGCTGTTTGTTTTTTGAGTTATTTTCTATTGCAATTCTACTGGCAGTCTTTTATAATGTAGGATATCAATATGATTGAATATTTATGATATCAGTGATAAAAAATTTCAAAAATCTTTATATATAAGATCACTCCGCAGATATCATATTTACAGAACATGAAAGAATCGAGGTAATTCCCATGAGCGAAAAAATTACAGTAGTTGCACTGGGCCACAGAGCATTAGGAACCACCTTACCGGAGCAGAAAATCGCTACAAAAAAAGCAGCCAAAGCTGTCGCAGATCTTGTAGAAGCCGGAAATCGTGTAGTCATTTCCCACAGTAACGGTCCACAGGTTGGAATGATCCACACAGCCATGAATGAATTTGGTAAAGCACATCCTGACTATACATTTGCACCTATGTCCGTATGTTCGGCAATGAGTCAGGGCTATATCGGATATGACCTCCAGACCGCAATCCGCGCAGAGCTTATTTCCCGCGGTATTTATAAACCGGTAGCTACTATCCTTACACAGGTTGTCATTGATCCATATGATGATGCTTTCGCCGAACCTGAGAAGATCATCGGACGTGTCCTTACAGAAGAAGAGGCTGAAACTGAAGAAAGCAAGGGAAACTTTGTCACTAAACTGGCTGACGGCACTTATAAAAGAATCCTGGCAGCTCCGAAACCGCAGAAAATCGTAGAGCTTGAAACAATCCGCACACTTGTAGATGCGGGCCAGGTAGTAATCGCAGCAGGCGGCGGCGGAATCCCGGTTATGGAACAGGGAATCGATCTTCATGGTGCAAGTGCGATCATTGAGAAAGACCTTTCCAGCGGACTTCTTGCACAGGAATTAAATGCAGATACTCTTCTGATCCTTACCAGTGTTGAGAAAGTAAGTCTGAACCTCGGTCAGGACAACGAAGAATATCTTAATACAATTTCTGTAGATGATGCTAAGAAATATATGGCTGACAATCAGTTTGCCCCAGGCTCCATGCTTCCTAAATTCGAAGCCGGAATCTCTTTTATCGAAAAGGGAGATAACAGAAGAACGATCATCACAGATATTGCGCATGCAAAGGATGGATATTTCGAAAAAACCGGAACTATCATTAAATGATTCTATAGCAATCCTCGTAAATAATACATTTAAGAGGATTGCTATATTTTATCTGACAATACAAAAAGACATATACCAGAGCAATACATATCATCTTGCCGGTATATGTCTTTTAATTATCATATTATGATGTCAGATTCAAAAGTTTACCCCTGACCTGATATTACATAGATTTACGTTCCGCAATCTCTGCCATCTTCGCTTCGTTCAGACGAGTATCACCATGCACACGGCTGTAGGAAAGATATCCGTTCATACGGTCAATCTTTGTCAGATTCTTGGAACCGCAGACCGGACACACGTCCATTTCAAGTTCCTCATGTCCGCAGTCATCACAGTAAGCAAGGGAAAGATTTACTCCCTCATAATATCCCAAAGACATGGCTCTGCGAATCAGAGTGCGTATTGCTTCACGATTATAATCGATCGGATAACGTACATACTGAATCTTACCGCCGTTGCACAACTCCCAGAAACGTCCCTCCAGATCCTGTTTTTCAATCGGAGTTACATCTTCAGTCACATGACAGTGGAAACTGTTGCTTACATAAGGACGATCAGAAACCCCTTTCACAATGCCATACATCTTACGGAACTGTTCCACCTGCAGTCCGCATAAACTCTCTGCCGGTGTTCCATAAATTGCATAAAGATAACCATCTTTCTCTTTAAATTCATTTACTTTCCTGTTGATATATTTCAGCACATCCAGTGCAAACTGCCCGTCTTCAGCAATGGATTTGCCATTGTAAAGTTCCTGGAGTTCATTTAATGCAGTGATTCCGAAGGATGCTGTCATTGGTTTCAGAATCTTGCCAATCTTTTCATTCGGTTTCAGATGTCCACCGTAAAATCCTCCCTCACAATATGCCAGCGGGTTGGTTGACGCACGCATCTGTCCCAGATAATCATAGGTACGGATATGCAGATTACGGATCATCTCAAGATAGAAATCCAGCACTTCGTAGAAATCCCTGCTCTCTGCTCTGGCTTTGGCAAGGATCATTGGAAGATGAAGGCTTACCGCACCGATGTTAAATCTTCCCACAAACACAGGAACATCCTTATCATCTGCCGGATACATACCGCCTCTCTCGTACCAGGGGCTTAAGAACGCACGACATCCCATAGGACTTATAACCTTTCCATACTGCTTGTACATACTGGAAATATATCCTTTTCCTGACATGGACAGCCAGTCCGGATACATAGTCTTGGCAGAACAGTCAACCCCTGCCTCAAATACATCCTCACTGATCTTGCCTTTTCCATGGATATTTTCATCATAAAGGAATACGATTTTCGGGAAGAGTACCGGTTTCTTGCGTCCTGCCTTACCCTGTCCGCCTTTATGCACTTCAAGAAGAGAAATACTTGCCATCTTCTCGAACTGCTTTATTCCAAGTCCAAGAGTTACAGTTACAAATGGATAATCCCCTCTGGAAGATCCGACTGTATTCAGCTTATACTCAATCCCCTGCCATCCCTGGTCAAAATCTCTGCGGACTTTGTCAAGCGCATACTCGATCGCACGTTCTTCACGTCCTGTCCAGCTCTCGTCAGAGTATTTCATAAATTCCTGGATATATTTATCGTAACTCTTCTGTGCATAAGGTGCAAGGATCTTGTCTACTTCCGGTACTGTGAATCCGCCATACTGCTGTGCAGCAGTGCTCAGGATAATATCACCCATAACATCAAACGCAGTATCCAGTGTCTTAGGCTCATTGTACCATACATTTCCCATCTCAAATCCGCCGCTGAGTACAGATGCCACATCAAAGAGACAGCAGTTCATGGTATCCAGACGTGCAGACTGGTCATGAATATAAATATAACCATCTTTACATGCCTGAAGTTCATTACGATTCATAAAAAATTTACGATAAAGCTCTTTGTTCAGTTCATTAAAGATCAGGCTTCGCTTTGTAGCTACAAGCGCACTGTCTGTATTGGCATTACTCTTATCACCAATATAACGGATTGCCTGACTCTTGGTATATACATCATCCATCATATGGATAAAGTCAAGTTTGTAATTTCTGTAATCGCGGTAGCTCTTAGCCACTGCCGGGTTCACTCTCTCAAGTGCTCCCTCTACGATGTTGTGCATCTCCTGGATCTCTATCTCATTCTTTCCCAGTGCCTCCGCATGTTCTTCCGCAAACTGGCAGATAAATTCCTTCTCTTTATCCGAAAATGTGTATAAAATTCTGGCTGCCGACTTATTTACTGCTGCTACGATCTTCTGTGAATTAAACTCTTCTCTCGTACCATCTTTCTTTATAACATATATCATACCTTTTGCTCCCATATACAATATATAGTATTTTTTTTCTTTCATTCACCACAATTCTCTCTATATGTGGTACGTTTAACAAGTATAGCACAGTCTCTGACAAAAAGAAAGGGGCAAAAAATTATTCGTCATATTGCTGAATTTGATACATGGCAAGATAATTATCTTGACCATCCAGAGATACCACAGATACCTCATCCCCGGCATGTAATTCTATTTTCTCCTCGTGGTCTGCTTCGTCAAATTTTACAGTTTCATCTTTTCCTGAAGAACTTCTGATTTCCAGAGCAACCTTCTCCCAGCCGGACACTATCCTGTATTCTCCCGGATCTATTGTAAAATCATACCCCTGGTCACTGGCATCTATATCGCCAATCTCTGATGCAGTATCATCCGTTCTGACAATATAATTCTCTCCGGTGAACATATACCAGTCCGGATTGCCCCTCTGTTCATCCTGTCCGTTCTTTACTGCACTGATAGTCTCAGACCAGTCATCTGTCCAGTTATTCTCATTACTTTCATTATTTTCATTACTTTCATTATTCTTATTACTCTCATTTACTTCATCAGAACTGCTGTCATCAAAAATACTGTTGAGATCTATGTCAAACTCATCATAGATAAATTCTTCTATCCTGTATCCAATCGTATCCCAATTCTCTGCCATCTGACCTATTATTACCATCAGAATCAGCACAATGATCCAGAAAATTTTGCCTGCCTTGCCGCTCTTTTTCTTCTCACTTTTTGCTGTCTTTTTTCCGGTGCTGTATGTACGGGCAGTCTGTGCGCTGTACGACTGACCTGATGTTTTCTTTGTCCCTGATGTTTGTATTCTTGAAGTTTGTACTTTTGTATTTTGCGTTCTAATAGTCTGTGTTCTGGCAGACGAAGTTTTTGCAGCTTTGGGAACTGTTTTATTTCTGTCAGACAAAGGGATCTCGTTCTCTGCCATTGCTTTTTTCACCTTTGCCGAAGCATGACGATAGTGCTCTGAACGGTCTTCGTTCAGATGATACAGTTCCATATCATTTCTATATGGCATTCCACAATATTTACACCTGCCGTTTACAATTGGTCCATCACAGACCTGACACCTTTTTCCCATATATCTTCCCCCTAAGTTTTATATAAATTTAACGCTTCATTCATTTACACATTTATTTTAACATTTCGCCCCAATCTTGCAAAGCTGAAATTGTGTTACTGTTCGTTCTGTTCTCCGTAACCATAATATCCCGCGAGATACTTCCAAATGAACAGTAATAATTGTCAAACTACCATTTTCCTGTTATAATAGCGTGGGAAAAGATAATGGATATTCAGTAAACAACAATATTTTTTATCAGTTTGCCATAAAATATGCAAATACAGAAATTACAGGAGGAATCCACTCATGGAACAGATTAAAATTCCTGACGGGTATCAGTCATCTTTAAATCTTCACGATACCCAGATTGCCATTAAAACTGTGAAAGATTTCTTTCAGCAGACACTGGCTCAAAAACTGAATCTGCTGCGTGTTTCCGCTCCGGTATTCGTTAATCCGTCATCCGGTCTGAACGATAACTTAAACGGCGTGGAACGTCCGGTAAGCTTTGATATCAAAGGCCAGCCGGAGAATGCTGAGATCGTACACTCTCTCGCCAAATGGAAGAGATATGCATTACAGAAATATGGCTTTGCTCATGGTGAAGGACTTTACACAGACATGATCGCGATCAGAAGAGACGAGGATCTGGACAATATCCATTCCGTATACGTAGATCAGTGGGACTGGGAAAAGATCATCAGCAAGGAAGAACGCAACATGGACACACTTGTTTCCACAGTACGTGCTATCTACAGCGTTCTCCGCAAAACCGAAAAATACATGGCTGTTCAGTACGATTACATCGAAGAAATCCTTCCGAGAGAGATTGCATTTGTCAGCACCCAGGAACTGGTCGACATGTATCCTGATCTCACTCCAAAGGAACGTGAATACAAGATTGTCAAGGAAAAAGGTGCCGTATTCCTCATGCAGGTCGGCAAAACCTTAACCAACGGAGAACGTCATGACGGACGTGCACCGGACTACGATGACTGGGAATTAAACGGCGATATCCTTGTTTATTATCCTGTTCTCGACATTGCTCTGGAGCTTTCTTCCATGGGTATTCGCGTTGACGAGGATGCGCTTGACAGACAGCTTACCATCGCAGGCTGTGACGACAGACGTGAGCTTCCTTTCCAGAAGGCAATCCTGAACAAGGAACTTCCATATACTATCGGCGGCGGCATCGGCCAGTCCCGTATCTGTATGTTCTTCCTCAGAAAAGCACACATCGGTGAAGTGCATGCTTCCCTGTGGCCGGAAGAAGTAATGAAAGAAGCAGCAGCAAAAGGAGTACAGCTTCTGTAAAAAAGCCGTAAACCTGGAATACTCAGAGATCACAGACACACAGATGTGTAAATACACAATGTATATCTGAGTGCCTTATCAGACAAATGTAACGGGGCGAATACAACAGTGAATATTTTATTTTTTTTAACACCTAAAAGTGATGTAGCATATATATTTGAAAATGAGACTCTTCGTCAGACTCTTGAGAAAATGGAACACAGAAAATTTTCCTGCATTCCGCTTCTGAGTCTAGACGGGAAATATAAAGGAAGTATTTCCGAGGGTGATCTTCTCTGGGGAATGAAAACCTTAAATGTTCCCGGACTGAAAGAAGCAGAGAGCATTTCCATTATGGCAATTCCGCGCAGAGCAACCTATAAGGCAGTTCACGCAGATTCTGACATGGAAGATCTGCTGGACAAGGCAATTAACCAGAATTATGTCCCGGTTGTAGATGATCAGGGATACTTTATCGGCATCATCACCCGTAAAGAGATCATCAAATACTGCTACAAAGAACTGAAGAAATATATAAAAGCTTCAGATTCATAAAAAGAGCTGCCGCATTGCAATTTTTCAATTGCTAATGCGGCAGTTCTTTTTATATTCTTTATAACGCCTCAGCAGACCTCAACAAAATTCCTGTTTTTCCTTTTTCTGTGCCAGAAGCTTTCCGAACAATGCTGCCAACACCTGCTGAAACAGAGTTCCGATCATTACCGGAAACATAACTTCACCCGGAAAATATGCAGCTGCGATCACCGCTCCTGCGCTGATATTGCGCATCCCGGTTCCATACATCATGGAAACCGCCGTACTGCGATCCTTTCGGAAGATATACGCCACAAACCAGCCGAGTGCATATCCGGAAGCAGCCAGGACAAGGATTGCCAGTGCAACCTTCACCCTCTGCATATTCATATCCCGGATATATGGTGCTACTTTGGAAGAATTGGACGTTACCACAAATATCAGTGCCAGCTTTGAAAAAGGCGCCAGCTTTCCCGGCCATGTTTCCATTACTTTTCCATCTGTGATCTGATTTAATACCATCGCAACAACAGCAGGAAGCGCAACCATAAATATCAGTTCCCGCATCATCCTGGCAGGATCTATGATCACCGCAGAGCCCAGCAGGATCTTCAGCGTAGCCGGGATCAGAAAAGGTGCCAGTACCGTATCCAGAACTACCAGAGACAACGACAGAGGACTGTTTCCATCATAAATCGTCACCCACATCAGACTTACCACTGCAGTGGGAACTGCAAACTCCAGTACCATTCCGGTGATCAGCTCCATGTTATTTCCAAAGAAAAGATGGCCTGCCCCGCAGGCTGCTGTCGGGATTACCACATGGACCAGAAGCATGATAATAAGCAGTGAGCCCGGATGTCGGAATACATTTGCCACATCTTTAAATCTTGACTTCAACGCCCCGGCAAATGTCATAAATGCAAATACGGCCGGCACATAAGGCAGACCGCATTTGGCAATATCAGGAAAGCACACCCCCAGCAACAGACAGGTCGGTGTCACCAGGGCCATCCATTTTTCTATAAAACTGTTAAATTTTCTCAGCATCTTATAAAACCTTTGAAAGGAAGTCTTTCAGTCTAGGATTCTTCGGATTCGCGAAAAATTCTTTCGGAGTATTCTCTTCCTGTATCTTACCGTCATCAATAAAAAGAACTCTTGTTGCCACTTCTCTTGCAAATCCCATCTCATGAGTAACTACAACCATGGTCATACCTGACTGCGCAAGTTCTTTCATCAATTCCAGAACCTCACCTACCATCTCAGGGTCAAGTGCGGAAGTTGGCTCATCAAAAAGCATCACATCCGGATTCATGGCAAGAGAACGTGCAATGGCAATACGCTGTTTCTGCCCGCCCGAAAGCATATCCGGATATGCATTGGCTTTGTCAGGAAGCCCTACACGTGCCAGAAGCTCGTCTGCTTTCTTTGAAGCTTCCTCCTTTGTCATCAGCTTCAGTTCTACAGGTGCCAGCATAATATTCTGTTTTACCGTTTTATGCGGAAAAAGATTAAACTGCTGGAATACCATTCCAATCTTCTGACGGTGTCTGTTAATGTCAACCTTCGGATCTGTAATATCAGTTCCTTCAAAGAGGATCTGTCCGCCTGTCGGAACCTCCAGAAGATTCAGTGATCTCAGGAAAGTAGATTTACCGGAACCGGAAGGACCAATGACGGCTACTACTTCTCCCTGACAGATATCTGTTGTTATTCCATCGAGAACCTGATTTGTACCAAAAGCTTTCTTCAGATCCTTTACCTGGATCAGTACATTCTTATCGCTCACTGGTTCTTAATCTCCTTTCCAGTTTATTCATCCCCCATGTAAGGATTCCAACGATCACAAGGTAAATCGCTGCTGCTGCCATCAGAGGCCAGAACGCATTGTATGTACGGCTCTGGATCAGCATAGCTCCTTTTGTCAGGTCCATCATACCGATATAACCGATGATGGATGTCTCTTTGATCAGCACGATAAATTCATTTACCAGCGCAGGAAGTACATTCTTAAATGCCTGCGGGATAATGATCAGTCGCATGGTCTGGCTGAAATTCAGACCAAGGCTTCGTCCTGCCTCTGTCTGTCCCTGGTCAATGGACATGATACCGGAACGGACAATCTCAGCTACATAGGCACCTGAGTTGATACCAAAGGCAAGTCCGCCTACAATGATCTTGTTAATGCTTACAGCACCAAAAATTACAAAATTCATGATCAACAGCTGGATCATGGTTGGTGTTCCACGAATTACAGTCAAATAAACTCTGCAGATCGCATTGAGGATCTTAAAGGAGCCTGACTTATCGTGCGCAGAACGGATGATTGCTACAAGGAAACCGATGATCAGACCTACAATTACCGCAAATACTGTGATAATAAGAGTTGTTTTCAGACCATCCAGAAGCCAGAGATAGCGGTCATCTTTAATAAAGTTCAGATAAAAATCTTCTTTTACATTCGCTAATATCATAGGATTATTCATAAAAACCTCTGTTCCGAAAAGAGAGCTGTTGGCAAATCGTCAACAGCTCTGTTATTTGTTATTTTAATACTTATTTCTTTACAATAATTACCTGGCTTGCATCTGCATAGGTATCTGTAAAGTCAACGCTTGATTTACGGTCTTCTGTTACAGTCATACCAGCTGCACCGAAGTCTGCTTTGCCGGACTGTACGGCCGGAAGGATGGAATCGAATTCCATATCTTCAATTTTCAGTTCATATCCAAGCTTATCACAGATTGCCTGAGCGATATCAGCATCGATACCAACGATATCATCACCTTCATGATATTCATATGGTTCGAACTCAGCGTTAGTAGCCATTACCAGAGTTCCATTGGAACGGTCAACATCTTCCGGTGATTCATATGGAGTCTTACCGGCATCCTCACCAATGTAATTGTCCATGATGCTGTCGATAGTTCCATCCTCTTTCAGATCCTTGAGAGCTCCGTTAATCTTGTCAAGAAGTTCATCATTGCCTTTCTTTAAACAGATTGCATATTCTTCTTCCTCGAATGGCTCATCCAGAATCTTGAGATCATCATTATTCTCAACAAATTTCTGAGCCGGCTGTGAATCGATGATCACACAGTCGATCTGTCCTGCCTTTAATGCCTGAACAGCTTCACTTCCCTTGCTGTAACGTTCTACTGTAGAACCATCTTTCTCATAATCAGATGCATCAAGGTCACCTGTTGTACCAAGCTGAACACCGATTGTTGCTCCTGCAAGATCATCTTTGGATTCAACTTTCTGAGCTGCGGATACGCTTCCTGCCATGGAAAATACCATTACTGCACTGAGTGCAAGAGCTGCAAATCTCTTTTGATCTTTCATCTTTTTTCCTCCTCGCATCCGAAAGTATATCTACGGCTGCCATCTTTTTACCTTCTTCAGACAACAGCGTATAATTATGCGTTTCGGTTGTATATTTTTGTTTTTAATTTTAACATACTTTCTATAAAATGCAAGGTAAAACTTGAATAACAGATATATTTTCCATATAATGTATAATACATAACTGTTCCGGGAAGGGCAAAATGTTTTTTTACATGAAGATCACAGAAAAACTTTCCCGGTAAAGGATTCGTAATTTTCACTTTTTCATAACATTTTTTCTATATGATACAAGAGGTGTATAAATATTTAACCAAATAAGGAGGCTTTTCTGATGAAATTTACAAAAATGCATGGTATTGGAAATGATTACGTATATGTAAACTGTTTTGAGGAAACTGTGGAAAATCCTTCCGCAGTAGCCAGATATGTCAGTGACCGTCACTTTGGTATCGGTTCCGACGGACTGATCCTGATCAAGCCATCCAAAATCGCAGACTGCGAGATGGATATGTATAATCTCGACGGTTCCCAGGGTGCCATGTGCGGAAACGGTATCCGCTGTGTTGCCAAATATGCCTATGACTACGGCATCGTAGACAAAGAACATATTTCTGTTGCTACAAAAAGCGGCATCAAATATCTGGATCTTACTGTAGAAAACGGAAAGGTATCCCAGGTTAAGGTAAATATGGGTTCTCCGATCCTGACCGCCAGACAGATTCCGGTAGTGTCAGAGAAGGAGGAAGTTATCAATGAACCTCTGGATGTAAACGGAAAAATCTATTACATAACCGCTGTTTCCATGGGAAATCCCCACGCTATTGTTTATATGGATGATATTGACCATCTGGATATTGAAAAGATCGGCCCGGCTTTCGAGAATCATGTTGCATTTCCGGATCGTGTAAACACTGAATTTGTAGAAGTGATCGATGAACATACTGTAAAAATGCGTGTATGGGAACGCGGTTCAGGCGAAACTCTTGCCTGCGGCACAGGTGCATGTGCGGTAGCAGTCGCTTCTGTTCTGAACGGACATGTAGACGGTGACAGTCCTGTCACTGTAAAACTTCTCGGCGGTGACCTGCAGATTTTCTGGAACAGACAGGAGAATCTTGTTTACATGACAGGCCCGGCTGCCACAGTATTTGACGGTGAAATTGATGTAAGCTTTCTGAAATAAAAAACTGTCTGAAACTGCAGCAAATAACAGACAGCTTATCTGCTTCAGCTGCCGGTCACAATATTACGCAACAAAAAACGGATACACACCATTCAGCTGTGGTTATGTATCCGTTTTTTATCAACTTTTACACTGCAAATTCCAGTATTCTTTCCACAATAAATACCGCAGCACATGCGAATAACGCAACTGTAAGAAGACTTTTCTCCTTATATGCCGCGATCAGTGCCACAATAAATCCCACAGCAGCCGAGATCACACTGTCTGTGGCAAAAAGGATCGCCGGAAATGTCATGGCTGCCAGACATGCATAGGGAACATAGTACAGAAATGATCTGATAAACGGACTTGTGATCTCTTTTCTGGAAAGAGCAAGCGGGAGCATACGGATCAGATATGTAACTGCTGCCATTACCAGAATGTAAATATAAATATTATGACTCATGAACACCCTCCTCCTCTTTCTCATCCTCTATCGGACAGAAGTATGCGGCAGCCCCTGCCACGATCAGTGTAGTAATAATGATCACAAAACCTGACGAAACCTCCGACAGAAACGGAATCACTTTAAACAAAGTGCTGATCAGCATTGCTGCCACGACAACTGCCAGTACTGCCTTATTCTGCTTTGCCGGAGGAATAATAATTGCAAGGAACATACCGTAAATAGCCACGCTGAGTGCACTCATCATAAAATCCGGAAGAAGATTTCCGGAAATTGCTCCTGCCAGGGTTCCAAGTACCCATCCCGGGATTGCCACACACATGGCACCATAATTATAAAATGCGCTTACCTTTCCGGGCTGACTGGCACTAATCCCGAAAATCTCATCCGTCACACCAAATGCTGCAATATAGCGGTGAACCAAAGATTCATCTCTTCTGAATTTCTGAGCAAGGGAAAATGACATCAGACAATATCTCAGATTAATGATCAGCTGTGTCAGTGCCATCTCCCAGTAAGAGCCGCTCATTACCATGATCTCAAGTCCTGCAAACTGCCCTGCTGAAGTCACGTTTGTCAATGAGATCAGCACAGCCTGCCAGATACTCAGTCCATCAGCAACTGCCATCATGCCAAATGTAAACGATACAGCAAAATATCCCAGTCCTATGGGAATACCATCCTTAACTCCTTTTCTGAAGCTTTCACTTCTCATGTTTCTCTCCTCCTGTTACCTTTTGTGATCCTTTGATAACTGTTTAACTCTTTCACAGCTACAACTTTCGTATTTACTGATACACACAGATAACCCGGAGAACAGTATTCTGTCTCCGGGTTTCAGTCAGGATTATCTGATCTGTTTTATTGCATATGCATAAATTCTCTTATAAGTCCTCATAGAATAATGAACACCATCATCTGTATAACCGCGAAATTCACAGCGAGTCGTATAACCACATCTCATCAGATAAGAATAACTGTTGATCCATGTAAAATTCCCGTTCAGTCTCTGTCTGAGTCTGTTATTAAATCCGCGGATCTCAGACTCCTTCCGCGTGGATTTCATTGCCGTATTACATGGATTCACAGACATATAAAATAATTCACAGTTCCTGGCAGTCAGCTTTCTGGATAATCCATTCATATAAGAAGCATAGTCTGACGCAACAGAATCATAACTGATGGACTCCCTGTTTTTGTGGATCAGGTCATTTACTCCCAGATTGAAAATAACTGCCACCGGCTTCGCATTATCATCCATCCCGCTTATTTCATTCAGCAGTTCCTTTTCTCCGTATTTTTTCATCCAGTCAAGCCCTTCTCCTGTCTTGCATACAAATCCAACTTTCTTTAAACTGTCAGAACTGCATTGCTGCTTCAGAGTACTGCGAAGCATTGCTGTGCGGGAATCTCCCACAAAAATAATCTTATCATATTTCTCCACACTGTCCGCAAGACCGCCTGCATAAATATCCGGTTCCTGATTCCATTTATACTTCACCGGATAAAGATGAATATTTTTCGTAACCTGAATTTTCTGATATGCCTGATACATTGGATTACAGGTCTGTCCGGGAACTGTTGACCATCCCAGAAATGTATATCCCCTCTTATTCACTTCCACAGGAAGAATCACAGAACCACCGCTTTTCACTTTCTTTTTTGTGATTTCTCCTGAAGTCTCTATTGTAACTGTTTTCGTGGATGTTTTTTTCTTTTGCACTGTTGAATTCTTAGCAGTCTGCATTATTGCCGCCTGTGCTGCAGACGGGGGTGCTGCACATATTAATACACACGCCAGAAAAAATAATAACATTCTTCTTACACACATCTGTCTCTTCTGTTTTCTCATTATTGCCTTCTTTTATGATTTCATATATTATCTGTTATTTTTACCGGTACTTACAGCAATTTCTCTGTCTTTTCTCTTCACCATACTGCTTCCCAGTCAATTTGACCAAACAGTTGTATTTCAGTTTACATCATCTGATAGAAACAGTCAACAGTCTTCGCCACTGCCTTTACATTCTTTACAGACTCCATACAAAATAGAATTCTTACACTGCAGGGTAAATCCATGACTTTCTTCAATATGATGAGAAATTTCTTCCATAAAATGACATTCCAGATGAATGATCTTTCCACATTTTACACACTTCAGGTGCAGATGCTGTTCACATCCCCGTCCCGGTTCTACATACTGATAAGCAGCCTGGCAACCTTTCTCTGCAACATATTTGATCACAGTTCCATCCTTTGCAAGCTTGTCCAGATAGCGGTAAATGGTTGTGATATTTACCTCACTGTCATGTTTCTTCAGATACTCATCCACATCAGCAGCTGTAACCGTATGGTCATTACTGTTTTTCAAATATTCAAGTATTTTTCTGCGGCTTGCTGTCGCATAACTGCTTCCTGCCATAATTTTATCATTCCTCCTAAAATCAGCTTCTTCTGACAGAGCAGACTCGGTTGATCAGAAAACAATTCCTGCAAATTCAATAATAATTCCCCAGAATACACCAAGTCCATAAAGTACTCCCACAATTTTCAGATTCTGAACCCTGTCTCTGTTCAAACGAAACAGAATCAGAAGCCCAACTCCTGCATTTACAAGAAGTCCCGCCATCATCGCCCCGGCTCCGATAATATGATCCAGATATAACTGGGTGATCACTACAGAAGAAGCGCAGTTGGGAATCAGTCCCACTAAAGCTGCGATCAGTTCACCTGCAATCGGTGTTCCTGTAAAAAGTCCTGCCAGTGTCTCTTCTCCGACTAATCCAATGATAATATTTAAAACAAGAGAAATCAAGAAAATGTACACAAAAACTTTTAATGTGTGAAATGCTGCTGAAGAAATAACTCCATGTTCACAATGGCAGCGTTCTTCTTCACAGATTTCATGAATATCCACATCAGGTTCCTGTTTCTTCAGAATATGTGTGTAAACATACTCCAGCACCAGGCCGGAAAGTATTCCGATCACCGCTTTGCAGGTCAGGATTTTCACAATTGTAACTACAGGAACTGCATTGGAGATCATGATCGGAAACATTTCATCTGAAGTAGACAGATACACCGCGATCAAAGTTCCCACTGTGATCACACGTCCGGCAAAAAGGCTGGATGCCGCTGCCGAAAATCCACACTGTGGAATCACTCCCAGAAGTCCACCCCATACCGGTCCGAATTTTCCGGCTGTACGGATTCTCTTTCGTGCTGCCGCACCTGTCTTATGCTCCAGCCATTCCATAAACAGATAAGTAAGAAAAAGAAAGGGTAGCAGCTTGATGCTGTCTATTACTGAATCTAATATAATCTCTGACATATAGTTCTCCTTATATTTGCACTTTATTTGTATTTGCAACTCATTTACATTTGCAACTTATTTGCATTTCTGTATTATATAGTGATTGCCTGCGGCAATGGAATTTTGGCTTGTATGTCTCGGGATTTTGGCATATTCATGCCAAAACACCTCGCGGAATAGCGGTGTGTAAACAATAACAAAAAGACCATCTTGCAGATATGGGGGAAAATCCGGAAGATGGTCTTTTTATTCATGTTTTATTTATACAATATATAAGGATGTTATATCTGTATTATTCAGCAACTGCCTTAAATGCTTCATCAAGATCCTGAATGATATCGTCAATATTCTCTGTACCAATGGAAAGACGAATTGTATTTGGTTTGATACCCTGATCGAGAAGTTCTTCTTCTGTGCACTGGCTGTGTGTTGTTGTAGCCGGATGGATAACAAGAGATTTAACATCAGCTACATTGGCAAGCAATGAGAACAGTTCCAGATTATCAATGAAGTCCTTTGCCTTCTGCGCATCACCTTTAATCTCAAATGTAAAGATGGAACCGCCGCCATTCGGGAAGTATTTCTTATAAAGCTCCTGCTGAACCGGATCTGTGGATACAGACGGATGATGAACTTTCTCTACCTGCGGATGGTTATTTAAGTACTGAACAACTTTCAGTGCATTCTCTACATGGCGTTCAACACGAAGTGACAGTGTTTCAAGTCCCTGAAGGAAAATGAATGAACTTACCGGAGAGATGGTTGCACCTGTATCACGAAGAAGAATTGCACGAATCTTTGTAACAAATGCTGCCGGTCCGCATGCCTTTGTAAAGCTTACGCCATGATAGCTTGGGTTCGGCTCTGTCAGAGATGCGAATTTACCTGATGCTTCCCAGTCAAATTTACCACTCTCAACAATCACACCTCCGATTGTTGTACCATGTCCACCGATGAATTTAGTTGCAGAATGAACAACGATATCTGCACCATATTCGATTGGTCTTACAAGGTAAGGTGTTGCAAATGTGTTATCCACTACAAGCGGAATCTTATGTGCATGAGCAATCTTTGCGATAGCTTCAATATCAACTACATCAGAGTTCGGGTTTCCAAGAGTCTCGATGTAAACAGCTTTTGTGTTATCCTGAATTGCGTTCTCTACTTCTTCAAGATCAAATACATCAACGAATGTTGTTGTGATTCCATAAGCCGGAAGTGTATGCTCCAGAAGGTTTGTTGTTCCACCGTAAATATTCTTGGCTGCTACAATGTGGTCACCCTGCTGTGCAAGATTCTCAATTGTATATGTGATTGCTGCTGCACCGGATGCTACTGCAAGTGCCGCAGAACCGCCTTCAAGCGCTGCGATTCTTTTCTCGAATACATCTTCAGTCGGGTTTGTAAGACGTCCGTAAATATTACCTGCATCTGCAAGTCCGAAACGTGCAGCTGCATGATCGCAGTTTCTGAATACATAAGAAGATGTCTGATAGATTGGTACTGCTCTTGCATCTGTAACCGGATCCGGACTCTCCTGTCCTACGTGAAGCTGTAATGTTTCAAATTTGAAATGTCTGTCTTTTCTTTCGATTTTTTTGCTCATGTGTATATCCTCATCTTTCTCTGATTTATAATAATCTTTTTCTCTGCAAAACTGATTCCGACTCTTAAGCCCCTTATCTGCAAGTCATTTTTGTTTCTACGCTTTTCATATCTGTTTGATATGATTTAGCATGGTTGTATATTACCATTTAATTCCTAGTACGTCAATAGGAAATTTTCTATAGCGTTTAATAGCTAATAACTATAACGTTTCCAAAAAACAGTGCAGATAAGACAGTCCGACAAAATGCGAAAGACAAGGAAAATCTGTCATTTAATACAATTTTCAATTACGCCGCCGCCTACAACGATATCTCCATCATATAACACAACTGCCTGCCCTCTGGTGATAGCTCTCTGTGGTTTATCAAAACGCACGTGCAGCACTCCATCTTCCGTCTGCCATGCTACGGCCTCCTGCTCCGGATGACGGTAACGGATCTTTGCTTTCAGTCTCATTGGCTCCTTCAGAGATTCACAGGAAATCAGATTGACCTTTGTTGCAGTCAGTTCCGAATGGAAAAGATCCTCATTATTTCCCAGAACCACCTGATTGGTCTTTGGAGAAATATCACACACATACAGTCTGGATGCTGCCGGAATACCAAGTCCTCTTCTCTGGCCAAGTGTATAGTGGATGATTCCTTTATGTTTACCAAGAATGTTTCCTTCTGTATCTACAAAATCGCCCGGGATTGATTTACGTCCTGTGTACTGTTCAATAAACTTTGCATAATCACCGTCCGGTACGAAACAGATATCCTGGCTATCATGCTTTCTGGCATTAACAAAGCCATGCTTCTCTGCGATCTCACGCACTTCCGTTTTGCGAAGCCCGCCAAGAGGCAGGGAAATATGCGCAAGCTGCTCCTGTGTCAGCATATAAAGCACATAACTCTGATCCTTCGTATCATCCACAGCTTTCTTTAATAAGTAACGGTTCTTCTCCTCATCATATTCCACACGTGCATAATGTCCGGTTACAATATAATCATACTCCAGTTCACGCATTCTCTGAAACATCTTGTCAAATTTCAGATAACGATTGCAGTCAATGCAGGGATTTGGCGTGGCTCCATGCTCATAGGCATCCACAAAGCGGTCCATAACATCCTCTTTAAACCTCTCGGAAAAGTTAAAAACATAGTACCTGATCCCCATTCTGTAGCAGACATTTCTGGCATCCTCTACATCATCCAGAGAACAGCAGGTTTTCTCTCTCTTTACTCCTATGTCCTCATTGTGAAATAATTTCATGGTAGCACCGATACATTCATCACCGGTTTCCTTTGTAAGCAGAGCTGCCACAGAGCTGTCCACTCCGCCGCTCATTGCGATAATTGCTTTTCTCATTTTTATTCCATCCTGTTCTGTGATCCGATTACACGGAATATTATTGTTTATGATAATTTTATTTATGTTATGATAGCTGTTCTGCAAAATACTGAACAGTTACATAAAAATCATTTGTACAGCATATCTATTCTAACACATTTATGTAAAATAAAAAAAGCCCTAAAAAGGGCTTTTTTATTTTACACAAATAATGGAGTAGAATAATAACGGTCACCGGAATCCGGAAGAAGAGCTACGATTGTTTTTCCTTTATTCTCCGGTCTCTTAGCCAGCTGGATTGCCGCATAGAGAGCCGCACCGGAAGAAATACCAACAAGAATTCCCTCATGTTTGGCGATCAGCTTGCCAACTGTAAAAGCATCCTCATTCTCAACCGGAAAAACCTCATCATAAACCTCTGTATTTAATGCCTTCGGAACAAATCCCGCACCGATTCCCTGAATCTTATGCGGACCGCTCTTTCCCTGAGAAAGTACAGGGGAAGTTGCAGGCTCTACTGCCACTACTTTCACGTCAGGATTCTGGGATTTCAGATATTCACCAACACCGGTGATCGTTCCGCCTGTACCAACACCTGCCACAAAAACATCTACCTGTCCGTCTGTGTCTCTCCAGATTTCCGGACCTGTGGTCTTTTTGTGGATCGCAGGATTTGCAGGGTTATCAAACTGTCCCGGAATAAAACTGTTCTCATATTCCTTCGCAAGTTCGTTTGCTTTGGCGATTGCGCCATTCATACCTTTTGTTCCATCTGTCAATACGATTTCTGCACCGTATGCTTTCAGAATATTCCTTCTCTCAACACTCATTGTCTCAGGCATCGTAAGTATCACTCTGTATCCTTTGATTGCAGCAAGAGAAGCAAGACCGATTCCGGTGTTACCTGATGTAGGCTCGATGATCACTGCGCCAGGCTTCAGAACGCCTCTCTCTTCAGCGTCTTCGATCATACTCAGGGCGATACGGTCTTTGGCACTTCCTGCCGGGTTAAAATACTCAAGCTTCACAAGTATTCTCGCTTCCAGCCCAAGCTCTTTTTCAAGATTTCCAACCTCAAGGAGAGGAGTATTTCCAACCAGTTCCGCTGCATTTTTATAGATTTTTGCCATGAGTTCGTCCTCCTTATTCCATACTAAGTATATATGAATTATATGTTATATACATAATATTCTATAAATCCACTGTTGTCAAGAGGGAAAATCAAATTACATAATCATTTCCCATCTCTTCATACCAGTCTTTAAGATCCTGCAATGTAACCTTATCCAGTACTCCCTCAATAGCTTCATCAAGCATCTTCCAGAGACGGAGTGTGACGCATTCCCCGGCTCTGCTACACTGATTCGGTTCGTCCTCCAGGCAGGCTACCGGCTTCATGCTGCCTTCTGTCAGTCTCAGAATAGTTCCCACCGTATATGTTTCCGGCTCTCTGGCAAGCATATAACCGCCCTGTGCCCCTCTCAGGCTCTTTACATATCCCGCCTTCTTTAATGATGAAATAATCTGTTCCAGATATTTTTCTGAAATATTTTCCCTTGCAGAAATATCTTTGATCTTGACCAGTTCTCCTGTATTATGAACTGCAAGATCAAGCATAAGTCTCAGAGCATATCTTCCTTTTGTAGAAATCTGCATTTTTCAAAACCTCCTGATTAAATTTCGTCGGATTATCATTGTTTTCTTTTATTATATAGTATTCCTAGTCATATAGTCAAGATATATTTAACTTTCCTATATGAATATACAAAAAATCACAGAACCATCCCCAGTCCTGTGATTCTCTCACTGTCTTATACAGTATTATTTCTCCAGTTCTTCTGCTGAAGTAAATACATTAAATCCATTATTCTTAAGAATGCATTCTGTCACTGCACCATCCTCCGTCTGAAGAATTACCACAGGTCTGAGATCTTTTCTGTGGAAAGAAGTATAAATATAGTCAAGACTTACATTACTGTCTGATGCTACTTTCAGGAGTTCATCCAGACCGCCTACCTGATCTTTCATATCAACTACGATCGCCTGTGTAATACGATTCATATATCCACTCCTGTTTAAAACAATTTCCGCTTTATCCGGATCGTTGCAGATCATACGGAAGATTGCAAACTCCGGTGCATCGAAGCATGCAAATCCATAAATATTAATCCCGTTATCTGCAAGTATCCCTGTCACTCTTTTCAGACTTCCTGCTTTATTTTCCACAAATACAACATTCTGTTTGATCATCTCTTTTATCCTCCGGTCAACTCTCTCAGTATCTTTATAATCCCTCATCCACATATTTCTTAATATTGGATGTATTTACATATTTCGTCATATGCTCACCGTCTGTGATCACCAGAGTCGGAGCCTGCATAATTCCAAACTCCTTCACCATCTCCGGATTCTTCTCCGCATCAATAATCTCGAACTCCCTGCCTTCCAGTATCTTCTTCGCCACTCTGCAGTTCGGACAAGTACTGGTTGTAAACAGGTATTTATGTGATGCCACAGGTTCTATCTTCACATCATCCTTAGTCACAGTAACTACACTGGCATGAACCGGCTGTATTTTTCTGATATCTGAATGCATCACATCATAAAGCGTACGGTTCTTATACTCCTGTGCTTTACCGTCATTCCAGTTCTGTACAGGTCTGTAATATCCTGTGATACGACTGTAAACCTCCGCCTTCTTACCACATTTCGGACAAGTGAAATGCTCTCCGCTGATGTAGCCATGTTCCTTACATACAGAATAGGTCGGCGAAATCGTATAATACGGCAGTTTATAATTCTCTGCGATCTTACGTACCAGTGCTGCTGCTGCTTTCCAGTCAGGAAGCTTCTCACCGATAAATGCATGGAATACAGTACCTGATGTATAAAGCGTCTGCAGATCATCCTGAATATCCAGTGCATCAAAAATATCTGTGGTATATTCAACCGGAAGATGAGAACTGTTTGTATAATAAGGAGTATCCCCTTCCTTGCCTGCAGTCTTAATATCCGGCCAGCGTTTTCTGTCATGTTTGGCCAGACGATAGGCAGTAGATTCAGCAGGAGTTGCCTCAAGATTAAACAGTTCTCCTTCGTACTTCTCCTGATAATCGGACAGACGTTCCCGCATATGAAGAAGAACCTCTTTTGTAAACCTCTGCGTACGCTCATCAGACATATCTTTTCCCAGCCAGCGGGCATTCAGACCAACCTCGTTCATTCCCACCAGTCCAATGGTAGAGAAATGATTGGAAAAGCTTCCAAGATATCTCTTTGTATAAGGGTATAATCCCTCATCCAGCAGCTTACCAATTACTTCACGTTTAATATGCAGAGAACGTGCGGAAATATCCATTAAGCGATCCAGACGATTGTAAAACTCTTCCGGTGTCTTGGAAAGATATGCGATACGCGGCATATTTATAGTTACTACCCCCACAGAACCGGTACTCTCTCCTGATCCGAAGAAACCACCGCTCTTCTTGCGGAGTTCTCTCAGATCCAGACGCAGACGGCAGCACATACTGCGGATATCACTTGGTTTCATATCACTGTTAATATAGTTTGAGAAATACGGTGTTCCATATTTGGATGTCATCTCAAAAAGAAGGCGGTTATTCTCTGTATCAGACCAGTCAAACTCATTTGTTATGGAATAGGTCGGAATAGGATACTGGAACCCGCGTCCGTTGGCATCCCCCTCGATCATGGTCTCAATAAATGCCTTATTGATCATATCCATCTCTTTTTTGCAGTCTTTGTACTTGAAATCCATATTCTTTCCGCCTACGATAGCCGGAAGCTCTGCAAGATCATCCGGTACTGTCCAGTCCAGCGTAATGTTGGAAAAAGGTGCCTGTGTTCCCCATCTGCTTGGGGTATTGACTCCATAAATAAAAGACTCAATACATTTCTTCACTTCCGGATAGCTTAAATTATCTGCCTTGACAAAAGGTGCCAGATAAGTATCAAAGGATGAGAAAGCCTGCGCTCCGGCCCATTCATTCTGCATAATCCCAAGAAAGTTTACCATCTGATTGCAGAGAACACTCAGATGCTTTGCAGGTGAAGATGTGATCTTGCCTTCAATACCGCCAAGTCCCTCCTGGATCAGCTGTTTCAGTGACCATCCTGCACAATATCCGGTCAGCATGGACAAGTCATGAATATGAATATCTGCATTTCTGTGTGCATCTGCGATTTCATTGTCATAAATCTCAGACAGCCAGTAATTTGCAGTAACTGCACCGGAGTTGCTTAAGATCAGACCTCCAACGGAATAAGTAACTGTGGAGTTCTCCTTTACACGCCAGTCCTCAACCTTCACATAACTGTTTACGATTTCTTTGTAATCCAGGATCGTTGACTTCATGTTGCGAACCTTTTCCCTCTGCTTGCGGTAAAGAATGTAGGCTTTTGCCACATCTGCATATCCGGCCTGGATCAGCACATTCTCCACACTGTCCTGAATTTCTTCTACTGTAATCTTATTATCTGTAATCTTTTTCTGAAAATCAGAAGTAACACGCAGCCCTAAGAGATCAATCATCTCTTCGCTATAATTTTTCTCTTTTGCATCAAAGGCTTTATGGATAGCCGCTGTGATCTTGCCTATTTTAAACTCATCCACTTCGCCATCACGTTTTACTACCTGAAACATATCTAATGCCCCCATTTTCTCTTGTTAATCTGTTTCTCCTGCATATTCTTACCGGAGATATTTCTGTCGTTACTGTCCACTTTGCTCTGAGTAACACTGTAGGTTCATTGTATCAGAGTATCACCGGTTCGTCAACACGCAAAATACCACATAATGTTCCTCATTTTCGTAAAAGGCACAATATATGGTATTTTCTTATTTTTCAAAATATTTTTTTATACAACTCTGGCGTAGATTTCTTTCGGCACCCTTGCCTTCACAGCAATCCCTTCCTCTGTGTATTCCTCTGAGATAAGCTGCCCATATTCGCGGATCAGCTGGATTTTTCCTGCTTCCTGATAAGGGAAAAGGCGCTCCACATAAATCTGTTCTTCAGCAAGAAGCTTCTCCAGAAGATCATTCAGATCTGCAAGACCCTCGCCTGTCTTTGCAGAGACCTTCAGCGTATAGTCCGATTTAAAATCTCGCAGTACGCATGCCCCCGGCGCATCCTGCTTATTAAAGAGTGTGATGATCTTCTTTCCCATCACTCCCAGTTCTTTTAATGTCTCATATACCACATGCATCTGCATCTCTGCCTGCGGATTGGAAGAATCTACCACATGGATAATATAATCTGCATATTTGGCCTCTTCCAATGTGCTCTTGAATGCTTCGACCAGATGATGCGGAAGCTTATGGATAAATCCAACCGTATCTGTGAGAAGAATCTGCTGTCCGTCCTTCAAATTTAAAAGTCTGGTAGTTGGATCCAGTGTAGCAAACAGTTTATCCTCTGATAAAACCTCTGAGCCTGTCAGTGTGTTCAGCAGCGTAGATTTTCCCGCATTTGTATATCCTACGATCGCAGCAGTCTTCATATTGCCTCTGGCCCGGCTGGAACGGATCAGTTCCCTGTGTTTCTCCACCTGGGATAATTCCTGCTTCAAAGCAGAGATCCTTGTACGGATAAGACGACGGTCTGTCTCCAGCTTTTTCTCTCCCGGACCTCTGGTTCCGATTCCACCTCCCAGACGAGAAAGAGATTCCCTGAGACCGACCAAACGGGCAGATCTGTAGCGAAGCTGTGCAAGCTCTACCTGTATTTTACCCTCACTGGTTATAGCTCTCGCTGCAAAAATGTCCAGAATCAATAATGTCCTGTCCATCACCTTACAGTCCAGTTCCCGCTCCAGATTATTCAGCTGTGCAGGAGAAAGTTCGTCATCACAGATAATTCCGGTTGCATCCATAGCATATACCAGTGCACGTACTTCCTCTATCTTTCCTTTTCCAATATAAGTTCCGGGATGCACAGACTCACGATTCTGAGTGATTCTTCCCACTGTAACAGCTCCCGCAGTTGATGCAAGCTCCTTCAGTTCATCCAGGGATTCTTCCACATTATCATGATCATCCGTCTGCACTCCCACAAGAACCACCCGTTCTTCAAGCTTTCCAAATTCTTCCATAAATTCTCCTCAGTCAGATGGATATTACACACGCGTTTTAAGAAATGCAAGTTCCTTCTTAACAGTTTTATCTTCCGGGTATAATTCCAGATATTCCTGTGCTTTCTGCAAAGCAGTCTGAAAATCCAGTTTCTTCTCATAGACTACGATTTCATTAAACAGCAGACTCTGCATATCCTCCGCTCCTGCCACATGGATTCCGCTTTCTATATCAGAAAGGGCACTGTCATAATCCCCATCCTCTATATCACACAGTGCAAGTCCGTTAAATCCTTTGGCTCCGTTTTCTGCCTGTGATACATACTGCTGAAACATTGCTTTTGCATTTGCGCTGTCTCCTTTATCCATATATACCATACCAAGCAGAACCAGTGCCTCCGTATTATCGCCGTCTATGGCCTGTTTCAGTTCACTTTCAGCATTTTCATAATCATCCATATAATAATAAACTCTGCCACGATCACAATGATCCTCTGCATTTTTTGCAGTTCCTGACAAAGCAGCTTCCAGATAACGGGTTCCGTCTGCTTCCATATCCCTGTTCAGATATGCCCCGTAGATCTGGATAGCTCTGTCATAAGTTGCATCTTCGCCGTAGGCCTGTTCAAAATTAGCAGAAGCTTCCTCATAGGAATCCATGGCCAATGCTGTTTCTCCCGTAAGGAAGTACAGATCCGCATCCATTTTATAGTTTTCTGCCAGAGTCTGGCAGTCTTCCAGCGCTGCCTCATAATCCTTTACTTTGAGATAAGCCACAGCTCTATACGACAGAATATCTTTCTTTAATGCTTTGCCAACTTTGTCACATTTAAGCGCATCATTGAAATATGTTATGGCTTCTTCATAGTTTCCAAGCTTGAGTTTCGCTACACCTGCACCTCTGTACGACTGTGCAGGCTTCACTCCTTCAGAAATTGCTGTCTCGTATTCTTCAAGTGCTGCCTCATAATTTCCCTGTTCCAGATCCTGTGCAGCCTGTTTATAATTCTTTGTATTTCCCACATTGCAGCCTGTCAGAAGTCCAAGGCTTAAGCAGACAGCAGTCAGAAATAATCTTTTTTTTCTGTTATACATGTAATTCCTTTGCCAGTAAATCAGTCAATGAGCAATCCTTCGGATTCCATTACCTTTACTACATGATCAACATTCTCAAGGCAGAGTTCATCTGTTCCGGCTTCTACCATAACACGAATCAATGGCTCTGTGCCACTCTCGCGTACCAGAATACGCCCATCACTTCCCAGTTTCTTTGCAACTTCCTCTACAGCAGCAACTACCTTCGGATTCTCTCTCGCAGTCTTCTTGTCTGCCACCCGGACATTTCTGAGAAGCTGTGGATAAACCTTCATTTCCCTTGCCAGATCACACAGAGTTGCTTTCTTCTCTACACACGCTTCCATTACCATGAGAGAAGTAAGGATTCCATCACCTGTTGCAGCGTAACGGCTGAAAATAATATGTCCGGACTGCTCACCGCCAAGACTGTATCCATTCTCCATCATATTCTCTGCCACATATTTATCTCCTACTGCAGTCTGCTCATATTTCATACCCTCTCTCTCCAGAGATTTGTACAGACCGAGGTTTGACATAACAGTGGTTACTACTGTATCATCTTTTAATCTGCCCTGCTCCTTGAGATATTTTCCACATACATACATAATCTTATCACCGTCGACCACATTTCCCTTATGGTCAACAGCAATACAGCGATCTGCATCACCATCATAAGCAAAACCGATATCCAGTCCATTGTCCACAACATATTTCTGCAGGACTTCAATATGGGTAGAGCCACAGTTTGTATTGATATTTGTACCATCCGGCTGGTTATTGATCACATAAGTCTTTGCCTGAAGTGCCTCAAATACACTCTTTGCAATAGCTGAAGAACTTCCGTTTGCACAGTCAAGCCCTACTTTAATGCCTTTGAAATCCCTGCTTGGAATAGAAATCAGATGTCCGATATAACGATTCCTTCCTGAAGCAAAATCCACAGTGCGTCCAATATCTTCTTTGGTTGCCAGAGGAAGATCCTCGATCAGGCCATCCAGATATGCTTCAATCCTTGCTTCTACTTCCGCTTCAATCTTCTGTCCGTTTCCATTGAGAAGTTTGATACCATTATCATAGAATGGATTATGGCTTGCGGAGATCATAATACCACAGTCAAAATCCTCTGTACGTACTGCATAAGAAACACTTGGGGTTGTCGTTACATGAAGAAGATATACATCTGCACCGGACGCTGTCAGACCTGCAACAAGTGCATATTCAAACATATAACTGCTTCTTCTTGTATCTTTTCCAATAACAATCTTAGCTTTATGGTCTCTTCCATAATACCAGCCTACGTAGCGCCCCACCTTAAATGCATGATCTACTGTCAGTTTAACATTTGCTTCTCCACGAAATCCATCTGTTCCAAAATATTTTCCCATAATTGCTCTCCTTTACTTTTTACAATATCCTCTGTTTCTGCACTGCATACTGTATTTCCCGGATCACACCCAAAACTGCTTTTAATCAGATCAGACATGTCTCCTGCGAAAGCTGCAGATATCTGCCTAACTTATTGATAAAGTCCCTGAGGATATATACCCGCTTCTGTAAGATTTTTAAATGCTCTCATTACTGTTTCTTTATCTTCCTGATAGGTTACACCAAACCATGTATCCTTTGTCTCCAGGACATCAACTTCAGCACTTTCATTTTTGATCAGATGGTCAACTAACTCCGGAAGCAGATATTCCTTTTTTGTATCTTCCGGTGCGAGTCCACTGAGAAATTCTGCAAATCCTTTCTCGAGGACCTCCATAAAGTCCGGCGTCAGTCCCCACATATTCATGGACACTAGATCCTTTACATCCAGTTCCTGCACACTTCCGTCCGCATTTCTTGACTCTGCACCTGTGGCAGTCTTAAATATATCATGCGTCTCTGTCACACCTGTAAGCTGTCCATTCTCAATATGGCAGATTCCTCTGGTAACGCTTCCATTATCGCTCAATGTATTTCCAAGCCTGAAACCGGCCATGCAGATGTGGAGTTTTCCGTCCTTTTGCTGTTCCTGCACAAGATAATCATGCACCTTCACATAAGCTTCTTTCCCATAATAATCATCTGCATTGATAACAATAAATGGCTCATCCAGAACCTTCTTTGCAGCAAGTACAGCCTGTCCGGTTCCCCAGGGTTTCGTGCGGTCAGCCGGTTTCGTAAATCCCTCCGGCAGATCATCAAGCTCCTGGAATACATATTCTACTTCCGTAATTTTCTCAATACGCTCGCCGATCACTCTGCGAAACTCTTCTTCCAGATCTTTACGGATAATAAACACTACTTTGTTAAATCCGGCTTCCAGCGCATCGTGGATGGAATAATCCATAATAATCTCTCCACATGTTCCCACCGGTGCAAGCTGCTTGATTCCTTTTCCAAAACGACTTCCGATTCCTGCCGCCATAATTACAAGTGCTGTTTTCTGCATAAATATTTTCCTCCTGACATTCTTCTCTCATATCAATACTTTTTCAGTCATCTTCTGTCACATACCCTCTCCGCAATATTCTATTCCGCATCCTGAAGATTACTTAATTTTGCTGCCTGATCTGCTGCGATCAGACTGTCAATGATCTCATCCAGATCCCCGTTCAGAACATTCTCCAGTCTGTGCAGTGTCAGTTTGATTCTGTGGTCTGTCACACGGCCCTGTGGAAAATTATAAGTTCTGATCTTCTCTGAACGGTCACCTGTTCCAATCTGGCTTCTTCTTGCCTCAGCCTCAGCATCATGCTGTTTGGCAAGCTCCATCTCATACAGACGGGAGCGAAGAACTTTCAGTGCTTTATCTTTATTCTTAAGCTGTGACTTCTCATCCTGGCAGGAAATTACGATTCCGGTAGGAATATGTGTCAGTCGCACAGCAGAGTCTGTTGTATTGACACACTGTCCACCGTTTCCGGATGCACGGAACACATCGAATTTACAGTCATTCATATCCAGATGGAAATCGATTTCCTCTGCTTCCGGCATAATAGCAACTGTACAGGTAGAGGTATGGATACGTCCGCCGGATTCTGTTTCCGGAACTCGCTGTACACGATGTACACCACTTTCATATTTCAGTCTGGAATAAGCACCTGCACCTGTGATCATAAATGTTACTTCCTTAAATCCGCCGATTCCGTTCTCATTGAGACTCATCATTTCTGTTTTCCAGCGGCGGGATTCTGCATATTTCACATACATACGGTAAATCTCTGCTGCAAAAAGGGCAGCTTCATCCCCACCTGCACCTGCACGGATCTCCACAATAACGTTCTTGTTATCATTAGGATCTTTCGGAAGAAGAAGGATCTTAAGTTCATGCTCCAGTTCCTCTACATTCTTCTTTGCCTCAGACAGTTCTTCCTTCAGCATTTCCCGCATATCTTCATCTTTCTCTTCCTCAAGCATGGAAAGACTGTCCTGTATTGTTTCTTTGTTTTTCTTGTACTCCCGGTAAGCATCTACTATCGGCTGCAGATCGCTCTGCTCTTTCATCAGCTTCTGAAAATGTTCCTGATTATCGGTAACTCCCGGCTCTCCAAGCTCATTAAGCACCTCTTCAAAACGAATGAGCAGATCGTCTAATTTATCAAACATATTTATCCTCCTGTAATTTCTTTCGCCCCAGAACCACCCGGTCCAACCCGGCCAGATCCTGCCTTATCTCAATATCTTCAAATTTATATTTCCGCAAAAGAGCTGCCACATCTTCTCCCTGGCTGCATCCGATTTCATACAAAAGCCAGCCACCCGGAACAAGATGATCCTGTGCCTGTTTCGTGATAGCCCTGTAAAAATAAAGTCCATCTTCCATACCATCCAGCGCCATACGCGGATCATGCAATTTTACTTCATCCATAAGATCTTCAATTTCCGCCGTAGGAATATATGGCGGATTTGATATAATCATATCATAAGCTCTGCTATAATTTCTATTACTATTTTCGCATTCTGTCATTTTTACAGTATCTTTTACAGCAGTCCTTTTCATATACTCTGTTCCGTACACAATGTTCTGCATTTCAGAAAACAGATTACTCTGTACGAATTCCGCATGCTCTGCCACTTCCAGTGTCCGTGCATTCCGCACAGCCACTTTCAGTGCCTCATCTGACAGATCCACGCCTGTTCCGTGTGCATCAGCTCTCTCCTTCAGAATACTGATAAGAATACAGCCGGATCCTGTACACATATCAAGAATATATGGATTTTTCACAGCTTTCATGCATTCAAGAGCGGACTCCACAAGTGTTTCCGTATCCTGTCTGGGTACCAGTACATTCTTATCCACATAAAATTCATGCCCCATAAAAAAAGCCTGATGCGTCAGATGCTGCAGCGGTATGTGTCCCGCACGTCTGCTGATCAGTTCCAGATATCTTTCAGCAACACTTTCTGTGACACTTTCTTCTCCGTATGCAAAATAATACGCCCGGCTTTTTCCTGTGACATATTCCAGGAGAAGCCAGGCATCCAGCCCGGCTTCCTTAATCCCCGCCTGTGCAAGGATCATCTGTCCTTTTTTTAATAATCCTGTCAGAGTTTCTCCGTTCATTGTTCTGCTTCAACTCCAAATTCTTCCTTCAGATATGCTTTCCAGTCAAAAACCGCCTCTACAGCCCTGATTGCAACCTCTGCCATATCTGCTGTCGGTTCCTTAGTTGTAAGTTTCTGCATTGCCAGACCCGGTTTACTGAAAAAGTCAGCAAGTTTGCTGTCTGATCTTCCAGCCCACTGAATAATCTCAAAAGATATTCCTGCTACAACCGGCACCATAAGAAGTCTTCCAAACAGTCTCACCCAGTAAAATGGAACCAATACAAAAATAAAATGCAGAAAAATGCTGACCAGCATAACCAGAAACAGAAAACTGGTTCCACATCTCTTATGCAGTCTGGAGCTTGCAAGAACATTATCCACCGTAAGCGGCAGTCCATGTTCCACACAGTTAATGCACTTATGCTCTGCTCCATGATACATAAATGTTCTCTGAATATCCTTCATTCTGGAAATCAGAAGCATATATCCCATAAACAATGCAAGCTTTACAAATGCCTCAACTATTGTAACTGCAAATTCCGAAGCGCCAACCCTTCTGCAAAGACTTGCAAGGGCGTATGGCAGCAGCATAAAGGCGGCAACTGATACCACGATCGAGACAGCAACTGTCACATATAACAGCCATTTGAACTGCTTATCTTCTTTTGCCTTTTTTGCAGCAAGCTCCTCTTCTGAAAGAGCAGCATTCTTCTGCTTATCCTCTTCGTCCTCCTCATCCCCTGCAATCTCCGCTGAATACATCAGACATTTTGTGCCGACCACCAGAGAATCCACGAAGCTTACCACACCTCGAATCAGTGGATATTTGAGAAATTTTGCATTTCCGAATACACATTTGTAATCTTCTACTTTTAATTCAATCTCATTGTCCGGTCTTCGGACAGCAATGGAATATTTATCCTTATGGCGCATCATAATGCCTTCCATTACAGCCTGACCGCCGATGTTCGATGATTTCATTATATTTCTCCCAAAGAAACAAGAAAGGCTGAGATTTCCCAACCTCAACCTTCTCAATTCTTACTATATTCTGATTATTTGTTCAGGCCGTATTTCTTATTAAACTTATCGATACGTCCACGAGCCTGAGCTGCTTTCTGCTGACCTGTATAGAATGGATGACATTTAGAGCAGATTTCTACGTGGATGTCCTGTTTTGTAGATCCTGTTACGAATGTGTTACCACAGTTGCAGGTTACAGTTGCCTGATAATAATTAGGATGGATTCCTTCTCTCATGATTTTCACCTCTCTGTAAAGATTCTATTTTCTATTCGTATTCATTTGACGAATTTACTATTAAACAGCTTTATGAGTATAACATATCGTCCCATGGAATGCAAGTTATTTTAAAATTTATTTTAAAATTTATTTAATATTTTTGTTACTGAGAACGGAGCGAACAGTAACTGTTTTTTACAACGTTTCAGATAAACTTCTGTTTTTTCACAGTCTGTACAAATTCAGCATTATTTTTCGTACGGGTAAACATATTCAGGATCTGTTCTACCGCATCTTCTGACTTCATTCCATTGAGAGCTTTTCGCATAATGTAAACCGCTTCCTGTTCTTCTTTACTCAGCAGCAGATCCTCTCTTCTTGTACCGGATTTCTGGATATCAATTGCAGGGAATACCCGCTTTTCTTGCAGTTTTCGGTCAAGCACCAGTTCCATATTACCGGTTCCCTTAAATTCTTCATAAATTACATCATCCATTTTACTTCCCGTATCCACAAGCGCTGTAGCAAGAATAGTAAGGCTTCCGCCCTCTCTCATATTTCTGGCCGCACCAAAAAAGCGTTTCGGCATATGAAGAGCCGCCGGGTCCAGACCACCGGAAAGAGTTCGTCCGCTCGGCGGTATGATCAGGTTGTATGCCCTTGCCAGTCTTGTAATAGAATCAAGAAGAATTGTAACGTCTTTTTTATGTTCCACCAGACGACGTGCACGTTCTATTACCATTTCAGACACACGTTTATGATGTTCCGGAAGCTCATCAAATGTAGAATAAATGACTTCCACATTATCGCCACAGATGGCCTCCCTGATATCTGTAACCTCCTCAGGGCGCTCATCGATCAGAAGAATGATCAGATGCATGTCCGGATTGTTTCTCAGAATAGACTTTGCCACATCTTTCAGCAAAGTTGTCTTACCGGCTTTCGGAGGAGATACGATCATTCCTCTCTGTCCTTTACCGATAGGGCTGATCAGATCTACGATCCTCATGGCAACTGTGCCGCCCGGTCTTTCCATTATCAGTCTCTCATTTGGAAAAATCGGTGTCATATCTTCAAAATTATATCGTCTCTGCCCTTCACTGGGATGGAATCCGTTGATAGAGGTCACATATAGCAGGGCACTGAATTTCTCTCCCTGTGTTTTGATACGAATATTCCCCTTAATAATATCACCTGTTTTCAGGTTAAATCTGCGTATCTGAGAAGGTGATACATAAATATCATTTTCCCCCGGAAGATAATTCTCACATCGGATAAACCCATATCCATCCGGAAGTACCTCAAGGATTCCGTCTGCTCTCTCTCCACTGTCAAGCTGTACTGCCTCTGCCGGGGCATGATACTGTGTACGTTCCAGTGTTTTGTTATACTGGGGGATTCTCTCTCCGTTACCTTCCACTTCACTCTGCTGCGGTTTCTCCCGGACTGTTTCCTGTTTTTTTGTCTCACCTTCCAGTTCATCTTCGTGAAGCATTCTCTCGATCAATTCCGGTTTTCTCAATGCTGAAACCCCTTTTAATCCTCTGGCTTTTGCCAAATCCTTTAAAGTTGCCAGTGATAATGATTCATACTTTTCTCTCATAAAATAATCCTCTGCTTTTTGTTTTGATTGTTAATATTGATAATTATTTTTATTTTTGTTTTTTTGACTTCCTATGTATCTGAGCAATTTATTCTTTATTAACTTTTCCTGTAACAGTTAGTGGGATAATCTGTCTGAAGTGACACGAATATCAGATCTGCAGCAATGCATATCGCAGGAAAATTATACTCCTGCTCCTGTGTCGACAAGTTAATTCCTGTAGTAATCCTGTCTGCACACCGGTATCTTTATATTTATCTTAGCACATCTTCTTCATAATTGACAATACCATATTATTCCAAATCTTTATTATTGGCAAGCTGTTTTATACGTCATAAAACTGATATTATCGACATAAAAGCAGAAATCCGGAGACATAAAATATGTCCCCGGATTTCCGGTAATACTGTTATAAAATTGTTACTGTTCACTCCGTTCTCAGCAACACGCTTCGCGGGATATTACCAACGAACAGTAACATAAAATTTATCAAAAAATTCCATCAGTTACTTCCAGATCACACTGTAGGTTTTCTGTATTCTTGCAATACGGTCATCTGTAAACTTATCAACAGCATTCTTAACTGCTTCATAGGTTTTCGGTCTTGAAGATTTCAATACTGTCGGATTCAGTGTATATTCTTTAAAAGACTCCGCAAAATACTCTGCACTGTTCTGTGTAACATAGGCTTTATTAAATGCTGTATACAGTGTCTTCTCCTGAGCAAAAATTGCTTTGAATTCGGCTGTCTGATCTGTATTACCGGAAATAAACGCTACAAAATGTCCTAATTCATGATAAATTGTATCATCCATCTTCCTGAGTGTGATCTTTCTGTTGCGGGTATCATAATACCCGGAATAGGAAACAGATGGATTCACCTCTGCTGTGAAGCCCAGGGTTCTGTATGCATTAAGTACGCGGCTGTCTGCCCTTGATGCATACTGTCCGACATCAATACTTCCCTTTACAGAATTATCGGAATTACCAGATGCAGCAGTCATGTTTGTACCTGCCGATGTATCTGTTTTTGCTGTTGTAGTAGTCGTTACGGTTGTAGTAGATGCTGTTGTAACCACTTTCACTTTTGATTTCTTCGTATATTTTTCTGTAATCCTTTTTATAACAGTTGTCTGAGTTACCACAGTTGCATTTGAACTTTGAGATGTTTTCTTGGAAGTCACTGATGTAGCAGGAAGAGTTTTTGTATAAGTTTTTGTTGCAGCTTTTTTCATTTTAACCTTTTTGGTAGAAGTACTATTACTCGTCTGAGTATTTACCTTTGGCTGTGCTGCAAGAGGTGTCTCCTCTTCATCAATAGTGGTCTCCATCACAGGATCCGTATAGGACGGCAGTTCCGGAATCTGATTTTGCTGTACAACAGCTACACCACCTACTGCAACAGCAAGCACTACCGCAGTAAGACCTGCTGCTATTTTTTTCTTCTTTAATAATTCGACTATTCTTTTCTTCATAATCTTTACACATCCTTTCTAACAATACCTCTATATGGATGCACTTCCGAAAATTATAAAAACCGCCTATATTTAAAATATAAACGGTTACCACAAAATCGACTGACAGCTGACAGCCTTCTTCTTATTTTCTGAAATCGCATCACAAAATCGGAATTAAATGCGGCAACCGGCTATCATAGTCTTCTTATGACCTTAGACCCCTGGCTTTGCGTCCCTGCCTTTCAACAGGTTTGCCTTTATTGTAAGTATATACTTTTTTTCTTCATTTTGTCAATATTCCTAACCCGAATTTTAACATAAATATTAAATTTTGCACAATTTTCACGTAAAATCTGATATACTGTGAGTAGTAACCTGGTTACTGCTCACATATCACTATCCCGAGACGTACAAGCTAAAATTCCATTGCCGCACGTAATCTGGAATGAATTTTAGCTACGTTACCGAAAACAGAGTGAACAGCAGCATAACCAGTAACGATATTTATGTGATATCCGGATCAAACATGACGTAATCACGATTTACACAGTAAATCTTCTGAATAGTCCAAAGATATCAAATTAAAATAAACAGTGAGGAAAATACACATGCGGATTTTTCATATCCGCCCCTTTATTGCATTCATACTGATTCTATTTCTTCTGACCGGTTGCGGCACTTCTTCCGGCCAAAAAGAAGAACCGCCTGTTTATTCCCCGCTTCAGGTTCTTGTACCGGAAGCACCTGGAAAGAAAACATTAGGAGCATCCCCGTTGACATTGGATATTTCCAATGCAGATCAGGGATACCTCACCGCAATTTCTGATTCTGACAGTCAGAAGATGAATGTCCAGCTCACCAGCGAAAATGAAACGGTCTATTCATATTTTGTCAGTCCCGGGAAAAGCGCAGTCATTCCTTTTTCCAGTGGAAGCGGCACTTATCAGATATGCTGTTATCAACAGATTGACGGCTCCCGATATGCAGCATTATTTGCAGATACTCTGGAAGTCAGCTTAGAAAATGAATTCCTGCCTTTTCTTTATCCAAACCAGTATGTCAACTTTACACCCGACTCCGCTTCCAGCAAACTGGCACTTTCTATCATCTCTGAAGATGCCTCCGATGTGGATGCCCTTCAGGCTGTTTACAATTATGTAGTCCAGAATCTTACCTATGATTATGATCTGGCAGATACTGTAGACTCCGGTTATATTCCGGACGTGGATTCGACACTGAAATCAGGGAAAGGAATCTGTTTTGACTATGCAGCTCTCACCACTGCCATGCTTCGTGCGAGGGATATTCCCTGTAAGCTGCAGATTGGATATGCAGGCACAGTAAAACACGCCTGGATCAGCGTTTATATCCGTTCAAAAGGCTGGGTTGACAAAGCTGTAGAATTCAGTGGCGAATCCTGGTCACGTATGGATCCCACTTTCGATTCCAACAGCAAGGATAAAGAAAACATTCAGCAATACATAGGGGACGATGACAATTACAGCGTACAGTTCACACGTTAACCATAGCAACTCACGGATATCAGATCAGGAGCTGAATATCTGGCCCTGACCTGACCCAAACCTTCAGGAGGCAATTTATGCGTCAAAAAAACAAACTGACCAATGAAGAACTTTTTCACTTCTGTGAACAGTTTTCTATTCTTCTTCACTCCGGCATTTCCTGTGCCGAGGGGCTTGAACTAATGCTGGATGACAGCCGCACACAACGCGGAAAAGATTTCTTTCAGCTTTTACTGACAGATTTTGAGCAGAACGGCTCCTTTTCACAGACATTAAAAAATTCCGGATACTTTCCGGAATCTATGATTTCCTATATAGATATCGGAGAGGAAACCGGATGTCTGGATGAAGTTTTAAAAAGTTTGTCCGAACATTATGATCAGGAAATAGAAATATCTGAAAATATTCGCAGTGCGATCACATATCCGCTGATTATGCTTGCTATGATGGGGACAGTCATCATCATTCTTCTGGTAAAAGTCCTTCCTGTCTTTCAACAGGTTTTCCGGCAGATGGGTCTGGAAATGAATCACTTTTCCAACGGACTCTTAAACGCCGGAAATGTTATCAGCCGTTATTCTGCTGTTTTACTTATTTTGATTCTTATAATCACCGCCGGATTTTCTGCCCTTTTCTTTACAGAAAAAGGACGCTTTTATCTGCGCCGGCTCTCAGGCAGATTACCCTGCATAAAGGACATTCCCATTTCCGCTGACTATGCACGTCTGACTCAGGCAATTGCCATGGGAATCCACAGTGGTCTGGATCATGTTGTCACACTGGAAATGGCACAGAAGCTTCTTTCACATCCGAATATCAGAGAAAAAGCCGAAAAAGCACAGAAGCTTCTGGAAGATGGTGTCATTTTTGAAGATGCGCTTTCAGAGTCAGGCCTCTTTGAAGGACTGAATGCACGTCTGATCACAGTCGGATTACGTACAGGTACAGCAGATGAAGTCATGAGCAAACTTGCCATCCGGTATCGTGAGATGGCGCTCACAATAACAGGAAACATTCTTTCTATCGCAGAACCTTCCATCGTTATCATCTTTTCTCTCCTGGTCGGACTGGTTCTTCTCTCTGTTATGATGCCTTTGCTTGGAATTCTTTCAGAAATTGTTATGTGAGGTAATGGATATGGATATATTTGAAACAGGACATACACGTCTCAGAAGAACATTGCGAAACATTCTGCCTGTTATTATACCGGCTGTTCTCTGTCTGATCTTTTATCTGGGAATTTCCTGTGCAGGCAGGGAAACCATTTCCCGGGAACAAAGTTCCCTGCAACAGGCTTTGGAGCAAAGCGCAATACAAGCTTATGCACTTACAGGTCATTATCCCCTGAGCCTGGAAGAGCTACTGCACGATTACAATATTTCTTATGATACAGATAAATTTGTAGTTGAATATGTTCCGTCCGGCTCCAATCTTCTTCCTTCCATCAGCGTACTGGTTCTCTCTTCCGGAAAAGGAGGCAGTCTATGAATTTGAATCGCTCCAGCAGCCGCAGTCATTCCGTTTGCAGACTTTTCACAGTTGTACTGCTTGGACTTTTCCTGATCTTTCTGCTCGTGATGCTTCTTTTTTCAGCTCAGGCCTACCGGACAGCGACAAAAGGAACTCAGCAGAACAACAACCTGTATACCGCTTCCTCCTACATATCTGTCAAATTTCACCAGCATGACAGTTCGCAGAGCATTTTCACAGACACTGTAGATGGTTCTCCGGCACTCTGTATGACTGATACAGTAAACGATCAACAGTATATTACTTATATTTATCTGAAGGAGCAGCACCTGAAAGAGCTTTTTACTGCTGCCAGAAATACACCATCCGCACAGATGGGTACAAATATTGCCAGTCTCAGTGATTTTCAGATTCAGCAGGAGACAGACGGATTCTACCGTATTACCCTTAAAGATCCAGACGGTAATACCAGCAGCCTGCTGCTGCACTCTGGTTTTGGCAACAACAGTTTCTGACATACTGGCATCATACAGGAGATTTCAAGCATGAAAAAATTAATCACACATTCAAAATCCAGCCTGTTTTTAATAGAAATGATTCTTTCCATTCTCATCCTTGCACTTACCTGCACTGTCTGCGTCAGAATCTTTGCAGCAGCAAAAACGCAGCGAGAAGAAGCCAGAGAACTTAATCACATCCAGGAGCTGGTCACTTCTGCCGGCGAAACTCTGGAAGGGTGGAACGGTCAGCTTTCATCATTTATCAGTATATTCGGACAGCCCTCAAAAACTTCCGGCGCTCTGCTGCAATATTACTATGATGACAGCTGGAATCCCTGTACAGAAAATTCGGCTGAATATACCATGACCATACAGCCGGCTGCTTCTGAGACAGAAAAAACTGCAGATATAAATTTTTACAACTCGCAGCACGACAATTTATATCAGCTTTCTGTCACCTTCCCTTTTACATCAGAAAGGACGGTCAGCCATGAATAAAAACAGAACCTCGTTCCTCTCTGTGGGAATCCCATCCATGTGTACGATTTTCTCCGTACTCTGTCTGGTCATCCTTGCGCTGCTGACTCTTAATACTTCCGAACAGGATCTGCAGACCAGCCGGATTGCGCTTGAACAGACCACCGCCTATTATACCGCCTGCTCTGCTGCTTCCTCAAAATATCAGGAACTGACAGCCTACGCTCAACAGGCATTTACGGACGGTCAAAAACAACAGACTTATAATACCCTTATGTCGTCTGTCACACAACAATATCCGGATGCCAGATGGGATCCCAAAACACAGATTTTATCCTTCACTGTAGATTTTGCCGAGGAACAGGCAATATATGTAGAAATAAACATTCCATATTCTTCCGACCTGATACCGGAAATTCTCACATGGAAAACCATCAGCACCGCTGCCTGGAATCCAGACACAAGACAACCTGTTTACAAAGGAGATTCAAAATGACAGAACAGATAACACCTGAATATTTATCCTTCGCAACCGAACATCACGCATCCGATATTTTTATCATTGCCGGTCGTCCGCTTTCCTTTAAAATCAACGGCAAACTGTCAATATATGGCGAACGGTTAATGCCTGCTGATACAGAAATCCTGCTACGGCAGATTTATCAGATGTCCAACAACCGTAACTTTGACCGTTTTCTGGAAATCGGAGATGATGACTTTTCTTTTTCCATCCCCGGACTTTCCCGTTTTCGTGTTAATACCTACCGCCAAAGAGGTTCTCTTGCTGCAGTTATCAGGGTAATTGCTTTTGAACTTCCCGATCCCGGAATTCTCAATATTCCGGAAGATGTTATGTCTGTTTCTGATTTTACCAAAGGAATGGTACTTGTTACAGGACCTGCAGGAAGCGGTAAATCCACAACAATGGCATGTATTGTTAACCGTATCAATCATTCCCGGGAAGGTCACATCATCACCCTGGAAGACCCTTTGGAATATCTGCACAGACATGACAAATGTATTGTCAGCCAGCGCGAAATATGCACAGATACGGAAAGCTATCTGGTGTCCCTCCGAGCCACTCTGAGACAGAGTCCGGATGTGATCCTTCTTGGCGAAATGCGAGATTATGAAACGATCCAAACCGCCATGACTGCCGCTGAAACCGGCCATCTGATCCTGTCCAGTCTTCATACCACAGGTGCCGCCAATACTATCGGGCGCATTGTAGATGTATTTGAACCGGCTCAGCAAAGGCAGATTTCCATTCAGTTATCCATGGTATTGCAGGCAGTAATTTCCCAACAGCTTATCCCTGATATAAACGGGCACACTATCCCTGCCTTTGAAGTTATGCGTTTGAATCCGGCAATACGAAACATGATCCGGGACAATAAAGTTCATCAGATTGATGGAGTTATCGCTTCTTCTGCGCATGAACATATGCGTTCCATGGATCAGAGCCTTCTGGAACTTTATAAACAGAACAAAATCACAAAAGAAACCGCATTAAAATTTGCGTCCAATGCAGATATGTTAAAACGGAAGCTATAACATAATGAGAATTGCTCCGCTGATTTTCCGGTATACAAAAACAGTTCAGAAATGAGTTTATCCAAAATTTTGAATATATTTCATCTCTGAACTGCTCTTATTTTTCTGTTTTCTGTTCAAATATAGTCAAGCGGATAACTACTCCGCAGGGAACTTATCTGATCCGGTTAATGTACCAGATTTCCCACCAATCCATAAGAAACAATATACATAATCACAGTCGCCATGATAATCCCACAAAAAATTGCCAGGGAAGACTTCTTAATATCAATCTCCAGAAGAGAAGCGATCAGAGAACCTGTCCATGCCCCTGTTCCCGGAAGCGGGATTCCCACAAACAACATCAGCCCCCAGAACTCATATTTCTTTACCTGATCACTCTTTCTCATTGCCCTGTCTTCCAGTTTCATAACAAGCCCCCGAAAAAGTTTCGTCTTTTTTAAAACCTTGAAAATCTGTCTGATAAACAACAGAATAAACGGAATAGGAATAATATTTCCAACAATACACAGTGGAATTGCCTTTGCAGCCGATATCTTAAGTAAGGATGCTGCAAGCAATCCTCCCCTGAGTTCCAAAAGCGGAATCATTGAAATAATAAAAACTGCCCCTTCAGGTGAAATATATTGTGACAGATTCTGTGAAAACCAATGTACCAGCGCTTCCATAAAGCCTCCTAACTCTTACTTCAGATAATCTTTCAAAAAGTCAATAAATTTCTGCATTTCTTCCTTTGTTCCAACTGTGATACGAAGGAAATTGTCAATTCTGTCCTCCTGGAAGTAACGAACATAAATATGCTGCCCTCTCAATGCCTCAAAAAGTTCTTTCGCAGGGCAGGTTTTATGCGTAGCAAAAATAAAGTTAGACATAGAATCCTGAAAAGAGAATCCCAGTGCCTTCAATTCTTTCTTTGTCCATTCTCTTGTCTCTATGATTTTATTACATGTCTCATCAAAATATGCTTTATCTTCAACTGCCGCCACACCTGCAGCAATCGCTGTACGGTCCATAGTATAAGAATTAAAAGAATACTTCACATCATTCAGGAATCTGATCAGTTTCTCATTTCCACACGCAAAACCAATTCTCATCCCAGCCATAGAACGCGACTTGGAAAATGTCTGTACGACCAGAAGGTTGTCATATTTTTCAATCAATGGAAGCGCCGACTGACTACCAAAATCCACATAAGCCTCGTCCACGATCACAATCACATCAGGATTATGGCGGATAATATCCTCCACTTCCTCCAGCGGCATCTCCACACCTGTCGGCGCATTCGGATTCGGGAATACAATTCCTCCGTTTTCTCTGAAATAATCTTCCGTCCTTATATGAAAGTTCTCATCCAGTGCCGGTCTCTCATATGGAATACGAAACAGGTCTGCCCATACATCATAAAAAGAATATGTGATATCCGGAAAAAGAACCGGCTTCTGTGAATTAAAGAATGTAAGGAAACTCATGGCAAGCACATCATCGGAACCTACTCCCACAAAAACCTGTTCATCCTTCAGCCCGTAATTCTTTGCAATGGCATGTACCAGTTCTCCTGCTGTAGGATCCGGATAAAGTCTCATAGTATCTGTATCCATCTCCCTCAACGCCTTCTCCACTCCAGGTGCCGGCGGATACGGATTCTCGTTGGTATTCAGCTTGATCATATCCGGCTGATTGGGCTGCTCGCCTGGTGTATATGGTATTACTTTACGTATATTTTCTTCCCATCTGCTCATTTATCTGATTCCTTTCATGTTTTTATTGTTTTTCACTTTCGTCAGTATAACATTAATCTCTATTTTCGTAAATCAACTTTTTGCATTTTACTGATTGACAAACCCACTTTGCAAGTTTATAATAGGCGGCAGAAAAGATAAGAAGGATCAAAACGTTGAAGAGAAGAGTACGCTGAGGAACGTTACAGAGAGAAATGTATACCGGTGCAAGCATTTCATCGCGAACCAGCCGAAGACCACCTCTGAGTGACTTTAATACAGTCCGGTGATTCCGTTACCATCGAATGAAGCGGTTCTGATCAGATGATTTATCCATCAGTAATGTATCAGAACAACCGGGGTGGAACCGCGAGTAATGTTATCTCGTCCCCTACAGTATTTAACCGTACTGTAGGGGATTTTTTTATTCTTTCTTTTACCCCTTCGCAGTACAAAAACCTGTTACTGTTCACTCCGTTCTCAACAACACGCTCCGCGGGATATCAACAGTGAACAGCAACTATAACAAATCCATACTAACGTAAAGGAGATAATCATCATGATCGTAACATTAAAAGACGGCTCAAAAAAAGAATACGCTGAAGCAAAATCCGTAATCGACATTGCTTACGACATCAGCGAGGGACTTGCACGTGCTGCCTGTGCAGGAGAAGTAAACGGAGAAGTTGTAGACCTGAGAACAGTTATTGACAGTGACTGCGAATTAAACATCCTGACAGCAAAAGATGAAAAAGGACTTGCAGTTCTCCGCCATACAGCATCCCACGTACTTGCCCAGGCAGTACAGACCTTATTCCCGGATGCAAAGGTTGCTATCGGACCTTCTATTGATACAGGATTCTACTATGATTTCGACTGCCCTCCATTCTCCCGTGATGACCTGGATGCAATCGAAAAAGAAATGAAAAAGATCATCAAAAAAGGCGCTAAGATTGAACGCTTCACAAAATCAAGAGAAGATGCCATCGCATACTTCCAGGAGAAAAATGAACCATACAAGGTAGAACTTATCGAAGATCTTCCGGAAGGCTCCGAAATCTCTTTCTATTCCCAGGGAGACTGGACAGACCTCTGCGCAGGTCCTCACCTTATGAGCGTAAAGGGTGTAAAAGCATTCAAGCTTCTCTCCTCCTCCAGCGCCTACTGGAGAGGCAGTGAAAAGAACGCAATGCTCACACGTATCTACGGAACAGCTTATGCTTCCAAGGATGAGTTAAAAGAACATCTGGAACAGATGGAAGAAGCAAAAAAACGCGATCACAATAAACTTGGACGTGAAATGAAAATCTTCACAACTGTAGATGTAATCGGACAGGGACTTCCTCTTATCATGCCAAACGGTGTGATCATAATGCAGGAGCTTCAGCGCTGGATTGAAGACGAAGAGACAAAACGTGGCTATGTAAGAACAAAAACTCCGTTAATGGCAAAGAGTGATCTCTACAAAATTTCCGGTCACTGGGATCACTACAAAGACGGTATGTTCGTTCTCGGCGACGAAGAAACAGACAAAGAAGTATTTGCGCTTCGTCCTATGACATGCCCATTCCAGTACTATGTATACAAAGCAGAACAGCACAGCTATCGTGATCTGCCTCTTCGTTACGGTGAAACATCCACTCTGTTCCGTAATGAGGATTCCGGGGAAATGCATGGTCTGACACGTGTACGTCAGTTCACGATCTCCGAAGGTCATCTGATCGTAAGACCTGACCAGATGGTAAAAGAATTTAAAGACTGTATCGCACTTGCACAGTACTGTCTGCAGGTTCTTGGTGTAGAGGAGGACGTAACCTATCACCTTTCCAAATGGGATCCGAACAACAGAGAGAAATACATCGGTGATGCAGAAGTGTGGAATCAGACAGAAGCTCATATCCGCCAGATGCTTGAAGAACTGAACATTCCATTTACAGAGGATGTTGGAGAAGCTGCATTCTACGGACCTAAGGTTGATATCAATGCCAAAAATGTATACGGAAAAGAAGATACAATGATCACGATCCAGTGGGATGCTCTTCTTGCTGAACAGTTTGATATGTACTACATCGATGAAAATGGTGAGAAACAGCGTCCATACATCATCCACCGTACATCCATGGGATGCTATGAGAGAACACTGGCATGGCTGATTGAGAAATATGCAGGTATGTTCCCGACCTGGCTCTGCCCAGAACAGGTTCGTGTAATTCCGATCTCTGAGAAATTCCACGACTATGCCGCCAAAGTGGAAGCACAGTTAAAAGAAAACGGAATCCGCTGCTCCGTTGACCAGCGTTCCGAGAAAATGGGCTACAAGATTCGTGAAGCACGTCTTGCAAGAGTTCCATATATGCTCATCGTCGGTGCCAAAGAGGAAGAAGAAGGCAAGGTTTCCGTAAGAAGCCGTTACCTCGGTGATGAAGGAATGAAAGACCTTGGTGATTTCCTTGCAGCGATCAAAGAAGAAATCAAGAATAAAACAATCCGTAAAATCGAAGTACAGGAAGAAAATAAATAATCTTCCCTTTCAGATAAGTACAGAAACTGTTATTTCTGTTAAAAACGGTGCTGTCGTCAATGAACTTTTGGTTCATACGACAGCACCGTTTTATTATTCTTTCACTTTTTCCTCAAAATATCAGCATTTTAATCGAATCAAGTAAGTCCTTTGCGGAGGTTGCGAAAAGCAATAATCAGTGAGGAATTTGCTTGTATCAGGAGAAATACCAGCTCCTTCTGATATCCAAAAGACAGAAAATAGTTTTACGAAAACGAATAAGTTTAGTTTTTTTACTTTTCACAATTAAATCAGGTAACTTACTTGCTTCGTTTAAATCAGACTATCTCCCGTATCATTCAGTTTTTTACAGAAATTGTCGTATTTTTGCCTGTCAAGAATCTCACAATCATTATCTCCATTTATGCGAAAATATTATGAAAATTTTCGCATAAACAAAACTTTCTTTTTGTGAAATTAATAAATTATTATAAATTCTTTTTTGTGCAACAGGGATAAATTATGCAAATATAACTAAAACCACTTGATTTTTTCTGAAAACGTGCTACGATAAACTTACAAAAACGATTTAGGAACGAAAAACAAAAACACAAGTCAGGAGTCTGACCAGACTGAAAACTCTATATGGGGAAATATCAGGCAAAAACTGAAAATCAATCATTACAAGGAGGTAATAACATGATGAAGAGAAAAGCTATGGCAATCACATTAACAGCAGCTATGCTTGCAGGCCTTACAGCAGTTCCTGCATGGGCTGAAGATGCAGCAGCAGACGAAGGTAAAGTTTTAAACATTTATTGCTGGAATGAAGAATTCAAATCCCGTCTGACTGACCACTATCCCGGATATGAAGAAGTTGACGGAACTCATGGCAAGATTGGAGATGTGGATGTTGTATGGAACATCACTCCTTCTGATGACAATGCGTATCAGAATAATCTGGATGAGACTCTTCTGAAACAGGCTGATGCAGCAGCAGATGACAAAATCGATCTCTTCCTTGTTGAAGCCGATTATGCACTGAAATATGTAAATACAGATTATACAATGTCTGTGGCAGATCTGGGAATCACAGATGAGGAAGTTGCAGACCAGTATCAGTACACCAAAGATGTTATGACAGATTCGGATGGCAACTTAAAAGGTCTTTCCTGGCAGGGCTGCCCGGGTGCTATGATCTACAGAAGAGATATTGCAAAAGAAGTATTCGGAAGCGATGATCCGGCAGAGGTTCAGAAGAAAGTTGCAGACTGGGATACATTTAAGGCAACAGCTGAAGAGCTGAAGGAAAAAGGCTATCAGATGACTTCCACTGTAAATGATGCCTACCGTGTATTCTCTAATAATGTAACTTCCCCATGGGTTGTTGACGGAAAGATCACTGTTGATGACAATATCAAAAACTGGGTAGATATGTCCAAGGAAATGGTTGATGCCGGAGAAACAGCTACCTATGAATTGTGGAGTGATGACTGGAGCAAGGGCTTCTTCAAAGACAGCAATGTATTCTCATATTTCGGACCTGCATGGTTCATCGACTTCTCCATGAGCGCTGACCAGGATGGTTCAGTTGGTAAAGATGGCGGCTGGGCTGCAACAGAAGGGCCACAGGGCTTCTACTGGGGCGGAACATGGATCACAGCAGCTACAGGCACAGACAATCCTACACTGGTTGCTGATATCATGAGAACTATGACAACTAACGTTGACGTTATGAAAGAAATCGTTACTGCTGATAATGACTTCGTAAACAATAAACCTGCCATGGAAGAAATGGCTAAAGACGAGAGCTACGGCGATGCAGTTCTCGGTGGACAGAATCCTCTGGCTATGTTCTGTGCAGGCGCTGATAAGATTGATCTGAGTAACATGAGTATCTATGATCAGGGCTGCAACGAAGAATTCCAGAATGCCATGAAGAACTACTTCGAAGGCAACGCATCTTATGATGAAGCTCTCGACCTGTTCTATAAGGCAGTTGTAGAAAAATATCCGGAACTTTCCTATTAATCAAACATTGAAACCTGTGTGCCTGCCTGACCATCAGGCAGGCACACTTTGGATTACAGCAGACTATGGAGGAAGATAATGGCAAAGAATAATAACCATAAAGCGGTCAGCTATAACAAATGGGGATATATCTTCCTGATACCATTTGTAGTAGTATATCTCATATTCCAGCTCGTTCCGCTTATCAGTACAATTTATAACAGTTTCTTTGAAAATTACAGATCTGGATTAACGCAGATAGGACCGAATTTTGTGGGACTTGCCAATTATGCAAAGCTCTTTCAGGGTGGCGATATCTGGATTTATTTTAAAAACACAATGATCATGTGGGTAATGGGATTTATCCCACAAATCCTGGTTTCCCTGCTCCTGGCTGCCTGGTTCTCCAATCCAAGCCTCCGGCTTAAGGGACAGCGCTTCTTCAAAACAGTTATTTATCTGCCAAACCTGATCATGGCATCCGCCTTTGCAATGTTATTCTTTACCTTATTTGCAGACGGCGGTCCCATCAATGCAATGTTGATGCAGTCAGGAATACTGAAACAGGCATATTCCTTTTTCAGCCATGCCTGGAGTGCCAGAACCCTTGTTGCAGTCCTGAACTTCCTGATGTGGTTCGGAAATACAACTATTCTTCTTATGGCAGGTATGATGGGAATTGACTCCTCGCTTTACGAGGCAGCTGAAGTAGACGGTGCAACTTCCTCACAGATTTTCAGAAAGATCACTCTTCCACTCCTTCGTCCAATCCTGATCTATGTTATGATCACATCCCTGATCGGCGGCATGCAGATGTTCGATGTACCTCAGATCCTGACAAACGGAACCGGCGACCCCATGCGTTCCACTATGACACTGATCATGTTCCTGAACAAGCATCTGTTCAGCAAGAACTACGGAATGGGTGGTGCATTATCCGTATTCCTGTTCATTATCACAGGAGTGCTCAGCCTGATCGTATTCCGCTTTAACAAGATAAAAGACTGATGGAGGTGAGAAGAATGAATGAAAAAAACTCCAAAAATAAAAAAGGAATGAGCATGAAAGGTCAGCGTACTCTTGCCTATATCGTACTGATCATCATTTCCTTCTTCTGCCTGTTCTGGTTTTATGTACTGTTTATCAATGCCACCAGATCTAATGGCGCACTGAAAAAGGGATTCACAGCCATTCCCGGAGGACATCTCATTGAGAACTGGAAAAATCTTCTCGCAGGAACACTCCCTGTATGGAATGGTATGTTCAACAGTATTTTCATTGCTACCTGCTCCGCTGTTTTATGTACCTATTTTTCAACAATGACTGCTTACGCTATCCATGCATACAATTTTAAAGCAAAAAAATTTATGTTTACATTTATCCTTGCAGTCATGATGATCCCAACTCAGGTAACTGCTCTTGGATTCCTTCAGCTGTTGGGAAAAATAGGTCTGGACGACTCCTTTGTCCCACTGATCGTTCCAAGTATTGCTGCTCCTGTTACTTTCTTCTATATGAAACAGTACATGGAAAGCAACCTTCCTCTGGAGCTTGTGGAAGCAGCACGTATTGACGGTTCCGGTGAATTTAATACCTTTAACAAAATCGTATTCCCGCTTATGAAACCGGCTATCGCTGTGCAGGCAATTTTTACCTTTGTACAGAGCTGGAATAATTACTTCATTCCGGCGCTGGTCCTTCACTCAGATAAAAAGAAAACACTTCCTGTACTGATCGCACAGCTTCGAAGTGCAGACTTCCTGAAGTTTGACATGGGACAGGTGTATGTAATGATCGCCTTTTCCATCTTCCCGGTCATCATTGTCTACATTCTTCTTTCCAGATTCATTGTAGAAGGTGTTTCCGCAGGTGCGGTTAAGGGTTAGATGCTGATACAACAAAAGCTGTCTGTTCCGGATGCAAATACATCCGGAATCCAGACAGCTTTTTTAATTATTTGCAGTACTGTTCTGTAATGATGTTACTATTTACAGCTCAGAGTTTTATTTTCTTAGATTTCAGCCAATTTCAGCAGATCCGGGATCTTGGATTCCCATCCAAGTGCCATGATATGTACACCCTGACAGTATGGCTTGCACTCTTTGATAATACGTGCAGCGATCTCAACACCTGTGATACCTGCTTTTGTCTTTTCTTTGTCTGCTTTCAGTTCCTCGAGCATTTCGTCCGGAACATGAATACCGGCAACATTATTGTTCATGAATTTAGCCATTCCAGCGGACTTAGGAATAATGATACCAACCTGTACAGGTTTTCCGAACTGTTTTGCTTTTTCCATGAATTTGATGAATTTCTCCGGTTCAAATACTGCCTGTGTCTGGAAGTATTCTGCACCTGCAGCTACTTTTCTTTCCATTTTTGCAAGCTGTGCGTCAACGGAATCGCTGCATGGAGATACAACAGCACCCTTGGAGAATTTCGGAGGCTCGCCAACCAGTTCGTTTCCACCAAGATCCACACCGGATTCCAGAAGCTTCACTGTGTGAAGAAGGGATACGGAGTCAAGGTCGAATACAGGTTTTGCCTGTGGGTGGTCACCCATCTTTGTATGGTCACCTGTGAGGCAAAGGATGTTGTCAATGCCCAGCATTGCAGCGCTGAGAAGATCAGACTCCAGAGCGATACGGTTTCTGTCACGGCATGCAAGCTGGAAGATCGGATTCATGCCTGCATCCTTGAGAACCTTACACATTGCAAGAGATCCAAGACGCATAACAGAAGACTGGTTATCAGTTACGTTAACTGCATGAACATCCTTGAGGTATGTTTTTGCTTCTTCTACCAGTTCATCTACGTGGATTCCTTTTGGCGGTCCTACTTCTGCAGAAACTACAAATTCACCACGGTCGAATAATTCTTTCATTTTCATTGTACATTGCTCCAATCATTATAATCTATTTTAATTCATCGTCTGTTGCAAAGTTATGAATCTGTGTCGGACATTTCAGCGCGTCAAGGCGTCCGATCTCTTTCAGACGTCTGTAGATGCGTTCCCATCCACATTCCATTTCGCTGTCCACTTCACATTTACCGTTCTTGGAACCGCCGCACTGGCCATTCACAAGGCTCTTTGAACATGCTGTGATCGGGCAGATTCCGCCTGTCAGGTTCAGGTAGCATTCACCGCACTGGTCACATTTGTACTCTAACGGTGTCACGCCCTGGAAACCTGGTACCGGGTATGTATCGCAGGCTGCACAGACCATCTTATCTTCCAGATATTCTGAAACGGTCTGTACACCAACACCGCAGGAGAATACCAGAACCAGATCTGCTTCCTGGATCTTGCTCATATGTTTCTTAAGACGTAATTCCATATTTTCCGGATTACAGATGTAATCAGTTGTCATGATTCCTGTCACATTTCCTTCAGCTGCAAGTTCCTTCTGAAGTCGGGCAGCTTCTTTTTCCGGAAAACGAACTTCCTTACATCCATGACAGTTGATAATGAAAACTTTCTTTCCGGCTGTCAGTGATGTAATCGCTTCTTTTGCTTTTAACTGGGTAATCAACATATTACTTCATCCCCCTTACTGCATTTTTTCCGGCTTTGATACTGTTAATGATCGGAATCTTGGAAGAACAGATATACTGACAGCATCTGCACTCAACACAATCCATAACGTTCATGTCTTTCATGCCCTGCCAGTTCTCATCTTTCGCATATTTCACGAAATACAGAGGTGAAAGTTCCATCGGACATACATCTACGCAGCGTCCGCACTTGATACACGGCTGTTCTTTTGTCTCATCCGGTTCAACGGCAATAATACCATTGGAGCCTTTCATCATCGGTACATCCAGTGTGTTCAGAGGGAATCCCATCATTGGTCCGCCCATCTTAACCAGAACATCGTCATCTGTAAATCCGCCGCAGTAATCGATCAGCTCTCTTACGCTTGTACCGATCTTGATAACGAAGTTTCCAGGATTCTTGATCTTCTCGCCTGTTACTGTTGCAACACGCTCAACCAGAGGCATTCCTGTCTGGATCGCATCGGAGATTGCTTTTACTGTACTGATATTATCTACAACAACGCCGACATCTGCCGGAAGACCGCCGCTTGGAACAATTCTTCCCATAACGCGCTTGATGAGAGTTTTCTCAGCACCCTGCGGGTATTTGGTTTTTGCAACAAATACTTCCATGTTTCCGATGTCAGCAACTTTTTTCTGCATTAATTCAATGGCATCCGGCTTATTATCCTCGATAACGATGATACCTTTTTCGGCACCTGTTGTCTTGAGGACCGCTTTCAGACCAAAAATAATGTCATCTGCATACTCAAGGAGTACTCTGTGGTCTGCTGTTAACAGAGGCTCACATTCACATCCATTGAGAAGGATGGTATCTACCGGTTTGGCAGGTTTAAGTTTGACACAGGTCGGGAAACCTGCACCGCCCATACCAACGATTCCGGCTTCACGGATGATATCAATAATCTCATCCGGAGTAAGATTGTCAAGATCACCATGTGGCTGTACGGATTCGTGCAGAGTATTTTTTCCATCCGATTCAATGACAACAGCCATCACTTCGCTTCCGCGTGTGCCATGCATACGCGGTTCAACAGCAACTACGGTTCCGCTTACGCTGGAATGTACCGGAGCACTGATAAATCCGGCAGCTTCACCGATCTTCTGACCAACTTTTACAGTGTCACCAACCTGAACGATCGGATTGGCCGGTGCGCCCAGATGCTGTGACATGGAGATTACAACTGTCTTCGGATCCGGGAATTTCTTCAGAGCGATATGCTCACTGAATTCCTTGCGTTCTGACGGATGAACACCGCCGTAATATCCGTCCAGTCTTTCTTCTCTGATGGACTTCACATAGTCGTTGATCACTTTGAAATTAACTTTGGAGAAATCACGAACCTGTACAGGCTGGTTTAAGAATTCTTCCAGACGTCCCTGTTTTGCAAGTCTCTGGTAAATCTTCTCCCATGCACAGTCTTTATTCGGATCTACTTCGCATTTTCCATTCTTTGCTCCACCGCACTGTCCATTGACAAGACTCTTTGAACAGTCAACGATCGGACAGACACCTCCGGTAATGTTCAGATAACACTGCGCACATGCGTCACAGCTCTTCTTGGTAAGTGCCATGCCATGATGACCTCTGTAGTTAAGGGTGTTGCTTGCAGCAACTACCGGCTTACCTGCCAGATCCGCAACGGTCTGAATACCAAGGCCACAGGAAATTACTACTACATTCTCTGTACCTTCCGGAATCAGATCCTGTAATTTTCTTTCTGTGTGCATCTTGTTGCATAAGAAATCAAATTTTGCACTGCCTGTAACATTCTTTCCCTGATCTGCAGCGAATTTCAGAAATTCGTCACAATCCGGTTCGTCAACAGTTTCAAATTCTTTGAAACATTTGTTGCAGGCAATCACAAACAGGTTGTCCTTACCGTCAAGCACTGATGCAAGTTCATCACTGCTTTTCAGTTTGTACTTAGTATAGTTTTCCAATTGCTCACCTTCCTCACGATAAAATTTTATCCTTATGATATCTGTTCTTATCCGTTCCCTCCATCTCTGCACTCAAAAAAGGGCTAATAAAACCAGATAAATAAGTTCAATACATATACCTTATTAAATGTAACATAAAATGCACATTTTATCCAGTTTTATTAGCAAATTTTATAAATTTCTTCTATGATTTCATCCTAAAATTCTATGAAGTGCAGATATTTGTACTGTAAAAGATATGAAATTAGCAAATTGTATACAATATACCATATTCTATAGCAACCATGACGATTTAACGCCTTCACACAGTTACGCTCTCAAACTCAAATCTTTAGAAATCGCCTTCGGCGATGGAATAGTGTTACTGTTCACTCCATTCACAGTAACTTAGCCAAAATTCATTCTCGTTTTTATGAACACTCCTGATAATCCTCTCTCACAGTACTTGTATCATGAGTTAAGACGCTGTCCGCAATATTCACAATTGCTCAGACGTCCTTTTATTACCTGATTCTTTGCACCGCAGCTGGTACAGGTAACTGTAATATAAATCTTTTCATTTACACGTCTGTTTGGTGCAGTAATCATAATATAATTTCCTTCTCTGTCTATCTGGATATTCCGGATATATCCCCTGGCAATAAATTTTTCCAGTTTTTTTACTGCGCCTTTTCCCAGTTCCTGCTCAAGTTTCTCAAATGAGACCGTATTCTGGGCATAAGATTCAAACCAGCAGGCAATTTCCCTGGCTTTTTTCTTCCGTAATGCTTTCTGAACTTCCCTGAAAGTCGGATATAAAAATAACAGACAGAGCAGGATCTCTGTTGCTGCCATTCCCCAGCGTCCTTCACCAATATACTTCTCCGATGCACCAATAGCTCCCAGGGATAAAAGTATGCAGAAGCCACAAAGAACCCACTTCAGTTTTCCCAACACCCCTGCTTTTTTATTTTTTTCTGTCAAAAAATCATTCATGTCTGTTTCCTCTTTCTCTGATTAATCAAAATTCTATAATATATTGGTGAAGCTTCTGTCAGCCTGCCCCCAGCAGAAGCCATGCATCACCTGACGGATCATAATAATAAACCACATTGTCTCCTACTGCATAATAATGTTCTTTTGTAAAATGATCCTCATGATCCGTTCCCAGAACAAATACCGGACAATTTCTTCCTTCAATGTACTCCTCAGTGCCTGTATACCACAGAGACATCCCAAGACCAAGGTAATAGCTGACTTCATCTGTCTCAGAAAGCTGTTCTCTGGCAATCTTTATATTCAATGCTGAATCATGCTCCGGATTACACTCTTGGTCGTACTCTGACTCATACACGGGATTATATTCCGGATCATACTCATCCCAATTATAATATATGGAGAAATCATAGCAGTGGGTTTCTGCTGCAAGATGTCCATCCTTTAACGACACCATAGGATGGTATTGTATACTCATATTCTGCTTCTGTACAGAAACCATCACATTGGAATGAATCTCACTCACATTGCAGCGCAGGATAATGATTTCATTCTCCTTCCCTGTATAATATGGGGCATTCAGATCATCCAGATATTCCCCTTCTTCCGTAGGCTGAGCCGGATAAACGCTGACCCTGCAGTCATCCCCCGGGACAATGGCATAAATTTCATATCCCCCTGCATCAACCACTGTTCCATCCTGTAAAAAAGGATACGCAGCTGCCACTTCTCCCTGTCTGGTATATTCAAGTATCTCTGCTGCCTCTGCACCTTCATAGGTATATCCCAGAAATGCCATTCCGGCCTTACATTCATTTTCCCTGATAATGTCCTGCAGAATTGCCAGATTCTCATCTATCCCAGGTGCTCTGGCAGATACTTCTCTCATACCTCCGCCATGAATACCAACAGAAAACAGTACCGCACAAACACATACAGCAACCGAATATTTTTTCATACTCTCATCTCCCTTCTTATCAAACGGATATTTGCACTCCGCTTCGCTTTCTGCTCATAACAGAATAACTTCGCAGTTTATCAGCTTGCTATTTTAACGTAGTTACGATCAGTTTACTTTCCAGTGCAGCCGCTATCAAATCTTCTTTACAGCTGTATCCTGCCCTGGCGATCATTTCCTGAAAATTCCATCTCACCCCGGAGGTAGAGCATTTCATTTCCCGCGCAATCTCTGAATATGACATTCCACGAATATACAGGCGGAGCATCTCCAGCTGTCTGGGACTGATATCACCGCTTGTGATCCAGTTAAGCTCCACCTTCGGCGTCATATCCGGAAATACATGCTCACCATTTAAGGTTCTGTGGATCACACTCCGTATTTCCTCTTCCCCGTGATCCTTATACCAGAGACTGTCTGCGCATCCACTTTTTGCCCTCTCCAGCACCTTAGGATCAATCAGGGAAGTAACAATCAATACCTTTGTATATGGGTACTTTTCCCTGATTTCTTTTCCGGCACTGAGCCCATCATGATTATGAAACGTCTGCACATCCATGATCACAAGATCAATTGCCGAATAATCACAGATTTTTACAGCTTCACGTGCATCTGAAACCGTCTGGATATGTCGGAATTCCGGCTCCTGCATAATAATATATTCAAAATACTTCTGCATGATCTTCTGATCTTCTACTATCAGTATCCGTACCATCGAATCCCATCCTTTCTGTCAGTGGCATTTTCAATATCAGACAAAACTCAGGGGAAAAAGAAACCTGCATCCTGCATTTTCCTGATTCAGCTGCCTTTCTCAGTGCAGATAAACCACCGCCTTCTTCCGCATTTTTGTCAGGCACCTCTCCATCATTGGTAATCTGAACAGTATATTCATCTGCATTTTTGTCTATCTTCACCCAAACAGTACTGCCATGGGCATGTCTGGCACAGTTTGTCACACATTCACGGATTGCCCTGTCTGTCAGCAGCCTGTAAGATGGATGCATGGGAAAGTTCCCACTGATCTGAACTGAAATTCCAAGCTCTTCTGCATGTCTGATCGTATCCTCATATACTTCTTCCATACTCTCAACAGCAGAACCGGTAAGAATATAAACCAGATGTTTCAATACAGACAATTGTTTATCCATTTTATCCGGATCTTCTTTTCTTTCCAGTATTCTGCGTATTGACAGAAGGCTTCGTCCAAAATTGTCATGAACCTGCATTTTCATGACAAGCGTCTCCTGCTCTCTGATTTTATCTCCGATTTTTTCGTACATTTCCTCTAGCTTATGATTCAGGATTTCCAGCTTTTCATTGTTTGCCCTGATCTTTTCACCATTGTAATAAATTTCTGATACATTAACTGCCACTGTCTGCAGATATCCTGCACAATCCGGCTCCTGCAGACCATATTCCTGAAACATCCAGACAGAACCATCAGGAAAATAAAACACATTGCTGTCTTTGCTCAATCTGCAAAGACCTTCCGATTCAGGTTCCCCACTCATTGCTTTCCTTAATGCTTCATAATCCTGCAGATAAGAACCTGTCATGATTCTGCTCAGTTCCTGCATCTTGGTATTACACAAAACAATCCTTCCAAGAGGATCCGAAAAACAGACCCCACATGGAACATCATTCACAGCTTCATTCACGGACCAGTAAGACAGGGAATGATTATATCTGCGTCTCTCGCTCCGGATTACCCAGCAAAGATAAAGCAATAATCCTATAACCACCGTCATGAAAACACTGACCGGATAACCCTGAAGCATTGGCTGATAGGAACTCTCTCCCAGGCAATATCTGTGATCATTCATCAGAGCGCCCATGAACATGAAGGAAACTACAAAGACAGCCACTACCGTTACGATTTTCTTTTTCCCGGAAAAGCAGGTGATTCTTACCAGCAGGAGGATTAATTCCAGAATCATGCAGATTTCAAGAAGAATCATCAGAACATTCTGTATTGCCATACTGCATTCCACAAAACTGATCATCTTCCGCCTCTCTTTCTGAAGACGATACAACTAATAAACCATTCGTTTTCATCTTCCTGCTGCACTTTTAATTCCGGCCTTTCCGATATGAATCCACGCAGATCCGCCTCTGATACAATATGAACTGAAACCCGCAAGGCATCATCAATCTGCGACACACGGTAAAAAACAGACTGCATGGTATCAACCAATCGTTCCACAAGCCATTCAAAGATGTCATAGCATTTTAGTATATCATCTGCATTCAGCCGCACATCCACATTTTCCACGTAGTAAGCAGCCCGGATCCTGCATAATTTTAAGCTGTCACAGGATTCTGCCAGGCTTTGTCTGAGATCTTCCATTATAAGCAGATTTCCATCTGATGTATATTGTGTCAGCACCAGATTCTTTCTCCGCTTCAAATATGTGCCAACAACTACAATTTTACCGAGAATCCGATCATATTGTTCCCTTGATTCTGTCCGTTCCAGCTCATCCATAAACTGTGACAGCAATTCCAGCTGACCGGCTGTCTGATTCTGTATCATATTTAACAGACGGTTCTGTTCTTCTGTCTTTCTCCGCTCAGCCTCTTTCTGATAAGCTTTCTGTAACAGACGGTTTCTGGCAGTCAGTTCCTCCTGCTGTTCCCGAATATCCTGATACTGATCCAGCAGTACCGAAATATCCTCTGACCAAAACAAATGTCCTCCCCTTATAGGAATATGGTTGATCCGGATTCCCTGTTCCTGTACTGATGATCTGTCTATTATGATTTTACGCAGTTCAGACGACAGCTCTGGGAAATCGCCAGAATGATAATAGCGCTGAAAAGAATGATCCGTAATCTCTGCATCCAGTCCTCCGGAAGTCTGGAATAATTCAAAATATCGATTATTGGTCTGTATCAATCCACATAATATACAACCCTGAAAAATTGCTGCCATTAAAAGGCAGCACACTGCCGTCATATCCCCTGCAATGATTTTGATGAAAGGCAGGCGGAGTATATTTCCGATATTCCACCCCAGAAGTAATATTCCCGGAATCACCGGCAGCCAGAACTGTTTCTTTCCCGGAATTCTGCTTTTTCTAATCAGAATGATTTCCATCCCTGTCAGACAGATCAAGATCCATCCCTGAATCACCATAAAAACAATACCATAACTGTAATCTTTATCCGAAAATGGGGGCTGTTTGGAAAAACGAAATACCAGCTGATGCAAATCATTTGTAAAAACACTTACGATCAATATCGCTGCAACGGTCAGCAAAATTATAATCTTTCTGACCGTTTTCTCTTCCTCCTTTTCGCCCAAAAACATTGCTGCTGCCAAACCCAGAACCGGAATCAGAATCATGGGAATATAATATAGATACCAGCAAATATGTTCTCCAAGAGGATCATGAAAAACATGAAATTTTACTGTCCGCACAAAGAACCAGAATACCATCAGACAGCCAATTGCAGTCAGGCATCTGCGCGTTTTTTTATGTACTACATGTTTTCTCAGATAAATCACCCAGGCACAGTACATTCCCAGATAAATACAGCTACGACACTGATCTGCCAGATTTCTCATAAAAACATTTTCCGTTCTCACCTGCCTGCAGAAATAAGCCAGCAACACACTTATCAGAATCACTCCATATGACAGAGTCCTCTTTTTACTGTATGTCATGAAAGTTCCTCTCTTACCGGAGCGGGTTTGAAAAATACTTTACGCAAGATGTGCGTCACAATTTGCAGGAATGATTTTTCAAACACACCCAACCTATTTTTGTAATAATTATACTATAAAGTACTATTTTATCATATAGTTTTCAGAAGAATCATCTATTTTCAGAGTTTTTATCACAAACAGAGTGAACAATCCTGTCCACTCTGTTTCCCATTGCTTAAAACGGTCTTGGCTGACCACAGTATTCACAAAACTTTCCGGTATTCTCTGCACCGCACTGACATTTCCACGAACTGTTATTCTGTTGCATTCCTCCAGTCATGTTCGTTTCTGACATTCCCGTCTGCTGCATTCCTCCGTTCATGTTCATTCCCGGCATCCCAGACTGCATTCCTCCATTCATGTTCATTCCCGGCATTCCGGACTGCATTCCTCCGGTCATGTTCATTCCTGACATTCCGGACTGCATCCCGGCTGCATTTGGTGTCAGTGCCGCAATAATCTGATAAGCAGTCTGCTCCACTTCCATCAATTCCCTTCTGTTATCACTGCTTATAGAGAAAGTATTCAAGCGAAAATCCATATCATCAAACCACTGAGTTCTCACTTTAATACGCATGGTATAATCAAATTCATATTTATATACCGGTGGCTGATAACTTACAGTTTCTCCATCCTTTGTATATGTTTCCTCATGCTGCTGTTGGTCTACATCAACCCTGCACTGTACAATGGCTGATAAAGGAACTATGTCCGGGTTTTCATTGACATCCAGTTTCCGCGCAACAGTAAAATTCCCCTTATTATCATCAATAAAAACATTGTAATTTCTGGTATTGATCTGACGGGTTATACAAAAGTCCATTACCGCTTTTTTGTTTTTTTCACGATATTCCAGCTGGCGTTTGATATCCTCTACCGTACTATGCCGCCGCTCCTCAAACCATGGTGATAATTTTTTCGCACAATCCTTACACAGATTTCCGTCATCCAGTTTTCGATTTCCCAATAACCCAATTTTCTCTCCGCAGATGTCACAGATTTTCTTATCAAATAATCCCATACCCTATCCTCCTTTTTTATCTGAAAACCCATACTGCCTCACCGGAATGGTGCGGCAGTATTTTACCTTATTCTGTAACAATTATTTTTTCAAAATATGTCTTTACGGAAAAATCAACTTCACCTGTTTCAGAATCGTCTGCTTCTTCGCCGTCATCAGATTCCTCTGCATCGTCTTCTGCTATCAAACACAGTTTTCCATCATCCAGTAAATTGAACTTCATATTATCAAGACTGAAAAACATAGTTCCTGCCTCATCCTCTGTTACAGCCTTTAATACCAGTGCGTTTCCTTCCACGTCGCCCTGAAGTTCTACTTTTGTCTCTTCTCCGCTCTCTATTAAGATAATTTCAGCCTTTCCGTCTTCCACAGACATACTCATTTCAAATCCTGTAAAGTCATCATTAACCGGCATCTGCATTCCAAATGCTTCCATCAGAGTACAGCTCCATTCTCCTTCAAAATCCTTCATGGTTGGATTTTCTACCGGTTTGCCCGGTACATAAGGCTCATACTCTTCCTTTTCCTGACTCAGGATCATTGTCGTTCCATCTGCTGTTAAGGTTATCTTACCGTCCTTGTACTCACATTCTTCTGTCTGATCATTATGAGTCATCAAAATTTTATCATTTTCTATTTTCCACTCTGATTCATCTACTTCAGGCTCTTCCCCATAAACAGAACTTGTTGTTTCCATTTTACCGTCTTCTTTAATGTCCACGGTCACTTCCATTCCCATTGCCCCCGGATGAAAGGATGCACCTTCGCCCATAGAAAGCTCATTTACATACCAGGTTCCAATAACATCCTTTTCTTCAAGGGCATAAACACTTACGCTCATAAAGCCTGCCATTAAGACTCCTACTGTTCCTGCCATCCACAACCTCATTTTTTTACTCATACAAACATCTCCTTTCTTTTTTAATGTACTCCTCGGACTCTTTTTTACTTAATTTTGTGAGAAGATTTTTGTTTATCTACATTATACGTGAACGCTCAGATATTTACACTAGCACTTCTGACAGTATGCATGTAATTTTTTGGATAAATTAAAACCTGCTGAAAAGTTTTTAACTTTTCTCAGCAGGTTCATTAAAATACTTTCTGTTTTGGCGCATTCTCTCCAGATTTTCCAGAATTATATCTACACTGATTGGTTTGGCAATATGAGCGTTCATACCCGCCTTGATTGCCTTTTTACGGTCTTCTTCAAAAGCATTGGCAGTCATCGCAATTTTTGAATAGGACCTGCTGATTGCGGGAATACTTTTTTATTTCCAGTCAGAAGCAAGGCATACAGGTACCGGATTCTGAATTTCCATTCTGTCAGGTTCTACCAGGCAGTCATAGGCCAGAATATGCACTCCTGCCCTTTCCGCTTCCTGTAATGTTTCTCCAAATTCCCGATGAGTCTCCCAGTTGGGCTCAAACCTGTCAACTCCATTCATCTGGATCACCAGAAGCAGATAGGCTTCGTATCCTTCCTGCATACAATGGATCAGCTCTTTCAGATGCTTCACACCTCTTTCTGTAGGTGCATCAGGAAATCGTGCTATATTGTCAGATTCCAGAGTGACACCTTTCACTTCTATAAAAGCCTTACGTTTCTCTGAACAGACGTAAAGATCAAATCTGGAATTTCCATAGGTCTTCTCCGGCGTTACCTGAACCTTTTCCGGAAAAAGATGTCCTGCCTTTATCCATTCCAGTGCTGCTTTATTGGGAATTTGAGAATCCATATTGATCAGGCCCCTGCCCTTTTTATTTACGCAGATCAGATCATAGGCTGTCTTTCTCGCCGGATTGCTTGCACCTGCCTGTATTCTTTACATGAACCGTTTCCACCTGCCCATTGATCTCCACATGTGCAATAAACCGATTGGGACGCTCTATGAAACGGCCCTCTGTGATATGTTCGTACTTCATTTTTTCTGCTCCTCTTTACGCATTGTATACATACCATAGCATGTTTTCCTCATACCTACAACATTTTCATTTTGGAAAACTATTCCCCAAACAAAGTGCCCCCCATCCTACCTCTTCATTGGGATACTCCTCATACCCAGGCAATGGTCTGGCGCCTTTTCGGAGATAGGCTTTTACTTTTTCCCCATAGAGGTAGGGATCGTTTCCATTTACAATCCCCCATTGCATTAACAATGCTGCGGATCCGCTGACAAAGGGTGTTGCAAAGGAAGTCCCTGTTACTATTCTGTAACCACCACCGGGTACGGGAGCAACTATGTTTACTCCCGGTGCCACCAGATCAGGTTTCAGATATGGCAGCATTCTGCTGCCCCTTCCGGAAAAGTCCGCATAGGAGTCAACCAGCGAATCATATGCTCCAACTGTAATAACCCGCCGGGCTGTGGCAGGTATGGTCAAAGTCCCATATGCCCTTGGTTCATAAAACCCAGTCCCTCTGTTCAGAGTATTTCCACCCGGCAGCCACAGATAATATTCCCCTCCTCTGACCCTTTTTCCACTTAAGATGATTTTCCAGTCTCCACTGTCCACATAAGTTTCCACAGGAAGAAAATCTATGTAGATTTCCTGTGTCAGATGATATGGTCCAGGTTTGCCATAATAGATTAAAAGCTCTGTATTTCCCAGCCTATACCTCTGAGGACCAAGTTTTTCATCTAAGGGACCGATCCGATTTCCGGATGGATTTTCAATATAAATACTCATTTCATCCTCATAAGATTTCCATAACTGCACATTTAATGTTGGTTCCCTGCTGCTCACAGATAATTCTATCTGTCTGGTCTGTCCCTGTTTCAGGATCCCTCCTTCATGCAGAGGCTGGTTACCATTGTTTCCTGTACCTGTACAGATGACCAGACGTCCTGTGGAAGAAACCATATCTATATATGTTTCAAGAAGGGAATCTCCTTTGTGTGAGCCATAATTATTTCCAAAACTGAGATTAATCACCATTGGTCTTTCCATAGCCAGCGCCTGCCTCACCAGATAATCAATCCCCTGTATCAGTTCCGTAGTTCTGGGAAAGGAGTTCTCTCTGGGAATTCCCATTTTCACAACCAACAGATCACTTTCACTGGCAACTCCCTGATTCACTCCATCTGATGCCCTCCCATTTCCTGCTGCAATTCCCAGCACGGAAGTTCCATGTCCACTGTAATCTGAAGATGGAACAAGACGCCTGCCCTGGTTTTCTCCAAGTGCAAGCGCCTCATCGATCTGCTCTTTCGTATATTCAGTTCCTGTCACATATCCCTGAGGTGGATTTCCCTGTATGCTCTGATCCCATAAACGTAAAATTCTGCTGCTCCCATCTGCATTTCGGAAATCAGGGTGAAAATAATCCACTCCTGAATCCACAACTCCTGTCAGGATTCCTTTTCCCGTCAGTCCATTCCTGCCGGTCTGCACTGTGCGGATGCAGCTCGCTCCCTTCGCCTGAAACAATTCAAAATACAAGCGTTTGGGTTTCTCCATAAATTCCACCTGCACTCTGTGAGAATACTCATCAATCTCACTTTCCGGCAAAGTTACCACTGCATAGCTGCCTAACAATGGCACTACCTGAATTCCATTTCCAGCCAGACCACTTTCCGGTCCGCTGTACTTTATGATCACATCCCATAGCCTGGTTGCAGGATCATATCCTATGTTAAGATTTCCTGACTTTCTACGCTCCTGTGGGGTTGCATCCATTGCGAGATTTAAAAGGTTATCTATTTTCTGGTCTGGCATTTTAATCTCATTTCCAGATATTCACTTAGTCTATTATATACAAAAGTTCTGCATACGGACTCTTATTATAACAATTTTGGGAACTGATAGTTCATTTCATGCTTTTCCAGCCAGAGCCACTTTCCAACTGCTTTTAAGAAACAATTTTGAATGACTCCCAACGAGTACAGACGCAAGCGGTCATAAAAACAATTGATTTTATCATTCATGAAGCCTATAATCAAGAAAAGAAACGCCGTATATATCAGAGAAAAGCAACAGCTACATAAAGGAGATACTTAAACATGAATGAGGAAAAAATAACAACATCCGCCAACAAAAAACTGAGTCCCGAGGAAATCAAGCGGGTAAAAGGTCTTGGATGCCTTCAGGACAAACGATATGATGACATCTTTAATATTCGGGTCATCACAGGAAATGGACATATTACCACAGATGAACACCGTGCCATTGCAGATGCAGCAGACAAGTTCGGAAATGGTCAGATCACTATGACAACCCGCCTGAGTATGGAAATCCAGGGAGTTCCTTATGATAATATTGAGAAAACAATCGCCTTCCTTGGAGAACACGGCCTGATGACAGGCGGAACCGGAGCTAAAGTGCGTCCTGTTGTCTCATGCAAGGGAACAACCTGCCAGTATGGTCTGATTGACACCTTTGCACTCAGCCAAAAGATCCATGAGCGTTTTTATATAGGCTATCACGATGTGGTACTCCCGCATAAATTCAAGATCGCAGTTGGCGGATGTCCAAATAACTGTGTAAAGCCTAATCTGAATGATATGGGAATTATCGGCCAGAGAATCCCCAAACCGGATGTTGAGAAATGCCGGGGATGTAAAAAATGTCAGATTGAAAAGAGCTGTCCTGTCCATGTCCCGAAATTAGTTGACGGTAAACTTTACATTGATCCTGAAGAATGTATCCATTGCGGACGCTGCAAAGGAAAATGTCCTTTCGGCGCAGTACCGGAATATCAAAATGGTTATAAAATCTATATCGGAGGCCGCTGGGGTAAGCGAATCTCACACGGTCAGGCTCTTACCAGAATTTTCACAGAGGAAGAAGAAGTAATGGCAGTCATAGAGAAAGCAATCCTTCTCTTCAAAAATGAAGGAATCGCAGGAGAACGATTTGCAGATACTGTGAAACGTCTCGGATTTGAGTATGTGAATGAGAAATTGATTGGCTGAGTATTAAAAAAGACACTTCGGAAAACTTTCCCAAAGTGTCTTTTTTCAGGTTTTTATTTTGATGTAAAAATATCAACAGTTTTATTTCATAAATTATGCAGTCTGTTTTTCATCATTTTTTTCAAAAAGCTTCTTCACTCCCTGGATTGCTACCAGCACACCAAGGATCAGCAGTAACACTGCGAAGATAAGCTGTAAGGTATTTCCAAGGTCCAGGCCTGTGGTAAATAATGCTTTTGTAAGCTTGCTGATGGTCATACCCAGTGCAGTAAAGGTAACTGCCATCATAAATACCATAGGAATCCAGAGCATGCAACCCTGGCGTTTTGTTTTCTTAAGAAATACTGCGCAGGCTACAAGGGCAAGTACAGATAACAGCTGATTGGCAGAACCAAACAGCGGCCAGATTTCTGCATATCCTACCTTTGTAAGCAGATAGGCAAGTACCAGTGTAATGATCGTCGCAAAATATTTATTGGTTACTACTTTTAAGAACGGGCTCATATTTTCCTCGTCTGTATCAGAATCAAGGAAAAATTCCTGGAATGACAGACGTCCTACTCTGGCTACTGAGTCAAGAGAAGTCAGCGCAAAGGCTGATACAGCCAGATTGATCAGTGTAAATACAAGTGAATGTGGCAAACCGATTACAGAAAGGAAGTTTGCAATAGCACCTGCAAATATCTGTGGCTGAGTGGTAAGACCCTGTGCTGCTGCCTCACCATCTGCAAAGGATGCAACAGCGATCAGTGCAATAATTGCCAGCATACTTTCCATAAGCATTGCACCAAAGGAAACCGGAAGCATGTTCTTTTCATTTTTAATCTGTTTTGACGCAGTGCCGGAGGATACCAGTGAATGAAAGCCTGAAACTGCACCGCAGGCAATTGTCACGAAAAGAATAGGGAACATATATTGTCCGTCCACATTAAAGCTTGTAAATGCCTTAAGATTACAGGATGGGTTGGCTGCAAATACACCGATAACCGCACCAACGATCATAAAGATCAGCAGATAACTGTTCAGATAATCACGAGGCTGGAGCAATGCCCATACAGGGGCAACACTGGCTACCAGAATATATGCAAAGATAATAATATGCCAGGTTCCAAGACTTACATATACCGGGAATTTAAGTCCCAACGCAATTGCGAGCACCAATAATAAAATAGCCACTGCAGTATTGATCCATTTATTAAACTTAGAATATTTAAGGAAAAATCCCAGTCCCACTGCCTCGATGATAAATAACATGGAAGTTGTTGCAACTGCTCCGTTTGCTACTACCTTGGTAACGGTTCCTGCGTTATCTGTCACAAATCCGTTAAAGGTTCCTGCCACAACATCTGCAAATGCTGCAACAACCAGAATACAGAACAGCCAGCAGAATAAAAGAAATAATTTCTTTCCCAGTTTTCCGATATAGGCTTCAATGATATATCCGATTGTACGGCCTTTGTTCTTTACAGAGGCATACATAGATGCAAAATCCTGAACTGCTCCAAAAAATACACCACCGATCAGGATCCAGAGCATAACCGGAAGCCAGCCGAAAATTGCTGCCTGGATCGGTCCGTTGATGGGACCTGCACCTGCTATAGATGCAAACTGATGACCAAATACCACATTGGTATCAGCCGGTACATAATCCACTCCATCCTCCATCTCATATGCCGGTGTTTTTGCTTTTGGGTCAATGCCCCATTTGTTCTGAAGATAACGGCCATACAGAAGATATGCTCCACCCAGCACTACAATGGCTATTATCATCATTACTATTCCACTCATAATGTCTTCCCTCTTCTTTCTTTTATATTTATATATAAAAAAACGCCCCTGCTATCCAATTTCCAATTGGATAACAAAGGCGGAATATTCCGTGGTACCACTTTGTATTATTATACCTGTCACCAGATACAATCTCTTAACACTGTCTAAGCCAAACAGCTTCTCCTGTAACGTGAAGACCACGTCCCGGCTTACTATAGATTTCAGCGGGATGCTCCCGGGTGATATCACAAAACACCATCTGTCGCATCTCACCTGCCTGCGACTCTCTGTAATCCGGTTCCTTTTGTGACCTGTCCTGTTCTATGCATTTCTCTTTTTTATTTATTTAAAGTTTTACTCTTTTTTTTATAAAATATCAAGAGATAATTTATATATATTTTACAATTATAGATATGTATTTTTATACAATATATATAACTGTAAAAGCAGACAGTGCTTTACACGCACAGTCTCACCTAACCTTTCCCGAACTATAGCAATCCTCATAAATAATACATTTAAGACAGTTCAGCAGAGTGCGAAAGACAAGGAAGATATCTGCAGGCGTGCTGACACACGGCAAAGATATCTGACGCAGGATTTCACACTCTGATGGGCTGGATTAAGATGCATTATTTTAGAGGATTGCTATAA
>PPYE01661643.1_pt1 | contig 177796 bp, 169 predicted proteins | sample 1559881 | NCBI WGS metagenome assembly PPYE01 (sample SAMN08240022, study PRJNA423297) | Human gut metagenome, whole genome shotgun sequencing project. | reverse complement strand
CTGCGCCACTCCTGCTAAAATTCAATATTCCTACTCAGGGGCTCTTTTTGTGCTGTCTGCACAATCTGGGGCGGTCCAGATTGATGGCAGGCCGGGGGCTTTTTCATTGGATCTTTTGCAGGTCTGTATGCAGGCATTGACGCCACAGAAACAGGGTGAGCAATGCCGCAAGCAGGCATAAACCGGCATAGACGACAGAATGGGGAAATATCACCAGCAATAACCAGGGGATGCAGGCGGAGATCAGCCCGTTCAGCAGGGACAGCAAGGTGGCGGTGCTCTGCTTGACGACCTCGGTCTCGTTTTTTGCCTGCAGTTTCGGGAAAGCCAGGTCAATTCGCAGGGCTGCCACGGCACCGTATACGCAGTAGACGGCGGGGACAAGAGCCAGCCAGAGCAGATCGGGGCCTTGCGGATGCAGGGCCAGCGTCCCGCCGATAACTGCAATAAGCCAGCAGTGAAACGCCACGGTCAGATTCAGCAGGACTTTGGCAAGCAGAAGGTCCCGGGTACGCACCGGCAACGTGCGGATCAGCGGCCATTGCGCTCCTTCCAGGGAGATGGCACAGGAGGTCACCGGCATTAAAATGGCCAGCAGTCCCAGCACAAGGGGAAGATACCGGATGATGACGGCGGAGGTCAGTCCCATGGTACGGCCGAATTGGTCACCGCTCAACAGAAGCATCAGGGAAATGGCTGCCATCAGGCAGTACCCGATGGCCGTGTTGGAAAACCAGGTCATACAGGTGGTGTAGCGGCGTACTTCCCGCAGATACAGGGCAGTGAGAGGTGTATGAACCGTGGTCCTCCGGTTTGCGCGCCGCCTGCCGGCAACGGCGTTCAGGGCGTTGCAAAGGGCGTCATATCGCCGGACGATGATGGCGGCAGCCAGCCCGGCGGGCAGCAGGGCGGTCAAACTCAGCCGCAGCAGGGCGGAACCGGAGCCGGAATCGCCGGAGAGGATCTGACTGAACCAGGCAGCAGGCGGATAACGGGAGGCGGATGCCGTGAGAAGTGGTTTCATAGCCAGGAGCAGTGCTGTGGGATCGTTGGGGTCCATTGATGTGCTGTCGAATTGGAAGGACAAATTCATGGCCACCACCAGATACAACACCAGGATCAGGGTGGCTATGAGCGGTTTGTATCGCAGGCGCCGCACAAAGAGGGCGGATAAAACACTGGGAATACAGGCAACTGTCAGGCAGGGGAGCGGTGCTAGCAGGAGCCCCCACAGAAAAGCAGCCCAGAAAAGGATACCCGGCTGTAAGGCCATGGCGTATACCACCATTCCCGGAACCAGACAAAGAGCGCACAGCGCCAGATATACCAGATACAGTGCCAGCAGCCAGCTCAGCGGCAGTGCTCTGTGCGGGATAGGAAGGGTGGAGATCTGGTCATGAAAAGTGTGGCTGAACAAGAAGTTGCCGATGTTCAGAATTCCCAGCAGCAGCGTCAGGGCGGAGGCCATGGTGTACAGAAAGCCGGGAAGGGCTTCCCCGAACCCAAGAAGGAGCATTCCCCAGGCCAGGAAGAGCAGATACCCCACGGCCATTATGGCCAGCAGCCCCCACACAAAAGCGTTGATCAGCCAACGGCGCTTTTCTTTGGGATCTCGGGTGTGCACAAACTCATTCCAGCCGCCCAGGCGGTACAAATCAAGCTTCAGCAGCAGGGCCAGACCCCGCAGTGTCGGTTTCGCCATGGCGTACCACCTCCATAAAGGCTTCTTCCAGAGTCTTGCCGCCGGTGAGAACGGCGGTCTCTCCGGCAGCCACCAGATGTCCCTGCCGGATGATGGCTACCTTGTTGCACAGCCGTTCCGCCACATCCAGCACATGGGTGGAAAAGAAGACGGCGCCGCCCTGCCTGCACAAGGTGTGCATAAGGCCTTTTAGCGTCACCACCGCTTCCGGGTCCAACCCTACAAAGGGCTCGTCCAGAATCAGGAGCCGCGGTTCGTGGATCAGGGCGCCAAGAATGGCCAGCTTCTGTTTCATTCCGTGGGAATAAGCGGAGGTCAGTTCCCCCAGCACATCGGAAATCCCGAAGGGGGATGCCAGTTCTTCCGTGCGCCGGATACGGTCAGCACGGGAAACTTCAAATACATCTGCGACAAAGTTCAGGTACTGCTGTCCGGTAAGATACGGGTACAGCAAGGGCTCGTCCGACAGATAGGCAAAGGTCCGCTTGCAGGCAAGCGGGTCCTGGCGGATGGAGATCCCGTCAATGCGGATGTCGCCCTGTTCAAATGGAAGCAGCCCGACAGCAGCCTTGATGGTGGTGGTTTTACCGGCGCCGTTGTGACCGATGAAGCCGTATATGTCCCCGGGGGCCACATGCAGATTCAGGTCCTGCACAGCAGTCTTGCCGCCCGGGTAAATCTTGGTCAGATGTTCGATGGTCAGCATGATCCGTTCCTCACTTCATCCATCCCTTGAATACAAGGAAGGAATACAGGTAAATCCACACGCAGCCCAACAGGGTGGTTCCCAGCAGCACGATCAGAGTGCCGGAAAAACCAAGGGCTCCTGCGAACACGCCGGAAAGTAGGGTAGAGGCTCCGATGAGGATAAAGACAAACCCACCCATGCGCTGGGTGCGGTTCCAGTTGTGTTCGTCTGCCAGCGCCCAGGGAGTGCGGCAGACGAAGGTGTAATTTTGTTTGACGCGTGGCATGTAGTTGCCCAGCAGAATGAACAGCAGGCCAATGCCGCCACCCACCAGCAGTCCGGTGGCACCGCTTCCGTCCTTCAGGATGCCGAACACGGCCAGTTCGCTCAGCCAGCTGACGGCGCAGCCGAACAGGACCGTGCCCAGAACCATTCCGTTCCAGATGGGCCGGAACTTGGCAAAGTTTTCGCCCTTGGGGTCAATGGAGGGCAGAACCCGGAACAACAGCAGTAGTCCCAGCGGCAGCAGACCAGTGGCCAGAGCACTCCATTTGGGGCCGAACCCATCGGCCACGCCGGCCCAGTTCCAGTGAACGGGCACCTGCTCCGGCATCGTGGGCAGGCACAGGGCGTGACCCAGCAGGTTTACCATGCACACGGCTCCCAGGATCCAGTACAGTTTGTTATTCTTCATGATCGGTATCCTCCTTCATGAACCCAAAATCATAGAACCACTTCATGATTTCCTGAAATACCGTCAGGTTCAGGCAGTATACGATGTTCTGTCCCCGGCGTTCATCGGTTACCAGACCGGCGGATTTCAGAATGTTCAGATGATGACTGACCGATGGTTTGGCCATGGAAAAATGAGCGGCAATTTCCCCGGCGGTCATCTCCCCGCCGGCAAGCAGTTCCAGAATTTTCCGCCTGGTCGGGTCGGCCAAAGCTTTGAATGCATCACCCATCTGCGGCACCTCCTTATGATATGAGATATTTAGAAAAATATCTAAATGCTTGATTTGGCCACAGTATAGCATGCGGTCCGGAGGCTGTCAAGCAATAAAATGCAACGAAAAAACCGCCCCGGAAGCATGTTCCGGGGCGGTCGAAAATGATATGAAAACCAGAAAGATCAGGCGTTGACCTCATCCACCAGGTGTTCCATCACCAGGTCATTCAGGATGCTCATCTTCAGGTAGTTTTCACCATAGTAGTTCACATAGCTGCTGGTGTCGCTGCTGCCGAAGTATTCCTGGAACTGGCTTTCCAGGGTCTCGGTGGGGCAGGTGATGCCGTACTTTTCGGCCAGAGCCTGCATGATCAGGGTCTGCTGGATGGCACCGTCAATATACTGGCGGGAGGTTTCCAGGTAGGCGGCGGCACTGTCATAGCCGTTGGCCTGCAGGAACTCGTCCAGGGACATGCCGTACATCTGGGCGTACAGATACGGGCTTTCCAGATAGTAGTCCTCAAAGTACTTGGTCAGGGCGGCAGGCGCATCTCCCTGCACGCTCAGGGTGCTGCTCAGCTGGGAATACAGCTCGTTGGTCTGCTGGCTGAACAGCAGCATGTCGGAGATGTAGCTGTTCAGGGTGGCCACGTCGTTCAGGCCCAGATTCTCGCTCAGGTTTTCCTTCACGAAATCGTCGGTCAGTTCGGGGGTCACAGTCTCGGAAATGTAGTTCAGGGTGGTGGAGAACACCGCGTCCTTGCCGGCCAGATCGGTGGCCTGATAGTCGTCGGGGAAAGTCACGTTCACATCAAAGGTCTCACCGGGCATGTGACCCACGATCTGGTCCTCAAAATCGTCGATGAAGGAACCGCTGCCCAGGGTCAGGTCGTACCCTTCGGCAGAGCCGCCGTCAAATTCCTCGCCGTCCACGGAGCCGACAAAGTCGATGTTCACGGTGTCTCCGTCGGCAGCAGCGCGGTCGGTCACCTGATTGGTGGTGGTGTAGTTGACCAAGATGTTGTCATTGATGTAGTTGGCAACGTCCTCATCGGTCACCGTGTTGGCCTCGTCCGAAAGGCTCAGCCCCAGGTCATCGGGAAGGGTGATGTAATCGGAGGCGGTCACGCCGGTCACATAGCCATTCTCGTCAAAAACCGAGCTGTAATCGAAATCTGCCAGATACGCATAGGGATCGGCGGCGCTTTCCTCGGTGGCGGTCTCCGGCGTGGCGGTTTCGGGGGAACTGGCGGCTTCGGATTCCTGCTTGCCGCAGGCGGCCAGCCCCAGAGTCAGCGCGGCGGCGGTCAGCACAGCCACCGGGCGGGTCATGTTCATCAGTTTCATGGGCTTCTCCTGTCTTTTGTGAAGTGATACCTCATCATTATACATCATTTTTCGAAAATGTACAGCACAACATTCCAATTTGCTTTGGAACGTGGTATACTGAACAGGAATGTTTCCGGTTCGGCCGGAATTTTACAGGGGGAAACCATGAAAAGACACGAAATTGACCGTATCAATGAATTGGCACACAAAGCGAAGACGGTGGGCCTGACCGAGGCCGAAATCGCCGAGCGTGCCGACCTGCGCCGCCGCTATCTTGCGGACATTCGCGCTGCGGTGCAGGAACAGCTGGAACATACCATCGTGCAGGAACCGGACGGTACCCGTCACCCGCTGCTGAAAAAGGAGGGTGTGCGCGGTGCCCGCAGTTAAGACAAAAAAGACGGCTGGTGAGACGCTGTGGGCCGTGGTGCCGTGGCTGTGGCTGTTCGGAGCCTGGCTGTTCGGCGTGATCTTCATGGTGGTGTACGGGCGTTCCCTGCTGGACAGCGACATGGCCTCGGAGATGGTCCTGGCCGCCCAGCTGAATAAAGAAGGCGGGTTCCTTTCCACCGCCTGGTATTATTCCACCGAACTGCGGGTGTTCTGCGAACAGCTCCTCTTCAAACTGGGGCTGGCGGTCTTTCCGCAGAACTGGCACGCAGCCCGCACCCTGGCCCAGGCAATCCTGTCTGCGCTGGTGGCAGTGTCCGGGTTGTATTTTCTGTATGGCGCGTCGCTGCGTAAAAGTGCACCCTGGCTGGTGGGAGCTTTGCTGTGTCCTTTTGGATTCTGGCAGATGTTCCACTGCGTTTTCGGCGGATTTTATTATGTACATATGATTTTTGTCATGCTCAGCATGGGCCTTGTGCTGCGCATTACCACCGCAATGGACTCTGCCCGCCGTACGGCGGTCCGCGCTGTGCTGCTGGCCGGACTGGCCTTTGCGGCGGGACTTAACGGGATCCGCATCCTGATGAACCTGTATGTGCCCCTTGCCGCGGCAGCCCTGGTACTGTTGGGCTGGCGCTGGAACCAGGCACCGCTGGAACGCCCCCGGACGGTGCCCCAGGTCCGGTTTGCCGCAGCGGCATGGGGGGCGGCGGTGGTTTCGCTGGCGGGCTATGTTGTGAACGCCAAAGTCCTGGCCGCCAACCACACCTTTTCGGACCAGGGACAGCGAAGCTGGACGGCCCTGAGTTTTGAATATCTGACAAGGGTGTGGGCCGATTTCCTGACCCTCTTCGGATATCCCGGCGACAGCGGCACCCTGAGCTTCGGGGATCCCATCCCTCTGTTCAGTCTGCAGGGATTGCTGGGGGCACTGGGGCTTGTGATTGCCGGTGTGCTGATCGCTTCGGTGGTGCATCTGCTCATGCGCCGCCGGGAGCTGTCCTTTGTCCGGATGGCGGTGCTGACGGTCTTCCTGTCCTGCCTGCTGGTGGACAGCATCGCCTTTGCCTTTATGAATGAAATGATCGGCATCAACGGAAGCTACTGGCTGCCGGTGGTACCGCTGGCGTTTGCGGTTCTGGGAATCGAAGGGGAGACCTTCCCGCTGCGCCGGGGCCTGCCCCGGCGGGGGCTGGCCGTTGCTTTTGCGGTGGCGTTTCTGGGAGTCAGCACCTCGACCACCCTTCGGTTTGTGGAAGTGCCGCCCCGGGGCGAGCCGCACCTGGAAACCATCTGCGACTGGCTGGTGGACAACGGATACACCCAGGGGTACGCCACCTTCTGGTTTGCCAATGTGATGACCGAGCTTTCCGACGGAACCCTGGAAATGTGGGATGTTACGGACCTGAGCCGGATGGATCTGCACGGATGGCTGCAGACAAAGTCCCATATCAATCCGCCGGAAGGGGAGGTGTTCCTGATCGCGGATCCCAGTGTGCGCGTTGACGAACTGCCTTACCGGGATCTGGTGGATGTGGTGTACGAGGACGATCACGGATTCCATATCCTGACGGCACCGGAAGCCCAGCCGCTCATCGACGCGGTGGCGCAGGCCCGTGCCGCCCAGTAAAAATCTTTGCTGCGCTCCGCAAATTTTGTTCGAACCTGCGGGGCGCGCCTTGTATTTTTGGACAATCTCTGGTATAATCATACCCGGCGGCGTATCCCGGTTTGAACAAATCGGCCCCTTGTGGGGTCGGGCGGAAAAGGCTGTACATTGAACCAAAAGAGAGGTTGCAAAACATGCTTACTGCAATTACCGGCATCAACTGGGGCGACGAAGGAAAGGGCCGTATGGTCGACCTTCTCAGCCAGGATTACGACATCGTCGCACGGTACCAGGGTGGTGACAACGCCGGCCATACCGTCAAGAACGAGCGCGGCAAGTTCGTGCTGAACCTGATCCCCTCCGGCATCCTGCGTCCTGACGTGGTCTGCGTCATGGGCGGCGGCATGGTCATTGACCCTGTCCATCTGGAAAAGGAGATCGCGGCCTTGCGGGAGCAGGGCGTTGAGATCAGCCCCGCCAACCTGAAGATTTCTGACCGTGCTACCATCACCATGCCTTTCCATGTGGATCAGGACGGCCTGGAAGAGGCCCGTCTGTCCAAGACCGGTGCACAGTTCGGCTCCACCAAGCGCGGCATCGCCTACACCTATGGCGACAAGTTCATGAAGAAGACCCTGCGCATGGGGGATCTGGTCCATATGGACGCCGGTGTGCGCAAGCGCCTGGAAACCATTGTGGAATCCAAGAACCTGACCATGGTCAACATCTATGACCAGAAGCCCGTCAGTGTGGATGAGATGTGGGCCTGGTGCGAACATTACTCCGCTGCCTTCAAGGATTATATCTGCGATGTGGGCGAATATCTGGCCCAGGCGGATGACGCCGGCAAGAAGATCATGTTTGAGGCCCAGCTGGGCGCTCTGCGTGATATCGACTACGGTATCTATCCCTATACTTCCAGCTCCAACACCATCAGTGCCTACGCACCCATCGGCGCCGGCATTCCGGGCCGCAAGCTGACCCTGTCCGTGGGCATCATGAAGGCCTATTCCTCCTGCGTGGGCGAAGGCCCCTTCACCGCCGAACTGGCCATGAGCGAAGCCGACAAGGACGTGCTGCGTGAACACGGCCATGAATATGGTGCTGCCACCGGCCGTCCCCGCCGTGTGGGTCCCTTCGACGTGGTTGCCAGCCGTTACGGCGTGCAGTGCCAGGGCTGTGATGAACTGGCCCTGACCCTGCTGGACGTGCTGGATTATATGGAAACCATTCCCGTGGTGGAATCCTACCGTCTGTCCGACGGCACCGTGACCGGCCGTTTCCCCACCGGCAAAACTCTGGACGACGCCCAGCCGGTCATCAAGGAGATGAAGGGCTGGCACTGCGACATCACCGGTGTCCGCAAGTATGAGGATCTGCCTGCTGAGGCCCGCGCTTATGTGGAATACCTGGAACAGGCTGTGGGTTGCCGTATCAAGTATATCTCCGTCGGCCCCGAGCGCGATGCCTGCATCGTGCGGGACTGATTGCCTCTGAACCTGCCCTGCTGTTTGGCAAGCGGGGCATAAACCGAAAACACTTTACACAGCGGACTCGCCTTTGCGCGGCTCCGCTGCTTTTTCAGCTGGGATACCATATGTATCCGTCCAACAAGAAAGGGGAGACCAGGGCGTGACCCGTTGGCTCATCCGTCTTTTCATCAAAGACAGCGAAGACACTTCAAAACCTTCCGTGCGTGCTGCGTACGGCAATCTGGCCTGCGTGGCCGGTATTTTCTGCAATCTGCTTCTGTTTGCCGGCAAATTCACCGTCGGCACCCTGTTCGGCAGCGTGGCCATCGCTGCCGATGGCGTGAACAACCTGTCCGATGCCGGTTCCAGTGTGGTCAGTCTGGTGGGCTTCCGCCTGGGGGCCCGTCCGGCGGACGACAAACATCCCTTCGGCCATGCCCGATACGAGTATCTGGCCGGTCTGGCTGTATCGGTGATGATTCTGGTCATTGGCATTGAGCTGCTCAAGGAGAGCGTGGCCAAGCTGATTCATCCTTCGGTGGTGGAATTCGGCCTGCTCACCGGCGCGGTCCTGGTGGCATCCATCCTGATCAAGGTGTGGATCTCCGCCTTCAATCGCAGGATCGGTACCCTCATCGGGTCCGAAACCCTGATCGCCACCGCAGCCGATGCCCGCAACGACGTGGTGTCCACCTCCGCAGTCCTGGTGGCCAGTCTGGCAGCGTCCATTACCGGCATCAACCGTCTGGATGGTCTGGCCGGTCTGGCGGTGGCGGCCTTTATCCTGTACAGCGGCTTCGGCCTGGTCCGGGATACCCTGGACCCTATTCTGGGCGCTGCTCCCGACCCGGCCCTGATCCGCCATATTGAGGAAAAGGTCATGACCTATCCCGGCGTGCTGGGCATTCATGACCTGATGCTTCACGACTACGGCCCCGGCAATCGTCTGGTCAGCTTCCATGTGGAGATGTCCGCGGCGGCCGATGTGCTGGCCAGCCATGACGTCATCGACAATATCGAACGGGATCTGGCCCGGGATGATGGCCTTACTGCCACCATCCACTATGATCCGGTGGTGGTGGATGATCCCCATGCCCGGGAACTGCGGGAATTTGTCCGCAGCAAGGCGGCCGAACTGGAACCTGCCGCTGCCATCCATGATCTGCGCATTGTACCCGGCAACAGCCATACCAATGTGGTGTTTGACTGTGCTGTGCCGCCGGAATATCTTACCGCCCGGGACCATCGCGGAACCAAGCTGACAACCGCCCTGCGGGATGCGGTGAAGGAACGCTGGCCCGACCATTTCTGTGTTATCCGTCTGGAATCCAACTACGGCGCCGCCCAGCTGGAACCCGATCACAAACATTGACCCGTTTCCCGCTTTGCCGGCGGGGAAAGAACCGTCTCAGAAAGGAAGTCGACCCATGGATTACAATGCCGCCGCTCTTGCCATGCACAAAGCCCACCATGGCAAACTGACCGTCAACAGCCTGGTGGAAGTGCGGGACAAGGATGCTCTTTCCACCGCCTACACCCCCGGTGTGGCCGAACCCTGCCGCAAAATCAAGGAAAACCCGGATGATGTCTACACCTACACCCTCAAGGGCCGCACGGTGGCCGTGGTCACCAACGGCACCGCCGTGCTGGGCCTGGGCAATATTGGTCCCGAAGCGGGTCTGCCGGTCATGGAGGGCAAATGTGTCCTGTTCAAGGAGTTCGGCGGGGTGGACGCCTTCCCCATCTGCCTGAACGCCAAGACCAAAGAGGAGGTCGTGGCGGCGGTCAAAGCCATCGCGCCCACCTTCGGCGGCATCAACCTGGAGGATATCCGCAGCCCCGAATGCTTTGACATCGAAGCCGAACTGGAGCGGGACCTGGATATCCCTGTTTTCCATGACGACCAGCATGGCACCGCCATCATCGTGCTGGCAGGCGTGCTCAACGCCCTGAAAGTGGTGGGCAAACGCATCGAGGATATCCGCATTGTCCAGAACGGCCCCGGCGCTGCCGGCACTGCCATCATCAAGATGCTGCAGACCGCTGGTGCCAAGGACATCATCGCTGTGGATGAACACGGCATCCTGGTACCCGGCCGTCCCGCCGGCTTTGTGGGCCACAAGGCGGCTCTGGCTGAATCCACCAACCCCCGCCGGGTCACCGGCGGTCTGGCAGATGCCATCCGCGGCGCCGACCTGTTCATCGGCACTTCTGTGGCCGGAGCACTGACCCCGGAGATGGCTGCCACCATGGCCCCGGATGCCATTGTTTTTGCCATGGCCAATCCCACCCCGGAGATCATGCCCGACGCCGCCAAGGCAGCCGGTGTGCGCATCATCGGTACCGGCCGCAGCGACTTCCCCAACCAGGTCAACAACGTCCTGGCCTTCCCTGGCATCTTCAAGGGTGCCTTGTCTGTGCGTGCCCGGGACATCAATGCTTCCATGAAGCTGGCCGCTGCCCGCGCCATCGCCTCCCTGATCCCTGATGAGGAACTCAACGAAGAAAATATCCTGCCCAAGGCCTTTGACCCCCGTGTGGCTCCGGCCGTGGCCGACGCTGTGGCGCAAGCTGCGCGGGAAAGCGGTGTGGCCCGCGCATGAGCATTCGGGAAATTCAGGCCGCTGCCATCACCGACGCGGTAGAACAGCTGTGCATCCAGGCAAACCGCTTTTTGCCGGAGGATATCCGCACCGCGGAAGAGAAGGCCATCGCGGCTGAACCATGGCCGCTGGCCCGGACCACCCTGGAACTGCTGCGCTCCAACCTGGACGCCGCAGCGGAGAAGGAACTGCCCATCTGCCAGGATACCGGCATGGCCTGTGTCTTTGTGGAGCTGGGGCAGGACGTTCATATCACCGGCGGCACTCTGCGGGATGCGGTGGATGAAGGCGTGCGCCGTGGTTATACCAAAGGCTATCTGCGCAAAAGCATCACCGGCGACCCGCTGAAACGCCAGAATACCGAGGACAACACCCCTGCTTTCCTCACGGTGGAGCTGGTCCCCGGGGACGGCTGCCGCATTACGGTGGCACCCAAAGGGGCCGGCAGCGAGAACATGAGCCGTCTGGCCATGCTCAAGCCCGCCGACGGCGTACAGGGCGTGAAAGATTTCGTGCTGGAAACGGTCCGGCTGGCCGGTTCCAATCCCTGCCCGCCCATTATTCTGGGCGTAGGCGTGGGCGGCAGTTTCGACAAATGTGCCCTACTGGCCAAGCATGCTCTGCTGCGGCCGCTGGACTGCCCCAACCCGGACCCCTATTATGCGGATCTGGAAAAGGAATTGTGTGAGGCCATCAATGCCATGGGCATCGGGCCGCAGGGCTTTGGCGGTGCCACCACCTGCCTGGGCGTTGCCATCGAACAGGCTCCCACCCATGTGGCGTGCCTGCCGGTGGCCGTCAATATCGGCTGCCATGTAACCCGCCGTGCCACTGCTAAATTGTAACCAAAAACCTGTCAGGAAGTGAGAAAGAGTTATGCCAGCCAAACGTCAACCCAATATTGATATCCCGCTGGAAGGCGTGGGGCGCCGTGCTCCGCGTACTTCTGACATTGATATTCCGCTCTCCTCCTCCCGTGCTTCCGGCGGCATTGCCGACCCCAAGCTGGAAGATATGGTCAACCGTCACCATGAGGAGGTAAAGGAACTGCACCGCCGTGCGCGGCAGGGGAGGTAAACAGGTATGCAGTATGAGCTTCACACGCCTTTGACAAAAGAAGCCCTTGCACAGCTCAGAGCGGGGGATACCGTGCTTCTGTCCGGCGCGGTCTATACCGCCCGGGATGCGGCCCATGGCCGGATGATGGAGCTGCTGGATGCCGGCAAACCGCTGCCCTTTGATATCCGCGGTGCCGCTGTTTATTATGTGGGCCCCACCCCGGAACGTCCCGGCCAGGTCATTGGCGCTGCCGGACCCACCACCGCCGGACGCATGGACAAGTTCACCCCCCGTCTTCTGGACCTGGGGCTTGCCTGCATGATCGGCAAGGGAAAACGGGATGCCGCCGTCAAGGCTTCCGTGGTCAGCAACGGGGCGGTCTATCTGGCCGCTTTGGGCGGAGCCGGTGCCCTGATGGCTGCCAGCATCCGCAGCTGTGAGGTCATCGCCTGGCCGGATCTGGGCTGCGAGGCGGTGCGCCGCCTCACGGTGGAGAAGATGCCGCTGACCGTTCTGCTGGACGCTCATGGGGGAGATCTGTACGAAAGCGGCCCTGCCGCCTACCTGAACAGCTTGTCTGCCGATTGACAAAATGTCCGCCGCTTGGTACACTGATGTGTGTTGAGCGGATATGGCGGAACTGGCAGACGCGCTGGTTTTAGGGTCCAGTGTCCATGACGTGCAGGTTCGATTCCTGTTATCCGCACCAAAAAGCCCCGGCTGTTTTACCAGCCGGGGCTTTTTTCATGCATATTTTCAAAAAGAAGATGATTCCGGCAGCAGAGCGGCACGGCGGCGGAAATAGTACACCGCCCCCACCAGGTCGGCCAGTGCCCAGCCGATGGGGACCGAGATCCAGATGCCCCACACGCCCACCTGCGGCGCCAGAGCGTAGGCCAGGGCCACCCGGGTGCCCAGAGAGAAGACAGTCAGCACCACCGACATGGCTGGACGGCGCACTGCACGGTAGAATCCATACAGCAAGAACAGGATGCCGATGCCGCAGTAGCAGGCACCTTCGATCCAAAGATACTGAACACCCACGGCGGTGATCTGGGCCACGGCCGGATCGGTGGGATCCACAAAAATGCCCATAAGCGGTGCGGCAAACAGACATACGACCGCACTCACCGCTACACAGAAAACGGCGGCACAGATTACCGCACTGCGGGTCCCTTTGCGGATGCGTTCCTGGCTGCGGGCGCCGTAGTTCTGGGCAATGAAAGTGGAAAAGGCGTTGCCGAAATCCTGTACCGGCATGTAGGCAAAGGAATCAATCTTGACGGCGGCGGCAAAGGCTGCCATGACCACTTCCCCGAAGCTGTTCACCAGCCCCTGCACCATCAGGATGCCAAAGTTCATGATGCTCTGCTGTACACAGGTCAGCAGGGAAAAGGAAACGATCTCACCCAATACACTCCGGCTCCAGCGGCAATCCTCTTTTGCAGGTACCAGCATGGGCAGGCGAATCAAGGTATACACCGCAATGCCGATGCCGGATACATACTGGGCGATGACGGTGGCAATGGCCGCGCCGGCCACACCCCAGCCGCAGATCAGCACAAAAGTCAGGTCCAGCACAATGTTCAGAATGGCCGATATCCCCAGAAACACCAAAGGCACTACCGAGTTGCCCACTGCCCGCAGCAGGGCAGCAAAGTAGTTGTACAGGAACACAGCGGGGATGCCCCAGAAGATACACCACAGATAGGTGTGCATGAGGGGAATGATTCCATGGGGGACCTGAAGCAGGACCAGGATGGGATTCAGCAGCAGAAAGACGGCTATGTTCAGGACTATGGTCACCGACGCGATAAATACAAAGGCGTGGAAGATCCCGCTTTTCAGTCCGCTGCGGTCGCCTTCGCCCCAACGGATGGAAAAAAGCGCGCCGCTGCCCATGCACAACCCCAGCAGGATGGAGGTCAGAAAGGTCATCAGGGTGTAAGCGGAGCCGACCGCCGCGAGGGTATCGGCTCCCAGAAAGCGGCCTACGATGATGGTGTCCGCCACATTGTACAGCTGCTGCAGCAGATTGCCGGCCATCATGGGCAGCGCAAACAGGATCAGACTTTTGGTGATGGGCCCGGTGGTCAGGGCAGTATCGTGTTTGATAGCCATAAATGGACTCCTCGGGCGAACGAATGCCCTACGGTGAGGTCTTTCTTTGAAAAAAATCCGGACAAACCAAAAGCCCCGGCACAAAGCCGGGGCTTTTGGGCGGGGCCGAACCCGCTGAGTTGGTGCGGAAGATGGGACTTGAACCCACACGTCATGGACACACGCACCTCAAACGTGCCTGTCTGCCGATTCCAGCACTTCCGCATATTGCACCACCGGATCAACCACCAGCGCTGCAATGGCTATTCTATCATACCTACCAGTAAAATGCAAGACTTTTTTTCAGGGGGCCGCTGCGGGACGGGGCATTGGGAAAAATCAACCTTGACAGGCAAAGAACCGGCTAAGAAAAGGAACACAGGATTAAGATACAGCAAAGAAACAGTTGAATTTTGTCGCGGGCTCTCGTATAATAGCCAAAAATAGAATGGAAATTTTGCGCAAATCCGAAAGGCTTTGCGCGTTTATTTCGTGTACAGAGGTGCAGTATGAAAATCGTGATCGTCGGTTTGGGCAAGGTCGGCCGTGCTTTGACCGAGCAGCTGACTGCCGAAGGGCATGATATCGTCGGTATCGATATCAACCCTGACCGCGTGGAGAGCATCGTCAATGTCTTTGACGTGCGCGGCGTACCGGGCAATGGCGGGTGCTATGAAATTCAGAGCGAAGTCTTTGAAAACGGTGCCGACCTGCTGGTGGCCACCACTTCCAGCGACGAGATCAACATTCTGGCTTGTCTGGTTGCCAAGAAGATCGGAACCCGCCATACCATTGCCCGTATCCGTAACCCGGAATACGAAAAACAGCTGCGGTTCATGCGCCAGGAGCTGGGGCTTTCCATGTTTGTCAATCCGGAAAAGGCCACGGCCCGTGAGATTTCCCGGGTGCTGCGTTTTCCCAATGCCATCAAGCTGGAACAGTTCTGCCGGGGCCGGTTTGAACTGATTGAATACCGCATCAATCCCGGCAACCCTCTGTGCGGCCTGCAGCTGTCTGACCTGTACAGCAATATGCATGTCAAGCTGTTGGTGTGTGCCGTGGCCCGTGGAAAAGATATCACCATCCCCGACGGCAATTTTGTGCTGGAAGAAGGGGACAAGGTTTATCTGACTGCCTCTCCCCAGGAACTGGAGAACTTTTTCCGCCGTTTGGGGCTGTTCAAGGGCCGTGCGTCCAACGTCATGGTGGTGGGGGCCAGCCGCATGGCGTATTACCTGCTCAAGGAGCTGCGGGATATGCACATGCACATCACCCTCATTGACAACGACCCGGCCCGCTGCCGTGACATGAGCGAACGCCTGCCCGGAGTCCTGGTCATTCAGGGGGACGCTGCGGACAGTGAACTGCTCAATGAGGAAGGTCTGGCGGAGATGGATGCCTTTGTGGCTCTGACCGGCCTGGATGAGACGAACATCATCCTTTCCATGTATGCGGCCCAGCTCAATTCCTGCAAGGTGGTAGCCAAGATCAACCGCAGTTCCTTTGCGGATCTGGCCACCGCAAACGGGATGGTGGACAGTGTGGTGTCCACCGGCGATGTCACCGCCGAGACCATTCTGCAGTATGTGCGCGGGATGCAGAACTCCTTCGGGTCCAACATCCGGACCCTGCACCGTGCAGTGAGTGGTCGTGTGGAGATCCTGGAATTCAATGTGGGGCCGGACATTCCTTTTGTGGGCACACCGCTGAAAGACCTGACGCTGAAAAAGGGGATGCTGATTGCAGGCATCGTGCGTGCCAACGGCCAGACCCTGATCCCGTCCGGTTCCGACAGCCTGCGCCGCGGGGACGACGTGGTCATCGTGACCACCGGTACGCCCATTACCGACCTTCGTGAGGTCGTGGAGTAAGAGGCGAGCCAATGAATTATCGAATGATTGCTTTTGTTCTCGGCCGCATTTTCATGGCGGAGGCTGCTTTGCTTGTCCTGCCCATGGCCTGTGCACTGATTTATGGGGAAAACACCATCTTTGCATTTCTCATTCCCATCCTGCTGCTGATGGCGCTCGGGTGCCTGTTCGGCTTGCGCAAGCCCAAAGATACGGTCATCTATGCCAGAGACGGTCTGGTGGTCGTCGCTCTGGCCTGGGTTCTCATGAGCGCTTTCGGCGCGCTGCCTTTTCTGCTTTCGGGGGATATCCCGGATTATACCGATGCTTTCTTTGAGATGGTGTCCGGCTTTACCACCACCGGCTCCAGCATCCTCAAGGATGTGGAGGCTATGAGCCGAGGCTGTCTTTTCTGGCGCAGCCTGTCCCACTGGGTGGGCGGCATGGGCGTTCTGGTCTTTGTCATGGCGGTGGTTCCCATGACCGACGGCCGCGCCATGCACCTGATGCGGGCGGAGGTCCCCGGCCCCACCGTGGGCAAGCTGTCCAGCAAACTGCAGGATACGGCCAAAATTCTTTACCGCATCTACCTGGTGATGACGGCCGTGGAAGTTGTGCTGCTTCTGGCGGGGGGCATGCCGCTGTATGATGCGCTCATCCACTCCTTCGGAACAGCCGGCACCGGCGGTTTCAGCTGCAAGGCCCTCAGTGTGGGGGCGTACAACAGCGTGTATATCGAGATGGTCATTGCCGTCTTTATGCTGCTCTTCGGCATCAACTTCAATCTGTACTATTACATATTGCTGCGGCATTTCCGGCAGGCATTCCTGTCTGAAGAGCTGCTGACCTACCTGGGTGTGGTGGCTGCGTCCACCCTGGCCATTGCGGTCAATCTGAGCCATATGTGCCAGAATTTTGCCGAGGCGCTGCGTCTGTCCTTTTTCCAGGTGTCGTCCATCATTACCACCACCGGCTATGCCACCACCGATTTCAATATGTGGCCTTCTTTCAGCCGGACGGTGTTGGTTATGCTGATGTTCCTGGGCGCTTGTGCCGGCTCCACCGCCGGCGGCCTGAAGGTTTCCCGTGTGATTATTCTGGCCAAGTCCAGCGTGCGGGAAGTCCAGCACATGCTGCATCCCCATGCGGTGACCACCATCCGCTTTGAAGGCCGTCCCCTGGATGACAAGACCGTCCGCGGCGCCAGCGTGTACCTGAGTGTGTATCTGTCCCTCTTTGTGGGTTCCATCCTGCTTATTTCGCTGGATGGTTTTGATCTGATCACCAGCTTCACCGCCGTGGTCACCTGCATCAACAATGTGGGACCCGGTCTGGAGATTGTGGGGCCCATGGGGTCCTTTGCAGATTTTTCTCCCTGGTGCAAATGGCTGCTCAGCTTCAACATGCTGGCCGGCCGGCTGGAACTGTTCCCCATGCTGGCGCTGTTTGCGCCGTCCACCTGGCGCCGTCGCCGCCGCCGCGGCAAGGTGGCCCTGCGTTTCTGATGATGTCAAAAGCCCGGACCGGCTGTGTGGTCCGGGCTTTTTTGTATACAGCCGGGAAAGCCGGCATACATATGAGTCGGAACCATGCCGAAGAGGGGGAGAGGGCCCATGGGTGTTTCTGTCAAGACCGTCCGCTGCTGTCTGGCGGCGCTGCTTCTGTTATGCCTTGCTGCGTTCTTTCTGGCGGACTATATGCCGCATCCCGCGCAGGAAGAAACCGCCGTTCCCGATGACCGGCTGGCGGTGCAGGCGGCTGCCGCGCTGGATGGACGGTATGTCTGCCTGACGTTTGACGACGGCCCTTCGGAAAATACAGCTGCCATTCTGGACGCGCTGGCCCGGTATCAGGCTCCGGCCACCTTTTTTGTGACAGCCCAGCCCATCAATGAACCATACTTTGATCAACTGCCACTGATCCAGGCAGGCGGACATCAGATTGCCCTGCACAGTGCCAGCCATCGATATGCGGATATCTACAAAAGCCCTACGGATTTCTGGCTGGACATCAAGCAGCTGCGTCAGACGCTGTCCGCCTGGGTGGATGTGGAACAGATTCATTGGCTGCGCTTTCCCGGCGGCAGCACCAATACGGTCAGCCACCGGTACGGCGGAAAGGATATCATGAAAAAACTGGTGGAGGAGGCGGAGGAAAAGGGGTATCACTGGATCGACTGGAACGTCTGTGCCGAAGATGCCACTTCTGCGCATCCAAACGCGGCTGCCATTCTGCAGAATATACAGCAGGATGCGGCGGGAAAACGGGTGTGTGTGGTTTTGATGCACGATACCGCTGCCACCGGACAGACCGTGCGGGCACTGCCGGATATACTGGCCTGGTTCTCCGAACAGGGGTATCAGTTTTGTACAGTTGAGCAAATGTATACTATGACAAAAGGAGAGTAAGTTGCAAAAGGGAATTGCAAAGACGCTGAACACCATGTATAATAAGGACAAATCAAAGGCGCATAACGCCCGGATTCTAGGAAGTTTGCACATGAAAAATACCCAAAGCCGGCGCATAGCGCTGTGCGGTGTGCTGGCTGCGCTCACGGTTGTGATCCTGCTGGTGGGAACTGCGCTGGGCATCGGTACCTATGCTGCGCCCATGCTGGCCTCATTCCTGCTCATCCCGACTCTGGTGGAATATGGCCCCCGCGCTGCCCTGACCCAGTATGGGGCTGCGGCCGTGCTGGGGCTTCTCCTTGTGCCGGACCCGGAGCTGTCGCTGTTCTATGCGCTGGTGCTGGGACCTTATCCAGTGCTTAAAACGCTGCTGGACCGCCTGCATCCGGCACCGGTGCGCTGGGGCGCGAAACTGGCGGTGTTCAATCTTGCCACCGTGGTTATGTATGCACTGCTCCGGCTGATATTTTTGCCGGATATCATGGAAACCATGCCTGCCACCGCCGCTCTGGCCGTGGTGCTGGTGGTCTTGTGTAATGTGGCTTTTCTTCTGTGCGATCGTGCCGTGACCGCTTTGACCCTGGTTTACCGCCTGCGTCTGCGCCGATACTGGAAAAAACGCTTTTGAGCTTGGCGTACAAGCTCAGGAAAGGAAGATCGACCATGTGGTATCAAAATGCTGTCGTCTACCAGATCTATCCGCTGGGAATGTGCGGGGCACCCTTGCAGAATGACGGCGTGCCCGAACATCGTCTGCTGCGGGTACTGGACTGGGTTGACCATATCCGGGACCTGGGGGCGACCTGTGTGCTGTTCAACCCTCTGTTTGAGAGCGATGCCCACGGGTACGACACCCGGGACTACCAAAAGGTGGATGTGCGCCTTGGCACCAATGAGGACCTGCGTCGGGTCTGTCAGGCTTTGCATGCAGCCGGTCTCAAGGTCATGTTTGACGGTGTCTTCAATCATGTGGGCCGTGGGTTCTGGGCATTCCGGGATGTGCAGGAAAAGCGCTGGGACAGCCCGTACAAGGACTGGTTCAACATTCATTTTGACGGCAACACCAATTATAATGACGGCTTCTGGTATGAAAGCTGGGAGGGCTGCAACGAGCTGGTCAAGCTGAACCTGCACAATCCTGCTGTGCGGGAACATCTGTTTGACGCCATCTCCTCCTGGGTGCGGGATTACGGGATCGACGGGCTGCGCCTGGATGTGGCCTATTGTCTGGACCTGGATTTTCTGGGGGCGCTGCGCCAGTTTACCTCCTCCCTCAAGGAAGATTTCGTGCTGGTGGGGGAGACCCTGCACGGGGACTACAACCGGTGGATGAACGACCATGCCTGCCACTCGGTCACCAATTACGAATGCTATAAGGGGCTGTACTCCAGCTTCAACACCGGCAATATGCACGAGATCGCCTACAGCCTGAACCGCCAGTTCGGTTCTGAGTCCTGGTGCCTGTACACCGGCCGTCAGCTGCTCAGCTTTGCGGATAACCATGACGTTACCCGTGTGGCCAGCATTCTCACCGACAAGAAAGAATTGGAACCCCTGTACGGTCTGCTGTTCGGCATGCCCGGTACGCCCGCTGTCTACTACGGCAGCGAGTGGGGTGTCACCGGGGAGAAGAAGGATGGAGACCCCGCTCTGCGTCCGGCCATCGAAAAGCCGGAGCACAACGAACTGACCGACTGGATCGCCGCTCTGGCCGGAGCCCGTGCCGCCAGTCCGGCTTTGTGCCACGGCAGCTACCGCAATATCCTGGTGCAGCCCAAGCAGCTGATCTTTGAACGCCGCAGCGGGGAGGACCGGGTCCTGGTGGCCATCAATGCCGACAGCCAGCCCTACCACGCCGACTTCAACGCCGAGGCGGGCTGCGCCGTGGACCTGATCACCGGCAAACCCCACGACTTTGGCGGCGGCAGTAATCTGGCGCCTTATTCCTGTGCATTCTGGAAGACCGAATGATCTTCCGGCCTGAATTCTGAAAATCTCCGTTTGAGCGGAAAAGAGGGACCCTTTCATGTGGCTGCTGTTTGCTGCCGCGTCCGCGTTTTTTGCCGGTATCACCGCCATCCTTGCCAAATGCGGCATCCGGCAGACTGATTCCACCGTTGCCACCGCGCTGCGCACCTGTGTGGTACTGGTCATGGCCTGGGTCATGGTACCTGTGTCCGGGCAATGGGCCGGCATCCAGGATGTCACCGGCAAATCCATGCTGTTTCTGGTGCTGTCCGGCCTGTGTACCGGCGCGTCCTGGCTGTGCTACTTCCGGGCTCTGCAGATCGGGGATGTCAACCGGGTGGTTCCGGTGGACAAGACCAGCACGGTCCTCACCATTTTGCTGGCGCTGATTTTTCTGGGGGAGGGTGTTACTCCCATCAAGACGGCGGCCATGGTTCTGATCATGGCGGGCACATGGCTGATGATCGAAAAGAAACAGAGCACGGCGTCTTCTGCTGCCGGCCATGGCTGGTTGTGGTATGCGGCCGGATCGGCTTTCTTTGCCAGTCTGACCTCAATCCTGGGCAAGATCGGTGTCAGTGATATCGGTTCCAACCTGGGAACCGCCATCCGCACCACTGTGGTGCTGGTCATGGCCTGGGGAATGGTCTTTCTGGAAGGCAAACAGCGGCAGGTGGTTCTGGTACCTCGCAGGGAACTGGGATTCCTGTGCCTGTCCGGGCTGGCCACCGGTGCTTCCTGGCTGTGTTATTACCGTGCTTTGCAGGATGGTCCTGCCAGTGTGGTGGCGCCGGTGGACAAGCTGAGTATCCTGGTCACCGTGGCATTTTCGGCCGTGGTATTTGGTGAAAAGCTCAGCCGCAAGGCGGCATTTGGTCTGCTCCTGAATGTGGTGGGGACTCTTATGATGCTGCTGTAACTTTTTTCTGAGCAAAACCGCCGTATGGGCTTTTTCCCATGCGGCGGTTTTTGCTTGCAATATTTCGACCCTTCCTGCACATACTGAGGTATGGAAAAGGAGGGGATCCCCATGCCCGAACATGCCGCGCGGCGCTTTGTGCGCCGCATGTTGGGAGTACTGGCACTGACCGGTGCTCTGCTTGCAACGGCTCTGCTGGGACTGCGCGCAGCTCTGCCGGATACGTTTTATATAGAACCGGGCGGTACCCTGACCCTGGCGGCCATGCCCTTTCTGCAGGCAGGAGAACCGTCCAGGGGCAGTACGGCAGCCGTCAGCGGCAGCAGCGAAACCGGCAGTGCCAACCAGACGCTGCGCCTGTTCGGGATGCTGCCGGTCAAGACGGTGCGGACCGTAGCTTCCGCTACCCGCACGGTCACTGTATCCGGGGGTCCTTTCGGGGTCAAGATGTTTGCTGACGGGGCGCTGGTGGTGGCTTTTTCTGATCAGCTCACCGCCCTGGGCACCGAGAACCCGGCCAAGGAAGCGGGACTGCGTTTGGGAGATGTGATCGTCTCAGCGGCAGGGCAGGCCATTCATGGGAATGAGGAACTCTCTATGGCCATTACGTCGGCAGAAGGGGACCCCATTGAAGTTGTCTTTTCCCGTGATGGGGTGCAGCAGACCTGTACCCTTACCCCTGTGCGGGACCGGGACAGCGGCGTCTGGCGGGCCGGGGTGTGGGTACGGGATTCCTCGGCGGGGATCGGGACCCTGACTTTTGTGGACACGGAGTACGGGACTTTTGCAGGGCTGGGGCACGCGGTCAGCGACAGCGATACCGGTGCCGATTTTCCTCTGCTTTCCGGTGAGATCGTACCTGTGACCATCATAGGTGTGCAAAAGGGAGCTGCCGGTGCACCGGGAGAACTGCAAGGGGAGTTTTCCGGTGCGGCCGCGCTGGGCACGGTCAGCGCCAACGATGCAACCGGCGTGTACGGCACACTGCAGAATCCGGCGGCTGCCGTGACCGGTCAGGTCATGCCGGTGGCCGAGATCCAGCAGGTCGCTCCCGGTCCGGCGCAAATCCTCACCACAATCGACGGCACAGCGCCCCAGTGGTATGACGTGACCATAGAGCGGGTCAATATGACAGCAGGAGATCCCAACCGCAACCTTCTGATCCGTGTGACGGATGACCGGCTGCTGTCCGTTACCGGAGGAATCGTCCAGGGTATGTCCGGCAGCCCGGTGGTGCAAAACGGTACCCTGGTGGGGGCTGTAACCCATGTCCTGGTCAATGACCCGACCCGCGGCTATGGTATCTTTGCTGCCACCATGCTGGAACGGGCGGATGCAGCGGGAGCCTGATCCAGCTTTTTCCAGAGCCGGTGCGATCCGGGTGGGGAGAAAAGGGGCTGCCAGAGGGCAAAACCGGCAAAAAGCCGGTAAAAAACTGCCGGATAAGGGGACTTGGTGTCGAATTGTGGGGAAGAGTGTCACAATGCCCCGAAAACTTCCTATTGCCAGAATTGGTAAAATATGGTAATATTTCCATTGTCGAGAAAAACCTGCGCGGCTGGGCGGCTGGCCGCTGATGAATGAGGAGTGTATCACAATGGACAAAATCAAGTTTTTGATGACCGATACCGGCGCGCAGACCACGGCGCTGTGCCGCCAGGCGCTGGAGGACAAGGGCGTTGCGGTGACGGTATGTGAGAAAAACGGCAGCAAGGCCCTGAAAGCGCTGCTGGACACCCACCCGCAGGCGGTGCTGCTGGATGCATTTATGCCCGATCTGGATGCCATCACGGTAAAGCAGCGGTATGAAGCCCAGGATACCACCGGCACCCACACCACCTTTTTTGTGACAGGCGCCTTTCAGAGCGAAGAGATCGAACAGGATCTGCTGGATAATGGTTTTTCGTTCTTTTTTGTCAAACCCTTTGATGAGACCGTACTGGTCAGCCGGGTGCTGAAGGCCGCGGGAACACCCGCGCGTCCGCAGGCATTTTCCCAGGACAGCGACGAGCTCACCGTTACCGAAATTCTGCACCAGGTAGGCGTTCCGGCCCATATCAAGGGATATCAGTTCCTGCGGGATGCGATCCTGCTGGCGGTGGAGGATCATGAATACATCAATGCCGTGACCAAACGGCTGTATCCGGAAATCGCCAAACGCAACGGCACCACGGCATCCCGTGTGGAGCGTGCCATCCGTCACGCCATCGAAGTGGCCTGGGACCGAGGAGATGTGGATACCCTCAATGGGTATTTCGGTTACACCATACACAGCCTGCGCGGCAAACCGACCAACTCCGAATTCATTGCCATGATCGCGGACAAGATCCGTCTGGACAAGCGCCGCCGTGCCTGATTTGTCAAAAATATACCTGCCATTATGACCTCCCGCCCCGGCGGGAGGCTTTTTTATTTCAAAACTTTTTCAATCTGTCTCAAAGCGGTAGATTTTTCCGTTGGATACTTGTATAATAGTAGCATGGTCAAACTGGGGTGTGTGTACGCTGTCCCGCCCTGGTGCAAGGTTTACTACGGAAAGGGGGCGCCGGATATGGCGCAAACCGTGACTGCCATTCTGGTGGCGGCAGGGTCATCCCGGCGTATGGGATTTGACAAACTCAGCCATCGGCTTCCGAACGGGCTGACGGTGCTGCAGACAAGCCTGCGGGCATTTGAACTTCATCCGCGGGTGCAGGATATTGTGCTGGTGGCGGGTGCCAATATGGAAACCTGCCGGGAATTGGCTGCGGCCTGCGCAAAGCCATGCAGGGCGGTGCCGGGAGGTGCCACACGGGCTGAGAGTGTCCGTGCCGGTCTGGCGGCTGCGTCCGGAGAGATCGTGGCCATCCATGATGCGGCGCGCCCCTTTGTCAGTCCGGATGTCATCACGGCTGCCATCGAAGCTGCCGAAAAGAGCGGTGCTGCCGCCCCGGCCGTCCCGGTGAAGGACACCGTCAAGGTGGCCGATGAAAACGGCCAGGTGCAGATCACCCCTGACCGCAGCACGCTGTTTGCGGTGCAGACGCCTCAGTGCTTTCGCCGGGAATTGTATTTTCAGGCGTTGGCCGCGGTAGCAGGGGAAAAGGCGGATCTCGTGACCGATGACTGTAGCCTGTTTGAGCTGGCGGGGCTGCCGGTGATTCTGACACCGGGAGACTATGCCAACCTGAAAATTACCACCAAAGAAGATCTGAAAGGGGAAACCGCCATGCGTATCGGACATGGGTATGACGTGCACCGGCTGGTCGAGGGCCGCCGCCTGATTTTGGGCGGGGTGGACATCCCGTATGAAAAGGGCCTGCTGGGCCATTCCGACGCAGATGTGCTGCTGCATGCCATCTCGGATGCGCTGCTGGGTGCGGCTGCGCTGGGAGACATCGGCAAGCATTTCCCCGATACGGACCCCCGGTATGAAGGGGCGGATTCCCTGCAGCTTTTGCAGGAGGTGGGAAAGCTGGTGAACCAGGCCGGCTACGTGGTGAGCAATATTGATGCCACCATCCTGTGCCAGGCCCCCAAGCTGGCACCGCATATTCCCGCCATGCGTGCCAACATCGCCGGCGCACTGAATCTTGCTTTGGACAAGGTCAGTGTGAAGGCCACCACTGAGGAACATCTGGGATTTACCGGCCAGGGGCAGGGGATTGCGGCCCATGCCGTTACGCTGCTGGAAGCATGATCCCGTGCCCGGGCAGAATTCTGCCGCATTTTTCCGTTGCATTGATACTTGAAGAAAAGAAAACCGCTTCCGCCCTTTGTCCGGCGGCTGTAAGGAGGCTGTGACCGGCATGCTCGGCATTTACGATTTTTTCAGCGGTGTGATCAGCAACCTGCGTACGTTCGGCGTGCGTGACCTGGTTGATATTCTGGTCATATCCTTCGCCTTTTATGAATTGTTCCTCTTCGCGCGCAAGTCCCGTGCGGGCCAGCTGGTGCGCGGTCTGATGCTGGCGCTGGTCTGCTTTGCGCTGGCCTATCTCTTTGAGCTGCGGACCGTGCGCTGGCTGCTGAACAATTTCCTGCAGGTCGGCTTTATTGCCGCCGTGGTACTGTTTCAGCCGGAACTGCGCCGCACGCTGGAACGCCTGGGCCAGAGCGCCAACTGGACAGGCCGCCTGTTCAGCATCCGCCGCACCGACCCTTCCCTGCGGGCGGTGTGGCAGAGCGCGGTGGTGGCCATCTGCGACGCCGCCGAACAGCTGTCCGATACCCGCACCGGCGCTTTGATGGTGCTGGAACGCAACAACAACCTGGATGAGATCATCCGGACCGGGACGCCGCTCTCGGCCAATGTTATTCCGGAGATGCTGGGCACGATCTTTTATGAAGGGACTCCGCTGCATGACGGTGCCGTGGTCATCCGGGACGGGCGCATCGTGGCGGCCGGCTGTGTGCTGCCCCTTTCGAACAACCTGGAAATGGGCAAGGACATGGGTACCCGGCATCGCGCCGGTCTGGGCATGAGTGAAAACTCCGACGCGGTGGTCATCGTGGTCAGTGAGGAGACGGGAATCATCTCGTTGGCCAAAAACGGCGTTCTGATCCGTCGCCTGGACCGCCAGAACCTGTTCAATCTGCTGCAGGAGGAGATCATTCCGCCCGAATCGGAAGAAGAACAGAAGACCCCTGTGTGGTCCCGGCTGTTTGGCAAAGGAGGTGCCGTGAAGCATGCCGTTCAACAAAAAGAAAACTGAACAGCCCGCTGTGGCGCCCAAGGCGCGGGAAAAACGCACCATCTGGGATTACCCGGTGGTTCTGTGGTGCGCGGCGTTGGCCTGTGCCGTGCTGGCCTGGCTGATTGTCACCATGTATTTTGACCAGGAAAGCGATAAGACTGTTACCATCAATTCCATCACCTATACCTACCAGTCCAGCACCTACACCAGCCTGGGGCTGGATATCGTGGAAACTCCGGACGTCTCCAATGTGACCGTACGCATCAAAGGCAGCGGCACCATTATCGGCGGCATCCGGGAAAGCGATATCATGGTTTATCCCAAGTACTCCACCGTGCGCGGTGCCGGAACCGTGACCCTGGAACTGGGAGCACGGTTCATCACCTCGGATTATGACAACCTTGGCATTGAGTTGACGGTGGAGAATCCGACCACCGTCACGGTCGTATTTGACAATGTGAGCGAAAAGACGGTACGGGTCACCGCGGACACTTCCCAGATCGCCATTGCGGATGGATTTATTCTGAACAGCGCCTCTTGTGTCCCTGCGGAAGTCACCCTGACCGGTCCCACCACTGAACTGGAACAGATCGATTCCGTGGTGGCCACCGTGGCTTCGGATGAAAAGCTGGATGATTCCATCACCCTGGATGCCGGACTGGAAATGCGGGATGCCAACGGCAATGCGGTGGCGCCGCAATATACCACCATGGACAGTGATTCTGCCGCCGTCACCCTGAATGTACTGCAGGTGCGGGAACTGCCGCTGACCGTGGATTTCATCGGCCTGCCCAGCGGGTTTGATGTATCCAGCCTGAAATATTCTTTGGACCGCAGTACCCTGCGGGTGGCGGGACCGGCCCGGACGATCAGCAAACTGAATGAGCTCAGCGTGGCCAGTCTGGACCTGAGCCAGAGCTTTGCCTTTGACCGGGATTACCAGCTGGCGGTGGAACTGCCGGACGGTATCGTATCCCAGGATGGCATCACCACCGTTACGCTGACCTTTGACACCACCAATATGACCAGCACCACCCTGAATGTCTCCAACATCCGGGTCATCAATGTGCCCAGCGACGCCCAGGTGGATGTGCTGACCAGCCGTATCAGCAATGTGACCCTGTATGGTCCGGCGGATGAGATCGCCGAGCTTTCGGCGGACAATGTGATGGCACAGGTGGACTGCCAGAGCATCTCGGTCACTGCCGGTCAGCAGACACTGCCCGTGAACATCCAGATCCCCTCGTCCAGCCGTATTTTTGCGGTGGGCAGCTACACGGTGCAGTGTGCCATCACCACACAGTAAAAAAGAAGGAGAAAATACCCGAAAGTGCTCTTGGTACGCAATATCCGCCTGCCGCTGACCTGCTCCGATCCGGAGGCAGAGGCCGTGCGGCGGGCACTCAGGATCCTCCGTCTGCCTGCCGGAAACGCAGCAGGCGGCGGCATCGCAAAACTCTCGGTGGATGCCCGACACGGAACCCCCGTTCTGGTCTACACCGTCGCCATCACGCTCAACGACGAGGGTGAGGAATCGGCTTTGGCCGGGGCCTCGCCCTGTGTCTGTTTCACACGCAAGCCGGAATTTCATTTTCCGGTAGGAAAAAATCCGCTGGCTCACCGTCCGGTGGTGGTGGGCCTGGGACCGGCGGGGCTGTTCGCAGCCTTGCTGCTGGCACGCCACGGATACCGCCCCCTGGTGCTGGAACGGGGCCCTGCCCTGGAACAGCGGGTGCAGGCGGTGCGCGCCTTTGAAGCAGGCGGCCGTCTGGACCCGGAGGCCAACATTCAGTTCGGGGAAGGCGGTGCCGGTACCTTTTCGGACGGAAAACTCACCACCCGCACCGGCGATGCCCTGTGTGCCTATGTCACCGAGACCTTCCTCAAACACGGCGCGCCGCAAGACATTGCTTGGCGGCAGAAGCCTCATGTGGGCACGGACCTGCTTCGGGGCGTTATTGCGGCCATCCGGTCGGAGATCGAATCCCTGGGCGGCACGGTCCTCTTCAACACCAAACTCACCGGGATCGAGACCCGCGGCGGCTCTTTCTGCGGGGTGATGACCACGGCCGGAGAGTTTGCCTGTGAACAGCTGATCCTGGCTGTGGGGCACAGTGCCCGGGATACCTTCACCATGCTGGACCGGATGGGGCTGCCTCTGGAATGCAAGCCGTTTTCGGTGGGCTTCCGGGCAGAACATCTGCAAACCGAAATCGAGCGCAGTCTCTATCATGAGGCAGCCGGACATCCGGCGCTGCCCCGGGGCGAGTATCAGCTCAGCCAGCATGTGGATGGCGGCCGCTGCGTATATACCTTCTGCATGTGCCCCGGAGGCACCGTCTGCGCCGCGGCCAGCGAGGAAGGCGGGGTCGTCACCAACGGCATGAGCCTGCATGCCCGGGATGGCCGCAACGCCAACGCGGCGGTGGTGGTCAGTGTGGACGGCCGGGACTTTGACAACGACCCCGCCAAGGCGGTGGCTTTCCAGCGGCAGCTGGAACAGGCCGCTTTCAGGGCAGGAGGCGGCAGCTACGCTGCGCCCGCCGAGACGGTGGGCAGCTTCCTGCAGGGAAAAGGCCGTCTGGACCTGGGCGCCGTGCAGCCCACCTACCCGCGGGGCGTGGTGCCCTGTGATCTGGGCAGCCTTCTGCCCGACGAACTATCCGCCGCCCTGCGCCAGGGGCTGACCGCTTTCGGCCGCAAGATGGCCGCTTACCGTGCCCCCGACGCGGTGCTCACCGGCCTGGAGACCCGTACCTCAAGCCCGCTGCGGCTGGTGCGGGGGAAGGATTTCCAGTGTCTCTCCCTGGCGGGATTATACCCCTGCGGTGAGGGCGCCGGCTATGCGGGCGGCATCATGACCGCCGCCGTGGACGGCCTGCGCTGCGCCGCTGCCCTGATGGAACGCAGCGCGCCGCCCCGCGGCTGAAAAAACGTACCCGCAAAAAAGGAAAGGAATCAAACGATATGCCTCCCAGAAATCCCTATCAGGACCCGGACGGCCCTGCCCAAGAGCAAGAAAATACCTCTCCCCGGGGATCTTATACAAGTATTCCGGATCTGGACGATGCGGTCAGTGAGATCGTGCAGGCCGGCACCCAGATCGGGTCCGGCATGTTGGACGGTCTGGCCAGTGTGGTCCAGTCGGTGGGGGATGCCATCCGCAGCCGTGGCCTGGAAAACAAGGATGTCCCTTTTGAAACCTGGCGCCAGCGGATGGACCGCAAATTGAAAAACAGCGATCAGGACGGCTATCTGGGCATGGCGGTGGGAGGCTGGACCTTCGCCGGAGGTTTCGGCATTGCGGCGCTGGTCATGTTCATTCTGGCCATGGTAGGCCCCCAGGCTATGGGCATGCTGCCCGAAGAACATGTGGTTTTTCCCGTGCTGGCGGCCTGCTTTGCCCCGATGGCGGTCGGGTTCAGCGTTATGGGGGTCTTCGGTGTTCGGCTGTGGGGCCGGTACAATCGGCTGCGGGGCTATCTGCGGGCTGTCCGGGACTGGACCTGGGACATTTCTGCCATAGCCCGGGATACCATGCAGCCACAGGACCGGGTCCGGGAGGAACTGCAAAAAGCCATCGCAGACGGAAAAATTCCCGGTGCGCTGGTCTCTTCGGACGGGAAGACCCTTTACCTGAACGATGCCCTGTACACTCCGCCGGCACCCCAGCCGGAACCGGTGCCGCAGGACAAGCCGGAACCGGTTCCGGCGGACAGCCTGCGCCGGGAGGGCGTGGACTTTCTCAACTACCTGCGGGCCTGCCGGGGGCGTCTGGGAGAGACCGCCGATGAAGAGATCATCGCCATGCAGAAAACCTGCGGTGCCATTCTGGGCTTTGCCCATAACCATCCGGACCAGCAGCCCCGGCTGCGGCGGTTCCGGGAATACTATCTGCCCACCACCCGGAAGCTGCTGGACACAGCCCTGGGCCTGGGGGATACGGATGCGGCTGCCGCTGACAAGATCCGCGGCGAGATCACCGGCATCCTGCACACCCTGAATCTGGCCTACACCAAGCTGTACGAAACGCTGTTGCAGGATGTGAGCCTGGATGTTTCCACCGAGATCGATACCCTGGAAACCATGCTGCGCCAGGACGGCCTGACACATGATTTCGGGCAGGACTTCGGCACCGGGACCAAGACTGTATGATTGTGAATTTATAAGGAGAGAACCGCTATGAACTACCGTGCCTGGCAGTTGAATCAAGCTGCCGATCAGGACGCCGAAGCCCTGCACGCCGAAGGCTTCGGCGTGCTGCTCAGCCGTGTGCTGGCGGCACGCGGGGTCCATACGGCCGAAGCCGCGCATCACCTTCTGGATGGTCGGGATGAACTGACCAATCCCTTTTTGCTCAAGGACATGGACAAGGCGGTGGAACGCATCCAGCGTGCGGTGGAAGAAGGCGAGCCCATCGTCATTTTTGGCGACTACGATGTGGATGGCGTCTCGGCAACGGCCATCCTGTTTGAGTGCCTGTCCAACCAGGGGGCGCAGGTTCGCTGCAAACTGCCCAGCCGGGAAGGCGGGGGATATGGTCTGAATGCCGATATACTCAAGCGATTGGCAGAAAAGGGATACACGCTGGTGGTGACGGTGGACAACGGCATTGCCGCTGTGGAGGAAGCCCGCTGCGCAAAGGAGCTGGGCATAGATCTGGTCATCACCGACCACCATCTGCCGGGGGAGGAACTGCCGGAGGCTGTGGCCGTGGTGGACCCCAACCGGGCCGATGACGAAAGTCCCTTCAAATTCCTGTGCGGTGCCGGGGTAGCATTCAAACTTTGTGCTGCTCTGGAAGGCTGCGACCCCGCCGAATTGTTGGACATGTTCGGGGAACTGGCGGCCCTGGGGACCATTGCGGATGTAATGCCCCTGATCGGAGAAAACCGCACGCTGGTGCGGGAAGGGCTGGCGGTCCTGCAGGAGACCATGCGGCCTGGTCTGCAGGCGCTGCTGGAAAATGCCGGGTATGCCGGCAAGCCTGTCACCGCGGAAACGGTCAGTTACGGCCTTGCCCCGCGGCTGAATGCTGCCGGCCGGATGGATACGGCCGCAGTGGCACTCAAGTTGCTCCTGTGTGAGAATGAGGAACAGGCGGCTGGTATTGCGGCACGCCTGAGTGAAATCAACGCGGAACGCCAGCAGACGGAGCAGCAGATCCTGGCGGCGGCGCTGGAAACCATCCAGGCCGATCCTGCCCGCACCCATGACCGGGTTCTGGTGGTATCGGGGGAGGGCTGGCATCCCGGCGTTATCGGCATTGTGGCCAGCCGTCTGATGGAACGGTATGGCCGTCCGGCTATCGTCATCTCCACCGAAAACGGGGAAGGCCGCGGCAGCGGCCGTGCACCGGCTGGCTTTAACCTTCATGCCGCGCTGGCAGCCTGCTCCGCCTGCCTTATCCGCAGCGGCGGCCATGCGGCAGCAGCCGGTCTGCTGGTGGAAGAAGAAAAAATCAGTGTTTTCCGTGCGGCCGTCAATGCCTGGGCCGCCAAGGAATATCCGGTGCCGGAACCCAGCTCTCTCAAACTGGACGCAGCCGTGAGTCTGGCAGAACTGGACCTGACCTCGGTGCGGGAACTGTCCCGTCTGGCTCCCTTCGGAAGCGGAAACCCGGTGCCGCTTCTGCTGGTGGAAAATGCCGTGGTGGACGGCTTGTGGCCTTTGGGCAGTGAAGGCAGGCACACCCGGGTGCGCCTGCGTCAGGGCGATTCAGCCTGCTTTGTCTCGGTCTTCGGCACCGCGCCGCAGGAGCTGGTCTATCAGCCGGGGGCGGTGGTGGATGCCGCCATTGAAGTCAGCGTCTTTCAGGGCAGAAACGGTCCGATGGTGTCGGCACACTGCAAGGCCATGCGTCCGGCAGGGCTGGGTAACGAACCGGCCCGTCAGGCTGCGGCCTTTGATGCGGTCTGCGGCGGCACTTCGTTGTCGCCTGATCGTGCCGCAGCGTTTTTGCCGGACCGCAATGATACAGCCACGCTGTACCGTCGCATTCGGGCGGGAGGCGTACCGGCGGATGACCTGCAGCCCGTATTTGCGGCATCCGGGCCGCAGAACACCGGCAAAACGCTGGCCAGTCTGACCGCCTTGTATGAACTCGGACTGGTGGAACTGCAAAACGGGCGCTGGATGCCGGCGGCTGTCACCGGTAAAAAGAATCTGGATGATGCGCCTATCCTGCAAAAGCTGCGGGCTATGGCGGCAGGGCCGGAGGGAACGTGACCCTGCCGACGGCAGCACGCAAGCGATAAACCAAAACCAGGGGGAGGAACCGAAATGGAAAACGAAGTCAAAATGCCCATTACCTATGAGCAGCTCAAACAGGATATGACCGAAAGCGGACGGCCATATGACTTTGCGATGATTGACCGTGCCTATGAACTGGCAAATTCGGCCCACAGCGGACAGCGGCGCCGCAGCGGCGAACCGTATATCTGCCATCCGCTCTCGGTGGCCCGGATCCTGGTGGAACTGGGGATGGACAGTGAGAGCATCGCCGCCGCCCTGATGCACGATGTGGCCGAGGATACGGCCGTGGGGATTGATGAGATCCGCTCCAAGTTCGGCAATGAAGTGGCGCTTCTGGTGGACGGTGTTACCAAACTGACGCAGATCAAGTTCTCCAATGTGGAGGACCGTCAGGCAGAGAACCTGCGCAAGATGCTGCTGGCCATGAGTCAGGATGTGCGGGTCATGATCATCAAGCTGTGTGACCGCCTGCACAATATGCGCACCGGGGATGCCTGGCCGGAGCAGAAGCGCCGGGACAAAGCGCTGGAAACCATGGAGGTGTACGCTCCCATTGCACACCGTCTGGGAATTTCCAACATCAAGGAAGAGCTGGAAGACCGCAGCCTGCATTATCTGGACCCCATTGGTTATGAAACCATCCGGTCTCTTTTGAACAAGCACGGCGACGCCTTTCTGGAGGATGTCTGCCAGACCATCCGGGAACACCTGGAGGATAACGGAATCGAGAACGCCACCATCCGCCACCGGGTCAAGAGCATCTACGGCATTTACCGCAAGATGTATATGCAGAATAAGGACTTTGAGGAAATTTATGATGTATACGCGGTGCGTATCATCATCAACACGGTGGCGGAATGCTACACGGCGCTGGGCCTGATCCATGATATGTATCATCCGCTGCCCAACCGGTTCAAGGATTACATCTCCACGCCCAAACCCAACGGATACCAGAGTCTGCACACCACCGTGATCGGTCACGAAGCCATTCCCTTTGAGGTGCAGATCCGTACCTGGGACATGGACCGCATGGCGGAGTACGGCATTGCCGCCCACTGGAAGTACAAGGCGGGCATTTCCACCAGCAACGAAAAGCTGGAAGAACGTCTGGCCTGGGTGCGCCGTCTGCTGGAAAGCCAGCGTTCCAGCGTAGATGCCACCGATCTGCTCAGTGATATCAAGTCCGACCTGCTGCCGGAAGAAGTCTTTGCTTTTACCCCTCGCGGAGATGTGATCAATCTGCCTGCCGGAGCCACCGTCATCGACTTTGCCTACGCCATTCATTCGGCGGTAGGAAACCGGATGATCGGGGCCAAGGTCAACAACCGCATTGTGCCCATTGACCATAAGGTTGCCACCGGTGAGATCATCGAGATCATCACCGGACCGGAAAATCGCGGACCTTCCCGCGACTGGCTCAATATTGTCAAGACCAGCGAGGCCAAGAACAAGATCCGAAACTGGTTCAAGAAAGAACGCCGGGAAGAGAATATTGCCGAAGGCAAGGAAGCCCTGGAACGGGAGATGCGCCGCAACCTGATGACCGTCCCGGCGGAACAGTACGACGACTTTATGGCATCGCTGGCCAAGCGCAACCACTGCAATACGGTGGAGGAGATGTACGCCACCATCGGGTACGGCGGGCTGCAGATGGCCCGTGTGCTGCCCAAGCTGAAAGACGAGTACAACCGTCTGAAAGCCTCCGAGCCCAAACCCATTACGGTGGATGTCAAAAAGGTCCACTCCACTGCCGGGGTGGTGGTGGAAGGCATCGACAACTGCCCCATCAAGTTTGCCAAGTGCTGTTCGCCCCTGCCCGGTGACGAAATCATCGGTTTTGTTACCCGTGGCTTCGGCGTGTCCATCCATAAAAAAGACTGCGGCAATGTGCGTGAGAGCATGAAATCCCCCGAAAATGCCGGCCGCTGGGTGCGCGCCTATTGGGCAGACAATGTCCGGGAAGATTACAAAGCTACCCTGGAACTGGTCTGCATGGACCGTGCCAATCTGGTTTCGGATGTGGCGCTGGCGCTGGGCGATATGCGTGTGCCCATCTATTCCATGGATGCCCGCGCCGCGGACCAGGGGCGTGCCCGCATGTCTCTGACCATCGGCATCAATAATACCGAACATCTGAACAATGTGGTCCTGCGCCTGCAGAAGGTCCGGGATGTGATGTCGGTGACCCGTATCTGAAAGACATGACAAATCAACTTGAAAAATCTTCTGCTTTTCGTCGGCTGCTGCCTGCTTTGCTGGGGGCGGCGGCCGGTGTGGCGGTGTTCCTGTGGGTGTATGGTACCGCCCCCCTGCATGTGAGCTGGGACAACTGGATCCTGCGCGGATACGATGAACTGGATGTCCAGCAGCATTATGCGGGATGGCTGCTGTTCCGCAATTCCCATTGGACCTTTCCGCTGGGGATGGCTGACACCGTGGCCATGCCGGACGGTACTGCCATCTCCTACACCGACAGCCTTCCCTGGGTCAGTATCTTTCTCAAACTGCTGCGGGGGTTCCTGCCTGCCACTTTCCAGTGGTTCGGGCTGTATGTGCTGGGTTGTTTTGCGCTGCAGGGGGCGGCGGGCGGTCTTCTGTGCGCCCGCGGCCTGACCGGCAGGGGAGAGGCGGCGGTCACCGGGCTGTTGGGAGGCGGCCTGTTTGCCTGCCTGCCCACTCTGTGGGAGCGGTCCTTCCGCCATACGGCGCTGGCATCCCAGTGGCTGTTCCTGTTTGCACTGTATGTGTATCTGGAAAGCAGGGATGCCCTGCGCCGCACCGGCCATGCCCCCAAACGGCGGTGGTGGCTTGTGGTGCTGGCCTTTTCCGCCGTGGGGATCCACCCCTATTTCCTGCCGCCGGTCATGGTCTGTGCACTTCTCTGGTGCGTGGACCGCGTGCGGCTGGGCGGGGGCAGGATCGGCGCCGTGACGGACTTTGCGGCTGCTCTGGCTGCTGCTCTGGCGGGCGGTGTGCTCTGCGGAGCCATCGGAACCGAAAGCTCCTTGAGCCGGGAGGGCTACGGGGAGTTTTCCATGAACCTGAACGCCCTCATCAACCCCTACTCCCGGGGACAGTATACCTGGTCCCGGCTGCTGCCGGTATTGCCCCAGCAGACCAATCAGTATGACGGGTTCAATTATCTGGGGCTGGGGGTGCTGGCGCTGTTGGCCTTGGCCCTGGTTCTGTCCGTCGCCGCCGCCTTCCGCCTTCCCCAGGAGGTCAAAACCTGGTGGAAGCGCAACTGGCCAGCGGCGGTGGGCTGCGGACTTCTGACCCTGTTTGCAGTAAGCAACCGGATCAGCTGGGGAAATAGCAGTTTCACCATTCCTCTGCCCGGATGGCTGCTGGATCTGTGCGGCATTTTCCGGGCCAGCGGCCGGATGTTTTATCTGCCCGCTGCCTGCCTGGTGGTGTGGGGCGTATATACCCTGCGGGCAGCCTGCCGCCGCCTGTCAGGATCGACGGTTTTCCCTGCTTTGCTGCTGGCGGTATTGCTGGCCGTGCAGGTGTGGGATCTGTCTGCTGTGGCCGCTGAAAAGCACAACTACTTTACAGATGCTGCGGCACAGCCCACGGAAAACGTTGCCTGCCATCCCATGACGGCGGGCATCGGTACCGGCCGCAGTGCGCTGCTGGCGGCTGGGGAAGTGCGGGAAGACCGTCTGCGGCTGCTGGCCATCCTGGCCGGCAAGGAAGGTTTGCCCACCAACCTGGATATCGCGGTGTCCGGCGCTCATGAGGCGGCTGCTCAGAGCCGTGCCGATACCGCGGCCCTGCTGCTCAGCGGCCGGTACGACCCCACTGCGGTCTACGTCACCACCGATGAGTCGGTGTGGAACCAGTGGCAGCAGATTTTTGCCAACGATTCCAAGCCGACCTTCTTTGTGGCGGATTCCTGCTACTTCATGCTCTGTCTGGAGCCGTGATTGTCAATTGAAAAGGAGAACATCTTCATGCGCGCCGTGATTCAACGTGTATCCGGGGCATCGGTGGTCGTCAACGGCGGCGAGCCCCGCACCATCGGTCCCGGTCTGGTCATTCTGCTGGGTGTCTGCGATGGTGAGGACGCAGCCATCGTTCCCAAACTGGCCGCCAAATGCGCCAACCTGCGTATTTTTACCGACGACCAGGGCAAGCTCAACCGCAGTGCGGCGGAGCTGGGCCTGTCCGCCCTGGTGGTGTCCAATTTCACCCTGTACGGGGATACCTCCCGAGGCAACCGCCCCAGTTTTATCCGGGCCGCCAAGGGTGAAGCCGCCGAAAATCTGTACAAAGCTTTTCTTGCCGAACTGGGCAAACAGCCTTTGAAGGAACTGCAGCATGGCGAGTTCGGCGCCGACATGCAGGTATCCCTGACCAATGATGGCCCTGTGACCATCATGATCGATACCGACGAATGGAAAAAGTGAGGTACTCCATGAAACTTCTGCATATTTCCGGCCCTTGGCCGCTGTGCACCAACACCTTTCTGATCATCACCGAATCCGGTCATGGTATTGCCATCGACCCGGCCGCCAATGCAGCGCGGTATCTGGATCCGCTGAAGGAAGCCGGTGCCACCCTGACCCATATCTTCCTGACTCACGGCCACTATGACCATGTGGGGACCGTGGCCGCCCTGAAGGAACAGACCGGTGCCAGAGTGATGATGGACCCGGCCGATGCCCAGGGCAGCCAGATGTTCCCGCTGACCCCGGATATCATCGACGAACCCTGGCCTGAAAGCGGCACCGTCACAGTGGATGAACTGACCTTCCAGCTGTGGCATACCCCGGGCCACAGCCCGGGCAGTGTCTGTCTGGCCTGCGGCGGATGCCTGTTCAGCGGCGACACTCTGTTTGCCTCTTCCTGCGGCCGTGTGGATCTTCCCGGCGGCAGCCCGGAACAGATGCGCCGCAGCCTTTCGCTGGTGGCCAATCTGCCCCTGCCGGATGAGACAAAGGTCCTGCCCGGGCATGAAAGCTTCTCCACTCTGGGCCAGGAACGCCGCAGCAATCCCTATCTGCTGGGCGAATGGTATTGATGCAGGAGGTCCTCCCCATGCAAATTGTTTTGCGCGGCCCGTCGGCCGGTTACGAGGCCGAACATGTGGCCCGTATGTTTTTCCCGGATGGGGTACTGGCCGGTGCCGACTGCGCCCTGGATGACCCCAGTCTGGATCTGATTGCTGCTGTGGACCATGCAGTGGCCCAGATCGTTTATCTGCGCCAGAACGGGGATCTGTACTGGAAGATCGCCACGGTGGACCGGGACATGCCTCCCAAACAGCGGGAATATGCCCTGTGCCGGTTGCTGTACACCCTTGCCTGCGAGCACACCGGTATCCGTCCGCCCTGGGGGATGATGACCGGGGTTCGCCCGGTGCGCATCATCCATGATATGAGGGATGCCGGCGCCACTGAGGAACAGATCAGACAGCGCTTTCTGGAGGAATACGACTGCACCCCCAAGCGTTATGAGATGGCTCTGTCCATTGCAGACCTGCAGCGCCCGGTGCTGGAAGGCTCCGCGCCTATGGACTGCAGTGTGTATGCGGGCATTCCGTTCTGCCCCACCCGGTGCAGTTACTGCAGCTTTGTCTCCCGCACGGTGGGGGACAAGTCCACCCGGGCCCTGGTGGAACCCTATGTGGATTGTCTTTGCCGGGAACTCACCGCCACCCGTCGGGTGGTGGATGAATGCGGCCTGCGGGTTCGTACTCTGTACATCGGCGGCGGCACGCCCACCAGCTTGACGGCGCCCCAGCTGCGCAAGCTCATGGCACAGATGGCCGAAAGCTTCCCGTTGTCCCAGTTGGAGGAGTACACGGTGGAGGCCGGACGCCCCGACTGTACCGATGAGGAGAAGCTGCGCATCCTGAAGGAATACGGGGCCACCCGCATCTCCATCAACCCGCAGACCTTCTCGGATGAGGTGCTGCGCAACATCGGCCGGCGGCACACCGCCCAGGATATCCTGGACTGTTACCGCACCGCCCGGGCTGTTGGGCACGACAACATCAATATGGACCTGATCGCCGGCCTGCCCGGGGACACGGTGGAAGGCTTCCGCCGCAGCCTGGAAACGGCCATCTCTCTGGACCCGGAGAACATCACCGTACACACCCTGACCCTGAAACGGGCATCCAACCTGGTGGTGGAACACCGGGCTGCCGCATATGCTGATGTGGCGGCCATGCTGCAGAGCTGCGACCTGCTGTATCAGGCCGGCTACCGCCCGTACTATCTCTATCGTCAGAAAGGCACCCTGCAGAATCTGGAAAACATCGGATGGAGCAAACCGGGCCGGGAATGCCTGTATAACATTTATATCATGGAGGAGGTCCACACCATCCTGTCTGCCGGTGCGGGCGGCTCCACCAAGCTGGTCATGCCGGGGCAGCGCCGCGGCAAGATCGAGCGCATCTTCAATTTCAAATACCCGACGGAATACATTGATCGCTTCGACACGGTCCTGGACCGGAAGAAGGGAGTGAAACGCTTCTATGACGCTTGTCTCCAAACAAACACCACCCAAACGCCTGGTGGGATGTGAGCTCATCAATCTGGCCGGTGCCGATCAGGCACGCTTTGTGCAGGTGTGCGAGCAGCGCTATCACGACCGTCTGGACGCCGCTGCCCATGCAGCGCTGAACAGCGGCGCACAGATCATCATGCTCACGGGTCCTTCCGCTGCCGGCAAAACCACCACCGCCCGCAAACTGTCCCAGCGCATTGCCGCGTCGGGACGCCGCAGTGCGGTCATCAGTCTGGATGATTTCTTTGTGGGAGAAGGCCGCTATCCCAAGCAGGCGGACGGCAGCGATGATTATGAGTGCGTGGAAGCGCTGGACCTTCCGGTCCTGCGCCGCTGCCTGCGGGATCTGGCCGACACCGGTGTCTGTGATACCCCGATTTTTGATTTCCTGACCCAGAAGCCCACCGGCACTACCCGCCACATTGACGGCCGGGGCGGCGTGGTGGTGATTGAGGGATTGCATGCCTTCAATCCGGCGCTGGGTGTGGACAGTCTGCCCAAGGGAGCGGCCATCCATATCTATGCCGGACTGCGGGAAGAGTACGCTGCACCGGATGGGTCCCGGGTCCTGGCCACCCGGGATATCCGTCTGGCCCGCCGCCTGACACGGGACTTTTTGTTTCGCGGACATGATGCGGATTTTACTCTGCGGCTGTGGCCCCACGTCTGCCTGTCGGAGGACCGCTATATCAAAGCATTCAAGAGCCGGGCGGATCTGGTTCTGGATACTTCTTTCAGCTATGAAGTCTGCCTGTGGGGGCATTATACCCGTGAGATGACGGCGGTGGAATATGCAGGCCGCCTGCAGGAGCTGTGCCGCCGCTTTGCCGCGTTTGACTCCCTGCCCGGTACGGCAGTCCCGGCGGACAGTATGCTGCGTGAGTTTATTGGACAATAAACAGTAGAATGTGCTGATACTTGCAAATATTAACGAAAACGTAACATTTTCGCCGGTTTTCAGATTGCAAAGCGCGGCGCAATCGGCTATAATGCAGATAGCAACGGGTCGTGCAGGGCATGGCCCGCCCCAGTATCATACGAATGTGAGGTGCGTTTCCCATGACGTTTGAACTCGATTTTGACAAGATCAAAGAACAGAGCATGCAGTTTGTTGATATCGCCAAAAAGACCGCGCTGGACCTGGCCGATAAGGGCAAAAACCAGCTGGACCTGATCAATCAGCAGACCCAGCTTTCCAAGGCCCAGCGTCAGCTCGGCGCTCTGGTGTATACCCTGCATAAGTCCGGCGAGGAAAACCAGCCCTTGGTGGATAAGTATATTGAGCATATCGCTTCCATCGAAGCAGCCATTGAGGAGATCAAAGGCCGCATGACCGCCGATGAGGCTGCTCAGGCAGAGGAAGCTGCGGCCCAGGCCACCGATATGGCCGATACCGCCAAGGCTGCCGACGAAGCCGGCGAATCCTATGAGGATGAGGAAGAGGAGACCCAGAGCCACCTCACCAAGGTTTGCCCCGTCTGCAACGCCAAGGTGGATGTGGATGCGCTGTTCTGCAACCATTGCGGTGCACAGCTGTAAAATTTGCTTGACGAATTCAAATTCTGTTGTACAATAGAAATCCGGCGCTTTTCGCCGCCTCAGGAAAGAACATGATCGAATATCCGAAAAAATCCCCATATACGGCCGATGATCTGGTGGCCATCATTGCCATTCTCCGTGATCCCGAAAACGGCTGTCCGTGGGACCGGGTACAGACCCATGAATCCATCCGGATGAACTTTCTGGAAGAAGCCTACGAGGCGGTGGATGCCATCGACCTGCAGGACCCCGAACTTCTGTGTGAAGAACTGGGTGATGTGCTGATGCAGGTGGTGTTTCATGCCCGCATGGAGGAAGAACAGGGCCATGGTGGCTGGACACAGATTTGTGACGGTGTATGCCGGAAACTGATCTGGCGCCATCCGCATATTTTTGGCCCGCAAACCGGCTCCGAAGGCATAAACGACTGGGATACGCTCAAGAATATGGAAAAGGGCCGCACCACCCTGGCAGCGGATCTGGCCAGTGTGCCCCGTGCGCTGCCTGCATTGATGCGTGCCGCCAAATTGCAGAAACGTGCTGCCAAGCATGGCGCAAAGATGCCGGCCCCTGAACCCGAAGCTTTGGCCCGTCTGGCGCAGACCGCTGCGCAGGAAGGCCCGGATGCCGAGCAGGCTGTGGGACAGCTGCTGTTTGAGGCAGTGGCTCTGGCCCGGGCAGCCGGGATCGATCCGGAGCAGGCCTTGTCCCGGTACAACGATTCGTTTGAGCAAAACACCCCGAACCAAACCGTCTAAAGGCGGAACTGTGACTATTCGAGGACCCGCTTTTGGCATATAAATCACTTGGAGGTATAAACAATGACCAAAGTTGAACTGATCGCCGCCGTCGCTACCAATGCCGGCCTGACCAAGAAGGACGCCGAGAAGGCTGTCAGCGCCACGCTGGATGTGATCACCGATGCTCTGAAGAATGGCGAGAAAGTGTCGCTGGTCGGCTTCGGCACCTTTGAAGTGCGCGAGCGCAAGGAACGCCAGGGCCGTAACCCCCAGACCCGTGAGCCCATGACCATCCCCGCTTCCAAACTGCCCGCTTTCAGCGCCGGCAAGGCCCTGAAGGACGCCGTCAAGTAATCAAGCGCTTCAGCGCATCGCCTGCCGCCGGCCTGTCTGGCCCGGCAGGCGTCTTTTTTATCATTTCTGCGGAAAGGAACCCCACCCATGCGTTTGGATAAATATCTCAAGGTCAGTCGCCTGATCAAGCGCCGCACTCTGGCCAACGAAGTGGCTGATGCCGGCCGTATCCTGGTGGGCGGCAAGCCTGCCAAGGCCAGTTACGCGGTCAAGGTGGGCGATGTGATCGAAATCACCTTCGGCAACCGCCCGGTCAAGGTGCGTGTGCTTTCGGTGGACGAACCCAAGGGCAAGGACGTTGCCCGTGAACTGTACGAAGTGCTGGAAGGCTGAAAAAACTTTCCGGCCTGCCCCATAAAAGGGGCATAACCCGGCTCCCTGGTGCATATGTTTTACCATACCGCACCAAGGGGGCTTTTTCTATGCCAGAACAAACCAGCCAGACCGCTATTCTGCCGGCGCCGGAAACCCCGGTGTTCAAATCCCACACCCTCCAGCTGGAAGACCGCGCCCGCCTGACTGTCACCGGGGTGACCCGTATTGTCAGCTGTGATGAAAACGGAGCCTTGCTCAAAACGGCCCAAGGGGACCTGATCATCGGCGGACAGGGCATCCAGATCGGAGAACTTTCGGTGCGCACCGGGCAGGTGCACATTACCGGAAAGATCGAATTCCTGCAGTATGCCGAAAACCGGGAAAGCAGCGGGGGATTGCTGGCCCGCCTTCTGCGCTGATGGCGGCGGCTCCGGCTCTCTGGGCTGTTGGGCGGGACGTGCTGTGGTGCCTGGGACTGGGGCTGCTTTTGGCCGCAGCACGGGATGTGGCCGGGATCTTTCTGGGCAACGGGCGCTTCTTGTGCTTTGTATGGGATGTGCTGGCCTTCGCCTGTGCGGCGGTCCTGCTGTGCGGGTTTGCGGCCTCAGCCTCGGCCGGCGGCGGAACACGCTGGTATATGGCTGTTGGCCTGGGGGCAGGCACACTGGCATGGCACGGAGCTGTGTCCGGGACCCTGCACGCGATGGCGAACCGTATGGGACGGGCTGTTCTGACTGCGGCCCAACGTGTGCAGGACGCAGCTGCGGCACCTTTTGTGCATCTTCGGCGGCTGTATGTGACAAAAAAACAGACAAAAATCGCCCTGAAAGCGAAAAAAAGCACACAAAAAGTAACAAAGCGGAAAAAACAGTTGCAAAAACAGAGGAAAATATTATATAATTGATTCTGCATAAATCTGCTATATCCGACATTGCAAAGGAGGCGGAGCAGACATGACCCGAAAAAACGGACTCTTGCGGCGTTTGCTCCCGCTGTTTATCCTGATCCTGTGTGCCTCGTTGGTTTACAGTCTGGTTCGCTGCCAGATCGCCATCAACGCAAAGCAGCAGGAACTGGTCGGCGTACAGGCGCAACTGGACGTCCAGCTGGCCCAGAACGAGGAACTGCAGCGCACGCTGAATGATGGGGAAGACGCCATCATTGAGCGTATCGCCCGCGATGAGGGTTACTCCAAGCCGAACGAGCGCATCTGGAGAGACATCAGCGGCAAATAATCCGAACAGCAAAGGGCTTTGGCTCTTTTCTGAAATAAAAACAGGCGGGACCCATGGGGTTCGCCGGAAAAAGGGGTATCATAGTTTGGCATTTCAGGTTGGGGATATCGTCGAAGGCAAAGTCACCGGCATCAAGCCGTTTGGCGCTTTCGTCTCTTTGCCGGAAGGCAAGAACGGCCTTGTCCACATTTCCGAGGTCTCGTACGAGTACGTGCAGGATCTGTCTGCCGTGCTGAGTGATGGTCAGACTGTCAAGGTCAAAATTCTGTCCATTGCGCCGGACGGCAAGATCGCGCTGTCCATCAAACGCACGCAGCCCGCACCCGAACGCGGTGCACGGCAGGGCGGTGCCCACCAGCAGCGGCAGCAGGGTTCGGCTCCGCGTGCCAAGCGCGAAGCCCCGCCCCGCGTGTGGCAGCCCAAACCCACGCAGCCGCAGGGGAATCTCAGCTTCGAGGATATGATGGCGCGCTACAAGTCCCAGAGCGAGGAAAAGATCGCGGACCTCAAGCGTGTGACCGAAAACCGCCGCGGCGGCTATTCTCGTCGGCGCTGATTCCCAAAACCTTAACCGCACACAGCGGCAGGCCCTGTACAGCCTGGTCCAACCGGCCGGGCGGTGCGGCCTGCCTTTTTTGCATGGCGCGGGATGGCCCGTGCTATGGTTGTTTCCTCATACAACGAAAGGATGTCTCATGCCCACTACCTACACCCTCGTCGCTCCCTGTTTTTTTGGCACCGAGTCCACCCTGGCCTTTGAAGTGCGCCGCATCGGTGCCCAGAACGTGCAAGTCACCGATGGCCGTGTGATTTTTGAGGGCGATGCTTCCGTCATCGCTGCCGCCAACCTGAATCTGCGCACCGCCGAACGGGTCCTGCTGCTGCTCAAGACCTGGCAGGCCACCACCTTTGACGAACTGTTTGACGGCGTTTACTCCATCCCCTGGGAGGAGATCATCCCCGCAGATGCCCAGTTCCCGGTCAAGGGGTCCAGCCTGTCCAGCCAGCTGTCCAGCGTGCCCGCCTGCCAGAGCATTGTGAAAAAGGCAGTGGTCAAGCGGCTGATGGCCAGCCATCACACCAATACCTTGCCCGAGACGGGCAAACTGTACAAGCTGCGGTTTGCCCTGCGTAAAAACACGGTGGAAATGATGCTGGACACTTCCGGCGATGGCCTGCACAAGCGGGGCTACCGCCGCAACGCCACCCTGGCACCCATCAAGGAGACTCTGGCGGCTGCCATTGCGGACCTGGGCCGGGTACGTCGGGATACCTTGGTGCAGGACCCCTTCTGCGGGTCCGGCACGCTGGTTATCGAGGCCGCCCAGAAGGCGCTGAACATTGCCCCCGGCCTGCGCCGTCGTTTCGCCGCCGAACAGTTTGATTTTGTCCCTGCGGAGGTCTGGCGGGCCGAGCGGGCCAAAGCCATCGAACAGGCCAAGCCGGACGCAGCCTTTGAAGGTTTCGGGTATGATATTGACCCCGCTGCCGTGGCGCTGGCCACTGCCAATGCCAAGCTGGCCGGGGTGGGGGATCGCTGCCACTTTGAGGTGGCGGATGTGAAGGACTTTGTACCCCGGGACGGCGCTACCGTGCTGACCAACCCGCCTTACGGCGAACGGCTGGGAGACGCTGCGGAAGCTGCCGCGCTGGCAGCTGTGCTGGGCAAGGCGTGGCACGCCCATCCCGGCGCCGGTCTGTATGCCATCACCGCCGACGCCGATTTTGAAAAGCACTTCGGCGGCAAAGCCACCAAGCGCCGCAAAATTTACAACGGCATGATTCCGTGTCAGGTGTATATGTATTTCGACCGTAAAAAGTAAGGAGGGCCCCCGATGGAAGATCTGAAACTGGCCGTTCTCATCGACGCCGACAACATCTCCCCCAAATACGTCAAGGTCATTCTGGATGAGGCCGCCTCCTTCGGTGTGGCGGCGGCCAAACGAATTTACGGCGACTGGAGCGATCCCCGGCTGAAAAGCTGGAAAGATGCGCTGCTCAACAACTCCATCATCCCCATGCAGCAGTACAGCTATACCACCGGCAAAAACGCCACGGATTCGGCTATGATCATCGACGCCATGGACCTGCTCTATTCCGGCAACCTGGATGGGTTCTGCATCGTCTCTTCGGACAGTGACTTCACCCGTCTGGCCGCCCGCTTGCGGGAGGCCGGCAAACTGGTTATTGGTATGGGAGAGAGCAAGACCCTGGGGCCCTTTGTCAAGGCCTGCGACCAGTTCAAATATCTGGACCTGATTCTGGACCATAGCGATCACAGTGAGCCGGACACCGCCGGCGCCCGTGATGTGACCGACGCCGCCGAGGCGGCTGCCATGGCCGCGGCCGGGGACGATACCGCCATCAACCGGGATTCGGTGTACAAGCTGGTGCGCGGTATGATCGATGAGATGGATGACGGCACCGGTTGGGTGCGCACCTCCCGGGTGGGGGACCAGCTTATCAAGCGGTATCCGGACTTTGACGTGCGTAACTTTGGTTCCAAGAGCCTCAACCGTTTTCTGGCCTCTTTCCCGGAACTGGAAGTGGAAGAGCGGATCCTGGCCAATGGCAACCCCATCCAGTTTGTGCGCATCCGTCCCCAGCCAAAACCGGCCAACAAGAAGAATCCGCCTCGCAAAACACCTTCCCGCCAGACATCCAAAAAGCGGGCAACGCACAAAAAGTAAACCGCCCGTACCGGCGGTGCCGAAAGGAGATTTGCCTGATGCAGCGCTGTACCGAAGCGGACCGGCAAGCCGTACTGGATTATATTGCGGCTGAACCGGAAATCAACCTTTTCATTTATGGCGATGTGGAAACGGTGGGGGTGGACAAGCCTCCCGTGCAGGTATGGGTGGAACCGGGGCCCCAGGGCTGGGATTTCCTGATCCTGCAATATTTTGACAGCTACATCCTGTACAGCCGGAATCCTGATTACAACGCGGCGGCCGCAGCCGCATTTCTGCGGGAACGCAAGGTGCGGGGGATCAGCGGCAAGCAGGAACTGCTGGACCGTCTGGCCCCGTATTTCCCCGGGAAAAGCAGCAAACTCACCTATATGAGCCGCTGCAACGCTGTGGACCCTGCTTTTGCGGGACAAACTCCTGCCGGTATTACGGTGCGGGAACTGGGCCCGGAGGACCTGGACCAGACGCTGGACCTGCTGCGCGGTATTGAAGAATTTGCCGATTCCTACCATGGAGAAGCCAGGGAGCGGGAAGAGTTGGCTCAGTGCTGGAAATGCGGCGGCATGATGATGGGCGCTTTCCGGGCAGGGCAACTTGTCTCCACGGCCCAGACCACTGCTGCCAGCAGCCGCAGCGCCATGGTGGTGGGAGTAGCCACCCGCCCGGAGGCGCGGGGCTGCGGATATGCCAGTGCGGTGGTGGCGGAACTCTGCCGCCGCAGCTTTGCCCAGGGGCGGGCATTCCTCTGCTTGTTTTACGATAACCCGGCCGCCGGACGCATCTATCACCGTATCGGATTTTCCGAGGTGGGCGGCTGGACCATGATGAACTGAACCAACCAAAGCGGGCACCTGCCGTCAAAGCAGATGCCCGCTTTCCTTATTGTGTCAGTCTATTTTGTAAATCCGATGGTCGTCGTCGCTGTACCACAGTGTGTACCGCTGCCGGTACCAGTCTTCATCGGCCTGGAACCTGGTATACACCGCGCTGTCAAACAGCACATAGTCCACACCCCAGGCCTGCAAAACAGCCGCATCCGGCGTTTCATACAAGCTGACCATGGCATGGTATTCGTCGGCATAGTCCATACCATGGTAATACACAAAGCTCCCGGAACCGCACACGATCTGCCGCCCTGCCAGGGAAAATACCGGCGTCAGGTGATCGTCGCTGGTCAGGAACAAAGCATCCGGCTCGGCATTCGCATCCACATAGGCTGCCATCTGAATGTCGGTGGCGCTCCATTGCTGATAATCGCTCACCGCTTCCCGCCCCAAGGTCAGCACACTTCCGAACATGCCCACAAAGCAGCACAGCGCCATGCCCAGAACCCCCAGGGTGCGGGAATGCATCCTTCCCCACAGGTCGCACAGGAGAGAAGCCACCAGCATACAGCCCAAAGCATGCCAGATGAACAGAAGCTTGTTGTTGTCATAATTGTTGGGCTGGAACACCACACACTCGGCCAGAGCCCAGATCACAACCCCGCCGCCATAAAACCACCGCTGCCGGCGATTGGCGTGGAAAAAGGCGGGAATCAGCAGCAGATATACAAGACCGATGTTTTTGATGTAGAACCAGAAATAGTTGTCCTTGAGCCCGGAGCCGTCGTTGTTTACCCAATTGAAATGGAGACGCAGCATGTTCTCTCCGCTTACCGACTGGGCAAACACGGTGGCCCACATCTGGGCGAACCAGACCACACCGCATACCAGGGCCAGCCAGAACCAGGGCAGAAGCACTGTGCGCACCCGCTGTCGATGCGCCAGAGTGTAGATCCCACAGGCCAGACAGCACAGAACCAGCGCTAGGGCGGAATGTGTCTGCATCAACGGCAGGGGAAGGACCAGCACCGCCAGGGGCAGCCAAAGGCGGGGACGGCTTTCCATGCAGAACCGCCACAAAAGATAGAGTGCCGGGAACAGCAGGGACCATCCGAACAGGGTGGCTCTCTGGGGAAGCAGCAGATCGGCCAGAGGATTCACCCAGATCACATTGTGGGCGGTATCATTGGTGGGGGTGGTGTAGAATCCGGTGAAGATGGAAAGAAAGGTCTCTTTATCTCGCAGAAAATAGACAAACCCAAACCCGCTGCCCAGAAAGAACAGCCAGAAGGCCAGACTGGCTTTGGCGGAGGACTCCAGGACCCGGTTTGCCAGCTGCCAGAACATCAGATACACCGCCACAAAAGCCGGCAGCATGGGCAGAATGTAGGCGAGACGCAGGTCGCTGCCCAGCACCAGAAAAACGCTGGAAACGCATTCGCATAAAAATGGGTAGCCAAATCGGTTTTCCCCGGCCAGCAGGGGATACAGCGGCGGGAACTGTCCGGTGACCGCAACATTTTTAATGAATCCCAGATGCATGGCCATGTCGCCGTAGCAGCTTTGTCCGGTGTGGTAGGCTCCGTCAACCAGGTGCAGCACATGGGTGTGCAGCAGATAAACAGTCAGCACCAGCATGGGCAGAACGCAAGCCCACATGGCAGCGGCACCCTGCCCTGCATGGAGGGAGGGAAGCGGGCCGCCCAGCAGCAGCCATGCGATCATGACAAAACCGACCCCACCCGCACAGAGAAGGGCGGGCAGGGTGAATCCCAGAAACAGGGCAAAAAAGGCGGGCAGTATGGCCAGAAAGCTGACACCGAAGGCACAGCCCAGTCCGACGACGGTTCCAACGCCGGCTCCCGGCAAGGTCCGGCGGGCGGCCAGAAATCCGGCCAGCAGAAACAGGACCAAGTAGGCGCAACTCAGCAAAGCACCGATCATCATACACCCTCCAGGTCAAAGGGAGGCGTATACTCCTCCCGTGCGCTGCTTTTTTCCTGCATATATCCGTCGGTCAGACCAAGGGCAATGGCGGCATCCACCACCTTGCGGTATTCGTAAGTGGTGATGCGCCGTCCCAGCTTATGTTCATCCGCGTGATAGAAGGGGGTGAACTGACTCATCAGACTGGTCAGGAACGGTACCCCCACCTCCTGCCGGATCTCGGCCAGACGCCGCAGAACCGCCAGACTGTCCTCCACATGCCTGGGCAGGGCCAGATGCCGCACGATCACCCCGCGCCGCAGATATCCGTCTTCTCCGAAAACCGGCGCCCCGGTCTGGCGCAGCATCTCGCACAGAGCCGCATCCGCAGCGGCGGGGTAGTCTGCCGCCCGGGACAATTCCGCTGCAAGGGCAGGGGAGGCGTATTTGTAATCGGTGAGCCAGATGTCCACATAGGACTTCAGTGCCTGTACAGTCTCTATGGTCTCATAGCCGCCGGTATTGTAGACCACCGGCAGGTGCAGACCCCGGCGGCGGGCTTCCTCCAGGGCTGCCGTCACCCAGGGCAGCCATTGGGTGGCTGTGACAAGATTGATGTTCTGCGCGCCTTTTTCCTGCAGTTCCAGAAAAATTTCGCACAGACGGTTTTCGTCAATATCCTTACCCAATCCCTGCTGACTGATGGCGTAATTCTGGCAATAGCAGCACCCCAGTGCGCAGCCGGTGAAAAACACAGTGCCGCTGCCGGTGGGGGCGTTGGGATCGCCGCTCAGGCAGGGTTCTTCCCAGTGGTGCAGGGCGGCACGGGCTACCCGCAGGGTGCCGCCGGCACCGCACACGCCGGTTTTGCCGGCCGCACGGTCGGCACCGCAGGCCCGGGGACACAGATGACAACAGGTTGGTAAAACGGGCATGGACAGAATCTCCTTTGTGAAAAAGCTGGTCTTTTGATAAACAGTTTAGCACAAAACGCCAAAATGTGGTATACTAATAGAAACCAAGCGGTAGAGTTCCCGATGACAGAGAAAAAACCGCATACAAACGAAAAAAGGAGATCCGCTATGTCTACCCCTCATAATCGCGCCGAAAAAGGTGACTTCGCCCGCACCGTCCTGATGCCCGGTGACCCCCTGCGCGCCAAATTTATTGCCGAGACCTTCCTCGAATCCCCTCGTCTTGTCACCGATGTCCGTGGCATGCTGGGCTATACCGGGACCTATCAGGGCCGGCCTGTCAGCGTCATGGGCAGCGGTATGGGCATGCCCTCCATCGGTATCTATTCCTATGAGCTGTACACCCAGTACGGGGTGGACAACATCATCCGCATCGGCTCTGCCGGTTCCTATACCCCCAAAGCCAAACTGTTTGATGTGCTTCTGTCTACCGGCGCTTATTCCGAAAGCAATTATGCCGTGACCCAGTCCGGTGATACCGACGAGATCCAGCGCCCCAGTGAGGCACTGAATGAAGCCCTGCGCTGCAGCGCCGCCGCCCAGAATATTCCCCTCATTGAGGGCGTTATCCATTCTGCCGACGTTTTCTACCGGGAGCCCAGTGATGAAAAACCGGCGTACTGGGAACGCCTGCGGGACGAGAAAGGTTGTCTGGCCGTGGAAATGGAGAGTTTTGCCCTGTTCCACAATGCCAAGGTCCTGGGCAAACACGCGGCCTGCCTGCTGACGATTTCGGACAGCTTTGTTTCGCCGGAGATCACCACCGCCGAACAGCGTCAGACCAGCTTCACGGCCATGATGAAGGTGGCCCTGGGGGCCGACCTGTGAGCGCCGCCCTTTCGGCCGAGACCCGCACCGAATTGATTCGGGCGGCCTTTGCGGCCCGGAAATTTGCCTATGTGCCGTATTCTCACTTTCGGGTGGGGGCGGCTCTGCTGGCACAGGACGGCCGGGTCTTCACCGGCTGCAATATCGAAAATGCCGGTTACACCCCCACCAACTGCGCAGAGCGCACGGCGCTGTTCAAAGCGGTCAGTGAGGGGGTGACCCACTTTTCGGCCATCGCCATTGTGGGGAGCCTGGAAGGCAAGACCAACACGTTGGTCACCGGTCCCTGCGGCGTCTGCCGTCAGGCACTGTATGAATTCGGCGGTCCGTCCCTCATCGTGATCATGGCCAAGAGTGAGGAGGATTATGTCGAGACGACTCTCGGCGAGCTGCTGCCCTACGGTTTTGGCCCCCGAAATCTGGAACTCGACCCCGTTTAAAAGGAGTTTTCTGTATTTATGTGTCAGTACCCTCATTTTCGTAAAATCCGGCATGGAATGACAGCGGCGCTTTGCAGCCTGCTGGCCGTTTCCCTGTGTGCCTGTTCGGCCGCTTCTTCCTCCTCTTCTTCAGGGGCGCAGGCCGTGGAAGAATCTCCGCTGGTGGATGACAGCCTGTACGTTTATGATGTGGAAGAAGAAGTTGCGCTGAGCAGGCAGGGGAGCACCGTGGCCTTTGTGGCGGATACCGCCGGCACGGAGACCGGTCCGGATGCGGCCCTGTGGCGCGGCGTGCAGGCGTTTGCCGATACCTTCGGATATACCGCGCAGCTTTATCAGGCAGAGGAGGATTCTCTGGCTGCCAGGGAAAGCGCGCTGCGCACGGCGGCACAAAGTGGTGCCGCCATGGTGGTCTGCCGCGGTGATGAGATGGCGACAGCGCTGTACAGTGTACAGAATGACGACCCGTCGGTATCTTTCCTTCTGTTTGATGCGGAACCGCATACCGAGGACTATACCGCCTATCAGACGGCCTCCAATACCAGCTGTGTGATGTTCAGTGAAGAACAGGCCGGGTATCTGGCCGGGTATGCGGTGGTCATTGATGGCCGGACCAAGCTGGGGTTTGTGGGAGCCGAAGCCATGCCGGATACGGTGCGCTACTGCACAGGTTTTCTGCAGGGCGTGGATGCTGCCGCCCAGAGCCAGGGCGTACAGGCCAGCGTGGAAGTCTGGTATGTAGGCAGTGAGAATGCCGGTGACGTTGTGACCCAGCGTATGGGCGAATGGTATGGCAACGGCGTGCAGGCGGTCATGGCTGCCGGAGAAGGAACCCTGCAGGAGTGCATTGACGCAGCCCAGGGCACCGGCGCCGTGGTCATCGGCACGGACTGGGACTGCACAGACTCTGACAGTGTGGTGCTGACCAGCGCCATGAAGAATTATTCCAGCGAGGTGCAGCATGCCCTGTATGAGTATTTCAAGATCGGCGGCTGGGGCAGCAATGGAGGCAGTACCGTTCGTGTGGGAGCTTCCGAAAATGCAGTGGGACTGCCGCAGGTCAACTGGCGCATGACAGACTTTACCCAGCGGGAATATGAAAAGATTTACAAGAACCTGCACGACAGCGTCACCAAGGTGGAACGCCTCTCGGATGTTTCCTCCTTGCCGGAAACACCCAACGTGGCCGTGGATGTTTTGGGATAATTGGCGTTTTGTTATGTTTTTGTAATGTGATTTCGTTGTTTTTTCCATTGAAAAAAACGAATAAATCCAGTATACTGAACCTGACAGGCGGGCGCTGTGGAGTGTTATGCACGCATGTGCCCGCTCTTTATTTTTACCTTTTCCCAATGAAAAAGGAGAGTACGAGATGAAAAAGCTTCTTTCCCTGAGCATGGCCGCTGTCATGGCACTGTCTCTGGCTGCCTGCGGCGGCAGCGGTGACACCGCCGCTTCCGGCAGCACCGCCACCAATGCTACCGCCGAAGGTGCCTCTTCCGCCGAGATCACCGGTATCGCCCAGGTCTGCGACGTGGGTACCATCGATGACGAAAGCTTCAACCAGGGCTGCTGGACTGCCGTGGAAGCCTACGGCGAGGCCAATGGTATCAACGTTGATTATTATCTGCCGCCGAGCGAAGATGCCAACGATGAGGACCGCCAGACCCTGATCCGCAATGCTGTCAACGATGGCGCCAACACCGTTGTCTGCGTCGGCTACCTGTATGGTCCCTCTCTGGCCTGGGCTGCCACCGAATACCCGGATGTCCATTTCATTGCTGTGGACGTGACCGTGGCTGACATCGGCACCGAGACCATCCCCGCCAACGTCTACTGCATCACCTATAAGGAAGAGCAGGCTGGTTATCTGGCCGGCTACGCCGCTGTCAAGGACGGCTTCACCGAGCTGGGCTTCCTGGGCGGCATGGCGGTTCCCGCTGTTATCCGCTTCGGCTACGGCTATGTGCAGGGCGCTGACGCCGCTGCGCAGGAGCTGGGCACCAACGTCAACATCAAGTACTGGTACGGCGGCGCCTTCTCCGGCGATGCCAACATCACCGCCAAGATGGAGAGCTGGTACTCTGCCGGCACCCAGGTTGTCTTTGCTTGCGGCGGCGGTATCTACACCAGCGCTGTGGAAGCGGCTGTCAAGCATGACGGCAAGGTCATCGGCGTTGACGTTGACCAGAACTACATCGGCGAACAGGGTGTTGCCGACGGCAAGTACAGCTACAACCCGTTTGTGACCTCCGCCATGAAGGGCCTGAGCGCAGGCGTTACCGACGCTTTGGAGCATGTGGCTGCCGGTACCTGGGACACCATCGCCGGCACCAACTTCATCTATGGCCTGCAGGAGGGCGATTATGTCGGTCTGCCCACCGCGGAAGACAGCTGGAATTTCAGCACCTTCACCGTGGAAGAGTATGAGGCCGAAGTGGAAAAGATCCGCAATGGCGAGATCGCCGTCGACAACAACTCCGACGATGCCACCAAGCCCACCACCAGCGAGTATGTCACGGTTGACTATCAGGTCTGATTCCTGAAATCAATTGCCTGAAAAATGCGTAAGCGGCGGACGCCAGATCACGGCGTTCGCCGCTTTTTTTCGTAAAGCAGAAATCGGCGATTTTTTGCAAAAAAGTAGCTCAAATAACTTGTGAAGATTTACAAATAATTGTATAATGAGCACAAGAAACAGTTTTTTGAAAGGAGCGTGAGCAGATTGGCAGAGGATTTCGTTATTGAGATGCTTCACATCACCAAGGAATTTCCCGGCATAAAAGCCAACGATGATGTGACTCTGCAGCTGCGCCGGGGCGAAGTGCACGCCCTTCTGGGCGAGAACGGTGCAGGTAAATCCACGCTGATGAGCGTATTGTTCGGTCTGTACCAGCCCGAAAAGGGCATCATCAAAAAGAACGGCAAAGAGGTCAACATCAAGGATCCCAATGTGGCCAACGACCTGGGTATCGGCATGGTGCACCAGCACTTCAAGCTGGTGGAATGCTTCAGCGTACTGGACAATATCATGCTGGGCGTGGAACCCTGCAAGGCCGGTTTTCTGCAAAAGGAGATCGCCCGCAAAAAGGTTGTGGAACTTTCCGAAAAATACGGCCTGCGGGTTGACCCGGACGCCCTCATCAGTGATATTTCGGTGGGCATGCAGCAGCGTGTGGAAATTCTGAAGATGCTTTACCGTGACAACGAGATCTTGATTTTTGATGAACCCACCGCTGTTCTGACGCCTCAGGAAATCGATGAACTGATGGACATCATGCGCGGCTTCAAAAAGGAAGGCAAGAGCATTCTGTTCATCACCCACAAACTCAATGAGATCATGGCGGTGTCGGACCGGTGCACCGTGCTGCGCAAAGGCAAGTGCATCGGCACTGTGGATATTGCCGACACCACCAAGGAAGAGCTGTCCCGCATGATGGTCGGCCGTGACGTGCAGTTCGCGGTGGACAAGGCGCCCGCCAAGGTGGGGGATGTGGTGTTGTCGGTGCGGGACATGACGGTGCCCGGTCATGCGCACAAGAAGGACGCTGTCCGCGGCGTCTCCTTCGATGTGCGCGGCGGCGAGATCGTCTGTCTGGCCGGCATTGAAGGCAACGGTCAGACCGAACTGGTGTACGGCCTGACAGGTCTGGAAAAGATTACCCACGGCACCCTGACCCTGGACGGCAAGGACATTACCCATGCCAGTATCCGCCAGCGCTCCAAGGACGGTATGAGCCATATTCCGGAAGATCGCCACAAATACGGTCTGGTGCTGGACTATTCCCTGGAAAACAACATGGTTCTGCAGCGGTACTGGGAACCGCAGTTCCAGAAAGCCGGCTTCATCAACAAGGCGGCTGTGCGGGAATATTCTGACCGCCTGATCAAACAGTATGACGTGCGCAGCGGTCAGGGCAGCGTGACCATTGCCCGCAGCATGTCCGGCGGCAACCAGCAGAAAGCCATCATTGCCCGGGAAATTGATAAGGACCCCAAGCTGCTGGTGGCGGTGCAGCCTACCCGCGGCCTGGATGTAGGTGCCATTGAATATATCCACAAACAGATCGTGGCCGAACGGGACCGCGGCAAAGCCGTGTTGCTGGTCAGCCTGGAACTGGACGAGGTCATGAATCTGTCCGACCGCATCCTCGTCATGTACGAAGGGGAGATCGTGGGCGAATTCGATCCCAAGACCACCACGGTCCAGGAACTGGGCCTGTATATGGCCGGCGCCAAAAAGCAGGGAAAGGGGGCGCAGTAATTCATGAGCCGTAACAAAAACAATCTGGGCATGGCCCTGCGGCAAAAAAGCAGCAGCGTGCTGGCTGCGCTTCTGTGCATCCTGATCGGCCTGCTGGTCGGTCTGGTGGCACTGTTCATCATCAATGCGGAACATGCCTGGGACCAGGGCTTTTTGCGCATCATCCAGGGCGGTTTCTATGACTTCCCCTACGGTGTGGGCAAGACCCTGACCAACTCCGCACCGCTGATCATGACCGGCCTTTCGGTGGCTTTTGCCTTCAAGACCGGCCTGTTCAACATCGGTGCTGCCGGCCAGTATACCCTGGGCGCCTTCGGCGGTCTGTACTGCGCCCTGATCCTCAACCTGCCCTGGTATGTCTGCCTGCTGGCTTCCGCGCTTTTCGGAGCGGTATGGGGCGCCATCCCCGGCATCTTCAAGGCGTATCTGAACATCAACGAGGTCATTACCTCCATCATGTTCAACTGGATCGGGCTGTATATGGTCAATGAGATCATCTATGCCCGGGGCACCGGTGCCATGTATGATGCCAACAACACCCGTACCTGGAAGCTGGCAGAACGTTCGCCCGGGTCGCTTATTCCGTCCTGCGGTATGTCGGATATCTTCCATACGCCCAGCACTACCATTGCCATTTTCCTGGCCATTGCGGCGGCCATCCTGGTCTGGGTCATTCTGGAAAAGACCACCTTCGGCTACGAGCTCAAGGCCGTGGGCCTGAACAAAAACGCGGCCCGGTACGCCGGTATCAACGAGAAAAAGAACATCATCCTCTCCATGACCATTGCCGGCGCGCTGGCCGGTTTCGGCGCAGGTCTGCTGTACCTGTCTGCCGGCGCGGAGTGGAATCCCCTGAATACCACCAGCCTGCCGGCTATGGGCTTCAACGGCATTGCCACCGCTTTGCTGGCGGCTTCCAATCCCATCGGCACCATCTTCTCCTCTCTGTTCATCTCCCATATCACGGTGGGCGGCAGCTTCCTGCCCACCCGGTATTTCCCCACCGAGATTGCCGACCTGATTTCCGGCATCATCATCTATCTGTGCGCCTTTGCCATGCTGTTCCGCGGCGTGATTGAAAAGAAGCTCCACGCCGGTGCCAATACCCCGGACGCCAACGCAGAACCCGCCGCACAGACAAAGAAGGAGGGCAAATGACATGCTGCTGCTGATCAAGTATACCCTGTTGTATGGCATTGTCCTGATGCTGGTTGCCCTGGGCGGTATGTTCAGCGAACATTCCGGCATCATCAATATCGCCCTGGAAGGCATCATGGTCGTTGGCGGCCTGGGCGGTGTTCTGGCTGTGGCCATGCTGCCCAATACCTTGCCGGCATTTGTGATAGTCACCGTGTCCGTATTGGTGGCGGCTTTGTCCGGTATGGTGTTCTCTCTTTTGCTGGCCTTTGCCTCCATACACCTGAAAGCCGACCAGACCATAGGCGGTACGGCACTAAACATGCTGGCCACCGCCATTGCCATCATCCTGGCCAAGAACTTCAACGGTTCCACTTCCGCCAAGATCGACTACACCAACAACGCATTCCTGTTCAAGATCGGCGGGCTAGAACTCAGCATCTTTGTGCCGCTGGGCATTGTTCTGCTCATCATCAGCTATATCGTCATGTACAAAACCCGGTTCGGCCTGCGCCTGCGTGCCTGCGGTGAACATCCGCAGGCGGCCGATTCGGTGGGCATCAACGTCTATAAGATGCGATACAGCGGCGTGCTGATTTCCGGTCTGCTGGGCGGTATCGGCGGTCTTGCCTATATCATCCCCAGTGTGCAGACCTGGAATTTTGAGGTGGGTGTGGCCGGTACCGGCTTCCTGGCACTGGCCGTCATGATCTTTGGCCAGTGGAAGCCTGTGCACATCTTCGGCGCGGCCATGTTCTTTGCCGTGTTCAAGAGTCTGGCCAATATTGCGGATGCCACCATCCTGTCCCAGCTGGGCTGGTCTTCCAACATCTACAATATGATGCCTTTCATTGCCTCCATGGTCATCCTTGCCTTTACCAGCAAGAACAGCATGGCGCCCAAGGCCGAAGGCATTCCCTATGACAAGGGCAGCCGCTGATTGAACCTGAACCCATGAAATGCCGTCTGCGGGCGGCATTTCTCTGTTTGTGCCGCTGCGCAGCGGCCAATCCGTCCGAAAGGGGGACCACAACATGCGCATGTACGACATTATTGCCAAAAAGCGGGATGGCCGAATCTTGACTGACGAGGAGATCGCTTTTGCCGTCAACGGCTATGTGGCGGGCTCCATTCCCGATTATCAGATGAGCGCTCTGCTCATGGCCATTTACCTGAAAGGCATGACTGATGCCGAGACCGCCACACTCACCGAGGTCATGGCCAGGTCCGGAGATATGGTGGATCTTTCTCCCATCCCCGGCATCAAAGTGGATAAGCATTCCACCGGCGGCGTGGGGGACAAGACCACCCTGGTGGTGGCTCCCATTGTGGCGGCCTGCGGTGTGCCGGTGGCCAAGATGAGCGGCCGCGGCCTGGGCCATACCGGCGGCACCATCGACAAGATGGAAGCTGTGCCCGGGACAAGGACCTCTCTCTCCGAAGAAGAGTTTTTCGCGCAGGTGCGGCGGATCGGCCTGTCGGTCATCGGCCAGAGCGGGGAAATCGCGGTGGCGGATAAAAAACTGTACGCCCTGCGGGATGTCACTGCCACCGTGGGCTGTATCCCGCTGATCGCCTCTTCCATCATGTCCAAAAAGCTGGCCGCCGGATCGGATGCCATCTTGTTGGATGTGACCATGGGAACCGGTGCTTTCATGCAGAATCTGGAAGATGCCGTCGAGCTGGCCCGTCTGATGGTCTCCATCGGTACGGCCCATGGCCGCAAGATGGCCGCCCTCATCACCGACATGGACCGCCCCTTGGGGCATAACATCGGCAATTCACTGGAAGTGCAGGAAAGCATGGCAGTGCTGCAGGGCAAGGGCCCTGCGGATTTGACGGAAGTTTGCCTGCAGCTGGCCACCAACATGCTGCTGCTGGCCGGCAAGGGGGATTTCAAGACCTGCCGCGCTATGGCGGAGTCTGTGCTGAATGACGGCATCGCTTTCACCAAATGCTGCCAGATGTTTGAGGCCCAGGGAGGGGATACCACCGTGCTGCAGGATGCCGCCAGATTCAAGAAAGCCCGCTATTCCCGGGCCATCTCCGCCCGGGCGGACGGCTACATCACCGCCCACAATGTGGAAGATATCGGCATTGCCAGTGTGCTGCTGGGGGCCGGTCGGCAGACAAAGGAAGACAGCATTGATTTTGCAGCCGGCATCACGCTGCATAAAAAGCTGGGGGATGCGGTACACAGCGGACAGACCATTGCAACCCTGTATGCCGACGACCCGGCGCTGTTTACGGCAGCGGAAGAAACATTCTGCCGCAGCCTGACCATCGGGGCGGAAAAGCCTCAGGAACCGCCGCTGATCTATGCACGCGTCACACCGCAGGGCGTGGAGCGATTCTGAAATCTACATAGCAAGGTCCGGCTTTCCGGCTGTATCCGGCAGTCGGTAAGCCGGACCCTTTTTCTGATAAGGAGAAACCATGCATAGCGCCGATTTCATTTTTCAAATCAGCCCCTATGATACGCAGCTTTTGCTGCCGCAGGTGAGCAAGGCTCTGGAAAAGCGCACAGAGATGGCGTCCCGAAAAGCCTGCCCCGGTATCTGGAAACAGACAGACCGTCTCAATGCCCTTGCAAAAGGGCGAAGCCCCCGGCGGACCAGAGCCAGAAGTGTTGTCTTTCTGGTTCTCGGGATCTTTCTGCTTGTGCCTGGGATCATGGAACCGCGGGAATTATTGCTTCCTTTGGTTATGGGGGCGCTGGCTGTTTGTGCGGGAGGCGCCGGCCTCTGGAGAAGCTTCCGGCGAAAAGAAAATCCGTTTGATCAACCGGCGGCCAGACTTTTGTCTGGTCTGAGCGCATTGCCGCAGGAACATCTTTGTTTGTCGTTTGCACCGGAAGGAATGACAATCTCCGCCAAAGAGGAGAAGGACAGGACAGTGGTTCCATGGCATGATTTTGAGTCTGTGGTAGAAACTGCTGACGCCATTCTTCTGTCACATGGAGACCGGGCGACGCTGCTGCAGAAAAAGGATCTGGTCAGTGGCACAGAAGAAGATCTTCGGGCCTTTTTGCGGGACCGGATCCGGGAGTGGTACTCTGTTTGAGAGGTGCCCATATGGAAAAAATCATATGGAAGGCCGGTACGCCGGTCTGTTCGCTGCATGACATGCAGGTAAATGATTTCCGAATTGAGAAAGACCGGATGATCCTGTGCACTTCCACCGGCCTTGTCAGAACGGTGCCGCCCTGCGGCCAGCAGGACGGCCATGTGGAATTTTTCCGGGTGAACTGGGACTTCAGTTATGCCTATTTGCTCCGGTATGATGGACTGGCAGGCAATACAGGAACTTTCCAGGGAGAAAAGATGTTCTTGAAGGAGTTTCTGCGTCGGTTCCCAACGCCGGACTATATGATTCTGGATGAAACATACGGGTATCATCAGGCCAAATACAGCGGCTTTTTCCAGGTTGGAAAGGAAATCCAGGAATGCCTGCTGGAAATTTGTTATGACGGAGATCTGGTTTTTGTGATTCAGGAATGAACCTTGATCCTGTCTGAATACCCAAAGGGAATGGACGGTGTAAGCGCTATGTGCGGACGGTATCAGTTCTCCACAGAAAAATACAGAGAATTTCAGCAGATCGTGCAGGATGCCAGACGCCGCAGCGGACGTCCTGCAGAAAAATCGGATGTCCCTGTTACGGGAGATGTTGTCCCCACCGGAGAAGCTCCGGTCCTGGTTGCCAGTGCCAACAAGGTGGTGGCGGTGTTTCAGCGCTGGGGGATCCCCGGATGGCGCGGCGGACTTGTCATCAATGCCCGGGCGGAGACTGTCTGCGAAAAACCGATGTTCCGGCGCAGTGTGGTGGGACGCAGGTGCGTGATTCCGGCCAGTGGCTATTATGAGTGGGATGCCAAAAAGCATAAATACTTTTTCCGTCTTCCGGACAAACCGCTGTATCTGGCGGGAATTTATGATTGTGTGGATGGGCAGGACCGGTTTGTGGTGCTTACCACGGCACCCAACGAGACGGTCCGGGATATCCATGATCGGATGCCTCTGATCCTGAGCCATGAACAGGTGCGCCCCTGGCTCACTGATCCGCAGGCGGCTTTGGAATTGCTGACATCGGTTCCGCCGCCCTTGGAACGCAGCTGTGAGGACGGCCAGCTTTCGCTGGATGATTTTATGTAAGGGCATGCCCGCATGAGGATTCGGAATGTTGCCATCATGTTTTGTATGTGCCCCAGGCAACGGACATAAAATGGTGCGGCCGGGTATACTTTCAACGGAAAGCAAGGCCGGAATGGACCCGGCAATAACCAACGAATAAAAAGCAGAAAAGAAAGGATGAACCCATTATGCTGGAAATCGGGACTCAAGCGCCTGCCTTTACCCTCAAGGACCAGGACGGAAACACGGTCAGCCTGTCCGACTTTGCGGGAAAGCGGGTGGTCGTGTATTTTTATCCCCGTGACAATACGCCGGGCTGCACCCGGCAGGCCTGCGCTTTTGCGCAGAATTTTGATGGTTTTCGCTCCCGCGATGTGGTGGTCATCGGGATCAGCAAGGATTCGGTGGCTTCTCACCTGAAATTTGCCCAGAAATATGAGCTTCCGTTTATTCTGCTCTCTGACCCGGAACTGCAGGCCATTCAGGCCTATGACGTCTGGCAGGAAAAGAAGCTGTACGGCAAGGTCAGCATGGGCGTTGTGCGCACCACCTATGTGATCGACCCGCAGGGCAACATTGAAAAGGTGATGCCGAAGGTCAAACCGGACACCAATGCCGCTGACATTCTGGCCTATCTGGATGGAGTACAGTAAAAGGGGAATGTAATGCGTATCATTTTGTCTCCCGCCAAAAAGATGAATGTGGACACGGACAGCCTGGACTGGCAGGACTTGCCGGCATTCCTGGACCGTACCGAACAGCTGCTGGACAGCCTGAAAGGGATGTCTTACGAAGAACTGAAAAAGTTGTGGAAATGCAACGACCAGCTGGCGGAACTAAATGTCCAGCGGGTCCGGAACATGGATTTGCGGCGCCATCTGACGCCGGCCATTCTCAGTTATGAAGGAATCCAGTACCAGTATATGGCTCCCGGTGTTTTTACCACCTGGGAATTTTCGTATATCCAGGAACACCTGCGGATCCTTTCCGGCTTCTATGGCCTGCTTCGCCCTTTTGACGGTGTGACCCCCTACCGGCTGGAAATGCAGGCACGCCTGTCAGTCAACGGTGCCCGGGATGTCTATGCCTTCTGGGGGGATACCCTTGCGGCGCAGCTGTTTTCCGAGACAAACTGTATTATCAATCTGGCCTCCCGGGAATACAGCGTCTGCGTGTCCCGGTATCTGCCGCCGTCGGTGCGGTTTATCACCTGTGTGTTTGGGGAAGAAAAAGACGGCAGGATCCTTGAAAAAGCCACCATGTGCAAGATGGCCCGGGGAGAAATGGTACGCTTTATGGCGGAACGCGGAATCACGGATCCGGTGGAGATGCAATCGTTTGACCGTCAGCACTTTCACTTCTGCCCCGAACGCTCGGACGAAAGCACATATGTGTTCCTGCGGGAATCCGGCGGGGCCGGAGCGAATAAAGGCAGAAAATAACAGAAAAGGGCGGGGAGCCGGATGGTGTGTGCGGCAGCCCCGCCTTTTCTGAGCGCTTTGCTTGCCAAAAAGCCGGATTTATGGTACCGTAGTAACCACAAAGCAACACAGGGTGCCCGGGGCTTTCGCTGGCCGGGAGAATAGGGAAGCAGGTGAAAGACCTGCGCGGGACCGCCGCCGTAATGGCTGAGTTCGGCCCATTGATGTCACTGTACCGATGCGTATGGGAAGACAGGGCCGCACATTGACGCCAGAGCCGGAAGACCTGCCTTGCTGTTTGAATACTGCCTGAACCGTTGGAATGAACCGCTGACGGTGCGGGGCAGGGCCCGTGCAGCGGACGGACGAAACGTTTGCGCGGTAAAACTATGGTACACCGTGTTTTGGCGTGCTTTGTTTTGGTACGGGCCTTTTCTGCCGTTATGGCAGAAAGGCCCTCTTTTTTTGCGGTGGTCACGGTCGGTTCGGACAAGGAGTATTTTCTATGAAAACGAAACATCCCATCCGCCTGACGGCGCTGGCTCTGGGGCTGGCGCTTCTAACCTTCGGGTGCGCCCCGGCGACACAGGAAGAAATGCCGGCGGCCTCGCCGCAGACATCCGGTGACTATGATCCGGTCACCATCACGAACTACAATTATGCCGGAGATGAAGTCAGCTATACTTACGAAAAGGCCCCCGAGCGGGTGGTGGCGGTATACCAGGGTTCCATCGAGACCATGATCGCCTTGGGACTGGAAGACCGGGTCATTGCGTCCTACGGTCTGGACAATGAGGTGAAAGAGGAATGGCAGTCCGGCTTCTCCAGAATGAACTATAAGGACGACGTTTTCGCACCGGATAAAGAGACGATGACCCTTCTGGAACCGGATATGATTCTCTCCTGGGGCTCTCTTTTCAGTGAAAAAAATCTGGGAGACGTGAGCAGCTGGAACCAGAAGGGGGTAGCTACCTATATCAATTCCAACACGCGGGGCGGCGGACGTCCCCGGACGCTGGAAAACGAGTATACGGATATACTGAATCTGGGCCGCATTTTTGATGTGGAGGATAAGGCAGAAGCCCTGGTGGCGGAGATGCGTACCTGCGTGGCGGATACGCTGGAAGCAGCCGCACAGAACCCTGCACAGACAGTGGCGGTGGTGGAGCCGATGGGAGGCGGAATCAGCAACTATGGTGCGGATTCCCTTGCCGGAGATATGGTGACCCAGCTGGGCGGCACATTGATCAAACCGGATGGCGGCGAAATGGGAAAAGAAGACCTGGTTCAAGGGGACCCGGATGTGATCTTTGTGGTCTACATGGCGTATTCCGGAGATGACCCCGAAACGGTCGTCGCCCAGCAGCTGGCAGCCATTACCGAAGATCCCGCGTTTGCAAGCCTGTCCGCCGTGCAAAACGGACGTGTTGTGCCGATCATGCTGGGGGATACCTATGCAGCCGGACCGCGCACAGTGGACGGAATCCGTACTATAGCGGCCGGCATGTATCCGGAAGGGCAGACATCTGCCGCCGAGGCAGTCGCATGAAGCGGGAAAAAACGCGAAGGACGCGGTGTTTGCAAAGTCGGGCGGGCACCACAGCGGCCATTCTGCTTTTGGCCGCAGGGCTGATGGTCTCGCTGATTGTTGCGGTGACTATGGGAACCACCCGCCTGCCTGTGGGGCAGGTATACACGGTGATCCGGTACGAACTGCTCCACCTGGTGTGCGGGCAGCCCATTCCGAAAAAATGGGCACCGGGAACGGCGGTCCATGATGTGGTCTGGCTTATCCGTCTGCCTCGCCTGGTTTTGGCGGCTGCAGTGGGGACCAGCCTGTCGCTGTGCGGTGTGGCCATGCAGGCTATTGTCCAGAACCCCCTGGCGGACCCGTACATTTTGGGGGTCTCTTCCGGAGCTGGGCTGGGCGTGACTCTGGCCGTTCTGTTGGGGGTAGGGACCGCACTGGGCAGCAATTATGTAGGCCTGATGGCTTTTGCCGGTGCGCTGGGAATCTCCTGCGCAGTGGTGGCACTGGCCAATGTGGGCGGCCGTGCAAACTCTGTCAAATTGCTGCTGGCAGGCAGTGCACTGGCTGCGGTGTGCGGGGCAGGCACCCAGTTCCTGTTGTATCTTCGCAGCGCCGACCATGCCGCCTCCGAGATCATGCGCTGGACAATGGGCAGCCTTTCGGCCGCCGATTGGCCCAACAATGTTGTGATGCTTTTGGTGGCAGGCGGCGGTACGGCTTTCTTTCTTACCCAATGCCGGACCCTGAACCTGATGCTTTTGGGGGACGAGACCGCCGTGACGCTGGGTACAGACCTGCACCGGTATCGCATTCTTTATCTGGTGGTAAGTTCCCTGATGGTGGGATTCGCCGTATATGCTGCCGGTGCCATCGGTTTTGTGGGCCTGGTGGTCCCCCATGTGGTACGTCTGCTGTTTGGCACCGACCACCGTCGCCTTGTTCCGCTGTGTGCCCTGTCCGGAGCGTTGTTTCTTCTTTGGGCTGATGTTCTGTGCCGTACGATCCTGCCCGGAAATGAGATCCCGGTGGGCATCCTGACTTCCTTGCTGGGAGCACCGGTTTTTCTTTACCTGATGGTGCGGCACCGCTACGGATTCGGAGGCGGCGCATGAATATTACCATAAAAAACCTGGAAAAACAGCTGGATGGGCAGCCTGTCCTGCGAAAAATAGACCTGGTGATCCCCGAACACAAGGTGTTGGGCATCATTGGTCCAAACGGAAGCGGAAAATCTACATTGCTGCGCTGTATCTGCCGCGTGCTGCAGCCCGACGGCGGGGCAGTGCTCCTGGATGGCCGTTCCCTGCGGGAATACTCGCCCCGGCAAACGGCCAGAAGGATGGCCACGGTGGCCCAGCACAACACCTACAATTTTGATTTCACGGTACAGGACATCGTCCTTATGGGGCGCAGTCCGCACAAGCGTGCCTTTGAACGGGACGACACCCAGGATTACCACATCGTTTCCCAGAGTCTGGCGCAAGTGGGGATGGATGGCTTTCAGCACCGCAGCTTCTCCAGCCTTTCCGGCGGGGAACGGCAGCGTGTGATCCTGGCCCGGGCACTGGCACAGCAGACGCCCTGCCTGCTGCTGGATGAGCCCACCAACCATCTGGACATCCGGTATCAGCTGCAGCTGATGGAACTGGTACGGGGGTTGGGGCGTACCGTGATTACGGCTGTGCACGATCTCAATATTGCGGCCATGTACTGCGATACCCTGGTAGTCATGCAGGCGGGCTGCATTGTGGCTTCCGGAACACCGCAAGAGATTCTGACGCCCGCTCTCATCCGGCAGGTATACGGCGTTCAGGCCCGGGTCCTGGCGGATGAAAATGGGGTACCCTATATCCTTTTCCGTCCCGAATGTGGTACAATATCAAAATAGCCTTGCTTGTATGGCGGGCTGAGCAGGAGAAGATGAACCATGCCAAAAACCTTGTTGTGTGTCAGTTTCGGTACCAGCGTGCCCGAGGCACGGCAAAGCATTACAGCGGTGGAATCCGCCTTACAGCATACGGCGCCGGAATTGCCTTTTGTACGGGCCTTTACAAGTCCCACGATCCGCCGCATCCTGCAGGCGAGAGGGGAGACCGTACAGAGTCTTTCCCAGGCGCTGGATGCACTGGCCGGTCAGGAGGTGGCCGTACAGCCGACGCATTTACTGTATGGGCAGGAATACGATCATATCCGCAGTCTGGTAGAGGCGCGGCGGGAACAGTTTGCCCGGATCGTGCTGGGGAAGCCCTTGCTGGCGGGCCCGGAGGACCTGCGTGCTCTGGCGGCTGCACTGGATGAAGCGCATCCCCCGGTCCCGGGGGAAGCACTGCTGCTGATGGGGCATGGAACGGTTCACTTTGCCGGTATTGTCTATCCGGCATTGCAGGCGGTTCTCCATATGATGGGACGTACGGATGTATATGTGGCTACGGCGGAAGGCTGGCCGGAACTGGAAGATGTGCTTCCGCAGCTTCTGCGCGGCGGGTATGCAAAGGCACATCTGCTGTCGCTGATGCTGGTGGCGGGTGACCATGCCCGCAATGATATGGCCGGAGAAGGACCGGAAAGCTGGAAATCCCGTCTGCAAGCCAAGGGAATCCGTGTCCGCTGTACCCTGCAGGGGCTTGGCATGCTGCCGGCAGTGCAGGCCATGTATGCCGCCCATCTTCGCGAATTGCTGGGGAAAGAGCATGAACTTTGAACACTACATCCGCAGCGGACAACGACTTCTGCGCTGCGGTTACACCACCGGCACCTGCGCTGCGCTGGCCGCTCAGGGGGCATCCCGGCTGCTGCTTTCCGGTGCTGTTCCCCGTACGGTCTGCCTGGTTACGCCCAAAGGATGGCCGGTGCAGGTGCTGCCGCAATTTTGCCGTATGGAATCAGGCAAGGCGGTCTGCGGTATCCGGAAAGATGCAGGAGATGACTGTGACGTTACCGACGGGATGACCATCGTGGCGTCGGTTTCCCGGACCGACTTGCCGGGGATCACCATTGATGGCGGGACGGGCGTAGGCCGGGTGACCAGACCGGGTCTGGACCAGCCGGTGGGGGCGGCAGCCATCAATACAGTGCCCCGCCGTATGATTGAAGAACAGGTCAGACAGGTCTGTGCCCAACAGTCGTATTCCGGCGGATTGCTGGTGGAAATCAGCATTCCCGGCGGGGCCGAAGCGGCGCAGAAGACTTTCAATCCCAAATTGGGGGTGGAAGGCGGACTGTCCGTGCTGGGAACCTCCGGTGTGGTGGAACCCATGAGCGAGCAGGCGCTGGTGGACACTCTGGCGCTGGAAATCCGTCAGGCCGCCGCCCAAAGCCGACGCCTAATCCTCACCCCGGGCAACTATGGCGCGGACTTTCTCCATACAAATGGCCTGGACGCCCTGGGAATTCCGGTGGTCAAGTGTTCCAATTTTATTGGTGATGCGCTGGATATGGCCGCTGCTGAAGGGATCGAACAACTGCTTTTGGTGGGGCATATGGGAAAACTGGTCAAGCTGGCCGGCGGTGTGATGAATACCCATTCCCGCTATGCGGATTGCCGAACCGAACTGATCTGCGCGTATGCCGCTGTCAGCGGCGCCGGTCCCGAACTATGTGCTGCCCTGCTGGCTGCGCCGACGACCGATGCCTGCCTGGAACTGCTGGAACAGGGCGGACTGCGGGCTGCCGTGATCGGGCGGCTCCTGGCAGCGATTTCTTCCCATCTGCAGCAGCGGGCCGGAGATTTGTGTCAGGCCGGAGCGCTGCTTTTTTCCAACCAATATGGCCTTTTGGGCCTGACCGATACCGCAAAGGAGATTCTTGCACAGTGGAAACCATAAAAGGGACTCTGTATGGGGTCAGCGTAGGACCGGGCGACCCGGAACTGCTCACATTCAAAGCAATGCGTGTTATGCGTCAATGTCAGGTGATCGCGGCACCTCAGACAAAAAGCGGCGAAATGCTGGCACTGGAAATTGCAAGGCAGGCCGTGGACCTGAGCCGTAAAGCCATTGTGCCGCTGCATTTTACCATGAGCCATGATGAAGGGGAACGCCGTCGGGCCCATGAAGCTGCTGCAGAAACGCTGCGGGGATATCTGGATGCGGGACAGGATGTGGCTATGCTGAACCTGGGAGATGTTTCGGTATATGCCACATTTGGTTATCTGCAGACCATTCTGGAAGAACAGGGATATCACACAGCCATGGTGGCGGGAGTCCCCAGTTTCTGCGCTGTGGCAGCAAGGCTGAACCGGTCACTGACCGGCGGCATGGATACACCGTTGACCATTGCTCCCGGAAGCATCCCTCTGGAAGACCTTCTTTCGACCCCCGGCGCCAAGGTGCTTATGAAAAGCGGCCGGCAGCTTCCCCGTGTGCTGGACACTCTGTCAGACGCCGGTCTTCTGGAGAAAAGCGCCTTAGTGTGTAATTGTGGTCTGCCGGAAGAGCAGGTCTGGGATGACCTTGCCCATGACCGGCCGGAAGGCAATGCCGGTTATTTTGCTACGATCCTGGTCAAATAAAAAGAAAAGGGGGAGAATACGGTGATCCATTTTGTGGGAGCGGGACCGGGCGCACCGGATCTGATTACCTTGCGGGGGGCAGACCTTCTTGCCAAGGCGGACTGTGTGATCTATGCAGGCAGTCTGGTCAATCCGGCGCTGCTGGGTCTGACCAAGCCGGACTGCGCCATTTATAACAGTGCGGAGCTGACTCTGGAACAGGTACTGGATCTTATGAAGGCCCAGGAGGCACAGTGCCATATGACCGTGCGTCTGCACACCGGAGATCCCTGCCTGTATGGGGCGGTCCGGGAACAGATGGATGCTCTGGATGCGGCCGGCCTTTCATACGAAAGCACCCCCGGTGTATCCAGCTTCTGCGGAGCTGCTGCGGCTCTGGATGCGGAGTATACATTGCCCGGTGTCAGTCAAAGCGTGATCATCACGCGGATGGCCGGTCGGACCCCGGTGCCGGAATCAGAAAATCTGGCAGCCCTGGCGGCTCATGGCGCTACCATGGTGATTTTTCTTTCTGCCGGAATGCTGCCTCAGGTGCAGGCAGCGTTGCTGGAAGGCGCATACACGCCGGATACCCCCGCGGCGCTGGTTTATAAGGCCACCTGGCCGGAAGAAAAAGTGGTGCGCTGCACAGTGGGAACCCTGGCCGACTGCGGCCGGCAAAACGGGATTTCCCGTACGGCGCTGGTCTTGGTGGGGGACTTCCTGGGAAATCGCTATGACCGCAGCCGACTGTATGATCCGTCCTTTACCACCGGATACAGAAAAGGGGCCGAATCATGAGTGTCGGACCGGTCGTCCTGCTGGCATTCACTGACCAGGGACAGTGTTTGGCCGAAACGCTGGCCGACGCTTTGCATGGCCAAGCTGCCCGCTGCGGCAGGCCGCTGTCTTTGTCCCAATGGACAGCGGAACATTTTTCCCGCGCAGGGGCACTGGTCTATGTGGGAGCAGTGGGCATTGCGGTGCGGGCCATTGCACCGTACGTGAAGAGCAAGGTCAGCGATCCGGCGGTCGTGGTGGTGGATGAGAGCGGCCGTTGGGCAATCCCCCTCCTTTCGGGGCATCTGGGCGGGGCCAATGATCTGGCCCGCCGTATAGCGGGTATCTGCGGAGCTGCCGCAGTCATTACCACCGCTACGGACATTCGGGGCGCTTTTGCCGTGGATGAATGGGCAAAAAGGCAGAACTGCGTGGTCCTGCAGCCGCACAAGATCAAAGAAGTGTCGGCTGCCGTGCTGGCTGGCAGAACGGTAGGAGTAAACAGTGACTTTCCCATTTCCGGGGAACCGCCCCGATGCGTGCGTATTGCGGATGACCAAACCTGTGACCTGCGGTTGAGTATTCGCAGACAGGACCGGGATGTGCTGCAATTGGTTCCCCGCATTGGGGTGCTGGGGATCGGCTGCCGCAAAGGGATCACACCGGAAGCACTGGAAACAGCCCTGGCGCAGGTGCTGGCCCGGGCGGGCATCTGCGAACAGGCGATTGTGGCTGCGGCAAGCATTGATCTGAAAAAGGAGGAACCGGGCCTGCTTCGCTTCTGCGCGTCCCACGGCTGGCCCTTGCGGACCTATTCCGCAAAGGAGCTGGCAGCGGTGCAGGGAAGGTTCAGCACCAGCGCCTTTGTACAGCAAGTCACAGGGGTGGACAACATTTGTGAACGCTCTGCCGTTCTGGAATCCGGCGGGACGCTTTATAGCAAAAAAAATGCGGGCAATGGGGTCACGATGGCCCTGGCATTGCAGCCTTATGCCCCGGATTGGAGATGGCAGGATGAATAAGCTGTTTGTGGTGGGCCTTGGCCCGGGAGAGGCCGGGTATCTGACCGAACAGGCCAGAGAAGCTCTGGAAAGGGCGGACTTGATTTGTGGGTACTCGGTATACATTGATCTGATCCGGCCTTTATATCCCCAAAAAGAATACTTCACGACCCCCATGAAACAGGAAATGGACCGTTGCCGGTATGCCCTGGATTCAGCGCAGCGTGGAATCATCACCGCCATGGTCTGCAGCGGGGATGCCGGTGTATATGGGATGGCGTCTCCCATACTGGAACTGGCGGGGGATTACCCCGATGTGGAAATCGAAGTTGTGGCCGGTATTACAGCGGCACTGTCCGGGGCAGCCGTGCTGGGCGCTCCGCTGGGCCATGATTTCTGTGTGATCTCTCTGTCCGATCTGCTTACGCCCTGGCCGGTCATTGAGACGCGACTGGAATGTGCGGCAAAAGGCGATTTCGCACTTTGTCTGTACAATCCCGGCTCGAAAAAACGGGCGGATTATCTGCAGAAGGCGGTACAAATTCTTATGCGGGCCGGCAAAGCACCGGATACCTGTTGCGGATATGTACGCAATATCGGACGGGAAGGGCAGCAGACGCGGACCCTGACCCTGGCCGAACTGGAATCTGCCCCCATGGACATGTTCACCACGGTTTTTATCGGTTCCTCCACCACCCGGATCCTGGAAAATCACCTGGTCACACCTCGGGGGTATCGCCAGTGAAAGTTGTCCTTTTTTCCGGCACCACCGAAGGCCGCCGCTTATCCCGTACCCTGGCAGCCATGGGAGCGGAAGTGACGGTATGCGTGGCCACTCCCTACGGCGCAGAAGAGCAGGGGCAGTGTGCCGGCGTAAGGGTACATGTCGGACGTCTGGAACCGGCTGATATGGTGGCCTTGCTGCGGCAGGCCGATTTGTGCATCGATGCGACCCATCCTTATGCGGAGGTGGCCACCGGAAACATCCGGCAGGCAGCCGCCGCGGCGGGCGTCGTCTGCAAACGGCTGCTGCGTCCGCCCAGTCCGCTGCCCCGGGACAGTCTGGCTGCACAGGATGCCGCCGGTGCCGCCGCGCTTTTGCAAAAGACAGCGGGCAATATTTTGCTGACCACCGGTGCCAAGGAATTGTCTGCCTTTTCCGGGCTGGATCCGCAAAGACTGTATCCTCGTGTGCTGCCGCTGACCGAAAGCCTGCAAGCCTGTGAGGCAGCAGGCATCCCGCACCGTAATATTATCGCCATGCAGGGGCCTTTTACCACCGAGATGAACATCGCACTGCTGCGCCAGTTTTCTGTTCGGTATCTGGTCACCAAGGACGGCGGCTCCCAAGGGGGATTTGCCCAAAAAGCAGAAGCCGCACAGGAAACGGGGGCAACGCTGGTGGTGATCCGTCGGCCGGCAGATTCCGGTGAAACCGAAGAACAAATTCTCGCCTTTTGCAAAGGACTGATTTCATGAGCATTACACTGTTGGGAATAGGGAGCGGTGACGCCAGAACACTGACGCTGGAAGCGGAGCAGGCCCTTTTGCGTGCCGGCTGTATCATTGGCGCCAAGCGCCTTCTGATGCAGCTGCCGGATGGCTGTACGGACAACCGGGTCGCTGCCACCAAGCCTGAAGCCATCCTTCAGGTGCTGGAGGAAAACCGGAATCTGGATTGTGTGGTGGCATACAGCGGGGACAGCGGATTCTATTCCGGCTGCCGCAGTTTGCTGCCGTTGCTGCGCGGTACACAGGCGACAGTGCTGCCGGGACTTTCCAGCGTACAGCTGCTGGCAGCGGCTCTGGGGCGGCCCTGGCAGGATTGGGCCCTGGTCAGTGCACATGGCGTGGATTGTGATGCCGTATCTGCAGTCATGCAGGGGCATCCGGCGTTTTTCCTTACTGGGGGGACGCTGGGCCCTGCGGCACTTTGCGCCCAACTGACGGAGGCCGGATTAGGCAATTTGTCTGTGACGGTCGGGGAAGATCTGGGTACATCCGCTGAAAAAATTACCGTGACCACTGCGGCGGAAGGTGCCGGAAGCCGGTTTTCGGCGTTGTCGGTGCTGCTGGCGGAGGCGGCACCTGGGGGACCCCGGCGTGGGCCCGGGTGGCCGGATGAATGGTTTGTCCGGGGACAGGTCCCCATGACAAAACGGATGGTCCGGGCTGCTGTTCTGGCCTGTTTGGCACCGGCTCCAGATGCCATTGTTTGGGATGTAGGGGCCGGAACCGGCAGCGTCAGTGTGGAACTGGCGGCAATGGCAAACAGGGGCAAAGTGTTTGCGGTGGAGTGCAGGGAGGATGCCTGTGACCTGATCGAGGCTAACCGCCGCAAATTTGCGGCCTGGAACCTGCGGGTGGTGTGCGGCAAGGCGCCGGAGGCCTTGCAGGACCTTCCCAGGCCGGACGCGGTGTTCATCGGCGGGACACGCGGCAGTATGGAGGAAATCGTCCGGACGGCGCTTTCCCAAAATCCTGCTGTGCGCCTTTGCATCACGGCCATCGCTCTGGAAAGCCTTTCTTCCGCCATGGAGGTGCTGCAGTCCTGCGGCATCAAACCGGACATAACCCAGGTGGCGGTCAGTCAGACAAAAGCAGCCGGACATGTACATATGCTCACGGCGCAAAATCCGATTTTTATAATTACGGGGAACTGCGATGATTGAATGTATGGTGACCGCCCCGGCATCGGGCAGCGGCAAAACGGTGGTGACCTGCGCCTTGCTGGCGGCGCTCAAACGGCGCAGACATGATCCATGCGCTTTCAAATGTGGACCGGATTATATTGACCCTATGTTCCACCGCGCCATTTTGGGGGTGGAAAGCCATAATCTGGACCTTTACCTGTCCTCCGAAGCCACGGTGAGGAGCCTATATTCCGACGCCTGTGCCGGACATGGTGCCGCGGTCTGTGAGGGGGTCATGGGATTCTACGACGGGGTGGGAGGGACCACCAGCCGTGCTTCGGCATGGCATCTGGCACACACACTGGGAATGCCGGTCCTGCTGGTGCTGCGCCCCAAAGGGACCAGTCTGACACTGGCTGCTGAGATCCGCGGTCTGGCAGAGTTTGTTGCCCAAAGTCATGTGGCGGGAATCTTCCTCAATGACTGCAGCGAAGGATTGTATCACACACTGGCTCCGGTGCTGGAAGAAAAGACGGGGCTGCCGGTCATCGGATATCTTCCTTCCATGCCGGAAGCTCAGTTTGAAAGCCGCCATCTGGGCCTTTATACAGCCATGGAGATTGTGGATCTGCGGGCCCGCATCAACGCTGTGGCCGCAGTGGTTCTGCAGACGGTGGACTGGAACCGGTTTGAAACTCTTTTTGCCGTCCCGGACCGCACCGCTGTGCGCCGGCCCTTTCCCCAGCCTGTGGCCAGGGTGGCCATTGCCCGGGACGAAGCCTTTTGCTTCACCTACGCCGAAACGGTGGAGGCCTTCTGCCGTGCGGGGCTGGAACCGGTATTTTTCAGCCCGCTCCATGATGCGGCGCTCCCGCCGGATGTGGGGGGACTGTACCTGCCGGGAGGGTACCCGGAACTCCACGCCGAAATGCTTTCCAGCAATGAAAAGATGAGACAGGCCGTATATGATGCTGTGCAGGGGGGCTTGCCCACGGTGGCGGAGTGCGGCGGCTTTTTGTATCTGGAACAGTCCCTGCAGGATCAGGACGGCCAGACCTTCCCCATGGTGGGCATTTTACCGGGACACGGTCTGCGCACCGACAAGCTTGTCCGGTTTGGCTATGCCGAACTGACTGCACGGCAGGGTGGCCTGCTTTTCCGTCAGGGGGAAAGCACCCCCGTGCATGAATTCCACTATTGGGACAGCACGGAAAACGGGGAAGCCTTTGAGGCAGTAAAGCCTGTGTCCGGCCGCAAGTGGCTTTGCGGCTTTACTACGCCCACCCTGTATGCGGCGTTTTCTCATCTGTATTTTGCCGGAAATGCCCAGATGACCCGACGGTTTGCCGCAGCCATTCGCAGCCGTACCGGCCAGGAAGGAAAGTCGGAAGAATGAGCAAAAAAGAACAAGTCCTGCGCGAAATGATGGGATCGATCACGCCGGCAAACGAAAACGCGCGCTGTGCGGCTCATGAGCGCTGGGCTTCCTGCGCAAAGCCTTTGGGTGGTCTGGGACTGTTGGAAACCATGATCGAAGATATGGCAGCACTGACGGGCACAGCGGATGTACACCTGGAAAAGCGGACGCTCCTGGTACTTTGTGCCGACAACGGTGTGGTGGCTGAAGGAGTCAGCCAGACAGGCAGTGAGGTCACTGCCGTGGTGGCGCGTCAGCTGGGGGCCGGACAGAGCACTGCCTGCCGCATGGCAGCGATTGCTGACTGCAAAGTGGTTGCGGTGGATATGGGAATTCTGAATCCTCCGCCGCTGCCCGGGGTGCTGAATGCGCGCGTGGCCAACGGAACGGGAAATATTGCCCGGGGACCGGCCATGACCCGGGAACAGGCCGCCGAGGCTGTATGGAACGGGATGGAACTGGTCCGTCTCCAGAGAAAGGCAGGCGTACAGATGCTGGCGGCCGGGGAGATGGGAATCGGCAATACCACCACAGCCACTGCGGTGACCTGCGCTTTGCTGGGACTGGATCCGGCGGATGTGACCGGAAGGGGGGCCGGCCTGTCCGATGCCGGTCTGCAACGAAAAATACAGGCTATCCGGCAGGCGCTGGCCGTCAATGCACCTGATGCCGCCGACCCGTTGGATGTTTTGTGCAAAGTGGGTGGACTGGATATTGCCGGACTGTGCGGCCTGTTTTTGGGCGGGGCGCTGTACGGGGTGCCGGTTCTCATGGATGGCGTTATTACGGCGGCCGCCGCGTTGTGTGCGGCAAACCTTTGTCCTGCATCGGACAAGGCCATTTTTGCCAGTCACTGTTCTGCCGAACCCTGCGGCAAACGATTGCTGGATGCGCTGCACAAAAAGCCGCTGATTACGGCAGGCCTGCATCTGGGGGAGGGAACCGGTGCCCTGGCAGCCATCCCACTGCTGGATATGGCGCTGGCGGTTTACAGCGGCTCCACTTTTGCCGATTACGGGATGCAGGCCTATACGCCGCAGGGAGGCTCCTCATGCTGACCTTTGTGGTGGGCGGGGCAGGCAGCGGCAAGAGTGCGTACGCCGAGAAATTGCTGGCAGCTTGTCCGGCGCCCCGGTATTATCTGGCAACGATGCAGATCTGGGATGAGGAATGCCGCCGTCGGGTGGAACGGCATAAGGCCATGCGGGCGGGACGTGGATTCCATACCCTGGAATGTCCGCTGAATCTTGTCGGGCTGGACCTGCCGGCCACCGGCTCTGTTCTGCTGGAAGACCTTACCAATCTGGTTGCCAACGAACGATATGCGCCGGATGGTGCCGGTCATGGTACGCTGGAAGCCGTGTGGGCAGGCCTTGAGAAATTGTACGGGCAGAGCACCCATCTGATCGTGGTGGGAAATGAGCTGTTCTGCGGCGGTGCCGGCTACAGCAAAGAGACGGTGGAGTATCTCCGCCTTTTGGCAAAACTGCATCGCCGGCTGGCGGCCCGGGCCGATCATGTCTGTGAAGTTGTGTCCGGTTGTCCCTGGTATTATAAGGGAAAGGAACCTTTCTATGGTCCTGTTTGAAACGATTGCTGTGGCCTTTGGCATGTTCAGCGCACTGCCATTGCCCCAGCCATCCTGGAACGAAAAAAATATGCGGTATGCCATGTGTGCGTTCCCCCTGGTGGGGGTGGTCTGCGGCGGCGTGTGGGCTGCCTGGGCATGGGGTTGTGCGTATCTGGGCCTGCCGGTACTTCTGCGGGCGGCAGGGCTGTGTCTGGCCCCGGTCCTGGTTACGGGCGGAATCCATCTGGACGGCTACGCCGACACCTGTGATGCGCTGGCCAGCTGTGCCGAACCGTCCCGCAAACAGGCGATCCTGTCGGATCCGCATTGCGGTGCTTTTGCGGTCATACGGCTGTGCAGTTATTTTGTTGCTACGCTGGGCCTGTGTGCAGCCATCACCCCTACGCCTGCGGCCGCATTCTGCATGGGAGTATGCTTTACTCTGGAGCGAGCCCTGTCCGGTCTGGCCGTGACCAGTTTCCCGCTGGCCAAAAATACGGGCCTTGCCCATACCTTTGCCACAACGGCCGACCGAGACCGCGTGCGGCTGGTGCTGACGGTTCTGTGCATCATTCTGTGTGCGGTGCTGCTGGCGGCAGGAGGCGGACTGGCGGCTGCGGCTGCCCTGCTGGTTTTTTGGCAGTATTACCATACCGCAAAAAAACAGTTTGGCGGCATCAGCGGGGATCTGGCCGGCTGGTTTGTGCAGCGGGCGGAGTTCTGGATGCTGGCTGCCCTGACGGCCGGACAATGGCTTTGGGGGTGGACGATATGATCTTGATAACCGGACCGCTGTTTGCTGGCAAGACGGATTTTGCCCGTACACTCTGGCCGGACCCGGAGACATTTCCGGATAAGGTGTGCATCGATGCCCAGAATCTGGCACAGAACTGCCGGGACCTGTCGGCTCTGGCGGAGCGCCTGTCCCGACAATATTCTATCATCACCGTCACGGAAGTGGGGGGCGGGGTGGTGCCCACCAATCCTGTCCAGCGTGCTGCACGGGAAAACGCAGGGCGGCTGAGCTGTATGCTGGCATCCCGCGCCGATACGGTCGTGCGGGTTTTCTGCGGATTGCCGCTTGTGCTGAAAGGAGAACTTCCTGAATGAATATTTATCTTTTGCGGCATGGCCTGACCATCTATAACGCCCAGAAGCGCTACCAGGGACAGCGGGATATTCCGCTGTCTGCGGAAGGCCTTGCCATGCTGCGCAAAGCTGATTTTGACACCGACCTGGTTTACGTCAGTCCGCTGACCCGTGCCCGTCAGACGGCGTCGGTGCTGTTTCCAACTGCAAAGCAGGTCCAGGTAAAGGACCTGCGGGAAATGTGCTTCGGCAGCTTTGAAGGCCGCAACTACAAGGAAATGGAGCACGATCCCGATTATCTGGCCTGGGTTCAGGCCAACTGCGAAACGACCTGTCCGGACGGCGAACGCAAAACCGATTTCTGCAACCGGACCTGTGCGGCTTTTTCCAAGCTGGTGGATGAGTGCATTGCCCAGGGACGGCAAGTCATGGTCATTGTGGCGCACGGCGGGACCCAGATGTCTGTTATGGAGCGGTATGCTGTGCCGCATAAAGACTATTATCAGTGGTGTGCACCCAATGCAGGCGGATACCTGCTGGACGCCTGTGATTGGCAGCAGAAACACATTCTGCATGTGATCAAGACGGTGCAATACACGAAAGAGGAGACCGTATGATTCTGTGCGCCGCGATTCTATGCGGATTTTTGCTGGACCTGATTCTGGCGGATCCTGTCTGGATGCCGCATCCGGTGGTATTCATGGGAAAGGCCATCACCTTTCTGGAACCCCGTCTTCGCCGTTTGTTTGGCGATACGCCCCGTGGTCAGCTGGCAGCCGGTGCGGTGCTGGCCGCTATTCTTCCCTTGGGAACGCTGCTTCTGACCGGCACCATCTGTTTCTGGGCGGCAGCCCTGCATCCGGTGGCCGGCTTTGCCGTACAGTCCTTCTGGTGCTGGCAGGCACTGGCGGTCCGGGGCCTTGCCAAAGAAAGCCGTCGTGTATTTTTCAGTCTTACCCGGGAGACATTGCCCCGGGCCAGACAGGCCGTGGCACGCATCGTGGGGCGGGATACACAGAACCTGACGGCAGAAGGCGTGACCAAAGCGGCGGTGGAAACGGTGGCAGAAAATTTCTCGGATGGAGTCATGGCACCTTTGCTGTATATGTTCATTGGCGGGGCACCTCTGGCTCTGTGCTATAAGGCTGTCAACACCATGGACAGTATGGTAGGCTACAAGAATGAACGCTATCTTTATTTCGGCCGAGCCGCGGCACACCTGGATGATATCGCCGGATACCTGCCTGCCCGGATGGCGGCCTTGTTCTGGATCGCCGCAGCGGCACTGACCGGGCATAGTGCGCAGGGCGCCTGGAAAATCTGGCGGCGGGACAGACGCTGCCATGCCAGCCCCAACAGTGCGCAGACCGAATCCGCTTGTGCCGGCGCGTTGGGCGTACAGCTGGCTGGTCCGGCCTTCTATTTTGGAAAGCTGTATGAAAAGCCCACCATCGGGGACCCGCTGCGGCCGATCGAGCCGCAGGACATCCTGCGCGCCAACCGTATGCTGTATACGGCCAGCGTGCTGGCCTTGGCAGTGGGGGAGACGGTGCGTGCGTGCATCTGGCTTTTGTCATGAAACCAAGAACGGAAAAGGAGCCTTTATGCCAACATTGATACACGGGGGAGATTGGGCCGGATTTGCGGCCGAATACGGCAGACTTCCCTTGGATTTTTCCGCCAATATCAGCCCGCTGGGTCTGCCGGAAGGAGTCCGTGATGCCATTGCATCTGCGGCAGCCCAACAGGACCGTTATCCCGACCCTTTATGTCGCTCTTTGTGCGCGGCAATTGCCGAAAGCCGGGGCCTGCCTGAAACTTGGGTCCTTTGCGGAAATGGGGCGGCGGATCTGATTTGGCGGTTGGCTATAGCTGAAAAACCGCGCCATGCTCTGCTGGTGGCACCTACCTTTGCGGAATATGCTTCCGCACTGCAGAGTATCGGGTGCGAGGTTCAGGAATACGTTCTGGATGTCCGGGATGACTTTGCCATCGGCAGGGATTTCCTGGATCGGATAACGCCGGAAACCGATATCGTCCTGTTGTGCGAGCCCAACAATCCCACCGGACGCACTACGGATATGACACTGCTGCAAGATGTTCTGGAAAGCTGCCGAAAAAACAATACCTTGCTGGTGGTGGATGAATGCTTTAATGAGTTTTTGAATGATCCGGCTGCGCATACGCTGGAAAGCTGCCTGTCTCAAAATCCGCAGCTGCTGATTCTCAAAGCCTTTACCAAGTGGTACGCCATGGCGGGGGTACGTCTGGGATATCTTCTGGGAAGCAGTCCGGATCGGCTGGAACGGCTGCGCAGAGCGGGACAGCCTTGGGCCGTGTCCGGGTTGGCACAGGCAGCGGGCATAGCTGCATTGAAGGAAAAGGAATACAGCCGTGCCCTTCATGCGCTGATTGCAGCGCAGCGCCCTCTGATGGCCGCCGGACTGACTTCACTGGGATGCCGGGTGGTTCCGGGAGAAGCCAATTATCTGTTATTCTACCATCCGGCCCGCGACCTGGTCGGAGCATTGCGCCGTAAAGGTGTTCTGATTCGGGATTGCTCCAACTACACCGGCCTGGAACAGGGCTGGTACCGTTGTGCTGTGCGGGGCCCAGCTGAAAATCAAACTTTTTTGCGGGTCATGGAGGAGGTGCTTTGAGTGAGCAGATGTATTATGGTACAGGGGACCATGTCCGGTGCGGGCAAAAGTCTGCTTGTCACCGCTCTGTGCCGAATCTTTCGCCAGGATGGGCTGAAAGTGGCGCCCTTCAAAAGCCAGAATATGGCGCTTAACAGCTATATAACCCGGGATGGATTGGAAATGGGACGGGCTCAGGTGGCGCAGGCAGAGGCCGCTGGTCGGGAACCGGACGTGCGCATGAACCCGATTCTGCTCAAGCCTTCCAGTGATACCGGCAGTCAGCTGATTGTCAATGGCCGGGTGCGGGGACAGTATGCGGCACGGGATTACTTTGCCATGAAAAAGACCCTGGTCCCCGACATTGAACGTGCTTACCGGAGCTTGATGGAAGAAAATGATGTGATCGTCATTGAGGGCGCGGGCAGTCCGGCAGAAATCAACCTGAAAGCCGATGATATTGTCAATATGGGGCTGGCAAAATTGGTGGACGCACCGGTTCTGCTGGTTGGTGATATTGATCGCGGCGGCGTGTTTGCTCAGTTGTACGGGACGGTCTCTCTCTTGGAAGAGGAGGAACGTGCCCGCATTGTTGGGATGGTCATCAATAAATTCCGTGGTGATGTGAGTTTGCTTGAACCTGGCCTGCAGATGCTGCGCGAAAAAACGGGCGTACCGGTGCTGGGGGTTGTGCCGTACGGACAGTGGGACATTGATGATGAGGACAGTCTGGCGCCCAGGCTGAACCAGACCCGGGCGGAGTGTCCTGTGGATATTGCGGTGATCCGGCTGCCGCGCATCTCCAATTTTACAGATTTTGCCCCCCTGGAAAGTCATCCTGCCCTGGGGGTTCGTTATGTGGCAAGCAGCCAGCAGCTGGGAAGTCCGGATCTTGTGATTCTCCCCGGAACCAAAAGTACCATGCAAGATCTTCTCTGGCTGCGGAGCTGCGGTCTGGAGGCCGCTATCCAGAAACTGGCAGCAAAAGGCATACCGGTTCTTGGGATCTGCGGCGGGTATCAGATGCTGGGCGTTTCGATCAGCGATCCGGACGGCGTAGAGGAGAAAGGAACGCTGTCCGGCCTTGGTCTTTTGCCTTGCCATACGGTATTTGCACCGCACAAGACCCGTACCCGTATGCAGGCGGATGTTTTGGCCGCACCCTTTGCCGGAGCCAGGGCGGATGGATATGAAATCCATATGGGATGTACCAGCCGTACAGGCGGAGCCCCGTTCAGCAGACTGCATACAGGCGCGGAGGATGGTGTGGTACAGGGACTGGTATTCGGAACGTATCTCCATGGTTTGTTTGATACGGCAGATATGACCGACCATCTGGCAAAGTGGCTGCTGCAGCGGAAGGGGCTGCCGGTAACCTGGGCCCCCAGTATGGATCGAACTGCCTATAAAGAGGAACAATATGATCAATTGGCAGCCAGTGTACGTGCGGCGCTGGACATGCCGGCAATCTATCGTGCAATGGAGGAATACAGCCATGAATAAGGGACTGGTACATCTGTACTGGGGCGAAGGAAAAGGAAAGACCACAGCCGCCTTTGGGCTGGCATTGCGTATGTTGGGCAGTGGGGGCAGCGTTACTGTGGTACAGTTTCTTAAAGATGGCCAAAGCAGTGAATTGGAACCGCTGCGCCGTTTGGGGGCCAAAATATATTCGGGACAGCCAGGAACCGGATTCTTTTCTCAGATGAGTCCGGAAGAACGGCAGCGGGTGCGTGCACGCCACGATGAACTGCTGCGGCAGGCGGTGTCGGAAGCTTGCGATTTGCTGATTCTGGATGAAGCCTGTGCTGCCTGTCGTTTGAAAATGGTAGATGAACAATTGCTGTGGCATTCCGTTTTGGACCGTCCGGTGGGGCAGGAAATCGTGCTGACCGGACGGGACCCAGCCGACTGGATGCAGGAAGCGGCAGACTATTCCACCGAGATGTGCTGCCATAAGCATCCCTATCAGCAAGGCATTATTGCCAGAAGGGGAGTAGAGTATTGAGTATGGTACCTGAGCACCATCTGCCTGCTGACATTGAGCGGACCAGTATGGCTATTATTGAGTCGGAACTCAAGGCACAAAACATCACACTTTTGCCGCATACAGAAGCAGTCGTCAAACGTGTCATTCATACCACGGCTGATTTTGACTATGCCCATACCTTGCAATTCACGCCGGATGCGGTGTCCCTCGGCGTGGCAGCACTGCGCCGGGGCGTTCCGGTCGTGACGGATACCAATATGGCAAAAGCCGGTATCAGCAAACCGAGCCTTGCCAAATTGGGATTACAGGTATATTGCTTTATGGCGGATGAAAAGGTGGCTGAACAGGCCAGAGAAGAGGGAACTACCCGGGCTGTGGCGGCCATGCGCCATGCAGCTGCGGTTCTGCCGGGGGCACTGCTGGCGGTGGGAAATGCACCTACCGCTTTGCTGGAAATTGCCGATCTTATTGAAAAAGGATTTCGTCCGGCCTTGGTAGTGGGCGTACCGGTGGGATTTGTAAACGTGGTGGAGAGCAAACAGCGGCTGATGCAGGTATGCAAAGCCGCTGGGGTCCCGGCCATTATCGCAATGGGACGAAAAGGCGGAAGCAACGTGGCAGCGGCTATCTGCAACGCGCTTCTGTACACTGCGTTGGATACACTTGATCCTGAACGTCGGGGATGGAAGTGAATAGTCTGTTTTGCTTTTCACTTTCTCCTCGTTACCGCTGTTGCGCTCCAAACTATGAGGGCGAAACAATGGATCATGAGGAAGAAGAGTGCGGTATTGCGTAAGTCCTTTGACCTAAGAGGAAAGCGGGTTGGAAAGGATTTATGGACATGGAAATTGAAACAAGACGATCAAGGATCATTGCTCTTACACTTCTTGCGCGGTTCTGGTCAGAACCGCGCAAAGAGTGCCAGAACGGGCTAACATACTGGCTACGCTTCTGACCTCAGGAGTTCCTGAAAACTGAGCCTGTAAAATTGGACACCCAAAAGCAGAAGAACAAAAATAACACCGCAAGCTACGGAGCAGCAGCTTGCGGTGTTATTTTTTGGCACCCCCGGCGAGAATCGAACTCACAACTAACCCTTAGGAGGGGTTTATTATATCCATTTAACTACGGAGGCATATAAAGCATTATTCAATTTTAAGAGGGACAGAATCTGAAACTTGAGGTGGTAGGAAAATGAGGAAGAGTCAAAGAGATCGGGCCATCTCTATCGGATGGCCCGACGATATTACTTATTATACAGATTTCTTTCCATAAAAGCAAGACGAATCATTCCAGAGCAGCTTTGGCCGCATCGATTTTGGCCTTGGCTTCAGAAAGCTGCACTTCGCAGGAATTCAAGGTTTCCAGGCGGTTGCGGTCTCCGAGAATGGCCGTCCAGTATTCGCCGTCCCTATATCGGAAAATAACCCACTCATATCCGTCATATTTTTCTTTGCTCTTTTGTACCACAGGATAGGTGCCCACAGGCAGATATCCCACTACATCGTTGAAGTTCGCCGTATAAAAGTATTCAGTCTGGGCACCAAACACAACCAGCTGCACGCCGTCAACCGTTTCCATATCAGGCCCGGATGTTCCATATCCATTGTAGTTTCCGGCTTTCAGGGTAGGCAAAAAATCGGTATAACTGTAATTGAGGTCGCAGGCGCCGGTAATTCCGCCCACGCTGCCGGTGGAGGAAAACTGCCACATATCATACTTGCCGGTGTACCCCGGCTGGCTGCGGTAATCGGCCAGCCAAAGCGGGTATCCGGCCAGCTGAGAAGGATTCAGATAATTGTTGATGAAATTGGTATAGCTATACCATCCGGCATACCAGTTGCGCTGGTACAGAATATCCATGGCGTATTGAACCAACCCCGTTAGCTGAGACCGTCCCAGCGCTGCCAGTTTGCTGTCCTCCACGTCCACAAAAACAGGATATTCCAGCTGTAACCCTTCCAGGACGTTCAGAAAAAGACTCAACTCGTTTATCACACCGCTCTGGCTGGTAGCGTAGGTATAGTAATAGGCGCCGACACGTAATCCGGCGGCATGAGCACCGTTTACGTTCTGCAAAAAATAAGGGTCTACATATAAACCACTGTTGTTGCTGGAGCCCAACCGTACAATGGCAAATTGCTTCCCGGCGGCGGCAACACTGTTCCAGTTTATGCTGCCCTGATAGCGGGATACATCTATGCCATTTTGAAAGAGTTCCATAAAAAATCCCCCTTCCTGCTTTATGATATGCAGGGAAGGGGAGAGTGGTGTTTCAGATGACAAGGCCGCCGTTCTGACCAATGACCTGTCCGGTAATGTAGCCTGCTTCCGGTGAAGCCAGGAATACCAGGGTGCGGGCAATTTCTTCAGGAGTACCAAGCCGCCCCACAGGCGTTTCTTCAGCCAGTGCCGCACGGTCATCCTCGGAAAAAGAAGCCATCATATCGGTATCAATGACACCGGGGGCCACGCAGTTGACGGTGATGCCGGAAGGCCCTTCTTCTTTGGCCAGCGCGCGGCACAAACCGATAACACCGGCCTTGGCGGCAGAGTAATGGACTTCACAGCTGCCGCCGGTTTGGCCCCACATGCTGCTGATGCACAGGATGCGTCCGTATTTTTGATGGATCATCCCAGGCAGAACTGCGCGGCATGCGTAGAAGACGCCGTCCAGGTCCACGCTCATCATCCGCCGCCAGTCCTCATCGGTCAGGTCGGTAAAAAGTTTTTGCTGCGCGATGCCCGCATTGCACACAAGGACCTGAGGCCCGCCAAGGACCCGTGCGGTTTGCTCCACAGCGCTCCGGACGGCCTGAGAATCAGCGGCGTCGGCCATGATGGCAAGACACGGAGCATCCGGTACTGCCTCACGCACCATGTCGACCACATGGCGGGCGGCATCCGGGTGCTGATGCCAGGTAAAAGCGACTCTGTATCCGGCTTTTGCAAAGGCCAGTACGGCCGCGGCGCCAATGCCGCGGCTGCCGCCGGTAATCAGGACGGTCTGCTGGTTAAGATCGGGTTTCATCCATGGGCTCCTTTTGTTTTTTCATGGCTTTTGCGGCCAAACGCTTTTGCCGCAGAGAGGCAAAAAATTGCTGCAGCAATTGTTGTGATTCGGCTTCCATCAGGCCGTGCTCAATCACAGGGTGGTGGTTGAATGGAAGGGAAAACAGGTCGGTAAGCGAACCGCAGCAACCGGCCTTTGGATCGGATGCTGCATATACAATGCGGCGCAGGCGGCTGTTGATGATGGCGCCGCTGCACATGGGGCAGGGTTCCAGGGTGACGAACAGTTCGCACTGCCACAAGCGCCAGCCGCCCAATACCTGGCAGGCCTGATCGATGGCCATCAGCTCGGCATGATACAGGGCGTTCTTGCCGGTTTCCCGCAGATTGTGGGCTTTGGCAACGATCTCACCGTCTTTGGCGATAACGGCTCCCACCGGAACTTCACCGGCTTCAAAGGCAAGTTGCGCCTCTTCCAGGGCGGCTTGCATCAATTCCTGATCTGTCATAGTTGCATCACCCGACCTGATTCAGATATACACTGTAAAATGCGAGGAAAAGCACAGCCACTGTATAGGCCGGACTGGAAAACACGTCCCAGGCATCCACACCAGGCCGCAGTCCGGCGGAAAAGCGGAAGCCCTGCCGCATCGCGTGCCAGATCAGCCACAAAGCTACCGGAGGGAAAAAGAGGAGAACAAACAGTTCGGCACACAGAGCGGTGGAATCGGCCGCGTACAGCTGCAGATAAGCCACCACAAAAGCCAGAGTATTGTTAACGAAATGCAGCAGCATACCGGGCAGTATGCTGCCGGTGCGTTCTGTCAGCCAGCCCAGAAAGACACCGCACACGAAAGCTGTGATGCCCTGTGCCAGATCCATGTGCAGCAAAGCAAAAAGCAGCGCCGGGGCAAAGATGGCAGCAGCACTTCCGCAGGGACGCATAAGTCCCTGCAAGGCACCGCGGAAAAACAGCTCTTCCAGAATAGCAGGAATCACGCACAGCCCCAGAAAGTTAACAACCAGAGCACTGCCGCCCGCGGGCAGGGAAGTGGCGCTCCCCTCTGTGCCAAGCAGGTGACCCAGCAGGCCGCCAAACAGATTGGCGGCATTGGCAACACCCAAAAATACCGGTAAACAGAAAGCAGGACTCCATGGAGCGGGAATCAATATACGCAGATCGTCTGCGCGCAGACGCGTCAGGCGCAAAAGTAAAAACACGGGCAGCAAAATCCCGCCGATGGCCACCACCATAGAAAGAATCCCGGCTTCCGTCTGGGAGAAGCCGGTGGGGCTGGTCAGTGTTGCCCCCGGTACACGCAGGCTCATGAAAAGGGAAACCAAAGCTTCCAGAAAAGAGCGTATGGCCAGATATCCAACAGCGGCGAGAGCGCACCAGGAGGCAGCTCCTTTTACGCCGCGGGTTTTAGCGAATTTCTGCAAAATAAACTTCCTCGTTTCACGCAGGGAATCGTAATGCCCCGCAGATTTATATTCGTTTTATTATATAAAGTTAGTGTACCACAAGGCCAACTTTCCTACAAGCGGCACTTCCGCACAATAAAAAAACAGCCTCATCGGTTGTGCGGACCGAAGAGGCTATTAAGAGGAAGGAAAATGAATCGTGTCAGTCACGGGTGTGTGCGGCACCCTTGACTTTCTCAACTAATCATAGTACAGTATGCGTGATAAGTAAAATTCATTTTTTTCACATGAAACCTGAAAAAAGCTCAACACAAGGAGAACGCGGTATGACGCTGCTCAGCTGTCTGATTTTTTCCACCATTGCCCAGGAAGGGTCCTTTGCCCGCGCAGCGGAGCAGCTGCACCTGACGCCTTCCGCCATCAGCCATGCGGTGGCTGGCATGGAATCGGAATGCGGATTCCCGCTGTTCACCCGCACCAAAAGTGGCGTGACCATGACGGCTGCAGCCGAAAGTCTGATGCCGGCCGTGCGGCGGGTACTGGCCAGCAGCGAATCGTTGGACCAGTCTATAGCCCAGGTCAATGGGCTCCACAAAGGAGTCCTGCGTGTAGGGGTATTCAACAGCGCTTGTGTGGTATGGATGCCGCGCCTGGTTCCGGACTTCGAGAAGGACTATCCCGGAATCAAAGTGGAAGTCTACCAGGGCAGCTATGCTGACATTGCGGTCTGGCTGAAGAATGGAACGGCGGAACTGGGGTTCCTTTCGGATTCCTGTTCCCAGGATCTGGACTTTCAGCCATTGTATACTGATCCGCTTGTCTGCATTGCGCCGCCAGACTTTGTTACAAAGCGTCCCGGGCGTGTCAGTGCCGATGAACTGAGAAACGTACCTTTCGTCAGCCAGCGTGCTGACACGGACGCGGATATTCAGAATTATCTGAAACGGAACGATCTGCGCGTACATACCGCCTGCTATGTGATCGACGATGAGTCCATGGTGGGGATGGTGGCTTGCGGGCAGGGGGTGGCTATCATGCCGCAGCTGCTTTTGACCAGACCCAGCAAGGAAACAGGCGTGCAGGTGCTGGCGTTGGAACCGGCGGCCGGACGCAGCATCGGTCTGGCATGTCTGGACAAAAACGGGCTGTCGCCCGCCGCCCGGGAATTTGCACGGCGGGTGCGCGCTTTTGCCGGAACACTTTGAAAAAAGGCGATGGAGATCCCTTGACAAAATGCAAGGACTTTGGTATAGTTTTACGGCAATCGTTTGAAAGGCTGCTCCGTTCGCACAGGATGGCGTATGCTGGTAGCCGATAAGTCAAGATTGTGATGAGCACATATATTAAGTATGGCTCCCTTTAGTCATGATCGAGAAAGAGGTGAATCGCAATGAAGGAAGGCATCCATCCGAAGTATGTGGATTGCACCATCACCTGCGCCTGCGGCAACGTTATCCAGACTCGTTCTACCCGTCCGGAGATCCGCGTCGAAGTCTGCAGCAAGTGCCATCCCTTCTACACCGGCAAGCAGAAGCTGGTTGATACCGGCGGACGCGTCGAGCGCTTCAAGCGCCGTTACGCCAAGGTTGGCAAGTAATCATGTTTTGTTTTACCCCAGATGGCAACATCTGGGGTATTTTTTGCTTGTAAGCAGGAACAAGAAGGAGCGCATCCATGCCTGATTATCAGACGATCCGCGGTATTGCCCGCTATGAATACGAGGAAAAACGCAGTCGGTTCATCGGCGCCGCTTCCTTTGCAGATACGGAGGAAGCTGCCCTGGCATTTCTGGAATCGGTGCGTGCCGGAAACCGGACTGCCCGTCATAATGTGTACGCCTATGTGCTGCAAAATGGCCGGATGCGGTATTCTGACGACGGGGAACCTGCCAAAACAGCGGGAACACCGGTGCTTGAATGCATTCAGCATGCAGGGATATCCGACGTGATTGTGGTGGTCACCCGGTATTTTGGCGGGATCCTGCTGGGAACGGGCGGGCTGGTGCGTGCTTATACGGCGGCGGCGTCGGGGGCTTTGCAAGCTGCAGAAAAAGTGAGCATGCGCAGCGTGGTGGACTGTGAACTGCGCGTTCCGTATCCGCTGTTTGAAACCGCCCGCCGCATGATCGAACAGGCCGACACCAGATCGGAAGAACCGGTCTTTGACGATGCCGTCACCCTGAGATGGCGTATGCCGGCAGGTGAGGAAGCGTCTCTGTGCGCGGCGCTTCGTGAATTGACCAGGGGGTCCGCGGAACCTGTGGTGGGGCCTGCACACTATGACGCTTACTGAAAAATCAGTCTTTCCTCACAAAAAACACGGAAAATTCACAGATTCAAGAAGCGTTTGGAACTTTTTTATCGTATTTATATTATAGAAAGCAATATTGGCGGCCAATCTGCCGTAAGCGAGGCGAAAAAAGGGGGACGTGACATGACTGTGCGTGAACAGACGCAGACCATCGAGCGATTGACGCTCAGCCGGTATGCGGCGCTGAGTGAGAATTCCCGCGGTCGTACCCGACCTGAACCGGAGGACCCCTTGCGCCCGTGCTACCAGCGGGACAGGGACCGCATTCTGCATTGCAAGGCGTTCCGTCGCCTGAAGCAGAAAACGCAGGTCTTTCTTTCCCCGGAAGGCGATCATTACCGTACCCGCCTGACCCACACGCTGGAGGTCAGCCAGATCGCCCGGACCATTGCCCGGGCACTGCGCTTGAATGAGGATCTGACAGAAGCAATTGCACTTGGGCATGATCTGGGACATACACCCTTTGGTCATGCAGGAGAGCGGGCGCTCAACCGTCTGTGCCCGGGGGGATTCACCCATTACCAGCAAAGCCTGCGAGTGGTGGAATACCTGGAAAAGGACGGGAAAGGCCTGAACCTGACCTGGGAGGTGCGCAACGGTATCGTTACCCACACCACCGGAGAGTGGGCCCGCACCCTGGAAGGCTGTACTGTGCGCTATGCGGATCACATTGCCTTTCTCAACCATGACATTGAGGATGCGATAACTGCCGGTGTGCTTTCCAACTCGGCCCTGCCGCCGGATGCGGTGCGGATTTTGGGCAGCACCAAAAGCCAGCGCATCACCACTATGATCACCGATCTGGTGGAGAACAGTTCGGCGGGGGAAATGCATTTTTCGCCGGACGTGGAGGATGCTTACCATCTGCTGAAGGACTTTATGTATTCTACTGTCTATGTGGACAAGCAGGCCAAGAGGGAAGAGAAAAAGGTGGACAAAGTGGTGGAAGAGCTTTACGCCCGACTCTGTGACAATCCTTCCCTCATGCCCAATTTTTATATGCAGATCGCCTATAAAGAAGGGATAGACCGTGCGGTGGTGGATTATATTTCCGGCATGAGTGACCATTTTGCCATCCGCCTGTTTGAGGACTTGTTTGTCCCCCAAAAATGGCAGGTACTGTAAGAGATTCTTTGATTATGAAAAATAAGGAGGTGTGTTCACGATGATTCCGCAGGAATATGTACAGGAAGTTGCTCGGCGCAACGATATCGAGGAGCTGATCGGTCAGTATGTGCAGCTGCGCCGTCGTGGGCGTACCCTGACGGGATTGTGCCCTTTTCATAATGAAAAGACACCTTCCTTTACCGTGTATCCGGATACACAGAGCTTCTATTGCTTTGGCTGCGGAGCGGCCGGCGATGCCATTACCTTTGTGCGCAAGATCAACAATCTGGGGTATGTGGAGGCGGTCAAGCAGCTGGCGGCCCGTGCCGGTATGCCTATGCCGGAAGAAGACGACAAAGAGAGCCGCCGGCGCAGCCGCATGCTGGAAATGAATCGTTGCGCCGCCCGCTATTTTTATGAGCAGCTCAACGCCAGAACGCCCCAGGCCGAGGAAGCCCGCCGCTACTGGCGGGAAAAGCGGGGCCTGTCCGATGGGGCCATCCGCCGCTTTGGCCTTGGGTACGCACCGGACGAGTTTGGCGGCCTTCTGCACTATCTGCGCCGCCGCGGCTTTTCCGAATCCGAAATTGAGGAGGGCGGTCTGGCAAAGCGCAGCGCCAAAGGAAACCTGTACGATTTGTTCCGCCACCGGGTCATGGTTCCCATTATTGATGTGCGGGGCAACATCATTGCTTTTGGCGGCCGCGTGATGGACGATTCCAAGCCCAAATACATCAACAGCCCCGAAACGCTGGTCTACAAAAAGTCCCGTACGCTCTTTGCCCTGAATCTGGCCAAAAAGTCCGCCTCCAAGCGGTTTATCCTGTGCGAAGGATACATGGACGTGATCAGCATGCATGAGGCCGGATTTGATACGGCTGTGTGTGCCTGCGGCACCGCCCTGACGCCCGAACAGGTGAAGCTGCTCAGCGAGTATGCGGAAGAGGCGGTGCTCAGCTATGACTCGGACGAAGCGGGACAGAAGGCCACGGCCCGCAGTTTGGCTTTGTTTGCCAACACACCGGTCAAGGTGTCAGTGCTTTCCATTCCCGGGGCCAAGGACCCGGATGAGTTTATCCGGCATTACGGCAAGGACCGCTTTGAAATGATTCTGAACGGTGCTGCCAACCCCACGGAGTTTCGGCTGGCCAAGAGCAAAACGAAATACGATCTGCGTACGGATGATGGCCGTCTGGAATATATCCGGGAAGCCATCGACATACTGGCATCGGGAAGTGTCTCACCCACGGCCCGGGATGTGTATGCCGGACGCATTGCGGGGGAGACCGGTGTTGCCAAACAGGCGATTCTCTCCCAAATGGAGGGGGCCATTAAAGGCGCGGCCCGCCGTGCCCGCCGCAAGGAGCAGCAAGACATGGCTGCCCAGGGATATGGGGCCGATATCCGGGTCCCTTATGACCGCGGCGGCCAGGAAGCCATGGGGGCCGCAGCTGCGGCCCGTCAGCTGGTGGCGGCCATGCTCCAGGACCCGGACCAGATCCCCTATGTGCGCAGCAACCTGAATCTGGACGAGGTTCCTGAACCCGAAATCCAGGCAGCTGCCCGCGCCATCTATGACTGTGCCGACAAGGGCATTCCCGTAAACGCAACCTCGCTGGTCTCCTGCCTGGAAGAAAAGGCTTATTCTCTGGTTATGAAGGTGCAGGCGCAAAACAGTATCCAGCGGCTTACCCGCAAAGATATTGACATGTTCTTGGAGAGGCTGCGGCATGCAGTACCCAAAAGCAAGCAGGCGGCCCAGACCAGCGATGAGGATTTCCGCAAGCTGTTTGCTTCCATCACCCAGGAAAAAGTCCACGACCCGCCAACCGGTGCACCGTGAAGTGTGCCTGCGGCAGAGGGCTTTTGAATAAATCCCGTTCCTTGACGGGCAGAAAACAGGCCGTGCCGGCTATGGCACGGTCCGGTAAAAAGGAGATTTACTTATGGCAGAAAAGAAAGATCCCATCCGCGCATTGATCGAACAGGGCCGCCGTGCCGGCAAGCTGACCAACAGCGAGATCGGGGATGCGATGGAGGAAAGCGGTCACGGTCTGGACGTGGAACAGATGGAGAAGCTCTATGAAGAGCTGGAAAGCCACGGCATTGAGGTTGTGGACGACGATCCCGTTGCCGATGGTGCCGATTCGTCTCTGACCGAAGATAACGTGGATGATTTTGAGGATACCCTGGCTACGGAGGGCGTTGCCATCGATGACCCTGTGAAGGTTTATCTGAAAGAGATCGGCCGCGTGCCGCTGCTGACTCCCGAAGAGGAGGTCAATCTGGCCTTGGCCATCCAGAATGGCGGCAAGGAAGGGGAGCGCGCCAAGCAGCGTCTGAGCGAGGCCAACCTGCGTCTGGTCGTTTCTATCGCCAAGCGCTATGTGGGGCGCGGCATGCAGTTCCTGGATCTGATCCAGGAAGGCAACCTGGGCCTGATCAAGGCGGTGGAAAAATTCGACCACACCAAGGGCTTCAAGTTCTCCACCTATGCGACCTGGTGGATCCGTCAGGCCATCACCCGCGCAATTGCGGATCAGGCCCGGACCATTCGCATTCCGGTGCATATGGTAGAAACCATCAACAAGGTCAAGAAGGTCTCCAGCCAGCTGCTGCATGAGAACGGCCATGAGCCCAGCGCGGAAGAAATCGCCGAGCGCCTGGATATGCCGGTGGACAAGGTCCGGGAAATCATGCGTGTGGCGCAGGAGCCCGTCAGCCTGGAAACGCCCATTGGCGAAGAGGAGGACAGCCATCTGGGAGATTTCATCCCCGATGATGATGCTCCGGTGCCGGCAGAAGCTGCCAGCCAGACTCTGCTGAAGGAACAGCTGGCGGATGTACTCAAGACCCTGACTCCCCGGGAGGAAAAGGTCCTGCGTCTGCGCTTTGGCCTGGAAGACGGCCGCCCTCGTACCCTGGAAGAAGTGGGCAAGGAGTTCAACGTCACCCGTGAACGTATCCGCCAGATTGAAGCCAAGGCGCTGCGCAAGCTGCGCCATCCCAGCCGCAGCAAGAAACTGCGTGATTTCCTGGATTGATTGGATTGTTTTTCCCAAGTCCGTAGGCTGTCCGGCCTGCGGGCTTTTTTGTTTGCCGATTCCAAATGTCAAGAGCCAGGATACACAAATCCGATATTGCACCAATGGTCAAAATGACGGGGAAGCAGGGGAGAGGATATTTGTCAAGCAGCAAAACAGTGTGGAAAAACAGCAAATTGACGAAATTGATAACACTGACCCGGGCGTTCGACATAACGGAACGATTTGTCGTCATATTGTAAAAAACACGAAGGAACGGCCACAATTTCCAGAAAATGCTTGACAAACTCATCGGTATCTTATATACTAATTCAGTATCACAAAAATGGAATAGAGCGCCCTGAAGGAACCGCGCGGTTCGGGTCTAAACAAAAACTTTGTTAAAAATGACGAAGATGACCCACAAGCGAGCCCTTTGTGTGGTCAGCTTTGTCTAATTCAACGGAATAGGAGTGGTCGCATTTTATGGTAAAGGTCAAGCCCGTACACAATGGCCGCACGACCAGAATGAGCTTTTCCCGCATCAATGAAGTGATCGGGATGCCCAATCTGATCGAAATCCAGAAAAACTCGTACAACTGGTTCCTGGAAGAGGGCCTGCACGAGGTCTTCCATGACATTGCCGCCATTGAGGATTATACCGGCAACCTGGTCCTGGAATTCATCGATTACCGTCTGGACAAGCACCCCAAATATACTATTAAGGAATGCAAGGAGCGCGATGCCACTTACGCCGCGCCCCTGTATGTCACTGCCCGTCTGATCAACAAGCAGACCGGCGAAGTGCAGGACCAGGAGATCTTCATGGGCGATTTCCCGCTCATGACCGACTCCGGCACCTTCATCTCCAACGGCGCCGAGCGTGTCATTGTTTCTCAGCTCGTCCGTTCCCCCGGTGTGTTCTATTCCTCCACCAAAGACCGTGCCGGCAAGGACCTGTTCACCGCGACCATGAACCCCAACCGCGGCGCCTGGCTGGAATATGAAACCGATTCCTCAGACGTGTTCTACGTCCGTATCGACAAGAACCGCAAGCTGCCCATCACCACCTTCCTGCGTGCTCTGGGCCTGGGCAGTGATGACCAGATCCGTCAGTTCTTCGGCGAGAGTGAGCCCAAGATTGTGGCCACTCTGGAAAAGGATACCACCCACAACACCGAAGACGGCCTGCTGGAATGCTACCGCAAGCTGCGTCCCGGCGAGCCCCCGACGGTGGAGAACTCCCGCAGCCACATCAATGCGCTGTTCTTTGATCCTCGCCGCTATGATCTGGCGCGGTTCGGCCGCTTCAAGATGAACAAGAAGCTGGCTCTGGCCCGCCGTATTGCCGGCTACCGTGCTGCCGAGGACATCGTCGCCCCCCTGACCGGCGAACTGCTGGCCGCCAAGGGCGAGAAGATCTCCAACGAGAAGGCCGCTGAGATCGATGCCGCCGGCGTTACCCGCGTCACCGTCTGGGTGGAGCGCAAGAATGAAGATCCGGTGCCGGTCATCGTCATCTCCAACGGCTGTGTGGATGCCCAGCCCTTCTTCAGCTTCAACGTGGAAGAGTGCGGCATCAACGAGCGTGCTTCCTTTGCTGAGATCCGCAAGATCCTGGATGCTACTTCCGATCCCGAGGAGCAGAAGGAACTGCTGCGCCGCAACCATGATGTGCTGATCAGCCGTACCGTCACCGTGGACGACATCTTCGCTTCGGTCAGCTACCTGATCGGCCTGGATCACGGCATCGGCACTACCGACGAGATCGACCACCTGGGCAACCGCCGCGTGCGCAGCGTGGGCGAACTGCTGCAGAACCAGTTCCGCATCGGCTTTGCTCGTATGGAGCGTGTTGTGCGTGAGCGCATGACCCTGCAGAATCAGGAGTCTGCCGAAAAGATCACCCCGCAGAGCCTGGTCAACATCCGCCCTGTGGTTTCCGCTATCCGTGAGTTCATCGGCTCCAGCCCGCTGTCTCAGTTCATGGACCAGAACAACCCCCTGGCCGAACTGACCCACAAGCGTCGTCTGTCCGCTCTGGGCCCCGGCGGTCTGTCCCGTGACCGCGCAGGCTTTGAAGTCCGCGACGTTCATTACACCCACTACGGCCGTCTGTGCCCCATTGAGACCCCCGAAGGTTCCAACATCGGTCTGATCTCCTATCTGGCATCTTTTGCCAAGATCAACAAGTACGGCTTCATCGAAGCCCCCTACCGCAAGGTGGACAAGGGCACCGGTCATGTGACCGACGAAGTGGTTTATATGCCCGCTGACGTGGAAGACGAGTACATCGTCGCCCAGGCCAACGAAAAGCTGGATGAGAACGGCTGCTTTGTCCGTTCCCGCGTTTCCTGCCGTCACCGCAACGACATCCAGGAATTCCCCCGCGAACTGGTCGACTTCATGGATGTTTCTCCCCGGATGATGGTTTCTGTCGCTACCGCCTCCATTCCCTTCCTGGAAAACGATGACTGTAACCGTGCTCTGATGGGCTCCAACATGCAGCGTCAGGCGGTGCCTCTGATGGTCACCCAGCAGCCCATCGTCGCCACCGGTATGGAATACAAGGCTGCCACCGACTCCGGCGTCTGCGTTCTGGCTGCCCATGCGGGCACCGTTGAGTCCGTGGATGCCGACAAGATCGTGGTCCGCTGCGACGACGGCACCACCGACACCTATGAACTCATCAAGTTCATGCGCTCCAACCAGGGCACCTGCGTCAACCAGCGTCCCATTGTGGAACTTGGTGACCACATTGAGGCCGGCGAAGTGATTGCCGACGGCCCCGCCACCAAGAACGGCGAGATCAGCCTGGGCAAGAACGCCCTGGTCGGCTTCATGACCTGGGAAGGCTACAACTACGAGGACGCCGTCCTGCTGAACGAAAAGCTGGTTCGCGAGGACGTGTACACCTCTATCCATATCGAAGAATATGAATCCGAAGCCCGTGAGACCAAGCTCGGACCCGAAGAGATCACCCGTGATATCCCCAACGTGGGCGATGACTCCCTGAAGGATCTGGACGAGCGCGGCATCATCCGCATCGGCGCCGAGGTCAAGACCGGCGATATTCTGGTCGGCAAGGTCACCCCCAAGGGCGAGACCGAGCTGACCGCTGAAGAGCGCCTGCTGCGCGCCATCTTCGGCGAGAAGGCCCGCGAAGTCCGCGACACCTCTCTGCGCGTGCCCCATGGTGAGTATGGCATCGTCGTGGATGTCAAGGTCTTCACCCCCGAAAACAGCGATGAGCTGCAGCCCGGTGTGCGTCAGTGCGTGCGCTGCTACATCGCCCAGAAGCGCAAGATCAGCGTGGGCGACAAGATGGCCGGCCGTCACGGCAACAAGGGTGTTGTGTCCCGCATCCTGCCGCAGGAGGATATGCCTTTCCTGCCCGACGGCACCCCGCTGGACATCGTGCTGAACCCCCTGGGCGTTCCGTCCCGTATGAACATCGGTCAGGTGCTGGAAGTCAACCTGGGCTATGTGGCCAAGGCTCTGGGCTGGAAGGTGCAGACCCCCGTCTTCGACGGCGCCCACGAGAGTGACCTGCGCGACTGCTTTGCCGAAGCCCGTGAAAAGTGGCACGGCGAGAACGCGCCTGAGTATCCCACCAAGCTGGACCGTCTGATGGGCACCAAGGGGCACATCATCGACTTCAGCAAGATCGACCTGACCGACGACGGCAAGACCACCGTTTACGATGGCCGTACCGGTGAAAAGTTCCCCTCCAAGGTCACTGTCGGTTATATGTACTACCTCAAGCTGCATCACCTGGTCGACGATAAGATCCATGCCCGTTCCACCGGTCCCTACAGCCTGGTTACCCAGCAGCCTCTGGGCGGCAAGGCCCAGTTCGGCGGCCAGCGTTTTGGCGAAATGGAAGTCTGGGCTCTGGAAGCGTACGGTGCCGCTTACACCCTGCAGGAAATCCTGACCGTCAAGTCCGACGACGTGGTGGGCCGTGTCAAGACCTACGAAGCCATCGTCAAGGGCGAGGACGTGCCGAAGCCCGGCATCCCCGAAAGCTTCCGCGTCATGCTCAAGGAACTGCAGAGCCTGGGCCTGAACATTGTTGTGCAGGACGTTGACGGCAACGAAGTTGACATCCGTCAGGAATACGACGATGATGAGACCGGCTTCGAAAACGGTGATCTGGGCGAGAATGTTCTGCTGGAAAGCGAATTGCAGGACGACTACAGCGTGAAGGACGCTGACGAAGGCTTTGACAATGACCTGGACGAAGACCAGGAACCCAATGCCGAGGACCTGGCCAGCATCGAGAGCGAAGATCTGTTTGACGGCGAATGATGCCGCAGCTGTGTCCTGACCGCCTGCCACACCTGAGTGAATGAGAGGGTTCGCTGAATGGAAAATAAAGAGTTCGATTCTATTAAGATCGGCCTTGCGTCTCCGGATCAGATCCGTGCCTGGAGCTACGGCGAGGTCAAAAAACCTGAAACCATCAACTACCGCACCCTGAAGCCGGAGCGCGACGGCTTGTTCTGCGAGCGCATTTTTGGACCTACCAAGGACTGGGAATGCCACTGCGGTAAATATAAGCGCATCCGCTACAAGGGCAAGATCTGCGACAAGTGCGGCGTCGAAGTGACCCGCGCCAAGGTCCGCCGCGAGCGTATGGGCCATATTGAACTGGCCGCGCCCGTTTCCCACATCTGGTATTTCAAGGGCATCCCCAGCCGCATCGGCCTGATGCTGGACATCGGTCCCCGCCAGCTGGACAAGGTCCTGTACTTCGCCAACTACATCGTGACCGATCCCGGCTTTACGCCGCTGGAGAAGAAGCAGCTGCTGACCGAGCGCGAGTACAAGGAAATGCGCGAAAAGTACGAGGATACCTTTGAGGCCGGCATGGGCGCCGAGGCCATCCAGAAGCTGCTGGCCGAGATCGACCTGGACAAACTGTCCAACGAGCTGCATGAGGAACTGGAAAAGGCCAACGGCCAGAAGCGTGTGCGCCTGCTCAAGCGTCTGGAGTGCGTGGATGCCTTCCGTCTGTCCGGCCAGCGTCCGGAATGGATGATCCTCAATGTGGTGCCGGTTATCCCGCCGGATATCCGCCCCATGGTTCAGCTGGACGGCGGCCGCTTCGCCACTTCCGACCTGAACGATCTGTACCGCCGCGTGATCAACCGCAACAACCGTCTGAAGCGCCTGCTGGAACTGGGCGCTCCCGACATCATCGTGCGCAACGAAAAGCGCATGCTGCAGGAAGCGGTGGACGCCCTGATCGACAACGGCCGCCGCGGCCGTCCGGTCACCGGCCCCAACAACCGCGCCCTTAAGAGTCTGTCCGACATGCTGAAGGGCAAGCAGGGCCGCTTCCGTCAGAACCTGCTGGGCAAGCGTGTCGACTACTCCGGCCGTTCTGTTATCGTTGTCGGCCCCGAACTGAAGATGTATCAGTGCGGTCTGCCCAAGGAAATGGCCCTGGAGCTGTTCAAGCCCTTCGTCATGAAGGACCTGGTGGAAAAGGGCATCGCTTCCAACATCAAGGCTGCTCGCAAGAAGGTGGAGCGTTCCTCCCCCGAGGTCTGGGACTCTCTGGAGACCGTCATCAAGGGCCATCCGGTTCTGCTGAACCGTGCACCTACGCTGCACCGTCTGGGCATCCAGGCCTTCGAGCCTGTCCTGGTCGAGGGCCGCGCCATCAAGCTGCATCCCCTGGTCTGCACCCCCTTCAACGCCGACTTTGACGGTGACCAGATGGCCGTGCACCTGCCCCTGTCTACCGAAGCCCGCCGCGAGGCCAAGATGCTGATGCTGGCTTCCGGCAACCTGCTGAAGCCCTCCGACGGTGAACCCGTCACCGTGCCTACGCAGGATATGATCCTGGGCTCCTACTACCTGACTATGGTCAACCCCGAGGATCCCGGCCATGACAAGGTCTTCCGTGATGAGGCCGAAGCTCTCATGGCTTACGCCGAGCATGTGGTCACCCTGCAGGCGCCCATCAAGGTGCGCCGCACCATGACCTTCGACGGCGTGGAGCAGAGCGCTCTGGTCACCACCACCGTGGGCAAGATCATCTTCAACACGCCCATCCCGCAGGATCTGGGCTATGTGGACCGCACCGATCCGGAACACAAGTTTGACTACGAAGTCGACTTCCAGGTCACCAAGAAGAAGCTGCCCGACATCATCAGCCGCTGCCTGACCAAGCACGGCACCAAGCGCTGCGCCATCATGCTGGACGCCATCAAGGCCCAGGGCTACAAGTACTCCACTCTGTCGGCCATCACCGTTGCCGTGCCCGATGCCATCATCCCCGATGAGAAGGCGGACATCCTGGCTGCGGCCGACAAGAAGATCGAGAAGGTCATGAAGAACTTCAACCGTGGTCTGATCTCCGACGAGGAGCGCTACAAGAAGACCGTTGAAGTTTGGCAGCAGGCCACGGAGGAGGTCTCCACCGCCCTGTCCACCAACCTGAAGACCCACCACCAGCGCAACCCCATCTATATGATGTCTGACTCCGGCGCCCGTGGTTCTATGGACCAGATCAAGCAGCTGGCCGGCATGCGCGGTCTGCTGGCCAACACCGCCGGTAAGACCCTGGAAATGCCAATTCGCGCCAACTACCGTGAAGGCCTGAACATCTTGGAGTACTTCATCTCTTCTCGAGGCGCTCGTAAGGGCCTAACCGATACCGCTCTGCGTACTGCCGACTCTGGTTACCTGACCCGCCGTCTGGTCGACGTTTCCCAGGAAGTCATCATCCGTGAGGATGACTGCCATGCCACCGAGGGCATTTTGGTCAGCGAGATCAGCGAAGGCAATGCCTCCATCGAATCCTTTGCCGAGCGTCTGATCGGCCGTTATGCCCTGCATGACGTGCTGGATCCCAAGACCGGCGAAGTCATCGTGTCCAAGGACAAGATGATGGATATGTTCGATGCCGAAAAGATCGAAAAGGCCGGCATCACCGAGCTGGAGATCCGCAGCGTCATGACCTGCCGTGCTCATGTGGGCGTCTGCGCTCGCTGCTACGGCTCCAACATGTCCAACGGCCAGCGCGTCAAGGTCGGTGAGTCCGTTGGTATCATTGCTGCGCAGTCCATCGGCGAACCCGGTACTCAGCTGACCATGCGTACCTTCCATACCGGCGGTATTGCATCTGCTGAAGATATCACCCAGGGTCTTCCCCGCGTTGAAGAACTGTTCGAAAGCCGCCGTCCCAAGGCCATGGCTATCATGTCCGAGATCGCCGGCACCGTCCATATCGACGACACCAAGAAGACCCGCCACGTGGAAGTGCTGGGCCAGGACGACAACGGCGCCCCGGTCACCAAGAGCTACATCATTCCCTTCGGCCAGCGCCTGAAGGTGATGGAAGGCGATGTCATCGCCAAGGGTGCTCTGCTGACCGAAGGCCATGCCTATCCCCAGGATATTCTGGCCGTCAAGGGCCGCATCGCCACCCAGAACTACCTGATCAGCGAAGTCCAGAAGGTCTACCGTCTGCAGGGCGTGGAAATCAACGATAAGCACATCGAAGTCATTGTTCGCCAGATGATGCGCAAGGTCCGCATCGAGGACGCCGGCTCCAGCGACTTTATCGTGGGCAGCGTGGTCAACCGCCGCGATGTCATGATCGAAAACGAGAACATCCAGGCCCGCATTGACGCCGGTGAGACCGACCTGAAGCTGGTCCAGGCCAGCCAGGTGCTGCTGGGTATCACCAAGTCCAGCCTGGCCACCGACAGCTTCCTGTCTGCCGCCTCCTTCCAGGAGACCACCCGCGTTCTGACCGAAGCCGCCATCAAGGGCAAGGTTGACCCGCTGGCCGGTCTGAAGGAGAACGTCATCATCGGTAAGCTGATCCCCGCCGGCACCGGTCTGCCGGAAGTGGAAGCCGAGCTGGTCCGCGCCGAAGCGGAACGCGACGCTGAAAACGCCGCCTATGACGACGTGGAGTAATCCCATCTGATAAGTAAAACAGCCCCGTTGCAGGTTTCTGCGGCGGGGCTGTTTGTATGTGGAGCCTGATGCGTGTATAATAAGAAAGTGCCCTGTTGGTCGGTGTGCTGCCGATCGTCGGCAGGGGAGAATGAGGGCGGATTTTCCGCCCATACTAGAAAGAAGACCAAGGAGGGAAATCCATGCCCGATACATTGAAAGACCGCAGCGAGATCGACTCGCAGTACAAATGGGATCTGACCCGACTGTACAAGGATGATGCCGCATGGGAACAGGAACTGGCCGGCCTGAACCGGCAGGTGCAGACGGTGGCGGCATTTGCCGGACGCCTGAAGGAGGCAAAGACCATCCGGGAGTATCTGGATGCGTCGGTGACGCTGTCCCGTACCTTGTCCAATCTTTATTGCTACGCTTCCATGCGCCGCAGTGAAGACACCCGCGCTGAGGCGGCCCAGAGTATGTACGCCCGTATCTCGGCAGCATACGCCGGGGCAGTGGCTGCCCTGTCCTTTGCGGAGCCGGAAATTCTGGCTCTGCCGGAGGAAACCTTGCGGGAAATCCAGGAAGATGATTGCCTGCAGGAATACCGTTTTGTGCTGGAAAATCTGGTCCGCCAGAAGCCCCATACCCTGTCTGCCCCGGAAGAAAAACTGCTGGCATCCCTCAGTGAAGTGATGGGGGCCCCGGCCGACATTGCCGACAGTCTGCAGGATGCCGACCTGACCTTCGACAGCGTGAAAGACGGGGTGGGGGAGGAGCATGAAGTCACCGGTTCCAACTACATTCTGCTGCAGACTTCCTCCGACCGTACTTTGCGGGAAAATTCCTTCCGCAGCTTCTACAAGACTTATCGCAACCATATCAACACCTTTGCCGCTACCTATGCCGGTGCGGTGAAAGCCGCCACCGCCGAAGCGGCCGCGCGGCACTATGAATCCTCCCGGGCCATGTCCATGGCAGGGGAGAACATTCCTGCGGAAGTGTATGATAATCTGGTGGCGTCGGTGCGGGCCCATCTGCCCCTGATGTACCGCTATGTAAAACTGCGTAAACGGCTGCTGGGGATTCAGGAGCTGCACTATTATGATGTGTATGCGCCGCTTACCGGGGAGTCCACCGCCCGCTACACCTACGATCAGGCCAAGCAGATGGTTCTGGACGCGGTGGCGCCGTTGGGGGAGGAATACTGCGCCGAGGTGCGCCGGGGCTTTGCCCAGCGCTGGGTGGATGTTTATCCCAACAAGGGCAAGAGCGGGGGCGCCTACTCCACCGGCACCTATGATTCCGAACCTTATATCATGACCAACTTTACCGGTACGCTGGACAGTGTTTCCACCCTGGCCCATGAGATGGGACACAGCATGCACAGTCTGCTGTCCCGCCGTACCCAGCCCGCCCAGTATGCCGACTACACTCTTTTTGTGGCGGAAGTGGCTTCCACCGTCAATGAAAACCTGATGATCGAACAGCTGCTCAAGACTGAACAGCGTCCCGATACACGGCTGTTCCTGCTGAACCAGTATCTGGAAAACTTCAAAGGTACCGTCTTCCGTCAGACCATGTTTGCGGAGTTCGAGCGGGAAGCTCATGCCATGCGGGAGCGGGGAGAGGCCCTGAGTCCGGCCGCGCTGAACCAGCTGTACGGCAATCTGGTCCGGGATTACTTCGGACCGGAGCTGGTCATGGATGAAGAAGTCCAACTGGAATGGGCCCGCATTCCTCATTTCTACCGCCCCTTCTACGTCTATAAGTATGCCACGGGGTATTCTACGGCGGTTGCTTTGTCCGAAGGCATCCTGAAAGAAGGGGAGAGCGCCCGCAAGCGGTATCTGGAATTCCTTTCCATGGGCGGCAGCGCCTGGCCTCTGGATGAACTGCGCCATGCCGGTGTGGACCTGACCACTCCTGCCCCGGTGAATGCAGCGCTGGAAAAATTCGGCCGGCTGCTGGATGATGCCGAAGCCTGCGCCGATCAGCTGGGAAAGTGAGATCTTCCGGAATTTTTTTGGAAAATGTCTTGACATCCCGTTGTTTATGCCTTAAAATAACAAATGCGTGATGTCCTAAAGGGGTCAGTGCGGCCTTTTGGCGGCAGATGATCCGGGACAAGCCACGCAGAATAACGAAAGAAAGGAGAAAAGAAATGCCTACTTTTAACCAGCTCGTGCGCAAAGGTCGTGAGGTCCTGGTTCAGAAGAGCACCGCGCCTGCCCTTCAGAAGAGCTACAACTCCCAGAAGAAGCAGTACACCAACCTGAACAGCCCCCAGAAGCGCGGCGTCTGCACTGCTGTGCGTACCATGACCCCCAAGAAGCCGAACTCTGCTCTGCGTAAAGTTGCCCGTGTCCGCCTCACGAATGGTATCGAGGTCACCTCCTACATTCCTGGTATCGGCCATAACCTGCAAGAGCACAGCGTCGTCCTGATCCGCGGCGGTCGTGTTAAGGACCTGCCCGGTGTGCGTTACCACATCATCCGTGGTACCCTGGATACCCAGGGCGTTGCGAACCGTAACCAGGCTCGCAGCAAGTACGGCGCGAAGCGCCCCAAGGCCGGTGCCAAGAAGTAAGGAAACATCTTTTCGCCATAAAATGGTCAGCTGACCTTTTGTGGCATGACGGGAGTTTCTAAACTTTCGAGTACCGATGATATCATTTATGTGAAGGAGGGAAGAAAGATGCCCAGAAGAGGTAATGTCGCTAAACGCGAAGTTCTGGCTGATCCTATCTACAATTCCAAGATCGTCACCCGCCTGGTCAACTCGATCATGCTGGATGGCAAGAAGGGCGTTGCTCAGAAGATCGTTTACGATGCTTTCGACATCGTGAAGGAAAAGACCGGCAATGATCCTCTCGAAATGTTCGAGAAGGCCATGGAGAACATCATGCCCAGCCTCGAAGTCAAGGCTCGCCGTGTTGGCGGTTCCACCTACCAGGTCCCCCTGGAGGTCAGCCCTGCCCGCCGCGAGACCCTCGGCCTGCGCTGGCTGACTCTGTACAGCCGCAACCGTGGTGAAAAGACCATGTCCCAGCGTCTGGCAGCCGAGATCATCGACGCCACCAACAATGTCGGCGGCGCGGTCAAGAAGCGCGAGGATACCCACAAGATGGCCGAGGCCAACAAGGCTTTCGCGCACTACCGTTATTGATTCTTTTTGCAAGACCTAGGAGGTTAAAGCCATGGCAACGCCGAGAGACGTTTCTCTGCAAATGACCAGAAATATCGGTATCATGGCCCACATCGACGCAGGCAAGACCACCACCACCGAGCGTATCCTGTACTACACCGGCATCAATCACAAGATTGGTGAGGTGCACGACGGCGCTGCCACGATGGACTGGATGGAGCAGGAGCAGGAGCGTGGTATCACCATCACCTCCGCCGCTACCACCTGCTACTGGAGCCATACCGAGACCCAGAAAGATCCCGTAGCTTTCAAAAAGAACCGCCACCGCATCAACATCATCGACACCCCGGGCCACGTCGACTTCACCGTCGAAGTGCAGCGCTCTCTGCGCGTCCTGGACGGTTCCGTTACTGTTCTGGCTGCGAAGGGCGGCGTTGAGCCTCAGTCTGAGACCGTTTGGCGTCAGGCTGACGAGTACAAGGTCCCCCGCATGGTTTACGTCAACAAGATGGATACCATGGGTGCCGACTTCTTCCGCTGCGTGCAAATGCTGCATGATCGCCTGCATGCCAACGGTGTGCCCATCCAGCTGCCTATCGGCCAGGAAGACACCTTCAAGGGTATTATCGACCTGATCGATATGAAGGCTGACGTCTACTACGACGACATGGGCAACGATGTCCGCGTGGAAGACATTCCTGAGGACATGAAGGAGCAGGCTCAGGAATATCACGACAAGCTGATTGAAGCTGTCGCTGAGACCGATGAAGACCTGATGATGAAGTACCTGGAAGGCGAAGAGCTGACCAAGGAAGAAATCAAGGCTGCTCTGCGCAAGGCTACCATCTCCAACGAGATCGTTCCCGTTGTCTGCGGTTCTTCTTACCGCAACAAGGGTGTTCAGAAGCTGCTCGACGCCATTGTCGACTATATGCCGGCTCCTACCGACGTCGAGAACATCAAGGGCACCAACCCCGAAACCGGCGAAGAAGAGCACCGCGAATCCAGCGATGACGCTCCGTTCTCCGCTCTGGCGTTCAAGATCATGACCGACCCGTACGTCGGCAAGCTGTGCTTCTTCCGCGTCTACTCCGGTACCGTGGAAGCCGGCACCACCGTGTACAACTCTGTCAAGGATCAGGACGAGCGTATCGGCCGTATCCTGCAGATGCATGCCAATAACCGTAAGGATATTGACATCTGCTACGCCGGTGATATCGCTGCTGCCGTCGGCCTGAAGAACACCACCACCGGTGACACCCTGTGCGACGAAAAGCACCCGATCATTCTGGAAAGCATGAACTTCCCCGAGCCGGTTATCCGCGTGGCCATCGAGCCCAAGACCAAGGCCGGTTCCGAGAAGATGGGTATTGCTCTGTCCAAGCTGGCTGAGGAAGACCCGACTTTCCGTACCTGGACCGACGAAGAAACCGGCCAGACCATCATCGCCGGCATGGGCGAACTCCATCTGGAGATCATCGTCGACCGTCTGCTGCGTGAGTTCAAGGTCGAAGCCAACGTTGGTGCTCCTCAGGTTGCGTACCGTGAAACTATTCGCAAGTCCGCCAACCAGGAGACCAAGTACGCCCGCCAGTCCGGCGGTAAGGGCCAGTATGGTCACGTCAAGATCAAGCTGGAGCCCAACCCCGGCAAGGGTTACGAGTTCGTCAACGGCATTGTTGGCGGCGCGATCCCGAAGGAATTCATTCCCGCTGTTGACAGCGGTATCCAGGGCGCTATGAAGGCTGGCGTTCTGGCCGGTTACCCGGTTGTTGACTGCAAGGTCACTCTGTGGGACGGCTCCTACCACGAAGTCGACTCCTCTGAAATGGCCTTCTCCATCGCCGGCTCTATGGCTTTCAAGGAAGCCATGAAGAAGTGCGATCCGGTCATCATGGAACCCATCATGAAGGTTGCGGTTATCGTGCCTGATGAATACATGGGCGACGTTATCGGCGACCTGAACTCTCGCCGCGGCCAGATCCAGGGCATGGAGGCTATGGCCGGCACCCAGCGTATCAACGCAATGGTTCCTCTGTCCGAAATGTTCGGTTACGCCACCGACCTGCGTTCCAAGACCCAGGGCCGTGGTCAGTATTCCATGGAGCCTGCCGATTACCAGCAGGTCCCGAAGAACATCGCGGACAAGATCATGACCGAGCGTGCGAAGAACAACTAATATCTGCGCACAAACCGGAAAAAATCATGCAAAATTGCTTGATTTTTCTCAAACAATTTAGTATGATAGCCTTATAACAGGCATCTATTTGTCTTAAACAAAGGAGGATACTTCCAATGGCTGAAAAGGAAAAATTTGACCGCTCTTTGGAGCACGTCAACATTGGCACCATCGGTCACGTCGACCACGGCAAGACCACTCTGACCGCTGCCATCACCAAGGTTCTGGCTCTGAAGGGCGATGCGGACTTCATGGACTACTCCAGCATCGACAAGGCTCCCGAGGAGAAGGCTCGTGGCATCACGATCAACACTGCTCACGTTGAGTACCACACCGAGAAGCGTCACTACGCTCACGTTGACTGCCCGGGCCACGCCGACTATATCAAGAACATGATCACCGGTGCTGCTCAGATGGACGGCGCTATCCTGGTTGTCGCCGCTACCGACGGCCCGATGCCCCAGACCCGTGAGCACATCCTGCTGGCTCGTCAGGTTGGCGTGCCCAAGATCGTTGTGTTCATGAACAAGTGCGACATGGTCGACGACGAAGAGCTGCTCGACCTGGTCGAGATGGAAATCCGTGAGCTGCTGAGCAGCCAGGACTTCGACGGCGACAACGCCCCGATTATCCGTGGTTCCGCTCTGAAGGCTCTGGAGAGCACTTCCACCGATCCCAACGCTCCCGAGTACAAGTGCATTTGGGAACTGATGGACGCTGTCGACAGCTACATCCCCACTCCGGACCGTGCTGCTGACAAGCCCTTCCTGATGCCCGTTGAGGACGTCATGACCATTTCTGGCCGTGGCACCGTTGCTACCGGCCGTGTTGAGCGTGGTACCGCTCATGTCGGCGACCAGATGGAAATCGTTGGCCTGAAGGAAGAGAAGCTGACCACCACCATCACCGGTCTGGAAATGTTCCGCAAGAGCCTGGAGTACGCTCAGGCTGGCGACAACATCGGCGCTCTGCTGCGTGGTATTGACCGCGACCAGATCGAGCGTGGCCAGGTTATCGCTGTTCCCGGCTCCGTTCATCCCCACACCGTGTTCGATGGCCATGTCTACGTCCTGAAGAAGGAAGAAGGCGGCCGTCACACCCCGTTCTTCAACAACTATCGTCCTCAGTTCTACTTCCGCACCACCGACGTTACCGGCATCATCACCCTGCCCGAGGGCACCGAGATGTGCATGCCCGGCGACAACGTCGATATGCATGTTGAGCTGATCACCCCCGTTGCCATGGAGGAAGGCATGCGTTTCGCTATCCGCGAAGGCGGCCACACCGTTGGTTCCGGCGTTGTTTCCAAGATCGAGAAGTAATTTCTCCTTCCTGTGAACGGGTTTGCTGTTGCCCTTGCGGCACAGTCTGATACGCTTACAAAGCAGAGGCAGATGTCAAAGTCTGCCTCTGCTTTTTTGTTTTTATGTTGGCAAGAAAACTTTCCGACTTTTTTATTTCATAAAAAGTGATCTGGATGAGTGGAAAACGGATGCTATATCTTGTGAAAGTTTGCACAGTATGCTATAATCACAGAATAGGATTTTATCGTTAACAGGGGAAAGGAGCAGTATATGCAGCAGGAAACCGTCATTGTACTGGATTTCGGCGGGCAGTATAATCAGCTGATTGCGCGCCGCGTCCGCGAATGCAATGTCTATTGCGAAATTTATTCCTACCGTACCGACCTGGCCGCTATCAAGGCAAAGAATCCCAAGGGAATCATCTTTACTGGTGGCCCGAACAGTGCTTATCTTTCGGATTCTCCCACCATTGATCCGGAAATCTATACCTGGGGTGTGCCTATCCTGGGTATCTGCTACGGCAGCCAGCTGATGATGCACAACCTGGGCGGCACGGTTTGCAAGGCACCGGAACGGGAATATGGCAAGACGGTTGTTGACTTGGATACCACCAGCCCGCTGTTTGCCGGACTGCCGGATCAGAATGTGTGTTGGATGAGCCATAACGACTACATCAAGGAGGCAGCTCCCGGCTTTTCGATTGTGGCGCATACGCCCAACTGTCCGGTGGCGGCAGCGCAGGATACCGCTCGCGGTCTGTACTGCGTTCAGTTCCACCCGGAAGTTCTGCATACCGAAAACGGTACTCAGATCCTGCATAACTTTGTTTACAAGGTTTGCGGCTGTGCCGGGACCTGGAAAATGGATTCTTTTGTGGAACATGCCGTACAGCAGCTCCGTGAAGAGATTGGCGATGGCAAGGTTCTGTGCGCTTTGTCCGGCGGTGTGGATTCCAGCGTCTGTGCGGCTATGCTGGCCAAGGCGGTTGGCAAGCAGCTGACCTGCGTTTTCGTGGATCACGGTCTGCTGCGCAAGAACGAACGGGAAGAAGTTTGTCAGGTCTTTGGTGAAGGCGGTGCGTTCGACATCAATTTTATCTGTGTGGATGCCCGTCAGCGCTTCTATGACAAGCTGGCCGGTAAGACCGAACCGGAGGCCAAACGCAAGATCATCGGCGAAGAGTTCATCCGCGTGTTTGAAGATGAAGCCAAAAAGATCGGCGCCGTGGATTTCCTGGCACAGGGAACCATCTACCCGGACGTGGTCGAAAGCGGCCTGGGTGGCGAATCTGCCGTCATCAAGAGCCATCATAACGTGGGCGGTCTGCCGGATACCGTGGATTTCAAGGAATTGGTAGAACCACTGCGGAACCTGTTCAAGGACGAAGTACGGCAGGCCGGCCGTGAGTTGGGTTTGCCTGAGTATCTGGTTTCCCGTCAGCCCTTCCCGGGCCCCGGCCTTGCCATCCGCATTATCGGGGAGGTTACACCGGAGAAGATTGCCATTGTTCAGGATGCCGACGCTATCTGGCGTGAGGAAGTGGACAAGCTGCCTATGGAGCAGCGTCCCAGCCAGTACTTTGCTGCCTTGACCAATATGCAGAGCGTGGGCGTTATGGGGGATGAGCGTACTTATGACTACGCCATTGCACTGCGCGCGGTGACCACCACCGATTTTATGACGGCAGAAGTCACTCTGCTGCCCACCGAAACTCTGACCACCGCGGCCAACCGCATTGTCAATGAAGTCAAGCATGTGAACCGTGTTATGTTTGACTACACCACCAAGCCGCCGGCCACCATTGAGTTCGAATAAGTAAAAAGTGGATATGAGAGCCCGCAAACCCGCATAAACACTGGGTTTTCGGATTTCAGATTTCCCCTTTGATAGCAGATTGATAGCACCCGTCACCCCCGGCTAAGCCGGGGGCTTGTGTAAGCCCTAGAAGGGCATCGTACCGGCAAGCCTCTCAAGAGGCACTGAAAAATCTGCCACTCGCATCACTTGCCCCACAGCCCGTAAGCGGGCGCTCTTTATCTAAGATCAACTTCCTGACAATAGTTAAGTTGTTGATTTTTTCTCGCTTCGCTCGACGCTTGAAGCTAAAGCTTTTTTACTCTCCCCAGCAGAGCTGGGGGTTCTCATTTCGCTAAAGCATACAAAGAGAAAAGGTCTAACTGATTCTTGATGCTCAGTTAGACCTTTTTCGTTTTGCTTTTTGAATTTTGTGGTTTTAGGCAACAACCGGGCCTTATATGGACCTGCAAGTGAGCAAAATGGGAAAGACACTAAAACTAAAGATTTATAGGGACCTTAAAGAAGTGTTATTGCAGCAAGATGGGGCTTGAGGAAACACAAATGCGAGCACATGAAGACCTGTCAGGTGGGCTGCCGTTATAACAAATGGAACAGTGGTTACATACAAACCCAGAAGCGGAGCATCAAAGCCTGGGAATAGATCAAAAACGACTCAACGGGACCGACCGGACCTGGAAAGGAGCCGGACCGTGGTGACTTGGAGAGCAAAGCTCCAAACTGATTGGGATAAAGAATATCGGTGGCTCAAATCTATGAGCAGAATCTGAAAGGGATACATCTTGGGTGAAGCGATGCCTGCTACTTGCCAAAATGAAATTGCATTTTAGAAAAAAGATGATAAACTAAATTTGGCATATTTCAAGAAGAGCAATAAATGTGCAGCGAATACTGTGCCAATTGCCTAAATTGGAATGATCCTATTTGATATCGGAAATTATCAAGGAAGCCTTATAATGAACAGAGGTTATAACACTATTTGCGCTGCCGGATATTCTTTGCCACTCTGGTGTGTTTCTTGTTTATGTCTGTTCAGAACATAATAACGCAAATTGGGGTTTGGATAAAATGGATTTACCTAATGATTTGAAATATTCGATTGAACAGTTGGCCGTTGGCGTTCCACATGGAAAATTGCTTGAGACATCTGCGAATATCTCGAGCAAATACAAGAATGAAAGCGGACAAGGAAAGCGGCTTGTAAAAGCGAAGGCCGAAACTATCGTGTACGCAATTGTACGAATGCCAGCCACTTATGGTGCGGTCTCTTCCGCAATAAACTACCTGTTAGAAATGGTGGACTCTGCGAGCATCAAGACCGTGCTCGATGTTGGATCCGGTACGGGAACGGCAGTATGGGCCGCGTATGAATGCATCCCAGGTATTGAGACGGTTACTTGCCTTGAGAGAGAGCCGGAGATGATTGAAGTCGCCAAAACTTTAATGCAAAGCATGCCACTTAAGGACAAGGTCACTTGGCTGCAAGGGGATATGAGCACGTTTGATTTCAGCGGTCAGTATGATTTGGTGATTGCCTCGTATTCTTTAAATGAGCTGGCGGAAGCCGACCGTATGAAACTAATTGAGAAATTATGGTCGTGTACCAATCAGTATCTGCTGATAGTTGAGCCGGGGACACCTACCGCATTTGAGCATATGAAAATTATTCGGGAATGCTTGATAAGGCAAGGAGCCAGTGTGGTGGCCCCTTGTCCCCATAACGCGGAATGCCCATTGCCTGCTGGAGACTGGTGCCATTTTACGAGTCGCGTATCGCGCACCAAATTACATAAACTTCTCAAAGGCGGCGAAGCACCTTTTGAAGATGAAAAATACTCTTACCTGGTTTTTTCGAGGGCGCAGAGCGGAAAGAAAAAATCACGTATCTTAAGGCATCCGGTAATTGAATCTGGCAGAATTACACTACAACTATGCACGCAATCATCTTCTATTGAGACGCGGGCCATTACAAAAAAAGACAAAGCACTTTTTAAGACTGCGCGAAAATCAAAGTGTGGAGATACTTTTTTATATGCTGAAGTCCCAGGGGAATGGCCTGCCGCAGCGGCAGCTTCCCCTCAAATTCGTAGGGAGTCGCGTACTGTTGTGTCTTTTCCATCTTATTCCTCCCGTTTGGTATACAATATGGCAAACAGAATTATTATAACAGAGATTGGCGCGTTCTCCCACAGCTTTTGACCAAAAGGTAAGCAAGAAGGCTATTTTCTCTTTTTTATGCAATAAAGGAACGGCGTCAAGCATTTTTCTTGTTCTGCCTGCCGGTAAAACGGATTCGGAAAGCAGAGAATCCGGCAAAAAAGGAGGGGCGACCGGTGAAAATTTCATATTCCGGGAAAAACGGTATGGCAGGAAATGACAAGTAAAACTGCTTTACAAAAAGAAAAACAGTTTTCCAGCCAAAGGCAGATTGCCTCGGGAAAGAAAACTGTTGGAGAAGGTTGGAAAGTCAGGGCAGAAACGGCACACTCAATTTTCCAGTACCCGTCCGTCAATGGAGATGGTCACGACCCGGCAGGGCACGGTCTGGCCACTGGCAAGCAGGGCCTTCTGTACGGCATTGGCCAATCCACCGCAGCAGGGAACTTCCATGCGTACTACGGTCAGCGAAGCGATGTTGTTCGCCTGCAGAATGGCGGTCAGCTTTTCGCTGTAATCCACAGCATCCAATTTGGGGCATCCGATCAGGGTCACACGGTTGTGCATGAATTCCTGGTGCATGCGGGCATAGGCAAACGCAGTACAGTCGGCCGCCACCAGTACATCCGCCCCGGCAAAGAACGGAGCATTCACCGGGACAAGCTTGATTTGTACCGGCCACTGACCCAGGCAGGAAGCACGCATAGGCTGATTTGCCGGCGCTGCAGGTGCCATCTGGTGCATACGCTGACCGGGACAGCCCGAAGGAACCTGTTTATGCTGCATGTGCTGGGCAACGGCAGCTTCATCGTAAGCCGCTGCTTCCCGCTCCACAAAGCTGATAGCACCGGTGGGGCAGGTGGGCAGGCAATCCCCCAGTCCATCACAGTAGTCATCCCGAAGCAGGACGGCCTTGCCATTCTCCATTCCGATGGCGCCTTCGTGGCAGGCCCGAGCGCAGGCACCGCAGCCATTGCACTTCTCTTGGTCGATGTGAATGATTTTCCGAATCATGAAGAGCTCCTTTGATCATATGGATTTGCATTGATTATATCTGAAAAGACACCAAATAGCCGTTGCATAAACAACGCAAATGAAAAAAATCTTTTTCGTGAGTTTCAGTGATACACAAAAACGCATAAATTTTGCCGGGGACATGTGGAGCAAAATCAACAAAAATCACGCACAGACGAAAAAACGACTTTGTCGGGGCTGATTTTTTGTGTTATAATAAAAATATACGAAGCAATGACGAAGAAAGAAAGTGGGGTATCATGTATAACGTTGGGGACATCATTGTATATGGTGAACACGGCATCTGCCGTGTGGCAGCGGTTGGCCCGCTGAACCTGGGCGGACCAGGTGACCGACTGTATTATACGCTGCGTCCGTATTACCAGCCGGAACTGGTCATCTATGCGCCCATTGACAACGAGCGCGTGGTGATTCGGCCGCCGGTGACCAGGGAACAGGCAGAGCAGATCGTCAAGGAACTCCCGGAGGTTCCCGAACTGGAAATCCCCGATGAAAAAGGCCGCGAAGCATTGTACAGCCAGATTCAGCACGGCTGCGATTGTCGGGCGTTGGCCGGTCTGCTGAAAGCACTGCATCGCCGCCGTACCGAGCGGCAGCAAAAGGGGCGGCGTGCCACCAGTGTGGATGAACGCTATTTTCATGCGGCAGAAGACCAGCTGTATGGTGAGCTGGCCTTTGCACTGGGTATGAACCGTGAGGACGCACCGGAATACATACGTACCTGCCTGGGGCAGGCTGAATAAACGATCAATCCTCCGTCGTAACTGAAATTTTACAGATTGGCGGAGGATTTTTGCATGCCTTTTCAGATAACGGCATATCCATGGCATCGGATACCAAAACTGACATAGGGGTACGTTTTACCTTTGTTGTAAAAGTCTGTGTTTGGCCCGGTGCAACTGTTTTGTGCCCATTGCTTTTGCCAAAGGTTGGGTGTACAATACCCATGTGCATGCCATATGGGGCAGGGGAAAGCTCCTGCTGTGGCGTGCGCGGAAACAGGAGGGTATTTTGGCAAACCTGAGAAAGCAAAAAGAAGCCCTGGTCAATTATTTTGAAGCAGGCTGCAAGCCTGTGGGTAAATTGACGGTCGGGTTGGAAGTAGAACATTTTATTACCGGGGCAGATGGAAGCCCTATTGATTTTGAGCAAGTTCAGCAGGTCATGAAGGCACTGCAGCAGACTGGTGATGTGCCTGTGGTGATGGACGGCGAATATGTTGGGTTTTACAATGATGCTTACGCGGTTTCCCTGGAACCCGCCTGCCAGCTGGAAATCAGCATCTTGCCCCAACCCAACGTCAGTCGTCTGATGGCGGTGTACGAGGGTTTTGCATCGCGTATGCACCGCGCTTTGGCCCAGCAGGGCCTGCGCGGGTACAATCTGGGCTATCATCCCACCCGGCGGGCCGCAGCGCTGCCGCTGATTCCCAAAAAGCGGTACGAAGTGATGGACCGGTATTTTCAAAAGCGGGGTCATCACGGCACCCAGATGATGCGTGCTACCGCCTCTACCCAGGTTTCGGTGGATTATTACAATGAGCAGGACTTTGTACGCAAGTACCGTGTGGCCTGCCTGATGGCGCCGCTGCTGGCTCTGCTGACAGATAATGCGCCCGTTTATGAGGGGCAGCCCAACCATGCCTACAGTGTACGCACTTCTGTCTGGAACGATGTGGACCCCGACCGCTGCGGTATTCCGCCGATTTTGATGGACGCGGATTTCGGGTTTGAAAAGTATGCCGACTATATCCTGCAAAAACCCCTGGTGGTGTCCCGCCGGGGCCCCCGTACCGAAGGCGTCGGCCGAAAGTCTGCTTTTGAAGTATATCCTTCCGCCATGGGGCGGGATGAGATAGAGCATGTGCTTTCCATGTTCTTTTTTGACGTGCGCCTGAAAAGCTATATAGAGATTCGGGTTGCGGACAGCATGCCGGCCGCTTATGTGGCCGGCTATGCGGAAATGGTCAAAGCCATTCTGTCCAGCCCTGCCGCACAGGAAGGCATCCTGCGCCATTACGCAGGTGCAACGGTAGAAGACATTGAAGCGGCCAAGGTGGGGATTTGCTGCAACGGTTACAAGGCGCAGGTTTATGGACGCCCGGTGGCCGATGAAGTCGCGTGGCTGATGGCACAAGCCAAGAGCCGTGTTACGACCCCTGAAGGGCGCCGCAACCTGGAGCCGCTGGCGGCTCTGGCTGCACAGAAGAAAACCATCCGCGAAACGGTGACTGAAAATGAATCATTTTAAGAATGCCCTGACATTGGATGCCGAATATCTGGAGATGGCCCGTCGGAATCCGCAGGAACTGCGCCAGGATTTTGATGCCATTGTAGATTATATGAAACATTCTACGGCAATTCACCATGGAGAGTATGTCCGTACCTGTTTCAAGCCCAAACTTCTGACCGAAAGCCAGTTCTCCCAGATCAAGGCGGATATGCAAGTGTTGTATTCCATCTTTGACCGGGTTATGACGGAGTACGAATCCGACGCTTCTTATCGAGCTCTTTTCGGATTTGATCCCCGCATCGAAGAACTGATTCTGCGGGCCAACAGGGCTCCCTCGCTGCTCCCCATGGCGCGCATCGACTTCTTTTATAATGAAGAAACGGGCGCGTATACGTTCTGTGAGTTCAACACGGACGGCGCCAGTGCCATGAACGAAGACAGGGAACTGCACAATGCCCAGCAGCTTTCGTCCGTGTATCGGGAATTCACGGCAGCCCACAAAACACGCCGCTGCGAATTGTTTGACAGCTGGGTCGCGACCATGGAACGCATCTGGCAGCGCGCCGGCGGCCATGGAACCCCGCGGGTGGCCATTGTGGACTATATGGAATGCGGAACGGTCAATGAGTTTGAGATCTTCCGGCAGCATTTTGAAAAGGCGGGAATCCCGGCGGAGGTCTGTGACGTGCGGGCGCTGCAGTATGACGGGCATGCCCTGACCGGCCCTGCCGGAGCAAAAATCGATATGATTTACCGTCGGGCCGTCACCAGTGATGTGCTGAATCATTACGAGGAGAGCGGCGCTCTGCTGCAGGCTGCCAGAGATAATGCTGTTTTGCTGGTAGGGGATTTTCATACCCAGATTGTGCACAACAAGGAGCTGTTCCGGGTGCTGCATCTGCCGCGTACCATGCAGATGCTCACAGACGAGCAGCGGGACTATGTGCAGGCGCATGTGCCTTATACCGCAGAGTTCGCGGCGGAGCACCTGCCTATGGTGCTGGAAGATAAGGATCGCTGGATCCTGAAACCGACGGATTCGTACGGTTCCCGTGGGGTCTATGCCGGAGTTGAATACGATGCTGACCGCTGGGCCGAAGTGGTTCGCAGCGTGCCTTATACCGGATATCTGCTGCAGGAATTCCATACCCCTTATGTGACCGAAAACTATGGTCTGAAGGGGGAAGAATTCGGCCTGAATCGGTACTATAACCTGACCGGCATCTACACCTATGACGGTGTGGCGCAAGGCGTATATTCCCGCGTGTCGCTCACCCCGATTATCTCCTCCCAGTACAGCGAAAAGACTTTGCCGACCTTGCTCGTGGCGGATGAATGACAGACCCAGTTTCTGCGGATACTAGCCAAAAGACCGACCTGATCGGGAAAGGGGCACAGTTCATGCGGGAATCATCTTATCATGCCATTCTGACAGAAATGACGGTGCGTGCTCTGTGGGAGACACAGAACGTCATTGACTGTATCCCCGATGATCTGTGGGATAAACCCTATGGCGGTGCTCCGATGTGGCAGCACATTTATCACATGCTGCATGGGCTGGACCAATGGTTCATCAATCCCCGGGACCGGGATTTTGTGGAGCCGCCGATCCATACACCGCTGCTGCAGGATCTGGCCATCTATCCGGCCACCCATCTGAACCGCCGCCAGATCAACGATTATTTCCATACCATCAAGGCGAAACTTTCGCTGTATCTGCCGGCCCTGCATGATGAGGATCTTCTGCAGCGTCCGGAAGGCTGCGAATGGACCCGCATGACGTTGATCCTGGCGCAGTACCGGCATCTGCACCTTCATCTGGGGATGCTGATGGGATTTGTACAGGCTGCCACGGGGCTGTGCCCTCGCGTCCTGGATTTGGGCAGGGAAATACCGTTGGGACCTTATGACCCTTATGAGTAAGAAAGGATGTTTGCCCATGAAACACCGGGGATGTTTGATGATCGCCGTCCTGGCTGTGATGGTGCTTCTGTGTGGCTGCAAAAAGCAGCAGCCGGAAACGACCTGGCAGACGATACTGCCCAATACGGGGGTGTCCGTGAAGTTGTCCGGCTGTGAATTAAGCGAGTCTACCGATATTTGGTACCCGGAAGATGGGTCGCCGGGGCAGGAACTTTGCCTTCTCCGTGTGACGGACGTGCCTACGCTGACATGGTATCATGTGACGGCGGAGAACGTGGAAGTTGCGTTTGTCCTGCCCAATGAGGGCGGTTATCAGGGATACAGCACTTCGAAGCCCATTGAAAAGGTAGACTATTGTCCGCAGGACGCAGGAGAAGATTCACTTCAGTATCGTTTTGACACAGCGTACAGCTTCATTATCACGGTTACCACCGACCAGGGAACGGACCGCTTTCTGCTGGATGCCAGACGTGACATATAATCATATAATAAAGAAGCCCGACCTCTTTTGGTCGGGCTTCTTGGCTGTCCGGTTACTTTTCCGGCGTTTTTTCCAGGTACACGCTGGTGGACGGAAAGGCGAAAGAACAACCCTCCTTTTCCATCAGATCCATGATTTTCAGGTTTACACGATTTTTCATGGCACGGAAATCCGCCAGACCCAGCGCCGTTACGTACATGCGTACATCAATATCAATGCTGGAAGCGCCGAAGTTTGTCAGGCACACCTGCACGGTATCCGGCTGTGCGGCAGGATCGGCTTTGCACAGTTCGGTCAGGGCAGCACACAAAACCTCAATTATTTCACGGGATGTGTCGTAGGTGACGCCGATGACGAAATTCCACAGACGACTGTTGCGGTCGGTCACGTTCTGGATGTATTCGGCGCTGACCTTGGAGTTTTCTACCGTGATCTGGCAATTGTCCGGGGTGCGCAGTTTGGTAGAGCGGAAAGAGATTTCCTCGACGGTGCCTTCAAAGCTCCCCAGGACAATATAGTCTCCGATGCCAAAGGGACGTTCCATGACCAGGGTAATCCCGGCAATCAGGTTGGAGAGGGTGGATTGTGCTGCCAGAGACACCGCCAGACCGGCTACGCCGGCACCGGCCATCAGACCGGCTACCGGTACGCCGAACAGTTCCAGCATAGCCAGAATGGTGATCACAACGACCATGGCCCGATAAATCTTTTCAAAAAAATGGGTCATGGTTTTGTTGCTTTCCAGATCCAGGCGATTCTGTGCGCTGCGCAGCAGAAGACCGCACAAAGCTTCACTGCGCCAGAATCCCAGCCCAAGCAGTGCAATGGAGATGGAACCGAACACCGGTCCGGCCAACAGCTCCGTTTGCCGGGGCGTCAGCGGCAGGGGAAAGGCGAGCACCGCCAGGTAAATCAGAAAGGTGCGCAGCAGTAAGACCAGTGAGCCGTAAAATCCATCGTACAGGATCCGCAGCCATTCCGGCATGAAACGCAGCAGCTTTTTCCGCAGACTCTGGATCAGACTGCGATACAAACGTGTACCAAATACGGCAGCCAGGGCCAGAATTGCGGTCAGCAGAATACGGAGAATATCGTTATGGGTATTGATAAAACCCATGAAGAGGGTCCAGAATTCCCGAATTGCCATTTTGCATGTTACTCCTGTACAGACAGAAAAACAGGTGATTTGCACCTGTGTACGATCAATTGCGTATGTGGTAAGGATACCGTGAAATACCGCGCGTGTCAAGGCCGGGACATACTGCAAAAAAACTGCTTGCATTCTCTGTAAACTGTGCTATACTGTTGCACAGAAAGTCTGTTTCAGGGCGGGGTGAAATTCCCCACCGGCGGTAAAGCCCGCGACCGGCTGCCAAGGCAGCCGCTGATTCGGTGAAATTCCGAGGCCGACGGTATAGTCCGGATGGAAGAAACGGAAGCTCGCTTTATTTGACTTGCATTCCGTGCCCTGCTGCGTCCTTGCGGCAGGGCACTTTTGCTTGGCAGGAAAACAAGCCTCCCGACAGCTGTGGCAACCGGCTTTCACTATTTTGCTAGGGCCGCAAGGCCGGGAGGTATTTTTATGAAAACCAAAACGCATATTCGTGAACTCACTGTGACTGCCATGCTTTCAGCCATCGGCTTTGTGCTGATGATGGTGGATTTCAGCCTGCCCATGTTCATCCCTTTCTTTGTCAAGATGGATATTTCGGAACTGCCGGCATTGCTGGCATCCTTCAGCCTGGGCCCCGTGTATGGTGCGGCAGTCTGCCTGGTCAAAAACATTCTGGCGGCGATTTTCCATGGCTCCACCGGCGGGATCGGCGAAGTGTGCAACTTTTTGTTGGGTGCGGCCTTTACCGTTACGGCCGGACTGATTTACAAGTACCACAAGAGCCGCAAGATGGCGGCTATTGGTGCACTGGTGGGTGCTGTTGTCATGGCGCTGATCAGCGTGCCGGTCAACTACTTCTTCACCTATCCTGTGTATGCCCAGATGTTCGGCGGCATGGACCTGATTCTGGGGGCCTATCAGGAACTGAATCCCAATGCCACCAGCTTGCTGTTTTGCCTGGTCATGTTCAACCTGCCTTTCACTTTTGTAAAAGGCCTTCTCGATTCGGTGCTCTGCTTCCTGATTTACAAGCCTCTGTCTCCAATCCTGCATGGCCGCCGCTGATTCTTTGACGGAATTCCTGAAAAAGTTGTCGCAAAATCGTTGACAACTACCAGGTGTTGTGTTATTATACTCCTCGACATCAGAATAAGGTGACTTATCAAGAGTGGCTGAGGGAACAGGCCCTGTGAAGCCCGGCAACCTGCGCATGCGTAAGGTGCCAAGTCCTGCGGGAAACCGGAAGATAAGCGTTTGCGCGCGTTTCCCGCCGTGTGTGGGAAACGCGCTTTTTGTTGTGTTTGCCGCCGTGACGGAATGCGTTGCATGGTTTTCGTCAAGTTGCCTTTCTGACCCGCAATATTTTCCTACAATAGGAGGCAGCTTACTATGTCCAAATTCCTGTTCACATCCGAATCCGTTACCGAGGGGCATCCCGACAAGATCTGTGACCAGATTTCCGATGCCATCCTGGACGCTATCCTGGCACAGGACCCCGGCGCCCGCGTGGCTTGCGAAACCACCTGCACCACCGGTCTGGTCCACATCATGGGTGAAATTACCACCACCTGCTATGTGGATCTGCCCGGTATTGCCCGCGGCGTCATCAAGGATATCGGCTATGACCGTGCCAAGTATGGCTTTGACTGTGATACCTGCGGTGTGATGACCAGCATCGACGGCCAGAGCCCGGACATCGCATTGGGCACCAACGATGAGGTGGCCGGTGCCGGTGACCAGGGTATGATGTTCGGCTATGCCTGCAATGAGACCCCCGAACTGATGCCCCTGCCCATTTCTCTGGCTCACAAGCTGGCCAAGCGTTTGACCGAGGTGCGCAAGGATGGCACCATGGGATATCTGCGCCCGGACGGCAAGAGCCAGGTCACCATCGAGTATGTGGACGGCAAGCCTGCCCGTGTGGATACCGTGGTCATTTCCAGCCAGCACAGCCCGGAAGTCAGCCAGGAGCAGCTCCACGCCGACGTGATGGAGCATGTCATCAAGGATACCATTCCCGCCAATCTGCTGGATGAAAACACCAAGTACTTCATCAATCCCACCGGCCGTTTTGTGGTGGGTGGTCCCCAGGGCGACAGCGGCCTGACCGGTCGCAAGATCATCGTGGATACCTACGGCGGCTATGCCCGCCATGGCGGCGGCGCTTTCAGCGGCAAGGATCCCTCCAAGGTGGACCGTTCCGCTGCCTATGCAGCCCGCTGGGTGGCCAAGAACCTGGTGGCCGCCGGTCTGGCCGACAAGTGCGAAGTCCAGCTGGCCTATGCCATCGGCGTGGCCGAGCCGGTTTCCATCTTTGTGGATACCTTCGGTACCGGTGTGGTGGCAGACGAAAAGCTGGAAGCAGCGGTGGAAAAGGTCTTTGATCTGCGCCCCGCAGCAATCATCCGCGATCTGGATCTGCGCAAGCCCATTTACCGCAAACTGGCGGCCTATGGTCATATGGGCCGGGAGGACCTGGGTGTCAAATGGGAGAACACCGACCGTGTGGAAGAACTGAAAGCCGCAGTCGCCTCCCTGTAATTTTTATCGGATCATTCATAGAGCAGGCTCTGTGCCCGGACAATGCCCGATCGGCATTACGGGAAAGCAGAGCCTGCTTTTTTGATGAAAAGGCAAAAACTTGAAAAATGAGAAAACGGATGTATAATTTTACATATATAGTCTTTTTGTCAAGCAAAATATTTAGAAGGGAAGCGCATGAAACATGAAGATCCGCAGAGCTGAAACCCGCGATATGGACCGCATCAATGACCTGCTTCTGCAGGTAGAACTGGTCCATCACGGCATCCGCCCCGACCTGTTCAAGAACGGCGGGCGCAAATATACGGATGAAGAGCTGGCCGCCATCATCGCGGATGATGAGCGCCCCATCCTGGTGGCAGTGGATGACAACGGATATCTGCTTGGTTATGCCTTCTGCATTTTCCAGCAATATCTGAACGACAATATCATGACAGATGTGAAAACTCTGTATATTGATGATCTGTGTGTGGATGAAGCTTGCCGTGGGCAGCATATTGGTCGTGCACTGTATGAGGCGGTCCTGGCCTACGCCCGGGAACATGGTTGCTACAATGTGACGCTGAATGTGTGGGCCGGCAACGACAGGGCCCAGGGCTTTTATGAATCCTGCGGATTTAAGCCGCTGAAAACCGGTATGGAAATCATCCTTTAATTATTATTGTGGTGCAAGGAGTCCCCGCTGCCTCTGACAGAGCAGCGGGGACTCCTTTTATAAAATGAGGCTAGGGGAGGACAGTGGCTCCCGACGGGGGATCCTGCAGGCTTGTATCATTCCGCACGGCTTCAGGAACTGACCGTTTTCGATTGCCGGCCGCCGAAGGCGATTTGATGATCGGGTCTGGGTCGGAGATGAAAGCGATATAACGCCAAACAACGGAGCAGACTATCTGAAAAGGACTGCCAATGCCATTGCCAAAAAAGGGGGAGTTGGATATAATATAAAGGTATATTGGGTGATTCTGTCCCCAAATCCAAGAAAGGAGGAAACGACCATGGCCGGAGAACTGCTCAAGCTGGAAGGCATTGTGGAACATGTGATTTTTGAAAATCCGGAAACCGGGTACGCGGTGTTCGAAGTGGACGCCGGTGGCACCGATGTGGTTGTTTCCGGCAATGTGGGCAGTATTGACAATGGTATGTCGGTGGTGGTGTATGGGCAGATGACCAACCACCCCAACTACGGGGAACAGTTCCGTGCGGAGACGTGCGAGGCCGCCCTGCCGCAGGACACGGCAGCCATCCAAAGTTATCTGGCCAGCGGCGTTCTGCCGTATATCGGGTCATCCACAGCCAAAAAGATTGTGGCAAAGTTTGGGGCGGAAACACTGACCGTCATTGCAGAGGAACCGGATCGTCTGTGTGAAATCAAAGGCATTACTCCCCAGAAGGCGACGGCTATCTCCAATGAATTCCGCCGCCTGTATGGTGTACGGGAAGTTATTGCCTGGATGGCCCGGTTCGGCCTTTCGGCCCAATGTGCGGTATCGGCGTACCGGGCTTTTGGACCGCACACGGTGGAGGCGCTGAACCAGAACCCGTATATGCTGTGTGGTGAGCCCTTGAATCTGAAATTTGCTCAGGTGGATGGGATTGCCAACACCCTGCAGGTAGAGGCGGACAGTCGCCTGCGTATTGCGGCTGGCCTTTTGTATACACTGCGCCATAACTCCGGCAATGGTCATACTTGCCTGCCTTGTACCAAACTCGTGGATGCTACCGCTCAGTTCCTGCGCCAGCAGCCTGACCTGGTGGAGAAAAACTTGCGGGAAATGCTGTCCGGGGATGAGCTGCGTGCCCGTACCTATGACGGGACAGAATACATTTATCTGCCGGACCTGCTTCGTGCGGAGGAAGATATTGCGGTACGCCTTGGGGAAATCTCGACCTTTCCCACGGAAGCACCACCTACTTTGGATAACGATATCCGGGTACTGGAAATGGCCCAGGGCTTTTCCTATGCACCGTTGCAGAAAGAAGCCATCCGCATGGCATTGTCCAATCGTGTGATGGTTTTGACGGGTGGTCCCGGTACCGGCAAGACGACCACGGTCAATGCCATTCTCACTCTGTACGAGGGCATGTATGATCGGGTGGCCCTCTGTGCTCCTACCGGGCGGGCAGCCAAACGGCTGAGCGAACTGACCAGGCACAGCGCCTCCACGATCCACCGTCTGCTGGAAGTGGATTACTCCACCGGGACTGTGCGCTTTATCCACAACGAAAAAAATCTTCTTCCTTTTGATGTTATCATCCTGGACGAGATGAGTATGGTGGATGTCAAGCTGTTTCAGGCACTGCTGGCGGCGGCGCGTCCCCATTGCCGCATTATTATGGTGGGAGATGCTGATCAGCTGCCCAGTGTTGGCCCCGGCAATATTCTCAGCGAGATTCTGCGGGCCGGAATATTGCCGACTGTGCGACTGACAGAAATCTTTCGTCAGGCACAAAAAAGTCTGATCATCCAGAACGCTCACCGCATCGTTCATGGGGAAATGCCCCGCGCCGGTGGCCGTGATGACGATTTCTTCATGATTGAATCCTATGGTCTGGCATGCCAGCGCCTGGTGTGTGATCTGGTATCCAACCGGCTGCCGCGCACCTATGGGCTGGACCCGGTACGGGACATCCAGGTACTGTGCCCTACAAAGAAGGGACCTACCGGAAGCACCGAATTGAATCACCGCTTGCAGGCGGTACTCAACCCCCCTTCGCCCGATAAGCCCCAGATTGTCTGGGAACAGACCGGTCGGGTGCTGCGTTTGGGGGATAAGGTCATGCAGATCAAAAACGATTATGACATTCCCTATGAGCGGTCAGGGGCAGAGGCCGGCGTGGGGGCTTATAACGGGGACCTTGGCATCGTAACCGAGGTGGATCCCTCGGCCCGCAGCGTCACCGTGCTGATGGATGACCGCAAGTATGTATACGGAGCGGACCAGCTGGCGGAACTGGAACCGGCTTATGCGGTTACGATCCATAAGAGCCAGGGCTCGGAATTCCCGGCAGTGATCATCCCGGCGGCGGATGTGCCGTCCCGCCTTTGTTACCGCAATCTTTTGTATACGGGTGTGACCCGTGCGCGCAAGCTGTGCATTATTACCGGAACAGGACGCACTGTACAGACCATGATTCAGAATGTGCGCCAAAATCTTCGTTACAGCGGTTTGCGCTATCTGCTGGCGGACGCCGTCGGCCATAAATCATGAAGGGGGTTCCGGAACGCCTTGCCGCGCTGCTTTGGCCGCGGCGATGCCCGTTCTGTGACCGCGTCCTGCCGAAGGATGCCTTTATGAGATGTATCTGCCGGGAATGTCTTCCGGAAATAAAGCGGCTGACGCATGAGCCACCCCGGCTGCCGGATACGGAACATGAGTTTTATGCCGTTTCAGGTGCGGCCAGTGCCTTTTATTACAGCGATGGGGTACGCCATGCGATCCTGCGATGCAAAGAGCACGGCCATCCCTGGTATGCACAGGAATTTGCGGACATGATGGCAGTGATGGTTTTTGGAGCCGAAGCGTCCGGATATATGTCCGGAACTCCGGTTTACCATGCTCCCGGCGGACTTCTTCCGTACACCGTGATTGTTCCGGTCCCGCCGAGAAGACGCGGAGGCGGAAGGATGCCGTATCTGCTGGCCAGACGGCTTTCCCGAATCTTGGGGATTCCCTTGTCCTGCCCGTTGCACACCACACGGGAAATGAAGCCCCAGAAGGGGCTGGATCTGGCCGGAAGATTGCAGAACACAAAAGATGCATATGCCTGCCGATCCGGCACGGACCTTTCGGGGGCTCGTGTTTTGCTGGTAGATGATATTATCACCACCGGTTCAACGGTCTCGGCTTGTGCGCTGGCCCTGCTGCAGGGCGGCGCAGTTTCGGTATTTGCAGTCAGTGTTGCCGCCAAAGAGGAGTTGCCCCCTGAAAAACGGGTGCCCAAACAACAGCAGCCTCAGGAGAAACAAAGCAAATGAAGCAATACGATATTGGCATTGATTTAGGAACAAGCACCATCATTATTGCTACCGAACAGCAGGGTGTTATTTTCCGCCAGCCCAGTGTCGGTGCGGTGGATACCCGTTCCAATACGGTCATCGCGGTGGGGGAGGACGCTCTGCGCATGGTAGGGCGTGCCCCCCGCTATATTGACATTGTGCGCCCGTTGCGAGACGGCGTGATTCAGGACCACAGGATGACCAACGAACTGATCGTACGGTTTATCAACCAGGTATGCCCGTCCCGCCTGATCCGACCCCGGGTGGCGGTTTGCGTGCCGGCGGCCATCACCGGTATTGAAGCTGATGCCGTGGTGGAATCGGTGATGGCTGCGGGAGCCAAACAGGTCTATCTGGTGGATGAACCAGTGGCGGCTGCCCTTGGTGCGGGGCTGGATATACGCACGCCCCGCGGCTGTATGGTCATTGACATCGGCGGCGGCTCCACTGACATAGCGGTCATCAGCATGGGCGGGCGTGTCCAGGCTGCCAGTCTTCCGGTGGCCGGCAACGCTTTTGACAATTGCATTGCGCAGTATGTGCAGGAAAAGTTCAGCATTGCCATCGGGCCTTTGACCGCCGAAGCACTCAAAAAGCAGGTGGCATGCTGTTCCCAGAGCGAATTTGAAGGCGTGATGGAAGTACGGGGCCATTCCTGGGAGACAAATCTGCCGGCGCGCCGTCTGATCTACACCCGCGATTTGTATGCACCGGTACGGGAACTGGCTGCCCGCATTGCAGCGGCGGCCCATAATGTACTGCAAAATACCCCGCCGGAACTGGCAGCAGACGTGGGCAAGACCGGCATTTTGCTGACAGGCGGTGGTTCCATGCTGCGGGGACTGGCCGGGTATCTGGCCGGGGAACTGCATGTGGATGTGGCCATTGCGCCTGATCCGCTCAACTGTGTGGCACGTGGTACTGCCGCCAGTCTGTCCATGGGAAAATACCTGTCGGCCGGTTTCCGGGACGCGACTCCCAAGATCTGGAAAAGTCGGATCATGGGCCCCCGCGACCCTTTCCATGAATAAAAATTTGTGGTATACTGAAAAATCGGAATTTTATCTTTTAAGAGACTGCAGGAGCGAAGGAAGAAATCACCTATGCCTGACGCCATTTTGAATGAATATCTACAGTTGCGGGATCGGTATATCGAATCCTGCTTTACCCGTCTGAACCCGGTTCAGCGCCAAGCGGTGTTTGCCACTGAAGGCCCACTGCTGATTTTGGCAGGAGCCGGTTCAGGAAAGACCACCGTGCTGGTCAACCGCATTGCCAATATCATCCGGTTCGGCAGAGCCCATGGCAGCCGGGAGGTTTGCCGGCCAGTGACCCAGGAAGATGTGGATTATCTGCGCAATACCATGGAAAGCGGCCGCAATCCTTCCGCCGACCAGGCCCGACTTTTGGCGGTGGAACCGGCCCGTCCCTGGAATGTGCTGGCCATCACCTTCACGAACAAGGCGGCCGGAGAGCTGAAGGACCGCCTGAAGGCTATGCTGGGAGAAACCGTGGGCAGTGATGTGCATGCCTCCACGTTCCACTCTGCCTGTGTGCGGATTCTTCGCCGGGATGCTGAGCGCATTGGATTTCCCACCAGCTTTACCATTTATGACTCCGATGACCAGCAGCGGGTTGTCAAACAAATCTACAAGGAACTGATGATCGATGATAAGTTCCTGCCCCCGAAGCAGGCAATCGCACGGATCAGCGCGTTCAAGGACAAACTGCTTTCAGCAAGGGATGTGGCTTCCGAACCGCCCAAGGATACAAAGGCGGCGCTGGTCAGCAAAATCTATACCACCTACGCCGAACGTCTGAAGACGGCAGGTGCCATGGATTTTGATGACCTGATCTTCCACACCGTGCAGATGCTGAAGAAGGACGCGGAGGCGCGGGAATACTATCAGAACAAGTTCCGCTATATCGTGGTGGACGAATACCAGGATACCAGCGTGGCGCAGTTCCATCTCGTCCGGCTGCTGGCGGGCGGAACAAACAATGTCTGCGTAGTTGGCGACGACGATCAGTCCATCTATAAATTCCGCGGCGCTACCATCGAAAATATTCTGAACTTTGAAAAAGTGTTTTCCGGGGCCAGGACCATTCGTCTTGAGCAGAATTATCGCTCCACTTCCAACATCCTGAACGCGGCAAACAGCGTTATCAAGAACAACAACGGCCGTAAGGGCAAGACCCTTTGGACCGAAAACGGTACCGGGGCCAAAATCCATCATTATACGGCGTCCAGCGAGCAGGACGAAGCCAGTCACATTGCCGATATCATCGGACAGAATCTGCGCAGCGGCGCCAGCTTGCGGGATCATGCGGTGCTGTATCGGATGAATGCCCAGTCCAGCCCTGTGGAAGCTTATTTTGCCCGGGCTGGTATTCCGTACCGCATTGTGGGCGGCCAGCGCTTCTTTGACCGTAAGGAAGTCAAGGATATCAACTCTTATCTGGCTATTGTGGTCAACCCCCGGGATGATGTACGGCTGCGCCGGATCATCAACGAACCGGCCCGCAAGATCGGTGCCACCACAGTGGATAAGATCGCCGAACTGGCGGCCTCCCGCGGGGTGCCCATGCTGCAGATCATCTCTGAGGCGTCTACCTATCCTGCACTGGCCCGCGCCGCTTCCGCGCTGGGAGCGTTCTATGATATGTACCGTACCTTGTGCGATTTGTCCGTCACTCTGCCTTTGGATGAGTTTGTAGGCGAGGTGATCCGTAAAACCGGATATGAAGCCATGCTGAAAGCCCAGAAGGAAGAAGGGGAGACCCGTCTGGAAAACCTGGGTCAGTTGGTCAACTCGGTCAAGACCTATGCAGACCAGAACGGGGAGGATGCAACGCTGTCCGGATTCCTGGAAGAAGTAGCCCTGATTGCTGATATCGATTCCTATGACGAAGATGCCGACTCGGTTACGCTGATGACCCTGCACAGTGCTAAGGGCTTGGAATTTCCGTATGTCTTTATCATCGGCATGGAGGATGGTGTTTTTCCCGGAGACCTGGCCCGTTATAACGAGGAGGACATGGAGGAAGAACGGCGTCTTTGCTATGTGGGCATTACGCGAGCAAAGAAGGAACTGTATCTTTCATCTTCCCGCAGCCGGATGATCTTCGGACAGACCCGGCGCAATCCGCCGTCGGAGTTCCTGAATGAGATCGACCCCGAATTGCTGGAGGAAACCCAGAGTCCTGAGCTTGCCGCCATGGGGAGCGGATTCGGAGCCGGATACGGCACGTATTCCGCCAACGTACCCGGCGGCCGCAGCGGATACTCCGGCACATCCCGCGGCTACCTGAACAACGAGTACAATGCCGGCTTTGGCAGCCGGTATGCCTCCGGCGGCGGTTTCCGCAGTGGTTTTGCAGCCACCGGAGGCCATGAAAGTCCCCGCGGGATCGGTCATCATACGGTTCCCGCAAGCGGATTCGGAGCCGGATACGGTTCTTCCCGTTCGGCGGCGCCTGCCGGAGCCGGTTCTTCTACCTTGCTGGACCAGCCCTCTGCATCCAAAAAGAAGGCGGTCGGCTTTGAACCCGGTGATTTTGTGGATCATAAGGTTTTTGGCCGCGGCAAGGTTCTCAAAGTCACCCCTGTGGCGGGAGACTGCATTGTAGAGATTCAGTTCGACCGTGTGGGGGTCAAAAAGACGATGGCCAATTATGCGCCGCTCACAAAACTATCCAAGGAATAAATGGGGGGAGATGCACCATGCTGGTCAACCTGATCGCACATACCAACGACCCGGAAAAAACGGTGGCCGCAGCGGCCAAACTTTGCTATTCCGATGCTCATATTGAGACATTGCTGGACGGCCTGACGCCGGAAAAAACAGCCGCTTTTCTGCAGCGGCTGAATGATGTGGGCCATGCCAGCCCCATTGAGCATGCCTCCTTCACATTTGGCATCGAAGGGGTCAGCCGCACGTTCCTGGCACAGGTCACCCGCCATCGCATCGCTTCTTTCAGCGTGCAGAGTCAGCGGTATGTTCGCCTGGAAGATTTCCGCTATGTTATTCCGCCGGAGATCGAAGCCATTCCGGAGGCGAAGACGCAGTTTATTGATTCCATGAACGAGGATGCCCGCCGGTATCTGGAACTGGTCAGAACCCTGGAAGACGCCCATACCAAAACCTTTATGGCGGAGGGGCTGGATGAGAAGGCTGCCCGTGCCAAGGCGTCCAAAAAGGCAAATGAGGATGCCCGGTTTGTATTACCCAATGCCTGCGAGACAAAAATGGTAATGACCATGAACTGCCGCAGCCTGATCAACTTTTTCCAGCTGCGCTGCTGCGAACGGGCACAATGGGAAATCCGTGCTGTGGCAGACCGGATGCTGGAGCTGGTTCTGCCGTTGGCACCGCACATTTTTGCGGCAGCAGGGCCGCGCTGTCTGACCGGTCCCTGTCCCGAAGGCCGCATGTGCTGCGGCCGACAGGCGCAGGTGCGGCAGCAATACTCCGAAATGAAAGAGAAGGTACTCAACCATGGGTAAACTGATCATCTTTGAAGGGCTGGATGGTTCCGGCAAAGGCACGCAGACCGACCTGCTGTGCAAGACTCTGCGTGACCGCGGGCAGGAACTGCGGCAGATCACTTTTCCGGATTATGAAAGCGATTCTTCTGCGCTGGTAAAGATGTACCTGTCCGGCAAGTTTGGCCAAAAACCGGATGATGTCAATGCATTTGCTTCCTCCACCTTCTATGCGGTGGACCGCTTTGCCAGCTACAAGACCAACTGGGGCGATTTCTACCGCCGCGGCGGACTGGTCATTTCGGACCGGTATACCACGAGCAATGCTGTGCACCAGTGTTCCAAACTGCCGCCCATGCACTGGGATGGTTTCCTGGAATGGCTGTTCGATTTTGAATATAAAAAGATGGGCATTCCGGCGCCGGATGCGGTGGTATACCTGTCTGTAGACGTGGATATTTCTCAGAAACTGATTGCCGAGCGCTACCACGGAGACAAAAACAAGATGGACATCCAGGAAAAGGATGCGGAGTATCTGGCCCGGTCACGGGCGGCGGCTGAATACTGTGCCCGGAAACTGGGATGGCGGCGCATTGTCTGTACCAAGGAAGAAAATGGTGTCAAGACCATGCGCAGTGTGGAAGATATCCACGCCGAAGTGCTTTCCAAGCTGGCGGACGTGCTGTAATGGCCTGAAAGCCGGCGGGAGAGGGGGCGTATGGAATGGCTGCTGTTTTGCGCAAAGCCACTGCACAGGATGTGGATACGTTGGCAGATTTGCGCGCACAATCCTTTGGCACCGATATGCAGGAAGCCAGATCGTGGCTCCGGAATATGGCCGGATTGGATAATGTTCTGGTCCTGGAACGAGCCGGAACGGATGGAAAACCCGGCATTCCGGCGGCCCTGCTGGGAGCTGTTCCGGTGGAATGCGGACACCGAAGGGGGGTCTGGTTCTGCGGGATGCTGACCCGTCCAGAGCTGCGCGGCCGGGGGCTGATGAGCCATCTTTTGGATACATGCCTGCGGGCTTACGCGGCGGGCGGATATGACTTTGCCGTCACCGTTCCGGAATCCCCGCATGCAGGGCAAGCCCTGAAGCAACTGGACTTCAAGAATGCCTTTCCGCTGCGTGTGGTACGAAAACCCATCGAACACAATCTGCGCGCCGTGGCGGAATTTGATAATATGACGGTGCGCCGGCTGATCGATGCCCGCATGCGGTATCAACCTGCCTGCATCACCCTGCCGGAAACGACTGTTGCAGAGATGGTGACCCGGCTGTACCAAAAAGGAATGACCATTGTTTCCAATCATCGGGGATATGGCCTTTTCTGTCAGCAGGGGGATGTGCTGCAAGTGATGGAACTGCAGGCGGACAATGATCACTGTGCCGATATCCTGCTGCAGGCAGCACGGGAGAAGACCGGCGCCGAATATGCCAGCATCCTTCTGGCAGAAAACCAGACCTTATACCTGGGAGCAGGGAAGCGGTGCGGATATGGTATGATCCGTTTCCTGTCAAAGCCGTTTCCCATCACGGACGTATATTTCCGGCTGCTGCAGTAATCGCGGGGCCCTGTACAAAATGCCTGCCTATGCACAGGCGAAAAGGAGCGAAAAAGATGAAAATCAATCGTGGAACGGGACCGTCTTCTTCTCCTAAACCGGAAAGCCAGCGGCCGACCCGTCGTGAACCTGTGCCGGAACAGCCGCAGCATCGTGCCTATGATGTGACCCAGGACGGTGGCTTTGATGATCCGGAACCGGAGGAAGAAGAGGAAGTGGTGGTCAAAAAACGCCGCTTCCCGGTTGGTCTGCTGGTAGTTGTGATCATTCTGGCTTTAGTGGCATTTGCAGGCTGGAACATGCTGCAATTTTATGGAGAAGTGGATGGTCACGGTACGGTCGGGCAGGAAGTGACCGTCACTGTGGAACAAGGCTCCAGCGTGGGGGATATTGCCCAGGTGCTGAAGCAGAACAATGTCATCAAGTATGACTGGCTCTTCAAGCTGTACACCAAGTACAGCGGCCGTGCCGGCGGACTGCAGTATGGTGATTTCCAGGTACATGCCGGCATGTCCTACAACGATATCATCACGACCTTGTCGGAACAGAAGGTCTTCCGTGAGACGGTGCGGGTAACCATCCCCGAGGGCACCACAGCTGTGGGCGTGGCCCAGATTTTTGTGGACCAGGGGCTGGTAGACAGCGTGGAAACCTTCCTGAACTGCGCCGAGGGCAAAGACGGCTCTGATTTCAGCCAGTACGAATTCTGGAATCAGATTCCTGACAATGAGGGCCGCCTGCTCAAATGTGAGGGATACCTTTTCCCGGACACCTATGAGTTCTTCTCCGATGCCAGAGTCTATGACATCGTAGACAAACTGTACTCGACCTTTGACTCCAAAACCTCCGGTCTGATGTCCACCATTGAGGAAAAGGGAACTACCCTGGACCAGGTGGTCATTCTGGCCTCCTTCATTCAGGAAGAAGCCGGTCTGCCTTCGGAGGATTACAAGGTCAGCGCCTGTTTCCACAACCGTCTGGAATCGGATGATCCCCTGTGGGCGGAACACAAGCTGGAATCCAATGCCAGCAGCTATATCACCAATGACGCAGACAATAACTATCTCTGGAATTCTCCCATGGCAGAATACATGGGCTGGCCGGAAGCCGGTGCCATCCCGGAAGAAGTTCTGGCCGCTTATGACACCTACCGTATCAGCGGGCTGCCGGCAGGGGCTATCTCCAACCCCGGTATTGATGCCATCGACGCGGCGTTGAATCCGGATGAGGAGTTCATGGCTGAAGGCTACTACTTCTTTGTTACCGGTCATCCCGGCAATGAATATGAAGGCCAGTACTTCTATGCTAAAACTGCCGATGAACATTACCAAAACTGCGTCAAGGCCGGCTGGGCCTGATTGAGGCCTGCCAAGGAAAGGAAAAAATCCATGCTTTCACAGCCTGAACTGCTGTCCCCGGCGGGCAGCCTGGAAACACTGAAATATGCGGTGCTGTACGGAGCGGATGCCGTATACTGCGCGCTGCCGCAGTTCGGCATGCGTGCCGCACCGCCGAATCTGACCAATGACGAACTGCGGGAGGGCTGCATCTTTGCCCACGCCCGCGGCCGCAGGGTATACCTGACCCTGAATACCTTGCCGACCAATGAAGAACTGGACCGGTTGCCCCAGGCCATGAAGGACGCTGCCGATGCCGGTGTGGATGCCTTTATTATTGCTGATCTTGGCGTACTGGCCCTGGCCCAGAAATATGCCCCCGGTGTGGAAGTGCATTTTTCTACCCAGGCAGGTATTGCCAATTATGCTGCCGCCACCCAGGCCTACAAGATGGGTGCCAAGCGGGTGGTTCTTGCCCGGGAACTGAGTCTGACTGATATTGCCATCATCCGGGATAACATACCGCCGGAGCTGGAACTGGAAGCTTTCGTGCACGGCGCTATGTGCATGAGCGTGTCCGGCCGTTGTCTGTTGTCCAGTTATATGACCGGGCGAAGCGGCAACCGGGGCGAGTGCGCCCAGCCTTGCCGCTGGAAATACTATTTGATGGAGGAGCGGCGGCCGGGGCAGTATATGGAAATCGGCGAAAACGAGGATGGCAGCTACATTCTGAATGCGAACGATCTCTGCACAGCACCGTTCATTGACCTGATCTGCAAGGCAGGCGTGGATAGTCTGAAGATCGAAGGACGAGCCAAGACCTTCTATTATGTGGCGTCGGTGACCAGCGCATATCGCCGTGCTTTGGATACGTATCTGGCCGATCCGCGCAGTGATAATTTTGAACTGCCCGATGCGGTCATTGAGGAGCTCAACCGTACAAGTCATCGCCATTACTCTCCGGGCTTCTATTTCGGCAAGGAAAAAGCCCTGCAGACTCCCAGCCATAGCTATGTGCGGGATTGGGACTTCGTCGGAACGGTGGACAATTGGGAAAATGGCGAGGCCTCCTGTACCCAGCGCAGCAAGTTCAACCTGGGCGATACCCTGGAAGTGCTGCAGCCGGATGGTTCAGTGGTGACGCTGACTCCTGCCTGGATCAAGAATGAGGAGGGCGAAAATGTGGATGCCACACCGCATCCGCTGATGCACTATACCATCCCCTGCGAAGTACCCCTGATGCCTTACAGCCTGCTGCGCATGCAAAAGGCAGAACAATAAAATCAAAAAGCCGTGCGGCCCTGCAAAAGGGGGGCTGTACGGCTTTTCTTTATTTGGGAGTATCGGTGGTTCCCTCCTGCCAAAACGCCTGTAACGCGTCTTCCAGGTCCGGTTCTGCGTATACGGTGCGCAGGTGAGACCAATGGGGCGGCATCAGACGCAGGTAATCCGGCGAGAGAAAGCGGTCGTCGAACAGCAGTACCACGCCACGATCTTCCGGGGTGCGAATCAGGCGGCCGGCAGCCTGCAAGACTTTGTTCATGCCGGGAAAACGGTAGGCGTAATCAAAGCCGCTGCCTCTGGTTTTTTGAAAATGGTCGCGCAGCTGTTCTTGTCGGGAATTGACTTGAGGCAAGCCGGGCCCGATCACTGCCACCCCGACCAGTCGGTCTCCTGTCAGATCCACGCCCTCTCCGAACACCCCGCCCAGGACCACAAACCCCAACAGGCTTTGGGTAGGATGAGGGACAAACTGGTCCAGAAAGGCTTTTCGCTGCTCCTCGTTCATGGTGCTCTCCTGCTTGCAAACCGTAAGATCAGGGTGCTCCGTGCAGAAACTTTCATAGACCTTTTCCATATAGGCATAGCTGGGGAAAAAAGCCAGATAGTTGCCTGTATGAGCCCGTACCATGGCAGCCAGATAGGAAACAATAGTGGAAGCACTGCCTTCCCGGTCGCGATACCGGGTGCTTACGTTCTGTGCGCATAACAGGGTCATATGATCTTGGGAAAAGGGGCTGCGCAGGGCTACGGCCCGTGCCTGCCTTAATCCACACAGGTCTTTGTAATAGGCAGCAGGTGTCAGCGTGGCGCTGAAGAGGACCGCGGCCCGTCCCAGCGAAAAGTCGGCGGCCAAAAAGTCGCTGGGATCCAGGCAGAGCATGGATGCACGGACTTTGGAGCCATAAGAATTGATTTGAAGGACAAAATGTTCATCGAATGTTTCGGACACCCGGAGCCAGCTTCGGGCATCAAAGTACAGCTGCAGCAACTCGGCGTGCAGCTCATCTGGCTCACGGTGTTCGTCCAGCCAGATTTCCAACTGCTCACACAGTTTGGACAGTAGGCGGTCAAAGGTCTGGTCCGACGCTGTCTCAAATATTGTCTGCCCGAACTGGGCTCCTGGCTTTGCGGCCTCCTCTTCGCACCGGTGCCGCCACTCGATGAAATGGGAATTGACCTTGCTCAGTGCTGTCTTTAGGGAACTCTTGCCTTGGCCCAAGTCTTTTTTGGCCTGATAAAAAGCGGTCTTTTCCAATGTGGCACTGTGCATTTCGCTGGCCCGATCCGGCAGATTGTGGGCCTCATCGATTAGGAAAAGATAATCTCCCCGTGATTCAAAAAAGCGCTGCAGACGTACCACCGGGTCAAATAGATAGTTGTAGTCGCCGATTATGACGTCGCTCCACAGTGACAAATCCAGACCCATCTCAAAAGGGCATACCCGATGCTTCCGGGCGTATTCCTGCAGAAGGGCGGCGCCCAGCGCCCCCGACGGGTCCTGCAATGCATCCCACAAGGCATCTTTAATCCGATCAAAATAACCGTTGGCATAAGGACAGGTATCCGGGGTGCATTCCCGGCTCTCGCACAGGCAGATTTTGTCTTTGGCCGTCAGTGTCACACTGCGCAGGGGCAACGCCGTATCACCGGCGCGAAGCAGTGCCAAGGCGGATTCGGCGGCAGCGCGGGTGGTCCCGCGGGCTGTCAGGTAGAAGATGGGGCCTTCCACACCATTGCCTATTGCCTTCAGCGCCGGAAAGAGGACACTCATGGTTTTGCCGATACCTGTAGGCGCCTGACACAGCAGCTGGCCGCCATCCTGACAGATCTTGTATACTTCGGTAATCATAGCCCGCTGCCCCGGGCGATAGCCGGCAAAAGGAAAGGCAAGCGTCTGCAGCGCCGAGCGGCTTTTCTGCTTCCAGTCTGCTGCAAAACGAGCCCAGGGGGCATATTGATGCAGTAAGTCATGCACAATGGCATCCAGCTCTTCGGCCGTATAGGTGCGCTCAAAACGTACAGTCAGCTCTTCGTCTACCTGGAAATAAGTCAGCAGGACTGTGGCTTGGGGCAGGTTGTTCTGCAGGGTATAGATGGCTGCATACAGCTGTCCTTGTGCCCAGTGTTCAGGGGCATGATCTTCTGTGATGTCCGGCACAGGCAAAGTGGTGGATTTGATCTCTTCAATCACCGGAATGCCCTCTTGGGTAAAAATGCCGTCGGCACGACCTTCCAGGGTATAGGCAATGTTGTCGCAGAGATACTCCTGCCGCAGTGCCATTTCGGCTTTGTAATCTTCATGCTCTTTAGCGGCAGCGCGTTGCAGCCGACGGTGGATTCGGGCACCCTCGTTGGCGCGGTCGAATCCGGAAAAACGGCTGTCAATGCTGCCGGTCCTTAAAAGAAATTCAACAAGCCGCCGCACGGACAGTGCGACGGCCAGCGGTGTCTGGTTGTCAGAAAGTTGGGCAGACATCAACGGTTTATGGCTCCTTCCATATTTTTTATTCTTCGAACAATTCTTGCTCCACCCGGGCGCGGATGCGGTCTACGGTTTGGAAATCCGATGCCTGCACATAATACCGCTCCAATGCATCATGCATAGTTTTGGCAGCTGCCTGGGCCTCACAGGTCTTTTCCAGCATGCTGAAAGCCAGCTTTTTGTGGTAAGCCAGCAGCCTTTTTTGCCGTGCATCGGGGGTGCCGACAGTGAATCGTGCTGCGTGAATGTTGGTCTGACCAGGGAAATCCATGGTATGCCAGGGGTTGCTGGTCACGAACCCCAACCCGAGGGCAGGAATAAACAGGTGATCGATCTTTCCGCGCTGGTCACTGGCACAGCGGCAAATATAGGCGTCATACCCGTTCAGACGGGCGTAATCGGCCAGCTGGCACATCATGCAGGACGCCGCAGCTCCATAGGGATCGTGGACGACATATAACTTTTTGCAGGCCAGCTGCGCTATGGTTTCACGGAACAGGACAAGCCCTTTGGGGGTAGGGGCCGAAAGAACGCGGATATGCTGCAGCCCGGGTTTGGTGCCGCGGCGGACCGGCATGGTACGCGCAGCAAGGCGGCCGGTAAAGGCGCGCAGCTTCTTTTCATCCAGATAGGAGGCTGCCAGCATCCGGCGTCGCAGCAGGACAGCGCAGGCCAAGGCCCAGTGGGCGGAAGCCTGCTGCGTCAGGCGAGCGTGGTCCCGGCCAATCTGCAGTACCTCCTCCCGATGCGATACCAGATAGCCATGATCCAGGGCGTCATACAGCGGGATCAAACGCTCGGCGGCATCGGGAAACTTGCAATCCAGCGTGTGAGGAGCGGTAGCATCCAGCACCAGCGCCTTCACATCGCTCATCCGAACACCGTCCAGACTGTTCGGATCGCTGGAGCAGTGGATACGCTCGATCCAGCTGCCGTCACGACGACAGTCGGCAGCGTCCCGTTCCAGCAGCCGACGCATAAGGGTGGACTTGCCGCATCCCGGGCCGGCTTTGATCAGCCAGGGCGTGATAGTGGGGTCAGCGGCGGCTTCGGCAAACCATCCGGTAAAGCCGGAAGGGGAAAGTGCGCCTAAAAAGAAGTCCAGGACAGGTTTACATTGCATAACTCAAAACCTCCTTTGTGGGTAAGAATCTGAGCTATGCTATGCAAAAAGAAGCGGTTTGGTGCAGGGAAGACGGAAAAAAGGGACGTTCACTTTACTTAAAATATGGGAACAGCAGCAGCTCAATAAGTGTGTTCACAGACTTCGCTGATCTTGTCCCGCAGGGCGACGAAGTCCTCGAAGGCAGAGGGCTTGCTGTGCGGATTGCGCAGAAGCGCAGCCGGATGCAGCGTCGCCATGAACAGGGTTCCCTGCTTGTTGAAGAATTTTCCATGATCTTTGGTGACCGACAGATTTTTGTCGATCATCTGCTGTGCGGCAATGCGTCCCAGGCAAACCACGATCTTGGGACGCAGCAGCTGAAACTGCTGACGAAGCCAGGGCATGCAGGCGGCGGATTCCTCCGGCAGAGGATCGCGGTTTTCCGGCGGTCGGCATTTGACGATGTTGGCAATAAAGATGTTGCGGTTACGGTCCAGATCGATGGCTTCCAGGTAACTATCCAGCAGTTTTCCGCTTCGTCCGACGAAGGGAAGACCTTGTTCATCTTCGTTGGCACCGGGCCCTTCTCCCACAAACAGTACTTCGGCGTTGGGAACTCCCTGTCCGAATACCACGTTTTTGCGTGTTTCGCAAAGGCCGCACCGGCGGCAGGCAAGACATTCGGCTTTCAATGTTTCAAAATCCATAAAAGGTACCTCGATATTCAGAATCTGCCGACCGTGACAGTGGTTGCCGGTCAGGAAATGGATATACTATATACAAAGGGGGGATATGACATGGAGCGCAGTACGATTTTGCTTCGTTTGGGCTGCCTTGCGTTTGGTGCATTGTTTGGGGTGCTGCTGTCGGATAGGAATATCAAAGGTTTTCTGTGCCAGCGGGAAACAGGTCTGGGAAAGCTGGTGCACCTGATGCTAGGCGTAACAAAGATGGTTGTATGCTGTGCGGCGGCAGCGGTGACTGTGAAAGCATTGCCGGCATCCCTCTCCATATTATACGCAGGATTGGGATTACTAATGGCGCACATTGTCCTGGAGCCCGGAAAGGCGGAAGGCTCCTTGCCTTTGATCTGCATCTGGCTTGTCCTGCATTTACCCTTTACCGGAATGCTGGCCTGCCTGGGCGGAAGCCTGCTGGTTCTCGCAGCGGGGGAGTCAACTGTGGCAGGTCTGGCCATATTGGTATTGGGCGCACCGATGGCTCTTCTGCAGTTTGGCCCGGAAGGAGGGCTTGTACTGTTAGGAGCAGCGATTTCCCTTTGCTTGAAGCAGTTCTTGATGGCTCGGGGATTGGAAAAAGGGCGCTTCCATCAGCCATAAGGCATCTGTTATCATCATACCATGCTGTAGGTTCCGGTAGTTCAGTTGGTTAGAACGCTAGCCTGTCACGCTAGAGGTCGTCAGTTCGAGCCTGATTCGGGTCGCCATTTGCTGATATAGCTCAGTCGGTAGAGCGCATCCTTGGTAAGGATGAGGTCTCCAGTTCGAATCTGGATATCAGCTCCAGCGCAAGACCCACAGCTGCAAAACTGTGGGTCTTTTATGTAGGGGCATAGCTCAGTTGGTAGAGCAGCGGTCTCCAAAACCGCGTGCCGAGGGTTCGAATCCTTCTACCCCTGCCAAAAAAGCCTGCTGATTTTTGACGAAACAACGTCAGAAATCGGCGGGCTTTCTTTTTATCTGTACGATTTATCGCATTATAACGACACACCGTTATACTTAAACTTTCTCATCTTTTCCCATCCTTTCCCATCTTTTCCCATCTAGTTTATGATACATTTAAGAAACCTGCCCTGTTGTATCATAAACTTATTCCTTTACAAGAAAGCAATAACATGATATAATAATTGCACAAAAAATGACGCAGCAACAACCATCTGCGACAATCCCTGCAACATTACATACGCAGAAGGAGGTTGTTGTGTATGAGAAAAAAGAACATAGATAAGATGTATCATAAACAAGACGCAGAATATGATACAGAAAAGACTAAGCCAGAACGGCCCGAGCTTCCTAAACTGCTTAGGGGACAGGGGTCTATGAGCTGGTTCAGGGAAGGAGTTATTGTATATCGGAAATACGTTCAATGTGGAGATGATCGAGTTCAAGCGGCTGTCTATGGCAAAACAGTCAATGAGGTAATGAGACTTATGCGGGCCAAAGAGGCAGAGCTCGCACGTAAGTTTATCAAAGACGATGCCAAAACCTTAGAGATTGCCATGCGGGAATGGATAGAGACCAGAGAGCTTTCATTGAAACAAACAAGCTATGATCGCATAGAGTCTGTATTCAACAATCAAATCTGTGGACATCCTATTGCTCGAATAAGATACCAACAGATTGGAGAGAAAGAGATACGAGAGCATCTTGAAACATTGATCAGAAAAGACAGGCTGTCATGGTCAACAGTTAAAAAGTGCTATGATCTCCTAAATGGATTCTTCAGACAGTCCGTGCAGAGAAGGCGTCTCGATGTAAATCCAATGGAATTTGTTAAGATGCCAACACAAGGGCAAATGGAAACAAAGACCAAGGATATTTGCTACCTTACAAAAGACGAGATACAAAAATTTACAGAAGAAGCAACCAGGGTACTGGATGGCGACATGCCAGCTTACAACTGGGGCAAGGCAGCACCTGTCGGAAAAACGTATCATGTACCAGCGTATCGTTATGGATGGATCTTTATTTTTGACATCTACACCGGTCTGCGAATTGGAGAGTTGTGTGCTTTACGTTGGAAAGATATAGACTTTAAAGCGAAGACCGTTAGCGTTACAAAAAGCGTACATGATGTGAAGAATCGAGAGTACGACGAAGACAACCCGGGGAAGATGCGCCTCAACAAAATCAATAGGTATGTAATTGTAGAAGGTTCTACAAAAACAGAGGCGACAAGACTTATTCCACTAAACTCTAAGGCTATGGAGGCCATAGAGGAGTATAGGAAGACTTGCACCTTTACAAAGCCGGACGATTATGTTGTCGCAACTAAATACGGGAAGTGCAACAACCTGCATAACATGTACAGAAGATTAAATGATATTCTTCGTAGAGCAGGGATCGACAAAAGCTCTGGTGCGCACGGAGTCCATATTTTATAATTACTCTTGACTATGTGGATGTGATTCTCTATAATAATTTTTACAACCTTTAGTTGTTGCCCGTCGCAAACTGTCTAGTTGGAGGGAAAAATGACAACGGATAATACACCATCTTTACAACGGATTTTTGATTTGATCAAGACATATAAATACGTGCAAGTATTCTTTGAGCTTTCTAAAGGAACATGTTTTTCTTTTGTTGTCCCCTCTTCCTCGGTTGTACTAAAGAATCGATCTAACGGTTCACAAGAGCTAATTGCTCAAGACAAAATGAACACAATAATTATGGACGACAAAGTGACCACGTCTTCCGTCGTACAGAATGATCGTTCATTGTCGCTCTCAATTGTTGTTGAAGGTAAAACTTTGGAACTGTTACTGTTTTGATTCCTTGCATTACTTGGCTGCGCAGTGTTGACATTGCACACGGTTGGTGCTATACTGTGGATACAACAAAAGTACATGTGACACAACAAACAGGAGGTAAAAAATGTTCACACCCAGTACATCTGTTCCCCGCTTTGGCGAGATCAGACTGGGATACGTCAAAGAGGGTGTTCCAAGCCCCACGCATAAGTATGTTGGAATCCATCCGTACCTTGTGATTAGTAACAACACCTACAACAGAACAAGCGGTCAGTGCGAAGTCATTCCATTCACAACCAAGAGATTCGGTAAGAAAAATCCTGTACACGTAGACTTTAATGCTGGAGAAGTAAAAGGATTAGATAAAGATTCTACACTTGTGGTTGAATCAAGAGACACTTTGCTAAACTCTCAAATGGGAGATCCGATTGGATATTTCACATACGAAAACTGGACGAGAGTAATCCCAGCAATAGTTACACAGAATCCATTTTTGTCCATACTGAATATTCACAGCGACAAAGAGCAAGCCGGTTTTGCAATCGGATAACTTTTTTGTTGCAAATATTTACCCTACATAGTAGAATAATATTAGCTATGGAAAGGTGGATATTACATGTGCAACATTCAAACGTCAAATGTCCAAAACTCGCATGTAAATGAATATATAGATTACAGAACGTCTTCTTCTTGCAATGATAATACACGGGCTGTCTCGCTATTAAAAAAACTCAAGGAATTTGAAGACGAAATCTCAACTCCATTTCAAAGTTTTTCAGAAGACCAGACAAATGAGTTTTATAAGAAATTCATAATAAGGTCTACTCCAAAGCAAGCGACGCCTAGAATAAAGGCAATTAAAGAGTTCTTATTTTGGATGCGTGACAACGATTTTATAGACAACAAATCTTTTTTGCAGCATCCATTTTTTAGAATTCTAAACATGCCTCCAGAAGAAAACAGTTTTGCTAGAAACAAGAAAACGATAAGTCAGGTGGTATCAGACGCCGACCCAGAACTGATTAGAAACACAATGATCTTTTCTGAAAAAGAGTTTGAAGCATACTGCGATACGTTTTTTTGCAAAGACAACCTGGAGATGGAGAGAGCAATTCACTGTTTGATCTGGTCCGGAGTTCCGATTGGCAGTCTGAATAGATTGAGAAAAGACGATTTCAATCTACGGGATAGAACAGTGTCGTTTATTGTAGATGACTCTAATGGGAATTCGACAAGAGAAACAATTACAGTGACCAGCGATTATTGTATACAGGCAATAAAGAACGCAATTGATTCTTCTGGATATACAATTATGCGAAACAGCAACAGAGTCTTGTCGAAGCAATATGACGATGTTGATGATCCATATATTATAAGAAGAACCACACTGAACAAGGAATATATTGATAACAACGAAGACGGTAGACTTAGAGGAATCTTCTCTCATATTAGCGGAGTTGTAAAGAGAGAGAGTTCCCTTTTGAGATCTGACAATGTCTTTAAAAACAAATATGTAAATTTGCGTAACCTGTACGCAAGTGGCCTTTTCTACAGATGCTATTTATTGCAAGACAATAAAAAGGCTCTTGAGATTCTCGGCGTATTCAGATGGCCATCATATGTTGCTTGGCTTTCCGCTGCATCAAATCATTAAATATCCTGGTGTGTGTCATTTGGCACTCACCAGTTAATATATATCAGTCGTGTGCACTGTCAACTTTTCACGCGCCAACCTAGTGCACAGTCAACACTCAAAGTTTATTGGAGGTTATTATGACTACAGAATCTATGACAATTCACCGTGCTCTGGTCGAACTGAAGACAATTGATTCCAGAATCGAGAAGTTGATTCGAGAAGCTCGATTCTGCTCTTACGCAAAGAAAAACGCTAAGAAGGTACAGGGAGTGGACATTGAAGACTTTATTGGGTCTGCAAAGTCGTCTTATGACAAGATTTCCGATCTTATCAAGAGGCGGAATGCGATTAAGGCTGCAGTGTCAAAGTCTAATGCTACGACAGAAGTCAAGATCGGTGACGCCGTTTATACGGTTGCGGAGGCCATTGCGATGAAGCAGCACGGCATGGACTTGTGGCTTTCTCTTTGCGAAGCAATGGAAAGACAATATTCTGAATCAATCAGAATGATCGAGCAAGAGAACAGCGGCCTGGACAGCAGCGCCGACAAATACATCAACATGACATATGGCGGCAAAGAAGCAGTTGCAGAACTTGACCCTGAGATACTTGAAAAAGCACGACAGGGATATATCAATGCAAGACAGCTTGAGCTTGTAGATGGTCTCTTCGGTGGTCAGTTAAAGTCTGCCAAAGACACATTTGAACGCCTGGAAGAAATGATTGACACGTTTGAAAACGAAGTCGATTCTGCATTGAGCGTGTCCAACGCGACAACAACAATCGAAATCTCGTACTGATTTCGTTTATATAGATTTTTGCCTGTACGCTGAAAGTGATAAACCATAGCCTCTCTATCCAAAGCTTGTAATGATAGAGACATCTCTAAAACTTTCAAGCGCTTTGCCTAGCTTATTGGTGGCATTCTTAAATAAGAATTTATACAAATACAGGAGAAACAGAATTTCTTTAGTATTTACTTTGTTTTGCCTGGAAAGACTAAAGTTCAAAATTTAAGTTTTAACGATAAACAGTCAAAGTTCATAATCGTTCAAAATTCACTCTTCAACGATAACAAGATAAAGGTTCTACAAAATCCTTGATTCAAGGTCATCCGTGCGGCTATGTAGATGGTTCACCATCCTCAAGGCTGGCGTATGGGCAACATGCGTGACGGCTCGCATGAGAAACATAAACCGTCTATATATGTGGCATTCGTACAGAGGTCAGTATTCCAGACTTCCACTCTGGAGACGTGGGTTCGATTCCCATATGCCACACCATAAAGCATATAGATAGATGGTGAAAGTCCTTACATTCTGTTCCTCGAATAGAGTGTTGCGCAGCTCTCAGGTATTATCCGAGAGAATAACTTTGATACAAATTACATGATAACAAGAGTCTTTGCCTCCTGAAATGCCAACAACTGCGTTGCAGTCAGGGCCGTTGTTCCGAAAATATTCTCGAATCCAAGAAACGATGGCGTTCTTTACCGATAAGGCATCAAACGTATAATTGTCAGGAGCTCTCATGATGTTATCGTTAAACATCAAAACTCACCTCCATGTAGATTGTTCCGGATTTCTTGAAGCGTTTGCTGTCTAAGCATTTGCCCGTTTCTAAAAACCGGACTCAACAAGTTAATCGCGCAACATTCTTTCTGTTGCTCCGGAGAAAGGCCATCTTTGTAAATGATTTCTCCGTTTTCGTTTTTGCTGACAACACAAAGACCTTTCAAGCTCTTCTTAAAATGATCTTTGTCTGTAACAGGATCTTTGAAGATGGGGACAGACTTCTCATTGATAATTCCATGGGTCGCCTTAATAGCCATCCCAAAAGTGTCTCTAGTGAACGGCTTCAGAACACCATCTTGTTCGATACACTGCATAGAGAAAGAGCCGACACCAAGAGATATCCTCTTCGCGGTACCGACATGGATGAGGAATTTGAAGACTGGGGACTCACAGAATTGCGTGAGCGTGTTCGGCTCGTCCAATCTCTGGATCAGCTTGCCGACCGCATGGTGGCCCAAGCGATTCATCTGTGCCGCTCATACGAAGTGGCCGAGAAAACCATTTTCGTGCCTAAAACTCAAAAGGTTTTGATAAGCCATGCCTGAGAAGGGAGGAAAACAATTGCTTTGCCAATTCAAACGGCTGATTTATCCCCGCAGCATCCCTGCGGGGAACAGCAGCTACATGATTGCGGTGTATAAGCCCTGTGAGGCCATCCAGGACTCACTCGGTAATCTCTTGTCGGAATTTAAGGCTGTGGGCTACTGTTTGCCCACAGCCGAGAATCTCCGATACAACATGAAAGGTCATTGGAGCCGCAGCGCCAAGCACGGGGTACAGTTTGAAGTCGATACCTACGATGAGGTGATTGCACCGACCAAGGCAGGCATCATCGCATACCTGACCTCTGGTCAGATTAAAGGGATCGGGCCTAAAACAGCAGAAAAAATCTATTCGTTGTTCGGCACAAACACCCTGCAGATTCTTGACTCCGATCCGGAACGGCTTTTGGAAGTACCGGGAATCAGTTCTGCCAAGCTGAAAAAGATCAGCGATTCCTATCTGGCATCCCGTGGCGCCCGCGATGTAGTCGCGTTTCTGGCGCCTCACGGCATCACACCAAACCGGGCCGTAAAACTCTATCGCCAGTACGGAGATGACACGATGAATATCGTGCGGAATCATCCGTATCAGTTGTGTGAGATGGCCGGGATCGGATTTCGCACAGCTGACAAGATTGCCATGAGCATGGGATTTGACAAGCTTTCCCCTGAGCGGGTCGATGAAGGGCTTCTCTTCACACTGACCGAATCGGAAACACGCGGAAATCTGTGTATGGAAAAGCACGATTTTATTCGTCAGAGCTTGAAGCTGTTGGAAACTGATGAGCTTACCGAGCAGATGGCCGCTGCACGAGCTGCTCGACTGCTTCATGACCGCAAAATAGTCACTTACCATGGTTGGGTCTACAGGCCGCGGGCAGAAGAAACTGAACGGCGGTTGGCCGAGCGAATCTTCAGCTTGCAAACGAACTATCGTTACCGTGACGCTGAGGTATTGGAAAGCGAAATTGAGGGCATTGAAGCGAAGTTGAGGCTTAGCTTAAATGAAGAACAGCGCACTGCCGTGGCAACCGCAGTAAGGGAGCCGCTCACCATCATAACGGGAGGCCCTGGAACCGGTAAGACGCTGACGGAACGAGCTCTGCTTGCACTCTATCGGACACGGCATCCGACCGGTCGTGTTGTGTGCTGTGCGCCGACTGGGCGCGCTGCACGACGCATGGAAGAATCAACGGGGATGCCCGCTACCACCATCCACAGAGCCTTGGGCCTGCTTGCTGGTGAAGACGGAAACTATTGTGAACCGGAAGCTCTGGAAGCAGATCTGGTGCTTGTGGATGAGGTCTCCATGATGGACATCTATCTTGCAGAGCACCTTCTGAGAGCCATTCCAAGGGGGTGCCAGCTGGTTTTCATCGGTGATGCGGACCAGTTACCCTCGGTGGGTCCGGGAGCCGTTTTGAGTGAAATGATTGGATGTGGCGTTATTCCCGTAATCCGACTCCAGAAGATCTACCGTCAGAGTCGTGGCAGCAGGATCGCTACCAATGCAAGCCTGATACGAAACGGGAACCTGAGCCTTGAATATGGCTCGGATTTCCGGTTTGTCGAATCATCGGATTTGGTAAACTCTGCCGACCAGATCGAACGTATTTACCTTGAGGAAGCTGAGCGATGTGGTGTGGACAATGTTGCCCTGCTTACCCCGTTCCGGCAAAAAACCGAAACCGGCGTAACCGCGTTGAATGAACGGCTGCGCGACAAAATCAATCCGCCTAGCTCCGAAAAAACCGAAGCTGTATTCGGGAAACGGTGCTTCCGCAAGGGCGATAAGGTCATGCAGATCAAAAACTATGAGGACATCAGTAATGGAGATATCGGTTATGTGGTACAGATCCGCAAGGATGGAAGCGATGCGTTACTGACAGTGGATTTTGGCGATGGGCGCGTAGTGGAGTACGAAAATAACGATTTGGATATGCTCACACATGCCTATGCAACTACGATTCACAAATCGCAGGGTGCGGAATACCAGTCCGTTATTATCAACCTGCAATGCGCTCACGCAATTATGTTGGTTCGCCCGCTGATCTATACCGCGATCACTCGCGCAAAAGAACGAGTGATCCTCGTGGGTGAGCGGCGGGCACTCTGCATCGCAATCAACCGAACCGATACCGAGCGGCGCGGCACTAATCTGGCAGACCGCATCCAAGCTCTGGCTGAACTACAGAAAGAAGGGACAAAATGAAAAAGTTTATTCTGAAAACCCCATTGGGTGATAACTTGACCGGCGGACTCTATGTGGAGCCTGCCCGCCGCTTCATCGAGATCTACAATCTGGACCCGGACTATGGCTGGGAACCCTGGACGACAGCCACGGTCAACATCAATGGCCTTTCGGGAGATGAAGTGGCGATCAAGAACTACTCAGAGAACGAGGGAATTCTGGATCTCCTGATTGGACTTGGTGTCATCGAACCGCCGCACCGACGTGTAGCAAGCGGGTTCGTCATGATTGACATCTGCAATATGAATCGCTCCAAACTTGAGGAGTATTCCTATGGGGCAGACACTTGATAACAAAGGAGATGGCGACATGGCCACATGGCTGAATGACTACAAAGCGTACAAAGAAGCCCTTTCCCATGAATTTGAGGGTGGGGCTGTTGCAATCGGCAAAGTGCTCCAGTATCAGGAGCTGCTGTATCGTATCGATGTTCTGGAGACTTGTCAGATGCTGTGCAAAACGGCGCCGGTCACCATGGATATGAAGAGTCTGGTGGCGCACTACCAACTGGTGGATGCCTATGTGCAGAGCCTTTCCAAAGAGCGGCGCATCGGGATTCCCCCCGACGAAAAGCTGAAGGCAAGCCGACAAACATCTGCCGCTGCGCTCGAAAGTACAGTTGCAGATTGCCGGAAGCGTTTTTCTAGTTTCAGGGCCGAAAACGAACAGATGTATAAGCGCAGTATCAGTACTTTGCTGAATACTGTGCTGCCCGTCTGGCTGCAGCTTCGTAACACATATACCCCCATTACCAAATAAGGAGGAGACTTGAAATGAGCCAAAACAACCCCAGTGATAAAAGTGCGATTCTGGAGAGCCTCAATTCGATCAACCAGGTCGAGGGATTCGACCCCATGCTCTTTGCCGTAGAATATACGGACATGGCCACGGGTAAATCGCGCAAAAAGATCCCGGTTCTGATCCAAATCGCATGGTTTCGGATGGTCTATCCCAAAGGCCGGATCGCTACAACTATTACCCCTTGTAAGGATGGGTTTGTTGCCTCAGCCCGCATTTATGCAGACTATAACGATGGCCCTGATTGTTACCTGGCGGATGCGACTGCATCCCGGGGATATGATCAGACGAAACCTTCTATCTCGCCGCGTGAGTGGGCACAGACAGCGGCCATCGGAATTGCTCTGCGCAATGCCGGGTTCGGCGTTCAATTCGGACTCACCGCAGATGATTATGAAGGACCTGTTCTGAATGAACTTCCTGACCCTGTCTCTGATGGTGATGATACCGCTGCGCCTGTTACCGATGAGCCTTCCGAAAAGGAACCGGAAGTTGAACCGGAACTCACAGAGGAACAAAAACTCCAATTGGCGTTACGGCAGCCCTGTCCGATTACGAAGTACAGCGGCAAAACTCTCGGTGACCTGCAGACTCTTGACCCGAAAGCGTTGTCCTGGATTGCCAACAAATTTACTGGCAACCCGGAAATTTCTGCTGCAGCAAAACGCATCTGTGAATATGCCCTGCAGGAGACCTCCGCATAATAAAATAGCGGGGGCGGCAGAATTGCCGCCCCCCAGAAAGGAGGCGGCATGGGCTTGATACACATGCAAGACATCCTCCCGCTCATCGGTGTGCCATTGCCACCACCCGGAAGGAGCAGCTATAACATTCCATGCCCCTGTTGCGACGAAAATCCTCGGAAGCGACATCTGAACATCAACTTGAAAAAGGATGTTTTTCGCTGTCCGAGATGTGGTTTTTCGGGGGGTGTGTTTGATCTCTATGCCCACTATGAAGGAATACCGAGGGCAGCCGTGCGGGATGCACTGCTGACGCGGCTTGATGTGCGCGGAGATATTGAACATTACCGCCCGTCAAGAGACGGAGAACCCGTCACCGAAGAGTGTCCTCTTACAGACATAGACTCACGGAACGCAACCTATCAGGCACTTCTGTCCCAGCTGACCCTTGCTTCGGATCATCGTGCAAATCTGTTGTCAAGGGGACTATCACCAGACGAAATCGAGCGACTCAACTACAAAACTACCCCTGTTATCGGGATGAGCACCATTGCGAAAAAACTGCTTGCTGATGGACACTATCTGACTGGCGTTCCGGGTTTTTACCGCAAAGCCGGAGAGTGGACTTTTATCTCCGAATGGCGCGGTATCCTGATTCCCGTTCGCGATATACAAGGACGGATTCAGGGGCTTCAGATCCGCAGAGACAATGTTACCAGACGCAAGTTTCGCTGGGTGTCAAGTGTTGAGGAGCCAGATGGATGTAAGGCGGAAAGTTGGGCACATCTGGCAGGGACACCACAAGAAATGGTTATCCTCACAGAAGGCCCCATGAAAGCTGATATTATCCATGCGCTGACTGGCAAAACAATCATTGCCATCGCTGGCGTCAATGCTCTTTCGCAACTTGAGCGAATGCTGTTGCAGCTGCGCCAGAGTGGAACGAAGAAAATCATGACAGCGTTTGATATGGATTTCTTATCAAATCCTCATGTAGAAAGAGGATACGAAAACCTGACACAGATGTTGACGGCCATGGGGTTTAGCTATGGGACTTATATTTGGGACCCGACCTATAAAGGGCTCGACGACTATGTGTGGCAGTACTGTCTGGGCAATGGCTCAGCAAAGTGATCAAGAAGAAAAGGCGGAGAAATCCGTCTTTTCTTTTTGCAAAAACGCATTTCGTTGCAAATGCGTTTTTATAGCCGTGTAATAAATTATCAAAAATTCTGGAGGTGCATTTTATGCTTATCGCAATCGACCATGGCAACTATGCTATCAAAACCCCCCGGTTCTCTTTTGTAGCCGGGCTTTCGGAACACGCGACCAAACCGCCGCTCGCCGATGAAGTGATTGAATACGGAGGAAGTTACTGGACTCTTTCCGGGCGACGGCTTCCTTACATGCGAGATAAGACTCGCGATAATCGGCATTTCATTCTTTCCCTGTTTGCCATTGCCAAAGAACTGGCGAACGCAGGCTGTACGAGCGGGATGGAGAAAGTGGATCTCGCAGTCGGGCTTCCGCCTGAGCACTACAAGCTCCGTGACCGGTTTGCTCAGTATTTCAAGCGGGCAGAACCGGTGTCGTTCAGTTATAACGACCACCCCATGAGTGTGTCGATCCAGCATGTGTTTGTGTATCCGCAGGCTTATGCTGCGGTTATTCCTCAGAGCAGTCAGCTCCTGAAAACACTGCGCATGTTTGTGGTTGATATCGGAGGCATTACGACCGATGTGTTGCTGTTGCGCAATGGTAAACCAGATCTCCAGGTTTGCCGAAGTCTAGAGAGTGGCGTGATTACCATGAACAATGACATCATCGGAAAGATCAGTGCTGAGCATGACATGAAAATTGAAGATGAGCATATCAGCGCTGTTCTGCTTGGACGGGAAACCATCTTGCCCGACTGTGTCAAGAAAACGATCCGTGAGTGTGCACAGATGCATGCCAACGGCATTCTCGACCAGCTTCGCGAGCTTCAGGTGGATCTGCGCACCAACCCGGTCATCTTTATTGGCGGCGGCAGCGCCTTGTTCCGCCCGTTGCTGGAGCATTCTCCGTTGATTGCGCAGGCGAGTTTTGTCAGTGATCCCAAGGCAAATGCTATTGGTTATGAAATGCTGGCCACGCAGCAGCTGAGCCGGCTGACCTGATCAAAGCTGGGGTGTTGATATGAGAACCGGCAGTGGATATCGTTTCTCCCTGCAGTTTGGTGCTGATACGGAAAGCAAGATCCGCATCGGTGAGCTGCTTGAAAAACTGGGGAATAAAAAGAGTGCTCTAATTGTTCCGGCACTCATAGAGTATTTGGAGAAACATCCTGAACTGGAAACCGAATCGCTTCGAATCAAAATCGAAGAAAAGAGCCAGCTGCGCAGAGAACAACTTGAGGACATGATCCGAACCATTGTGCTGGAACAACTTCAATCTCGTTCGCCCCTTCCTGTGGCAGAGAATCCGGCAGAAAAGCCGGATTCTCTGCAGCAGGATATTGCAGCCATGCTGGACAATCTCGACTTTTTCCAATAGCGCTCATGTCCCCGTATGGGCAGAGCCGTTATTATGCGCTTTTTCGACTATAAAAAGCAATATCATAATTATGGTGTGACTATCGGAATTATGGTTTCTTCCTGAAATGCGGATCTTTAGATACAATTAGAATACAAGGGAGTGGGTGAATGGATTATAAATTGCTGGGAAAAAACATCCGCAAATACAGGAAACAGAAAGGCTTGCGTCAGGAAGAATTAGCTGAAATGGTCGGCTGTACCAGTAGTCACATCGGACATATCGAAAACGCTCGCGGTATTCCGAGTTTGGAAATGACGGTGAATATTGCAAATGCTCTTTCTGTCAGTGTTGACCAGCTCCTTATCGAATCTATGGATTGGCCCGAGACCATTTATCTCCGTGACATAGAGTCTCGACTGAGAAAATTCCCGGCACCACTCAAAGAAGTAGCGTGTGAACTGCTTGACGATTTCATGCATCTGCTTGAGCGATCACTGCTACGAGAAGTAATAAACTCAGAGCATCATCAGTGGCCTGCAAAGAGGGATAAACATGGATTCTGAAGCACACATATGAAACAGGTTTATTCAAAAGTCTGTCAAAAAAGTGTGCACAATCCGAACTCTTTGCAAAGGCATATTTGTGGTGCCAATTTTCCAATACAAATGATAGTCGTACTACTAATCTCTGTAGTACGGCTATTTTTTATGCTCATCCTGAAGGAGGTGATACCCGTGCACATCTAAAATGGACCGTTTGCTTTACAGGTGCTTATACACCAACCATAAGCGCATGCCGTCTTGGCGTGCCACCCAGGCTGCTGGGATGGCATGACCAGGAGGCATAATGATGGACACTGACAAAAATGAAGAGCGGGACGAACTGCGAGGGCGCTTTACTCGGTTCATGGAAATTTGTGTCCGTAACGCACGCTCCAATTACTGCAAAATGCTTTCCCGTGAAATCCCAACAATTTCTATCGAAGATGTTCCCGAGCGTCTTTTAGCTGAAGAACATCCGCCAGAATACAAAAGCGGGCGCGATTTTGACTTTGAAGAAGAAAAACTTTCGGAAGCTTTCAGAACACTTCCTCTGATGAAAAGAAGAATACTGACGATGCTATTCGTTGAGCAGCTATCACCCCGAGAAATTGCCTCTCACTTGAATTGTTCCGTTCAGTATGTCTACAACCAACGATCCTTGGCTCTCAAATCGCTGCGCCGTATCATAGCGAACAGGAGTGATGATGCATGAAGGCAAGTGAATTTCGTGCACTTCTTCAGCTTGCTATTTCCGGTGAGCGTACTGCCGTAGAGGCGCTGATTTCCCTATACATGCCGCTGATTAACCGATACAGCGTAATTGACGGAAAATTTGATGATGACTGTCGGCAGTACATCCTGTTGCATATCGTGATCAGTTTGAAGAAGTTTGTAATCTGATAGTTGAGGCCGCCTCTTTTCAAGGGGCGGCTTTCTTTTATAAAAAATTTTGGTGGATGCAGTAGAAATGACATTTTTCGATTGTTCTTACATGATGAAGGCACCCAAGCACCTTGAAAAAAGAATAAGTGTTCTGAAACTTTCCCTTCTGTTGAGCGGCCAATACTGTCTGGCAACCAGTATTGAAGCACTTATATGCGGGTGGCTACTGCATAACGCGATGACGTGGAAGGGGATAATGATACTTCCGGTGCGGCGCTTCACGGCGTTGGTCGGCTCGGCACAAGAATGCGGAGAGAGATTTTCTATGTTTTCACTCGCCATGAATATCAGAACACTAAAATATGAAGCAGAGGGGAGTGATACTATGTCGAAAAAAGAAGTCCCTATTTGGGAGAGAAGTAATTTGACCCTGGAAGAAGCAGCCGCTTATTTTGGTATAGGAATTAATCGACTGCGTGAAATGACAAATGATGAGAACTGCAAATTTGTGCTCTGGATTGGTAATAAGCGAATGATTAAGCGCAAAGCCTTAGAAAAATTCTTAGATGAATCATATTCAATATAACGCGTAATACAAATGGCTTTTTTCGTCACTATATGTTAAAATATAAATGGCCTATATCGGCGTTTTTCACGGAAAGGAGGAGAATTCAGTGAGTGAAAAACGCAAAGATAGTAAGGGGCGCATATTAAAGGACGGCGAAAGCCAGAGAAAGAATGGCACTTACGACTACCGTTATACTGATTGTCATCAGAAAAGACGGTGCATCTATGCTAAAACATTGACCGAACTCAGAAAGAAAGAAGCTGAGATTGCAAAGGATCTATGGGATGGCATAGATTATGCCGCAGGGGAAATCACTGTAATTGAGCTAGTTGATCGCTATATCAACCTGCGGCGCAATCTGAAATCAAACTCGTTGCGTGCATATGGGTCTGCAATTAACCGGATACGAGCGAGCGCATTTGGACAGCGGCAGATAAAACAGATCAAGATCTCCGATGCAAAAGCGTGGTTTTTGGAACTGCATGACAGTGGCCTGAAAACAAACACAATAGAAATCATCCAGACTGTTGTCCGTCCGGCCTTTGAGATGGCAGTTGATGACGATATGATAAGAAAGAATCCATTTAAGTTTAAGATGTCGGATATCCTGCCAAATGATGCAAATGTGAGATATGCACTATCAAAAGAGCAACAGCAGATGTTCCTGGATTTTCTTCGGAATTATGGGAATGGAAACTATTATGATGATGTTGTAATCTTGCTAGGGACTGGACTTAGAGTAAGTGAATTATATGGGCTGACTTTAAGCGATGTGAACCTGAAAGACAGGTATCTTGAAATCACGCATCAATTATGCCGGACAGCCAGCAAACCGTACTTCATTACGCCACCCAAAACTAAAAGTGGAATTCGGCGAATTCCGCTAACCGATCAAGTGTATGAAGCATTCTGCCGTGTGATACAGAATCGTAATCCATTCAAGGGAGAGTTTATGATTGATGGACATACCGGTTTTCTTTTTTTGGACCAATACGGTATGCCTAAAGTAGCAATGCACCTCGAAAACTATCTCAGAAATATCCAAAATAAGCATGAGAAAGAAACGCGCACAGCGTTTCCACGTGTTACACCCCATGTCTTACGCCATACGTTCTGCACAAATGCTCAAAAAGCAGGATTGGACGTAAAGAGCTTACAGTACCTGATGGGCCACTCCCATGCGAGTGTAACCCTCGATGTTTACACACATACAGACTATTCTTCCGTGCTCAAAGCATTTGATAATATCGCTGTAAACCTATAAGAGAGCAAACATGTAGCTTACGCCAAAACTTACGCCAATTGCCTCTCAGAATGCGTAGAAATACGTAGACTTATGAGAAATTGGAAGGAGAAAGAAAAGCTGAAAAAATGGCTTGAACGCTGCATTTCTCTACATATCTCTATGCAGCTCTATGGTCGAAATGGACTTGACCATCAAGGGCGGCATGTACTAATGTCGGCCTGATGCCCTTTCGTAACTGAATAATGCAAAGCCCTGCCGGGTCCCCGCAAGCCCCTGGCAGGGCTTTTGTTTGCGCTTGCACAGAGCGGGCAAACCTGATATGCTGGAAGGCGAAAGAATAAAGGAGCATCACGATGAAAAAATGGATTTCACTGGCCGCCACGCTAGCTATCATGGCGCTGATTTTTCTGCTGTCTTCCCAGCCGGGGGAACAGTCCGGCGCCCTGAGTGAGCAGGTTCTGGACCGGGTACAGCAGAGCGGTACGGCGGATGTGTTTATCCCTGAATGGTTCAGCGGCAATGTGCAGGCCAACGTGCGCAAGTGGGCCCATGTGTATATCTACGCCATGCTGGGGGCCGGTATGATGGCCACGGCCGTGACCTGGCGGTGGAGCAGAACATTGCCCTGGTGCGGCTTTCTGGCGGCGCTGGCCTGCACGGCCTTTTCTGTTTCCGATGAGGTACACCAGTTCTTTGTGCCCGGTCGGGCCATGTTGGCCACCGATGTGGGGGTGGACGCCCTGGGCTTTGTGCCGGGGATTCTGCTGGCGGGGGCTGCTGTGTGGTGGGTAAACCGCTGCAGACGGCAGCGCACCCAAAAAACCGAATAAGTCCTGTCGGTCTGCCGAAAAGTACATCGGCAGACCTTTCTTTTTGCCTTTGTATAAGTGGGGGCGGTTTCCGGGCATACTCCTTTCAATACAGAATCCGGAAGGAGGGAGAAAAATGAGTCTTCGCCGCCTGTACTCTCTGTGCACCGCGCTGATGGTGCTCTGTGCCGCCATGTTGTGCCGGGTATACTGGGTCTGCACCGATACTGCCTATGCGGCCAGTGCGGGCGGACAGAGCCTTTCGGAGACTGACTTGCCCCGCAGCCGGGGCAACTTTTATGACCAGGATGGCCGCCAGCTGACCGGAACAGAACCCCGCTGGTACGCGCTGTGTATTCCCGGAGATTCCAGCTATGCCACCCTCTTTCCCTATGTGAGCTTTGAGGAACAGTCGCAGCTGTATGAAAAGCGCAACAGTATGACTCCCTTTCTGGTAGAAGTCAACACCGACCTCAGTGCCAACGGAGTGTATACCTACACCGGTGCCCGACGATACCTGCCCAACCCCATAGCCCGCCATCTCATCGGGTATCTGAACGGGGAGGGCGTGGGGGTGTCCGGGCTGGAACTGGCCTATGAGGATGTGCTGGCTCAGGCCGGGGAGGAGCGCACCGTCTGCTGTGCCACCACCGCCCAGGGCTCCCTGATGACCGGTACCCAGCCGGAGGTACAGGCTGCAGCGGGAACCAACCAGGGAGTGCAGCTTACGCTGGATGCCAACCTTCAGCGCGCCTGCGAAGGGATTGCTGCCCAGACGATGGGACGGGGCTGCATCCTTGTTATGGATACGGAAACAGGGGAGATTCTGGCCAGTGTGAGTATGCCGGAATTTGACCCAGACGACCTGGTCAAAAGCATTGAGGCGGACGATACTTCCCTCGTCAACCGTCCGCTTTCGGCCTTCAGTGCCGGTTCGGTGTTCAAGGTGGTACTGGCAGTCGCAGCCTACCAGGCAGGATACAGCTGGTTCACCCATGACTGTACCGGCAGTGTGGAGGTGGGTGACCAGGTGTTTCGCTGCGCCGAAGGCAGGGCCCACGGCCAGGTGAACCTGCGGGGAGCTCTGGAACAGAGCTGCAACTGCTACTTCATCAAACTGGGACAGCTGCTGGGCGGGGAACGCATCCTGGAGACCGCCCAAACGTTCGGGTTCGGACAGGCTTCGGCGGTAGCACCAGGACTCAAGAGCGCCGAAGGCAATCTGCCCCAGGCTGCCGCAGTGGCAGATACCGACGGCGGTCAGCTGGCCATGCTTTCCTTCGGTCAGGGCGCACTGACCGTCACCCCGCTGCAAATCACCGCTATGATGAATGCGGTGGCCGACGGCGGCATCTGGAAGGCGCCCCGTTTTGTGCAGGGAGTGGTGGACGCCGATACCATGCAGCTGCTTCAGCCCGTGGAGGCAGCAGAGAACGTGCAGGTCTGTGACGGCGATACGGCGGACATTCTGCGCAGCATGCTCACCAGCGTGGTGGAGGAAGGCATCGGCCGTCAGGCGGCACCGTCTGTGGGACAGGCCGGCGGCAAGACCGGCACAGCGCAGACCGGGCAGTTCAATGAGGCAGGGGAGGAGTTGCTCAACTATTGGTTTTCCGGCTTCTGGCCGGCGGAAGAGCCCCGGTATACGGTGACTGTTTTGCAGGACACCACCCTGGAGCCCGAAACCTCCAGCGCAGCCATCTTTGCCCGGGTCGTGGATGCCATCAGCGTGGAACAGGGCCAAAATACCGCAGAAACGGCCGAAAATCTGTCTTTGGAAGGTTGACAACCGGGCAAGAGCGTCGTATACTATCAAAGGATATGACAACGGCTGAGAAAGGGCCAATGTCACAGGAACCGGCTACAAGAGAGGAAACCGTCAGCTGAAAGGTTTCCGCCGTATCTGTGACAAAGCCACCCCGGAGCCCCCGGCAGAACCGGGCGCAATTGCGGCGTTAACGCAAGAAAAAGCGGCAGGGACGTGTTCCCTGCAACTTGGGTGGTACCACGGAAGCTATGACAGCCTTCGTCCCTTGGCGGGACGGAGGCTGTTTTTGTTTTTCCGGGGCAACCCCTCACAGCCGTACCACATCAATAGCAAAATGGGAGATTGAGAGCAATGCAATGGACCGGATTGAACGAACTGCGCGAAAAGTACCTGCATTATTTTGAGACCAAAGGCCACCTGCGCCTGGGCAGCTTCCCGCTGGTTCCCAAAGATGACCCCAGCCTGCTGCTGATCAACAGCGGCATGGCCCCCATGAAAAAGTGGTTCCTGGGTCAGGAAGAACCCCCGCGTCATCGGGTGACCACCTGCCAGAAGTGCATCCGTACCCCCGACATCGAGCGCGTGGGCATTACCGCCCGCCACGGCACCTTCTTTGAGATGCTGGGCAACTTCAGCTTCCAGGACTACTTCAAGGAAGAGGTCATTCCCTGGGCCTGGGAGTTCCTGACCGGTGAGCTGGAGATCCCCGCCGAAAAGCTGTATGTCTCTGTTTACCTGGACGACGATGAGGCTTACGATATCTGGACCAAGAAGGTGGGCGTGCCCGAAGACCACATGGTCCGTTTCGGCAAGGAAGACAACTTCTGGGAGCATGGCTCCGGTCCCTGCGGCCCCTGCTCCGAGATTTATTATGACCGCGGCCCCGAGCACGGCTGCGGCAAGCCCACCTGCAAAGTCGGCTGCGACTGCGACCGCTACATGGAGATCTGGAACCTGGTGTTCAGCCAGTTCGACTCCGACGGCAAGGGCCATTATGAGCGCCTGCCCAAGCCCAACATTGATACCGGCATGGGCCTGGAGCGTCTGGCCTGCGTAATGCAGGATGTGGGCAACCTGTTCGAGGTGGACACCGTCGCTTCTGTGCTGCACCATGTGGAGCGCCTGTCCGGCAAGAAATACGGCGAGAACGAGAAGGATGATATCTCCATCCGCGTCATCACCGACCATATCCGTTCCACCACCTTCATGGCTTCCGACGGCATCCTGCCTTCCAACGAAGGCCGCGGCTACGTCTTCCGCCGCCTGCTGCGCCGCGCGGCCCGTCATGGCCGTATGCTGGGCATCCAGGGCCCCTTCCTGACCGATCTGGTGGAGACGGTCATCGTCTCCAGCGAAGCCGGTTACCCCGAACTGCGTGAGCATGAGGAGTATATCAAGAAGGTCATCGGCACCGAGGAAGAACGCTTCTCCCGCACCATCGACGCCGGCCTGAACATCCTCAACGGCATGCTGGACGACCTGAAGAGCAAGAATGAAACCGTGCTCTCCGGCGCGGACGCCTTCAAGCTCAATGATACCTTCGGCTTCCCCCTGGACCTGACCAAGGAGATTGCCGCCGAAGCGGGCATCCAGGTGGATGAGGATGCCTTCCATGTGGAGATGACCAAGCAGCGGGAACGCGCCCGCGCCGAGCGCCTGTCCAAGGATATCTCCGGCTGGGCCGCCGACCTGTTCGGTGAGCTGAGCGCCGAGGCCACCGTCTTTGACGGCTACGATACCCTGAATGAATCCGCCACCGTGGTGGCTCTGTCCGACGGCGAAGAGATCTGCGATGCCGTGGCTTCTGACGATTCCGATCCCCGCGAGGGCGTTCTGGTCGTGCTGGACCACACCCCCTTCTACGCCGAGATGGGCGGTCAGGTGGCCGATACCGGTTACCTGTCCTGCAAGGATGCCAACCTGAAGGTGGTGGGCGTGAAGAAGACTCCGAAGGGCTACTTCGTGCACACCTGCACCCTGCTGGACGGCACCATCCATGTGGGCGATGAGGTGAACGCCAGCGTGGATACCGGCCGCCGCGCCGCCATCTGCCGCAACCACACCGCCACCCACCTGATGCAGAAAGCTCTGCGGGAAGTGCTGGGCGACCATGTGCACCAGGCCGGCAGCTACCAGGACGACCACATCACCCGCTTCGACTTCACCCATTTCAGCGCGGTCACCCCGGAAGAACTGGCCGAAGTGGAGCGCCGTGTCAATGAAAAGATTTACGCCGCCATCCCCGTCAACATCAATAACCTGCCCATTGAGGAAGCCAAGAAGATGGGCGCCATGGCTCTGTTCGGCGAAAAGTACGGCGACATCGTCCGCGTGGTGGACGCCGGTAACTGGAGCGTGGAGTTCTGCGGCGGTACCCATGTGCACAACACCGCCGAGATCGGCTGCTTCAAGATCCTGTCCGAGAGCAGCGTGGCTGCCGGCATCCGCCGCATTGAAGCCACCACCGCTTACGGCGTGCTGGCTCTGCTGGACGAGCGCACCGAGGAGCTGACCCGCACCGCTGTCGCTCTGAAGGCCAACAACATCAAGGACGTGCCCGCCCGTGCCGAGGCCATGAGCGCCGAGCTCAAGGAAACCGGCAAGCAGCTGGATATTGCCAAGGCGCAGCTGGCTTCCACCCAGATTGAAGGCATGTTCGAGTCCGCTGCTATTGTGGAGGGCGTGCGCATCGTCACCATGTTCCTCAACGGCACCAGCCCGGACACCCTGCGCAACATGATGGACAAGCTGCGCGACAAGGCTCCCGACGCTGTGGGCGCCCTCATCGGCACCCAGGGCGAAAAGACCACTCTGGCGGTGGGCGTGGGCAAGCAGGCCCAGGCCAAGGGCCTGAAGGCCGGTGTGCTGGTCAAGCAGATCGCGGCCATCGCCGGCGGCAACGGCGGCGGCAAGCCCGACTTTGCCATGGCCGGTATCCGCGATACTTCCAAGATCGACGATGCCCTGAACGCTGTGCAGGACATTGTGAAAAAGGAACTGGAAAAGAACGCGTAAATATGCTATACTGACAGCGTACCTTTGATTTTTGCGAAAAGGAGGAGATACCATGGCCGATTGCCTGTTCTGCAAGATCGCAGCGGGGGAGATTCCGTCCAACAAACTGTATGAGGATGATACTCTGCTGGCTTTCTACGACATTGACCCCCAGGCGCCGGTGCATTTCCTCATCATCCCTAAACAGCATATCGCGTCCGCCGCGGCTCTGACCGAGGCCGACGCCGCGCTGCTGGGGCATGTGTTCGCGGTGGCGGCCAAGCTGTGCCGTGACCTCGGCGTGGAGGAAAAGGGCTACCGCATCGTGTCCAACGTGGGCGAAGACGGCGGTCAGAGCGTCAAGCACCTGCACTTCCATGTGCTGGCGGGCCGCAGCCTTGCCTGGCCTCCGGGCTGATCGTGGAAATCCTACGGATGTTTGTTTGATTCACTGGAAACGAGGAAGAAAAAATGGCTGAAACCTATACGCTGCATGTGGCGGGCCTGACCCGTGAGCTGCCCATCTGCAAGGTCAACGATCACATGGACATTGCTGCCTTCATCATGTTCAGCGATGTGGAGCTGACCGTGGCCTGCGCTGCCGAACTGCTGAAAAAGTGCCCCGAATTTGATGTGATCCTCACTGCGGAGGCCAAGGGCATTCCCCTGGCTTACGAGATGGCCCGTCAGAGCGGCAAGCAGTGGATTCCTGCGCGCAAGGGGCCCAAACTGTATATGCAGGACCCTGTGGTGATCGAGGATGAATCCATCACCACCGCCGGCAAGCAGGTGCTGGTCATTGACCGCAAGGACATTGACTATATGAACGGCAAGCGCATCCTGATTGTGGATGACGTGATCTCCACCGGCGGCAGCCTGCATGCGCTGGAAACCCTGGCTGCCAAGAGCACCGGTACCATTGTGGGATGCTGTGCAGCTCTGGCGGAAGGCGATGCCGCCAAGCGGACTGATATCACCTTCCTGGCGCCGCTGCCGCTGTTCTTTCACTGATCCATCATGACACGCACGCTGGCTGGCTTTGGTTTTGCCTTTGCACTGGCAGAGCTGGCCGCAGTGTGTCTGCCGCCGTTGGCTGTGCTGCTGACGGCGGCTTTTGTGGTTCTTGCGTGGGTTTTACTCCGCCTGCGTAAGGGGGCTCCAATTATCGTGACGCCCATTTTTCTGGGGGTGTTGGCAGGAAGTGGATGGGCAATGCTGTTCCAACTTTTGATTGTTGCTCCTCAGATAAACCTGGCCGGACAGACTGTCAGGGCCCAGGTGGTGGTGCAGACGGATGCCGAAGCTTCTTATCAGGACGGCAGCCTGCGAGGAACGCTTCGACTGACGGAACTGGACGGAACGCCCTGCAACATCAAGGTCAGCTGCAGCGCCTTCCCGGCGTCCGAACCGGGAGACCGATTTGAGGCAACCTTCACACTGCAGGAGATCCTGTCCGACAAGTACCGGCAAAGCTGGTATGCGGACGGGGTGTATCTGGAAGCGGAATATGCGGGAGAATATGTATCCCTGGAATCCTCCGGCGCCTGGATTTTCCGGCTGTATCGGCTGCGGCAGGCGTTGTCCCACAAGTTGTGTATTTGGCTCCCCAATGAGTTGGGCGGCATGGAAGCCGCTATGCTTCTGGGGGACAAAAGCCGCCTTTCCCAGACGGTGGAGGAAGATTTCCGCACCGCCGGGGTCTCCCATTTGCTGGCAATTTCCGGTCTGCACCTTGCCTTGCTGTGTGGGCTCTTTTCGGTCGGCGGTACCCGCTGGCGTTTCTTCCGGCCCTATCTCATGGTCCAGGTGACCCTGACCATCTTCTATATTGCATTGACAGGCCTTCCGGTTTCTGTACTGCGGGCGGGCATCATTTATCTGATTACCCTGCTGGGATATGCGCTGCTGCAGCCGCCCGATCTGCTCACCTCTCTGGGACTGGCGGCGGTGCTCATCGGTCTGCCCAATGCCTACGCCCCCTGCGATATGGGATTTCAGCTGTCCTTCTGCGGTGTGCTGGGAGTACAGCTTGGTGCTGTGCTGGCCCGTTGGCAGCGGCAGAAATTCCTGCCAAAACAGGAAAAGAAGGCTGCTGCGGCGTGGCGCCAACGCAGTATCGAAAGTCTGTTTCGCGTTGTGGAAACGGTGGAGACGGCAGCGCTGGCCTCTCTGGCTACTTTGCCTGTGTTGTTGGCACATGGCCTTTCGGCAGGTGGGGCGGCGATCCCCGCCAATCTGCTTACCGTCTGGATGCTGCGCCCTGCCTTGACGCTGGGCCTTTTGGTTTTGCTGGCGGCAGTACTGCCCGGGCTGGGACCGATGCATCATCTGCTCAGTCTGGCCCTTTCGGTCTGGCTGTCCTGGATGTATGGCCTCGTGCACTGGTGCGCACAGCTGCCTTTGGCAAAGCTGTATCTGCCCCGCCGGTATACCCTGTTTGTTTGGTGCGTGCTGGCTGTGATGGGGGTGGTGTTCTGGGCAAAGCGGAAGTTTGTCTGGTATCTGCCGTCAGCCGCAGCCTGTCTGGTTCTGGCGGTTGTTATGGGAACGGTGATGCAGGCGGGGGTGCTCCGCGTTCTGATGGTGGGAACTGCCGGTAATGCCTGCACGGTGCTGATCCGGGATGGACAGGCGGTGGTTCTGTTTCGCGGTGGGGCAGCCAATCTCAACGCCGTACGGGACTGTCTGGCAGAAAATGGTGACCCGGAATGGTGTGCGGTGTTAGACCTGCGTCAGGAGCCTCAGCCGCTGGACTTTTCCGATGCCGGCCAGGTGGTGGAACTGTCCCGGCTGAAAAGCCCGTCGGTATCAATAGCCTTTTCCGATGAGGTACATGTTGACTGCTTCTGCTCCTACGCCGGAACATTGTGTATCGTGCAGGTCGGAAACTACCGGGTGGCGGCCGCCTCTGGGCAGCCGGATCCCGGCACTCAGATCCGGGTGGATCTGTTTTGTGCAGCAGGCAGTCTGCCTGACTGCATTTCGGCGGATATGATCATGACCAATACAATTTCGCCGCGATGGTTGGCGGAATGGACCGGCCCGCGCGTGTATGCGGGCGAAGAACCCACGGCGGCAATCCGCCCTGGAAAGAGTATTCTGTTTGAGGAGGGCAAGGCAATTGCTGTACAGTGAAAACGAACTCAAAAAACAGCTGAAAGCCGGATGCTCGGTCTTTTATTTCTATGCCGGGGATGAGGCACTGGTCCGCAGCGCTGCTGCCAAGGTGGAAAAGGCCTTGGCGGAAGACGACCCCGAAACCACCGTGCTGGACGGTCCCACCCCCAGTGTGGAGGAAATCGTGCTGGCTGCCGGGACCATCTCCTTCTTCGGCGGCAAGCGTCTGGTGCTGATGCCGTTGGTACGGCCTTCGGCCTATTCGGACAAAGACCTGCAGGAATTCTGCGATACCCTGGCGGATACGGAGAACGCCGTCTTTATCCTGACCAGCGTGATGGAGGAAAAGTACGGTAAGCTGCGCCCGGGTAAGCGGGAACAGAAGCTGATCTCTGCCTGTGAGAAGATCGGATACTGCGTGCAGATTGCCAAGCCCAACCGTGCGGCGCTGCAGGAGATGGCCCGTGCTTGGGCCAAGGAACTGGGGGCGCAGTTCGCTCCTGGCGCCGAAAGCATGTTGTTGGATCGCTGCGGGGAAGATCAGTTCCTTTTACACAGCGAGATCGACAAATTGGCGGCTCTGGCTAACTACGGCACCATCACCACCGAGATGATCCAGCGGATGGGCACCGTTACCCTGGACGCCGATACCTTTGATATGGTCAAACTGGTATCCGCTGGGCGCACCCGTCAGGCACTGGAAAAGCTGCAAACCCTGTTGGAACTGCAGAACGACCCGGTGCTGATCACCGGTGCCCTTATCGGCAACTATCTGGATGTGTACCGGGCGTTTCTGACCAAAAAGAGCCGCCGCCAGCTGGGGGACATGGCCAAGGATTTCGGCTACACCGGCAAATGGAATTATCGTCTGGGCAACGCCGAGCAGGCAGCCATGCGGTATGACCGCACCCGGCTGGAGCAGAGCCTGCGGGTGCTGCAAAAGTTGGACACCGACCTGAAGGGTAGCCGCTTGCCGCCGGATCTCCTTTTGCAGAAGGCCTTGTGTGAATTGGGCCTGTACGGTTCCGGGAGGCGCGCATGAAGCTGACCATCCGACCCGCTGTGATTGTGGAGGGACGCTACGATGCCGCCCGCCTGACCAATCTGGTGGACACCTTGATTCTGACCACTGACGGCTTTGCCATCTTCAAGGACAAGGCCCGACAGAAGCTCTTCAAGCAGACCGCCCGGGCCCGCGGCCTGATCGTGCTCACCGATTCTGATGCCGCCGGCTTCAAGATCCGCCATTTTGTCACCAACCTGGCCGGGGCTGTCTATGTGCGGCAGGCCTATGTGCCGGCCATCCCCGGCAAGGAGAGCCGCAAAGCCGAGTCCGGCAAGGAAGGACTTTTGGGGGTGGAAGGCATTCCGGATGAGCTGATTCTGCAGGCGCTGCAGACCGCCCTGGCCTCGGCGCCCGATACTCGGGATGCGATGCCGGAAAATTCCCGACCCATCACCTACACGGACCTGTATGAGTGGGGAATCTCTGGCACTGCCAACAGTGCCGAACGCCGCCGGACCTTGCTCTCCCGCCTGGGGCTGCCACCTCGCCTGAGCAAGAAGGAATTGCTTTCGGTGCTCAATACACTGTATACCTATGAAAGTCTCGACACAGAACTGCGCCGCATGCCTTAAATAAACACACCCCCGGATGGCTCGGTCCAGAACGGACCACATCCGGGGGTGCGTTGTTTGTACAGAAAAAATTATTGCAGCGTTTCCAGTTCCCGCATCCATAAGGTGTTGCAGGCATCGCTGGGCATACGCCAGTCACCACGGGGAGACAGGGTGACCGAGCCTACCTTCGGCCCGTCGGGCAGACAACTGCGCTTGAACTGTTGGGCAAAGAACCGGCGGTAGAAGTTGCGCAGCCAGTACAGCAGTACGTCGGAAGTGTATTTACCCGCAAAGGCGGCCTGGGCGATATGATAAATCTTGGCCGGACCGAAGCCGCAGCGCAGCACATAGTACAGGTAGAAATCATGCAGCTCATAAGGGCCCACCAGCTTTTCTGTCTGCTGGGCGATGGTTCCGTCCTCGGCGGCAGGCAGCAGTTCCGGGCTTACCGGGGTATCCAGAATATCCAGCAGCACATCCCGCAGTTCCTCGCTGGTGCAGGAATCCGCCACATACCGCACGATATGCCGGACCAGCGTCTTGGGAATTCCGGCATTTACACCGTACATGCTCATGTGGTCGCCGTTGTAGGTGGCCCAGCCCAGGGCCAGCTCGCTCAGATCGCCGGTGCCGATGACGAAGCCGCCGTTTTTGTTGGCGTAATCCATCAGTTCCAGTGTACGCACCCGGGCCTGACAGTTCTCAAAGGTGACATCGTAGGTCTTGTCGTCCTGGCCTATGTCCGCAAAATGACTTTGTACCGTGTTGGTGATGTTGATCTCCCGGAACTGCACTCCCAGGGCATCACACAGGATTTCTGCATTGGAACGGGTGCGCTGGGTGGTGCCAAAGCAAGGCATGGTGATGGCCACGATGTCTTTGGGGCTGCGGCCCAGCACCTTGCAGGCCCGGACGGCGGCCAGCAGTGCCAGACAGGAATCCAGCCCGCCGGAAATGCCGATGACACCGCAGGCGGCATGGGTGTGTTTCATGCGTTTGGCCAGCCCTTCTGCCTGGATGCGCAGGATCAGCTCACACCGTTCGCTGCGGGCATCAGTGCTGTCCGGCACAAAGGGGGTGGGGGAGAAGGCGCGGCTCAGCGGCGTATCTGTCAAGGTAAGATCAAAGCAGACGGTGGTGTAACTGGTGTCTTCGGGCTCAAAGGTGGTGTTGCGAAGCCGCTCCTGACGCATACGGCCCACGTCAATCTCAGACATGGCTTTGCCCTCGCCGAACGGCTCGGCCTGGGCCAGCAAAGCCCCGTTCTCCGCGATCAGGTTGTGGGCGGCAAAGGTCATGTCGGTGGTACTTTCCCCGTGTCCGGCATCAGCATACAAATAACCGCAAAGCAGGCGGGCACTTTGGCCGCAGACCAAATCCCGGCGGTAAGCGGCCTTGCCCACTGTCTCATCGCTGGCCGAAAGGTTGGCAATCACTGTGGCGCCCGCCAGTGCATGGCGGCAGCTGGGGGGCACAGGCGCCCACAGGTCCTCGCACACCTCCACACCCAGCACAAAGTCCGGCATCTGACGGCAGGCAAACAGCAGGTCAGTACCAAAAGGTACTTCCTGTCCGGCCAGTACAATGGTGCGCGCAGTGCGGGGACCGGGTACAAAGTGGCGCTTTTCGTAGAATTCCGCATAGTTGGGCAGATGTGTTTTGGGCACCACCCCAAGCAGTTGTCCGTCGCAGAGAACCGCCGCGCAGTTGTACAGCTTGCCGCCCACCTGGACCGGCAGCCCCACCAGAACCACCATGTTCAGGCCGCGGCTGGCTTCCAGAATCTGCACCAGGGCCTTTTCCGCCCCTTCATACAGAGTCTGCTGCAAAAACAGGTCGCTGCAGGTGTAGCCGGTGAGGCACAGCTCCGGCAGGCAAAGCAGCCGGACGCCGTTGCCTTCGGCCTGCTGCATGGCTTCGATTACAGCCTGGGCATTATATGCACAGTCGGCCACCCGCAAAGTCGGGCTGACCGCCGCACAGCGGAGAAATCCATATTGCATGCGTATTCTCATCCCTTTGAACAGTCTTTGTCTGTATGATACCACAAGGGCACTTCTCACGCAATGCAAAACTAAAATACACCCGACAAAAAGTAAAATATAGTTGACAAAATGACAAGTGAATGCTATACTGCCTTTGTAAGAAAGCAAGAACGGCCAAGGACGGGAAGGAGGCAGCTGCCTATGGCCAAGAATCTGAAGCTGAAGGCCGCCCGGGCACAAAAGGATATGACCCAGGCGCAGCTGGCCCAGGCGGTGGGGGCGACCCGCCAGACCATCAACGCCATTGAAAAAGGGGAGTATAACCCTACTATCCGGCTGTGTCGGGCCATCTGCCGGGTACTGGACAAAACACTGGATGAATTGTTCTGGGAGGAAGAAGAATGAAGAATCCGTTTCATATGCAGAACAAACTGGATGAAATGCAGACCCAGAAATTGCTGGCCATCAACAGCCGGGGATTCTGGGGAGCCTGGGCGGCCCTGCTCATTGCCATCATCGTGCAGGCGGTGGCGGATGTGCCGCCGGAACAGTACATGGCCGAGTGGGGCATCTTTATGCTCATGTGCGTCTATGGTCTGGAGGAATACCTGCGCAACGGCATCTGGACTTCCTTTGATGTCAAACCCAACGCCAAGACAAATGCCCTGTGGTCGGTGCTGGCCGGGGCCGCTGTTATTGCGTTTACTTTGGCGCGCAACAGCCGCCAGGATTGGTGGCAGTGGCGCTACTGGCCGGGAGCCGCTATCGGTGGTGTGTTTACATTCGTCCTGACCTTTGTCGTCCTTCAGATGGGTGCCTGGTTGTATTACAGGCGCCGGGATACCCTGGACCAAGAAAAGGAAGATCCCGAATAAGACTGTACCACTGCCCACAAAGGCTGAACCCCTATCCCTGAAAAACGAGAAAAGGAGTGCTTTACATGCAGCAAACAACCAAAGAGTATACCCGCAAGGAAATGCTGATCTTTTTCCTGATTGCTTTTGGAATGCCCTATCTGATGGGCATTCCCCTGGGAATCTGCCAGCGAAACGGCTGGGGCACGGATGCCTTCCCCAATGCCCAAATGTTTTACCCGGCGGCGGGCGCCATGGTGGCGCTGCTGTGGACCCGTCGGGGGATGTCAGGTCTGACCCGTCGTTTTTATGGGATGTTTCTGGCATTGACCCTGGTTATGGTAGGATGTTGTATCGGTGCCATAGCGGCACCTGCCATGAACTGGTCCGTTATCTGCAATTATATCATTGTCATCGGCTGTATCCCGGCCTGGATCTTTCTGCTCACCGAGAAAAAGTCGGTCCGTCAAGCCAGCGGCTTGTGCTGGCACGGCGGGGCAAAAGCCCTTTTGTATGTATTGCTTTTTATCCTGCTGCGTACGGCCTCTGTGTTTCTGTCGGTAATTCCTTCCGGACAGCTGGGAGACTATCTGGCGTACTGGGCCACGCCCGCACCATGGGTGCTGCTGGTGATCCTGATTCCCAACTTCTTCTTCAGCTTTACGGCCTTTTTCGGGGAGGAATACGGCTGGCGGTACTACCTGCAGCCCCGTCTGCAGCAGAAATTCGGTCCCCGGTTGGGGGTACTGGTACTGGGCGTTATGTGGGGGCTGTGGCATCTGCCGCTGAACCTGTTCTATTACAGTCCCGAAACCTCCCTGCAAAGCCTGACCAGCCAGATCATCGGTTGTGTGGCACTGGGAGTCTTCTTCGCCTGGGCGTACCTCAAGACCAACAACATCTGGGTGCCGGTTTTGCTGCACTACTTCAACAACAACCTGATCGTGGTGTATACCAACTCTACCGAGATCAGCAACCAGGTGATCCCCTGGTCGGATGTGCTCATCATGCTGGTGGTGTACGCAGTTCTGTACATGCCGGTGTTTGCCTCCAAGGCATTTACCCGCCTCCCCAAAATCCGGGAAGAGGAGGTCCAACCGGAATCCTGATTCCTGCCCATAGAAAATAGAAAAGCCCCGCCGGGGAGTCTGTGCATCCAGCACAGCTCCGGCGGGGTTTTGATATTACAGGGCAAAGGCTTTGCGCAGGGCGTCCAGGGCTACGTCCTCATCCTGCTGGCGGACCAGCAGCGAGATGTCCAGGTCACTGGTGGTGATGAGCACCACTTCCACGCTGACCTGGGCCAGAGCCTGCAATGCCCGGGCAGCCACGCCGCAGCTGGTGACCATCTCTTCGCCAAAAAGATTGATCTTGCTGTAACCGCCGGAAATCAGGGGCGGCTTGCTCTTGACGGCGTCAGGAAGGGCCACCATCACAGCGGTGAAGTTGTCGTAGCTGGTGGTAAAACTGAAATCCACCTCGCTGCCCCGGGGAGCGCTCTGGCAGATCATATCCACCACGATGCCCGCTTTGGCGAAAACATCCAGGTGTTCTGCCAGACTTTGGGCGCTGTACTGTGCGCCGGGAAAGGTGGTGAGCATGATGTTTTGCTCACTGCTGATTTTGCTTACGCCATACATGATTCCTCAGATCCTTTCTGCGATCCGGGCCAAGCCCGTTTACTCCAATACCAAAAATGTGGGGTCAATACTGGTTTCCAGTACCTGTTGTATGTAGTCCCGGCTCAGGGCAAAGTTGCCGTGGGCTGCTCCCAGTTCATCGGTGTAATCTCGGAAGAGGTACACCCGGATGTCCGCATATCCGTTTTCATACTGGGTCACGGTGGGAATCAGCTGCGGTTCCTTTACCACCGTGGTACTGCTGCCGTCGGGCTGGATGGTCTTTTCAAAGCTGACACTCAGGATGGCACCAATCATGTTGTCGGGGGAGGATTGGGCACTGATGAAATTTCCCAAAGAATAGGCCACGAACACCGGGCGGCCATCCGCGGCAGTCAGCCATTCAGCGGTCTGGGTGACATGGGGGTGTGTGCCGATAATCAGGTCCGCTCCCTGGTCGGCCAGCCATTGGGCTTTCTGGCGCTGAGCTTCGGTAACATCGTGACTTCCCTCCACACCCCAGTGACAGCTGACTACCAGTACATCGCAGTTGGGGCGCATTTCAGCCATCTGGGCGGAGATGGTGTCGGTATCATCCAGGTATACAACCCCGTGTTCGGCATCCGAAGGGGTAGGAATGCCGTTGGTGTACTCAGTGTAGGAAAGATACCCTATGGTGATCCCGTTGACCGTCTGGTAGCTGAGCCCATCCGATTGGGCTTCGGCTTCTTCGGTCAGAGGATAGAACCCGGCGGTCACCACATCGTCGGGCATGGAAGCCCAGTGCGCCATGGAGGATTCGATCCCCTGGGCCCCCTTGTCATAACTGTGGTTGTTGGAGGTACTGAACACCCGGAACCCGATGTCATACAAAGCATCCGTGATGCCGGTGGGGGTGGAGAACAGGGGATAGCCGGAAGGATCAAAGGCATCGTTAACCAAGGTCTCCTGGTTGAGCCAGTTTACATCGTATCCGGCATAAAAGTCCCGCAGATTCTCATAGGCAAAGGTGAAATCATACCCGTCCCTGCCTTGCTCCTGGGCACGGCGTCGGGCCTGATTGTACAGTCCCTCGTGGATCAGGTTGTCGCCGCTGGCGGAAAAGCGCACTGTGTTCACTGTAGGGGTGGGTTCCGGTGTGGGCTCCGGCGTAGGAGAGGGCGTGCTCTGCGCGGCAGCCGCCAGGGAAGCAGAGGCTTCCTCGGTCTTGTTTGCTCCGCAGCCTGTCAGAGATACAATCATCACCGCTGCCAGCAGTCCGGCAGCCAGAGACGTTTTCTTTATACGCATGACAGTTTTCCTTGCAGCATGTCGCTCATGGTGTAGTATCCGGGGGCCCGGTCGTTCAGGAACAAAGCAGCCTGGATGGCGCCGTCCGCAAACACACCGCGGCTCTGGGCTACGTGACTCAGGGTCACCACTTCCTCGGCACCGCAGAACAGCACGTCGTGGTCGCCTACGATACCGCCGCCGCGTACCGAGCTGATGCCCAGTTCCTGAACACCGCGCTTCTGGCGCACCTGGTGGCGGTCATACACATATTCGTACTTACCGCCGGCCTGGGCGTTGATGGCGTCCGCAATCATCAGGGCAGTGCCGCTGGGAGCATCCAGTTTGTTGTGGTGATGCTTTTCCACAATCTCAATGTCAAATTCGCCATCAAACAGGGTGACCGCCCGCTTGCACAGTTCAATGAGCACATTGATGCCCACCGACATGTTGGCACTGCGGAAGACCGCCACCTTTTCGCTGGCTGCTTCCAGTCGGGCCTCCTGCTCCTTGCTCAAACCGGTGGAGCAGATGACGCAGGGAATCCCATGCTCGGCACCGTACTCGGCGGCGGACACCGCTCCAGCGGGGGAGGTAAAGTCGATGAGAACGCCCTTGACGTCGGCGGGCAGATCGTTCACCGAAGCGTATACGGGAATCCCGTTCACATCTCCGGCCTTCTGGTCCACACCGGCCACCACGCGGCAGTCGTCACGGGCGGCAATTTTTTCCAGCAGGGCGTGGCCCATGCGGCCGCCGATGCCCTGAATGATCAGATCAGTCATTGTACAATCCACTTCCTTTATTAAATTGCAGAAAAAGACACACAGGGCCCGCGGCGGCCCGCCTGCACGGCGGAACACAGCGGGCCCTGTGGCTCAGATTCAGTCTTTCAGAAGACCATATTGTTTCATGGCAACTTCCAGGCGCTGCTGCACGGCCTCATCGGGCTGGCACAAAGGCAGGCGCAGAGGGCCGGCGGCCCATCCCAGACGGTTCATAGCCCACTTGACCGGGATAGGGTTCACATCGGCAAACAGGGCATGGCACAGGTCCAGAGCCTCCAGCTGCAGGCGAAGGCTTTCGGCGGGCTTGCCGTCAAACCAGGCCTGACAGATGTCGTGTGCCTGACGAGGCGCCACGTTGGACAGCACGCTGATCACGCCCTTGCCGCCCAAAGAAAGAATGGGCACAATCTGGTCATCGTTGCCGGAATAGATGTTCAGCTCATCCCCGCACAAAGCGGCCACTTCCGCCACTTGGGAGATGTTGCCGCTGGCTTCCTTCACGGCATTGATGTTGGGTACCTTGGCCAGCTTAGCCAGGGTAGCAGGCTGGATGTTGCACCCGGTACGGGAAGGCACATTGTACAGGATGCAGGGCAGGGAGACCGAGTTGGCGATGGCGGTGAAATGCGCCACCAGACCGGCCTGACTGGCCTTGTTGTAGTAGGGGGTGACCAGCAGCAGGGCATCCACACCGGCCTTTTCCGCCTCATGGGAGAGAGTGATGGCGTAATCGGTGTGGTTGGAGCCGGTGCCTGCCACCACCGGAACACGGTGGGCGGTACGCTCTACCGCATAGCGGATGCAGGCCACGTGTTCCTCGTGGGTCAGGGTGGCGGATTCACCGGTGGTACCGCAGATGATAATAGCGTCGGTACCGTTCTCAATCTGGTTATCGATGATGCGGCCCAGCTCTTCAAAGTTGACTGTGCCGTCCTGGTTCATGGGGGTGATGATAGCCACACCGGCACCGGTAAAGACAGGCTTCTTCATAGGGGGTTCTCCTTCTTGATCACAAAAGGCAAGGGCAGGGCATCAGTCCAGGTAGCCCTTGGCGGCCAGCAGTTCGGCCAGCAGCACAGCGCCGCCCGCCGCACCGCGCAGGGTGTTGTGGGAAAGGCAGACAAACTTGTAGTCGTACTGGGTGTCCTCCCGCAGGCGGCCGATGCTCACAGCCATGCCGTTTTCCAGCATACGGTCCAGCTTGGGCTGGGGGCGGTCGTTCTGTTCGAAGTAATGCAGGAACTGTTTGGGGGCACTGGGCAGGTTCAGGTCCTGCGCAGCACCGTGGAACCCGGCCCAGGCGGACAGGATCTCCTCCTTGGAGGGCTTGTGCTCGAAGCTCACGAAAACTGCACCCACATGGCCGTCGGAAACCGGCACCCGCAGGCACTGGGCGGTAAAGGAGGGACCATCGGCGGACACGATGCGGTCGCCTTCAATGTGGCCCCACAGCTTCAGGGGCTCCTGCTCACTCTTTTCTTCCTCGCCGCCGATGTAGGGGATGACGTTATCCAGAATATCCGGGAAGGTTTCAAACGTCTTGCCAGCACCGGAAATGGCCTGATAAGTGCAGACCAGGCACTTGGTGATGCCGTAGCCGCGCAGAGGATGCAGGGCGGGCACATAGCTCTGCAGGCTGCAGTTGGACTTTACCGCGATGAAGCCGCGCTTGGTGCCCAGGCGCTTGCGCTGGGCGGGAATGATCTCGATATGCTCGGCGTTGATCTCGGGCACTACCATGGGCACGTCGGGGGTGAAGCGGTGGGCGCTGTTGTTGGAGACCACCGGGCACTCGGCCTTGGCGTAGGCTTCTTCCAGCGCTTTGATCTCATCCTTCTTCATGTTCACGGCGCAGAAGACGAAGTCTACCTTGGCCGCCACAGCCTGCACATCGGAAGCATCCATCACGACCATATCCTTGACGCTGTCCGGCATGGGAGTCTGCATGGCCCAGCGGCTGCCCACTGCCTGCTCATAGGTCTTTCCGGCCGAACGGGCGGAAGCCGCCAGCGCGGTGATGTGGAACCAGGGGTGTTGTGCCAGCAGGGTCACGAACCGCTGGCCCACCATGCCGGTGGCACCTACAACGCCAACTTTGTACTGTTTCATCTTGAAAAACCTTCCTTTCGTGCTGTGCCCCGCATACAGTCCATTGTATGCGGTACATCCGGCAGAGGTTCTCTCCGCCTTGGTTTGTCTGCGGCTTCCCGATTACCCGTGGGCAATAAAAAAACCGGCTTGAAAACCGGCACAAAATGCAATATAATGTTACATTGCATACAACACAGCGCAACATACCTTTCGGCATGACAGTTCCGTCCCTGTTCGGCGGCGGACCCAGGCCGATGCGTGCCGTGCATCGCCTTCGGCGGGAAACCCTTTCTCCGCGGCCGCTGCCTGGCTGGCCGAAAACCTGCGGATACTGATGTTGCCCGCGCCTCTGTGTTTCCAGCGGTGGATGTATGCCCGCCGCCATGTGTTCATAATAGCATTGCCGCCCCTGATTGTCAACGTAAAAAGGATGCAAAACTATGCTGAAAAAAGACTTTTGGTATGATCTTCCCAAAGAGCTGATTGCCCAGGAACCCGCCGACCCGCGGGACAGTGCCCGCCTGATGGTTTTGAACCGTGCAGACGATTCCATCAAGCATGAGATCTTTCATGACCTGCCTGCTTACCTGAACGCAGGGGATGTGCTGGTCATCAACAATTCCAAGGTGCTGCCCGCCCGCCTCATCGGCGATAAGGTGCCCACTGGTGCCGTGTGCGAAGTGCTGCTGCTGCGTCAGGCCAAAGGGGACACCTGGGAATGTCTGGCCCGACCGGGCCGCCGGATGCAGGCCGGAACGAAACTGAAATTCGGTGATGGAAGCCTGACCGCTGTGGTGGACGAGACCCTGCCCGACGGCAACAAGCTGGTCACCTTCACCTATGATACCCAGACCTTGTACGAAAAACTGGACGAGTTCGGCAAAATGCCCCTGCCGCCTTATATTACCAAACAGCTGGAGGACCAGAGCCAGTATCAGACCGTGTATGCCAAGGAACTGGGCAGCGCCGCTGCCCCCACCGCCGGACTGCATTTCACCCCGGAACTGCTCAAGACCATCGAGGACAAGGGCGTCAAGATTGTGGAAGTGACCCTGCATGTGGGCCTGGGGACTTTCCGCCCGGTGAACGAGGAATCCATCGAGGACCATCGCATGCACACCGAATGGTACTGCGTGGAGGAGGCTGCCGCGGCCGCCATCAATGAGGCCCGGGCCAACGGCCATCGGGTGGTGGCGGTGGGCACCACCAGCTGCCGTACCCTGGAAGCCGTCTGGGCCCGGTATGGCAAGATCGTGCCTTGCAGCGGCAGCACCGACATCTTCCTGTATCCCGGCGTGGAACTGCATGCCATTGACGCTTTGGTGACCAACTTCCATCTGCCGGAAAGCACGTTGATCATGCTCATTGCCGCCTTCTACGGCTATGACAAGACCATGGCTGCCTACAAGGTCGCCGTGCAGGAAAAGTACCGTTTCTTCTCTTTCGGCGATGCCATGCTGATCGAGTGATGCAACCAAGAATGTATGGTCCGGCCTTTTCTGCGGATTCCTCCGCCGGGAAGGGCCGGATCTTTTGTCTTGCAGACGCACGCTTGACAGAAGGAATGGAACCGCGCATTATATACCAAAAGAAAGCTGCAGCCGCTTGCTGCGGCGGAATTGAGGCGTAACAGATGAAAATACGTACAGCCACTATACAGGACCTGGATGCAATCTCTGCGCTGGAAGCCGCTTGTTTTCCCCCGGCTGAAGCCGCCACAAGGCAATCGCTGGAAGCGCGCCTGCGTGTTTTTGCATCCCATTTTCTGCTTCTGACCGATGGCGAGTCGCTGGTCGGGTTTATCAACGGTATGGTCACTGACCTGCCGGATCTGGAGGACCGGATGTACGAGCAGGCGGACCTGCATAATGAGCAGGGAGCGTGGCAGATGATTTTCGGACTGGATGTGCGCGAGCAGGACCGCTGCCGCGGGTATGGGGCACAATTGGTGAAAGCCATAACTGAGCATGCACGCAGCCAGGGCCGGCGAGGCCTGGTGCTGACCTGTAAGGAACATCGCCTGCATTATTACGGAAACCTGGGATTCGCCGATGAAGGATTCTGCGGTTCGGTACATGGCGGAGTCCGTTGGCATCAGATGCGCCTGACTTTCTGAGAGGAGATACCAAGATGAAACTGATGATTGCGTCCGACATCCATGGCTCCGCACTGTACTGCCGTCAGCTCCTGGAGGCAATGGACCGGGAACAACCGGATCGTCTGCTGCTGTTGGGGGATATCCTCTATCATGGACCGCGCAACGATCTGCCACAAGGCTATGATCCCAAGGCTGTGGCAGCGATGCTCAATGCCCGTAAACAGGACCTGGTCTGTGTCCGGGGAAACTGCGATACTGAAGTGGACCAGATGGTATTGGAATTTCCTGTCATGGCGGATTATTGTCTGCTGATGACAGAAAAGCGGATGATCTTTGCCACGCACGGCCACCACTATCATCTGGGACAGCTGCCCGCCCTGCATCCCGGTGACATTCTGCTGCACGGGCATACCCATGTTCCGGCTTGGGAGACTTTCGGACAGGATAACCGGTACTTCAATCCGGGGTCCGTCTCTATTCCCAAGGAAAATTCTGCCCGGGGCTATATGATGCTGGAAGCGGGCAGTGCTGTCTGGAAAGATCTGGCAGGCACCCTTCTTCACTCCGAAACCCTGTAAAAGTGCATTTTGGAAACAGAGATGCCGATCAGCCTTTTTTGACCGTGATGGTGTGTCTCCACCGCAGCTGAACGTTTTCGCAGTTGATAAAAAATAGTAAATTGCCAGCCGGCACAAGTTCTCCGTAAGAGGAACCTGGCCGGCTTCGTTTTTTGCGGAATGTTCTTGTAAACGCTTGAACGAAGGGCCGGTTTGGTCGTATAATAAATTGATTATCAACGTGGGTTTCCGGGCAGGGAGGTGGCCGCTTGGCAAAAAAGATATGGCAGGGGTTGCTTTGCCTGTGCATGGTGTTTTTGCTGGCGGCCTGCGCCGGACAGGACAATCAACAGCAGGTGCCGGACACTACCGGCGGCGGATACACGGCCCCACCCATGCAGACCAGCGTTTTTGATGCCCAGGCAGCCGGAGGGGAAAACGGGGTGCAGATAGACACTTCCCATGTGAGCCAAGGATATGTGGCTGCCCGCGGTACCGGTGACAAGCGCCTGAAATTTCAGGTTCTGTTCGGTGAAGTAAAATACAACTACGATCTTCCCAACGACGGTACGCCGCAGTGTTACGTCCTGCAAAGCGGCAGCGGGGAATACACCTTCCGGGTGATGCAGAACACCACAGAAGACAAGTATGCAGAAATCTATTCCGCTACTGTTTCTGTACAGCTGGAAAATGAACTTGTTCCGTTTCTGCGGCCCAATCAGATGGTAAATTATACAGTGGCTTCCGATTGTGTGGCGAAAGCTGCGGAACTGGCGGCCCAGGCCGGTACAGAAGCTGGTGTTGTGGCCAATATCTATTCGTATATTCAAAACAACATTGATTATGATACCCAAAAGGCGGAGACGGTGCAGGCCGGCTATCTGCCGGATCCGGACGAAACGCTCCGTTCCGGCAAAGGTATTTGCTATGATTACGCCAGTCTGGCGGCGGCCATGCTGCGCAGCCAGGGAATTCCCACAAAATTGATAACCGGTTATGTGCAGCCGGGAGAACTCTACCATGCGTGGAACATGATCTGGCTGGAGGAGACCGGTTGGATCACCGTCAAGATCGAAGCACCGGCTCACAGCTGGGAGCGTATTGACTTGACCTTTGCGGCGGGCGCGTCGGCGGCATATACCGGCGATGGCACCAGCTATACTGACCGTTTGACCTACTGATGGGGGGTACAAGGATGGCAAACAAACAACTGGAAAGTCTGGCTGTCAGCGTTTTCTGCGAAAATATGGCCATGATGCTGGGAGCCGGTATCGGAGCAGAAGAGGCGGCCGGCCTTTTGAGCGAGGACAGCACACAGGGCGGCTTTCACGATGCAGCAAAGTCCATTCAGAGATTCCTGCTGCTTCAGGGGGGCACGTTGTCCGAGGCAATCCAACAGAGCGGCTTTTTCCCTGGGCATGTATCGGACATGATCCGGGTGGGGGAAAGCACCGGACGCATTGAGCAGACACTGCGCAGTTTGTCAGCCTATTATGGCAGCCGCAGTCGGCTGGAGGCAAAACTGAAAAGCACAGTGCTGTACCCGCTGGTTCTGCTGGTACTGATGTCCGCTATCCTGGGAGTGCTGCTGGCCAAAGTGCTGCCGGTATTTTCAGGCGTGTACATAAGTCTGGCAGGAGATCTGACCACCTCCTCCTATGCGTATATCCGTGTGGCGTATATCATTGGTACGCTGGCCCTTGTTGTCACGGCATTGGCGGCGATCCTGCTTATTGCCGCAGTGGCGGCTTCACGTTCCCCTCAGGGTCTGGCTGTACTCAAGAGACTGGCGGAGCATCTGCCGGTGCTGTCCGGTATTGCACAACAACTTTCCCTGGCCAATTTTACCGAGGTCCTTTTGCTTTATGTGGCCAGTGGTGTGGATGTGGATGCTGCCATGGAGTCGGCCGGTAAAATGGTGGAAAATGAAGAGGTGGCCCGAAGGGTGGAAGCCTGCCGTACGCAGATGAAGGAAAAAGGCGTGGGGCTTGCCACAGCAGCGTATGAGCAGAAACTCTTTGAACCTCTTTATGGTCGTATGCTGATTTCCGGAGCACGCAGCGGCTCCATGGAACCGGTCCTGCAGCGTTTGGCGGAACTGTTTTCACAGGATGCACAGTCCCGCATCGACAGCGCCGTGGACAGAGTGGAACCGATGCTGTCGGCTTTTCTTACGGTCGCAGTTGGGGTCGCGCTCATTTCCACCATGCTGCCGCTGATCGGGATCCTGGGATCTATCGGATAAGGAGGCAGCTATGTTTCATGATCGTCCGGAAAGAAGTTTTGGTCGCCGTATTCTCAACGTATTCGTGTCGGTGGCACTTCTCATTCTTGCCCTGTGCGGGACTGTCTGGTTGTACGATCTGATCGATAAAGATATGGAAGAGCAGGCTGCCGCAGCTCTGCGGCAGACGGTACTGGATGCCGCGGTACAATGCTATGCGGTGGAAGGCAAATATCCGGAAAGTCTGGATGTTCTGGAACAGGAGTACGGGGTACAGATCAACCACGCCCGCTTTATTGTAACGTACGATGTGTTTGCATCCAACCAGCTGCCGGATATCACGGTTCTGGAAAAGTAATGACCCTGCTGTACAGGGATGTTTGAAGAAAGGGGCACAGCAGCATGCACGATCAGAAAAAACGGCGTCCAAATTCGGCGCCATTCTCTCTGGCTCTGTTTGTTCTGATGCTGGGCTGTGTGTTGGTGCTGGCCGTATTTGGCGCCCGGGTCTATAGGGCTCTTACGGAAAGCCAGACTCGCAATCAAGCGGTTCGCGCCAGTCTGAGTTATGTGGCTGCACGGCTGCGGGCTGCCGATGAGTTTCAGGCTGTTTCTGTGGCGGAGGGGCCTCAGGGGGATGCCCTGATCCTGTCGGATACGGGAGCAGATACCGGATATGAGACCCGCATTTATCTTTACGAGGGGCAGCTGGTGGAGGAATACGCCGCAGAGGGGACGCCCTATTCCCCCGAAAATGCGCAGGCAGTGGCAAAAACACAGACGTTTGCGGCGAGACGGAGAGGCCAACAGATTGAAGTCACAACCGATCAGGGGACCATTCGGGTGTTTCTGCACACGGAGGAGAGCAATTCATGAACCGGCATAGAAATCTTTCCTTTTATATCGAAAGCCTGCTCCTGTTGCTTTTCCTGCTGGCAGCGCTGGTCGTGCTTATCCGGGTATTCGGAGCGGCACAGTATCTTGGCGAGCGCGCCCGTGGGAAAACCGATGCGGCTTTGATCCTTCAGACAGTCTCTGCTGACTTTTCGGCACAGGCAGAACCTTATCGGACGGCAACGGAACAGGCAAAAACAGAGGGACAGGCGCAACTGGAATTTTGCTGTGATAACCAGGGAAATGAGCAGCCGGATGGTGGGTACTGTGTGGCAATGGAACTGCGTTCAGAAAGCCGGCCGACAGGAAGGATGATCCTTGCGGATATTTGTGTCAAATCGGCATCGGAGCCGGATGAACAGCCGCTGGGCGAGGTGACAACTTCGTTGTATTGCCCGGAACTGACATCCGATAAGGAGGTGGGGCAGTCATGAATGAGAAAGGCACGGAGTTTACCCATCGCCCTGTGCGGACCGGGACGCTGACCTTGCTGATAACGGCGGTTCTCATCTGTCTGGCGGTTCTGGCAGTTTTGGCACTGGCAACAGCACAGGCGGACCTTGCCATGGCCGATAGAGCACTGTCCGGCCTGCAGAGTCAGGCACAGATGGAAAGCGCAGGGCAGGAGGCCCTGGCTGCGATGGATGCGTACCTGAAAGGAAAGCAGGAAGCACCGGCGGAAACGGTCTTTCAGGAAGATGGTACCCTGGAAACGGTGGTGACGTTGGAGGACAGCACTCTGCAGATTGTTGCAGAGCCGAAAGTTCCCCAGCCGGATTCCCCGGCAGCCTATCGGATTTTGGCTTGGCGTCTGTCTGCGGACTGGGAGCCGGATCAGACGTTGGATCTCTGGAACGGTATGTGAAAGACCTGCTAATAAAAGTCAAGTAGAAATTTCAGATTTTTAGGGAGGCGAAAAAATGCAATACAAAATCAAGC